>LXOW01319648.1_pt2 | contig 12420 bp, 10 predicted proteins | sample 1368591 | NCBI WGS metagenome assembly LXOW01 (sample SAMN04884650, study PRJNA319009) | bovine gut metagenome | isolation source: Cow rumen | host: Bos taurus | place: Italy: Legnaro (PD) | collected 2014-07-09
ATTAAGTTTAATAGTTGTTTCTGAATTATTGTTAGCTGTAAAATCAAAATTAGAAGAAATAGAATTATAGCCAGCCTTATTTATACTTACTAATTCGTTTTCGCAATCAGGTAATGGTCCAAGAGTAACTTTACCTTCTGCATCAGTCGTCTTCTTTTCACCCCAAACAACAACTTCTGCAAAAGACAAAGGCTGGTTTGTTGTAGAATCTATAAGGTTAACCGTTACATAGTTCTCTGCTTTTTCTGGATATAAAATTTCTTCTACAGCGATTGGGTCAGCAGATGTAGATGTAGTAACGTTAATGGCTGCTGAACGTGTCATATAGACTTCATTCATTACGTTACTAATCTTTGCTATAAGTTTATGTTCGCCTAACGGAACGTTATTTATAACATAATATCCATTTTCATCAGCNNAGATAAACCTTAGCGCCTTGAACAGCTATAAGTGAACCCATTAAAGTTTTTCTTATAGAAGCAGTTCCGCTTTCTGGAATAGCAACTCTGCCTCTTAAGGTTGCAGTATTGCCACTAAAGTTATTAATGAGCCCTGCCCCATTTATAGGGTCACTGCTTACCCCACAACCAGTATAAACACAAATAGCCGCTATGATAATAAATAAAGCTATAGCTTTTGATAAAAACTTCAAATTAGACATAGACNNTTGATTTTTGGTGAATAAATTAGTCATTTAATGAAATATAAATAAAAAAAATATTACCTGAGATGTACATATTTTTCATAAAAAACTATTTACAAATAGAAACAATAGTGATATATTAGCACTCAGATATTACGAGTGCTAATATTTATTAACATTCAAAAAAAATGTTTTCATTTAAAAGGAGATTCTTTAATATGGCCGCTAAACAATTAAAATACGGCGAAAACGCAAGAAGAGCCCTTGAAAAAGGTGTTGATACCGTTGCTAACGCAGTTCGTTCAACACTTGGTCCAAAGGGTTGTTACGCCATTCTCAATAAAAGCTTTGGAAGCCCCACCGTTACAAACGACGGCGTTATGATTGCCAAAGAAATCGAAGTTGAAGACCGCTTTGAAAATATGGGCGCCCAACTAGTTAAAGAAGTCGCAAGCAAGACCAATGATATAGCTGGTGACGGTACAACAACAGCTACTGTTTTAGCACAAGCTATAGTTCATGAAGGTTTCAAAAACACTGTTGCAGGCGCAACTCCAATTTATATCAAACGTGGTATCGAAAAAGCAGTTAAAGCTGTTGTAGAAACAATTAAATCTCAAGCAAAAAGAATTGACGACAATAAAGAAAGCGTTGCCCAAGTAGCAACTATTTCAGCAAGAGATACAGAAATCGGTAAAGTTATTGCCGAAGCTATGGATAAAGTTGGTAAAGACGGTGTTATCACCGTTGAAGAAGCAAAGGGCTTTGATACAACTCTCGAATTTGTAGAAGGTATGGAATTTGACAAAGGTTACATCAGCCCATATATGGTTACTGACCCAGAAAGAATGGAAGCCGTTCTTGATAATCCATACATTTTAATCACAGATAGCAAAATTAACTCTATCAAAGACATCCTTCCTATTTTGGAAAGCGTTGTTCAAACCCACAGACCCCTTCTGATTGTTGCAGAAGACATCGAAGGCGAAGCACTTGCAACTCTAGTTGTAAATAAACTTAGAGGAACATTCAATTGTGTAGCAGTAAAAGCTCCTGCTTTTGGCGACAGACGCAAAGCTATGCTTGAAGATATCGCCATTATGACTGGCGGTCAAAAAATTAGCGAAGAACTTGGTCTCAAACTTGAAACAGCAACAATCGAACAATTAGGTACAGCCAAAAAAGTTGTTATTACAAAAGAAGCAACAACTATTATAGAAGGTGCTGGCAATAGTTCAGATGTCCAGGCAAGAATTGGACAAATCAAAGCTGAAATCGAAAGAAGCACAAGCTCTTACGATAAAGAAAAACTCCAAGAAAGACTTGCTAAACTTTCTGGTGGTGTTGCAGTAATCAAAGTTGGCGCTGCTACAGAAACAGCTATGAAAGAAAGAAAGACAAGAGTTGAAGACGCATTAAGCGCAACAAGAGCAGCGGTAGAAGAAGGCGTTGTTGCAGGCGGCGGCGTCGCTCTTCTTAATGCCCTCAAAGGTCTTAAAGACGTTAAAGCCGAAGGCGATGAAAAGATAGGCGTTGAAATCGTAAGAAAAGCACTTCAACAACCAATTCATTTCATTCTTTCAAACGCAGGCTTAGAACCAGCAGTTATCATCGAAAAAATCAAAGAAGCCAATAAAGAAGGTTATGGTTATAACGTTCTTACAAACGAATATACAGACATGTTTAAAGCTGGTATTATCGACCCAGCAAAAGTTACACGTTCAGCATTGCAAAACGCTTCTTCAATAGCATCTATTCTTATGACAACTGAAGTTCTGGTTGCCGATGCACCTGAAGATAAACATGCTGCTCCTCCAATGCCAGCAGGTATGGGTGGAATGGGCGGAATGCCAGGTATGATGTAATTCNNTTTTTAAAAAAGAAGGAATTTAAAATGAATTTAAAACCATTAAATGATAGAGTAATTGTTAAACCCGAAGAAGCAGTTGAAATGTCAAAAGGCGGAATCATTCTCCCCGATACAGCTAGCAAAGAAAAACCAATGCAAGGCGAAGTTATCGCAGCTGGTCCTGGTAAAGTAAGCAAAGACGGCGCTAGAGTAGCTCTTTCAGTTAAAGCTGGCGACAAAGTTTTATTCTCTAAATATGCTGGAACAGAAGTAAAAATTGAAAATGTAACTTATCAGGTTATGCGTGAAGAAGATATTCTCGCAATTATCGAATAATCGAGGCGATTAAAATGGCAGCAAAACAGCTTAAATATTGGGATGATGCCCGCAAATTATTAGAAAAAGGCGTAGATACCGTAGCCGATGCAGTTCGTGCCACATTAGGTCCTAAAGGTTGCTATGCTATCCTAGACAAACAGTTTGGTAGTCCAACTGTTACAAACGATGGCGTTACTATTGCAAAAGAAATCGAAGTTTCTGATAAATTCGAAAATATGGGCGCTCAACTCGTTAAAGAAGTAGCAAGTAAAACAAACGATGTAGCTGGTGATGGTACTACAACAGCTACAGTTCTTGCTCAGGCTATTATTCACGAAGGATTTAAAAATGTAGCAGCAGGCGCTAATCCAACCCATGTTAAACGTGGTATTGAAAAAGCAGTTGATGCAGTTACCGCAGAAATCAAAAAAATAGCCAAAAAAGTTGACGACAACAAAGACAGCGTTGCTCAAGTCGCTACAATATCTGCTAGAGATAACGAAATTGGCGCTCTTATTGCCGACGCTATGGATAAAGTTGGTAAAGACGGCGTTATCACAGTTGAAGAAGCAAAAAGCTTTGATACAACCCTTGATTTCGTAGAAGGTATGCAATTTGATAAAGGCTATATCAGCCCATATATGGTTACCGACAATGAAAGAATGGAAGCAGTTCTTGAAAATCCATACATTCTTATCAGCGAAGGCAAAATCAACAATATGCAGGAACTTCTTCCCGTATTGGAAAAAATCGTTCAAGTTCGCAAACCTCTTCTTATTATCGCTGAAGATGTTGAAGGTGAAGCACTTTCTACACTTATCGTTAATAAATTAAGAGGAACCTTTGAATGTGTAGCCGTAAAAGCTCCTGGTTTTGGCGACAGAAAGAAAGCTATGTTAGACGATATAGCTGTTCTTACCGGTGGTCAGAAAATCAGTTCTGAACTCGGTATGAAACTCGAAAACACCAATATTAACCAGCTTGGTCAAGCCAAAAAAGTAGTTGTTTCCAAAGATATGACAACTATAGTTGATGGTCTTGGCGACACAAAAGCTCTTAAAGCTAGAATCTCTCAGATTAAAGCTGAAATGGAACACAGCACAAGCACTTATGATAGAGAAAAATATCAAGAAAGACTTGCTAAATTAGCTGGTGGCGTTGCCGTTATTAAAGTCGGTGCAGCAACTGAAACAGAAATGAAAGAACGCAAAACAAGAGTTGAAGACGCATTAAGCGCAACAAGAGCTGCCGTAGAAGAAGGCGTTGTAGCTGGCGGCGGAGTAACTCTTATAAATACTCTTGATGTTCTTGAAAAACTCGAAAAAGAAGTTGAAGAAGAAGAAAAAGTTGGCGTTTCTATCGTTAGAAAAGCACTTTATGCTCCTATGACAATGATCCTTTCAAATGCCGGTCTTGAACCTTCAGTAATAATCGAAAAGATTAGAGAAGCTAAAAAAGACGGTTATGGATATGATGTTGTAAGCGATAGCTATACAGATATGTATAAATCTGGTATTATAGATCCAGCTAAAGTTACTAGATCTGCTCTCCAAAATGCTGCTTCTATAGCTTCTATATTAATGACAACCGAAGTCCTAGTTGCCGAAGCTCCAGAAAAGAAGCACGGTCATAGTTGCGAATGTGGTTGTGGATGCGAACATAACGAAATGGATTAATCCATTTATTAAATAAGCTCTGAAGTATTAGGCAGGTTAAGACTTGGAAAACGAAGAATCAAAACTTAATGGACGACAAAAAACCGTTCTAAAAGAAGTTTGCGAATCTTTCATTTCTAATGGAGTTCCTGTAGGCTCAAGAAATCTTTCCAAGTCTAGTTGCCTCTCTTGCTCTCCTGCCACTATTCGTAATGAAATGGCAGATCTAGAAGAGATGGGCTATTTAACTTCGCCTCATACTTCTGCAGGGCGCATACCAACCGAAAAAGGTTATAAATTTTACGTTAATTTCCTAGTAGAATTTGAACGAATTGGTCATATTGAAGATGATTTAATTCGCCGTATAGCTAATGTTTCAAAAGAAAACAGCTTGAAGCAGCAGGATATTCTTAAATCAGCGATGAAATATGCTTGCGAACAAACGCATTTAGCAGGTGTGTTATTGGTCCCACAACAAGAGCACGTTAACTGGCAATCTGTTAAATTAATTAGAGTTGTCGAAAACAAAGCCATGCTTATTGCTGTTGATGACTGCGCAAATATATCAAATCAAATTGTTGATTTACCATCAGAAGTCACAGATGATGTTTTAGATAAACTTACAGTTATGCTGAATGCTCAGCTTTGCAATCAACAATATCATCATTATGAGCAAGAGTATATAGAAAAGACCAGAGGAGTTATTTCCAGATATAACAGCCTTTTAACTCAGCTTGTTAAAAAAGTTAAAAATGCGAATAAAGAATCAGCAGAAGATTCAGTATATATGGAAGGCTTTATGAATTTTTTTGATCAACCCGAGTTTAGTGATCCTGAAAAAATAAAGCAAATGGCTGCTCTTTTAAATCAAAAAGAAAATCTTTTAAATTTACTTGCAAAGTCTCTTGAAAGTAATAGTGAAATTATGGTAAATATAGGCTCTGATACTGGATTAGCAATTAAAGACATGTCATTGGTTACTGCTCGCTATAGAGGACCAAATGACAGTTTTGGAAAGATTGGTTTAATAGGTCCTTTAAGANNTTTAAGTCAACTTTTAATAGGAAATCAGGAATTTTAAAAATGTGTAAACAAGACAATGAACAAACAAATCAAGAAGTAAACGAAAATACTGAAAAAGTTGAAACTTCTAACGAAACAACTGAGTCCAATACTGTTGAAGAAACAAAAGCCGATGATGCTAAAAATGTTGAAACAACAGTTGAAGAAAAAATTATTTCGCCAGAAGAAGAACTTAAAGCAGCTAACAAAGAGCTTGCTGAAATGAAAAACAAGTATTTTCGTGCATTGGCTGATTATCAGAATCTTCAAAGACGTTCTTCAAAAGAACAGGTTGAATCTTATAGCCGTGGCGTTGCCGACATTATCAAAAAGTTGCTTCCAGCTATAGATACCCTCGACAAAGCTATGGAATACTTAGGCTCTGCCCAAGTAGATAAAAAAGTCGCCGATGGGCTTGAAATGTTTTCAATTCAACTTACAGACATTCTCGAAAAAGAAGGTCTAAAACCAATGGAAGCCTTAGGAAAAAAGTTCGACCCGAACTTCCATGAAGCTATGATTACACAAGCAAACCCAGAAAAAGCCGACGATGAAGTTCTTGTTGTTTACGAAAAAGGCTACACCTTTAAAGAACGCGTTTTGCGAACTGCAAAAGTTGTAGTTAATAAATTATAATTTTTAACTTACGAAATTAATTTAGGAGGAATTAAGATATGTCTAGAGTTATTGGTATAGATTTAGGTACTTCCAATTCTGCCGCAGCTGTTATTGAAGGCGGCAAACCAGTTATTATTCCTAGCGCCGAAGGTAATTCAATAGGCGGTAAAGCTTTCCCAAGCGTTGTTGCTTTTACAAAAGATGGTCAACGTCTCATTGGTGAACCTGCTAGACGTCAGGCTACAACCAATCCAGAAGGCACTGTTCAGCATGCAAAACGCAAAATGGGCACCACTTATAAATATGATATCAGAGGAAAACAATATACTCCTCAAGAAATATCATCATTCATACTTCAAAAAATTAAAGCAGACGCAGAAGCTTATCTTAACGATAAAGTAACTGGCGCTGTTATTACTGTTCCTGCTTACTTTAACGATGCTCAAAGACAAGCAACTAAAGATGCAGGTAAAATCGCAGGTATTGAAGTTGTAAGAATCGTTAACGAACCAACTGCAGCAGCATTGGCTTATGGTCTCGATAAAGAAGGCGAACGCAAAATTTTGGTATTCGACCTTGGCGGCGGCACACTCGATGTTACTATTTTGGAACTTGGTAACGGCGTATTTGAAGTTCTTTCAACAAACGGCGATACTCAGTTGGGTGGCACCGATATGGATAACGCCCTTATCAAATACATCGAAGACGAATTTCAGAAAAACGAAGGTATCGACCTTAGCAAAGACGCTATGGCTCACCAGAGAATCAGAGAAGCTGCTGAAAAAGCAAAAATTGAACTTTCTACAACCACAAGCACCGATATTAACCTTCCATACATTTCAGCTAACGCCGAAGGTCCAAAGCACCTTGTAATGACCCTTACAAGAAATCAGCTTGAAAAATTGGTCGACAATGTCGTAGAACGCTGCAAAGCTCCTATAGATAACGCTCTTAATGACGCAGGATTAAAGAGAAGCGAAGTTGACCACATTATTATGGTTGGTGGTCCAACCAGAATGCCAGTTATACAGAACCTTTTAAAGAATCACTTTGGCAAAGACCCAGAACGCGGCGTTGACCCAATGGAATGTGTTGCAATGGGTGCAGCAATTCAGGCTGGTATCCTTGGTGGCGAAGTAAAAGACGTTCTTCTTCTTGATGTTACTCCATTTTCATTAGGTATTGAAACTCTCGGTGGCGTTATGACTCCTCTTATTCCAAGAAATACAACTATTCCTACAAAGAAGAGCCAAGTATTCTCAACTGCCGCAGACAATCAGCCAGCAGTTTCTGTTCACGTTCTTCAAGGTGAACGCCCAATGGCAATTCAAAATAAAACTCTTGGTAGATTCGACCTTGATGGTATCGCTCCTGCCCCACGCGGAATTCCACAGATTGAAGTTACATTCGATATCGACGCAAACGGTATAGTTAACGTTTCAGCAAAAGATATGGGCACCAACAAAGAACAGCACATCACCATTACAAATAGCTCAGGTTTAAGCAAAGAAGAAATCGATAAGGCTATTAAAAATGCTGAACAATTTGCTGAAGAAGACAAAAAGCAAAAAGAAAAAATCGACACAATCAACATGGGTGAAAGCTTAGTATTCCAAAGCGAAAAAGCAATGAAAGACTATGGCGACAAGCTCCCAGCCGATCTTAAAGGTCAGATAAACGAAAAGATTGAAGAACTCAAAAAAGCAAATCAGACTCAAGATGTTGCTGAAATCAAGGCAAAGAGTGATGAATTGCAACAGTTTATCCAAAAGATTGGCGAAGCAATATATGGTCAGCAGGCACAGGCACAACACGGCGCTGAAGAAAATGTTGCTCCAAACAGTGGAAACAATACTGAAGATGCAGATGTTGTTGATGCTGAATTCAAAAAAGCTAACTAATTCCTTCTAATTATGTAATAGACCTCTTCGCTTGTTTATGGTGAAGAGGTCTTTATAAATTATTGCATTATTTCATTGAAAATAGGTAACTAAAATGGCTAAACGTGATTACTATGAGGTTTTGGGCGTTGCAAAGAACGCAGACGATGCAGAATTAAAAAAAGCGTTCAGAACGCTTGCAAGAAAATATCACCCCGATGTAAATAAAGACCCAGATGCAGTTGAAAAATTTAAAGAAATAAACGAAGCATATCAAATTCTTTCAGATCCGCAAAAACGTGCCGCTTATGATCAATATGGTCATGCAGGTATAGATCCTAACGCATTTGGCGGTGGATTTGGTGGTTTTAGTGGTTTTAGCGGTGGATTCGGTGATATTTTTGGAGATATTTTTAGTGATTTCTTTGGCGGAGGCGGAAGTTCTACAAGAAATGGTCCTAAAAGAGGTTCCGATCTTCGTTATGACTTAGATATCAGTTTTGAAGAAGCTGTTTTTGGTTGTAAAAAGAATATTACCGTAGACAAAACCGTAAGTTGTACAAGCTGTGGTGGCAGTGGCGCAGAAGCTGGTTCAAAACGCAAGACATGTCCAAACTGCAAAGGCAGAGGTACTATTACAAGACAACAAGGCTTCTTTGCTATGCAGACAACCTGTCCAAATTGTCACGGTGAAGGTGAGATCATTGAAAAACCATGCCGAACTTGTAGCGGTACAGGTAGAATAAGACAAGCTTCTAAGCTTGAAGTTACTATACCTTCCGGCGTAGAAACAGGCAGCAGACTTAAAATTTCAGGTGAAGGCGAAGCAGGCGAAAAAGGCGGTCCAAGCGGAAATCTCTATATATTCCTTAATGTCGGGAAACACGAACTATTTGAAAGAGTCGGCGACGATATAATCTGCACAAAAGAAATTACATTCCCGTTAGCTGCCCTCGGTGGAGACGTAGAAGTTCCAACACTAAAAAATACGGTTAAAATAAGAATACCTGCAGGAACCCAAACAGGCAAAATATTCAGAATCCGAAATATGGGCGTGAAGTCTTTAAGAGGCAATCAAGGCGACCAACTGGTAAAAATCTTCGTAAGAACGCCTACAGACCTTACCGACAAGCAGAAAGAGCTTCTCAAACAACTTGCCGAAGAAGATCCCGAATCAAAAGCCACTGGTATAGGTAGCAGCAAAGGNNGGTAAAATTCTTTGAGCCTATTGCTCGTTTCTTTATATGATTAATTAAGAAACAATTCATTAATATATTTGTTTTATGCTTATAGAAAAAACAATATATTTTTTATCTTTTAAATGTCAATAAATCAAGTATAAATAAAGAAAAATATAAATCAATTATTAAGTATTTAATAATCAAATAAAAAATAATTTAAAACAAATAGTAAACTTTCTCTTAGATAGTATTTTATAAAAATCTGAAATAAAAAAAAGGTTATATGTTGCTCACTTATTTAAACAACATATAACCTTTTTAAAATACTAGATACTAGAATTAGAACCTATCAATATCGTCTCCAGCACCTTTTTCGTCTTTACCATCAATACCAATACAATAGTAGAATTTATTTCCATCACTATCATTGGCACTTCGAATTGGTTTACCATCAGCAGGGTCTACTGCCGTAACAGGTTTGCCAAGTCTTTCTTCTAACCATGCTTGTAAAATAGCAAGTCTTGAATTGGTTTCGATACAAGCCTTTTTAACTGAATAAAAGTCAGGTATTAATTCTTTCAAAATTATATTAGCACTAGCATTGGCTGAAGATTTTAATTTTAATAATTCATCATTAGAAGCAGATTTTGCTGCTTCATATATTTCTTCTGCTTCTTTATATACATCTTTATTTTTTATACGCATTGTATACATATAAACAAAAGCGTTTGCATGATAATAATCTAACAGATAAGTGGTATTATTACTTTCTTCCTTAATAATATTATCAAAATCTAAGCTGCGTGATTTGTAGCTTTCTAAGGCTTTAAGTAGTTCAGAATATTCATGTTTTTCTAATTTATTATCTTTAACGTAATTATATATAGGTTTAATATTACTAACGATTTGATTTTTAACTAAATTTCCATATACACCAGGAGAAGTCTTCGCTGCTAATATTGCAACTTTAAACATAGATGAAATAAGAGGAGTTGAATGTGTTTTTATGCTGTAAGTTTTTAAAGAATCTAAAACAACTCCAGTATATTGCCCCATACCAAGCAGAGCATCAAAATTAATAACTGATATATGCGGAACAAAACTTTTAAATTTATTCCATTCAAGTTCACCTAATCTATCCCAGTCAAAATTATTATCAAATTTGCTATATGTTTTCATCTTATTGTCCATATCGCTCATAGCAAAATCACATTTTAGAGATTCAGAACTTTGATCATATGAAAGTCCTCTGCTAAAAGTAATAATCTTATTTAGTTCATCTATTGATTCTTTAAATCTTTTTCCTAATTTATCGGTTAGGTCAATACCATTCTCTGTAGCAAGCCATTCCAGTCCTTTTTGATAATCAAACGCTTTCTTTCTTGAGTCATTCAAATCCCAATCTCTTCTATAGAAAGTGATTCTTTCTTCAGGACAAAGTTCCTTAGCTGCTGGTGTTCCCAATACTTCGTCTATAGATTTACCATCGCTTTGTATTGCCAGCAAAAGGTCGGTAGACAAAGGACCTTCACTGATATGAAAATGAGCCTTCTTTACATAAACCATGTGTCTATAGAAAGGTACACCATAACATAAACCAATAAAAATAAGACCAAACAACAATAACTGCACAGCGCAGCCACAACCATTACCACTATTACTATTTTTTGCCATAATATAATCCTGTATATAAAATTTTTAAAGATTTTATAACATGTTTTTACAAAAAACAATATTTTTTTTCTTATCAGTAAACCTTTCACTTTTTATTAATATTTGTTACAATTGCCATATAGCATATTATAAGGAAAAACAAATGTTTAAAAAAATATATATATTGTTGTGCGTATTTGTTTTATGCACTATCAAATCCAATGCTCAAATAGCTTTTCCCCTTTCACTTTATAAAGATGTTTTACCTGCTGCAAATCAAGATATAAACGAACAAATTCAGAAAGCCGACTTTTCAAAGCTTCAGGCTATAATAGATAAAAACAAACCCAAAATAGAATCAGGAAATGCAAATAAATCTTTTAAACAAAATTTAGCAGCATGTATTATGCAGCAAGTAAGATTAACGTTAAGAAATAGCTCTTATAATAACCTAGAAGAGAAACTTACAGAAGCAGATTCTTTACTTCCAAACAATTATTATATAGAATCCACTTGGGGTGATATTCTTTTAGAAAAGAAAAAATACGATGAAGCTTTAAACCATTACAAAAATGCAGTTTTTGATAATACATTTGAACAACCCATAAGTAGTGATTTTTACATGAAAGCTGGTTTTACGGCATTAAATGCCTTACAATATGATATAGCTGCTGAATATTTCGATAAAATTGTCAATTCTGAATCAGGCAATTTCCATGCAAATCTTGGCGCAGGAATGTCATATTACGAATTAAAATCATATGAAGAAGCAAAAGTTAGACTTGAAACAGCTTTAGAATTAGCAAAATCTTCTGCTGAAAAAGAATACATAAAAACCTTACTTTCTAAAGTTAAAGAGTTTCTTGCCTCAACCGAAGACTCTGACACAGATGAAGACCAAAGATTCGTAGTTTATTTCGCCGGAAATTCAAAAGATGATTTAGGAGACATAACCTTTGACATCTTAGACGACATATATGATCAAGTAACAGATTCCTTAAATTTCCATCCAGATGTAAAAATTAATATAGTTTTTTATCTAACAGAAGATTACTATAAAATCGGTAAAGAATGGTCAGCTGCCTCTGCGCAAGGCATACAAATAATGGTTCCTCTTAAATCAGGATATAAAAGTCCAGAATACGTAAAAGGCTTATTAGCTCACGAATTTACTCATACTATGATTCATCTTAAATCAAAAAACAGGTGCCCCTTATGGTTGAACGAAGGATTAGCCCAATATCAAGAATTTACTGCCTCTTATGGCTCTCCTGATCAAATCCGTCCCGATTACGAGCGAATAATGAACGAAGAATTCATAAACGGAGACGGCTATTTAAGCCTCAATAAAGCACAGTCTATGATCGCAACTTCAAAAGATCATGGAAATATTGCCAGAGGTTATATTGCTAGTTACATGGCAACAAGATGTCTAGCCGATCTTTATGGAGAAAGCTCTTTCGATGAAATATTAACAAAACTTGGCGAAGGCAAAACAATTAATGAAGCACTAGAAGAAGCTATTGGAAGAAATCAAAACGATTTTGAAGAAGAATATTCC
>LXOW01321286.1_pt1 | contig 12420 bp, 14 predicted proteins | sample 1368591 | NCBI WGS metagenome assembly LXOW01 (sample SAMN04884650, study PRJNA319009) | bovine gut metagenome | isolation source: Cow rumen | host: Bos taurus | place: Italy: Legnaro (PD) | collected 2014-07-09
TATTATAGGCTGCCTATTGCCCCCCCCATTGTAGTAATGGTAGGAGCCAAGGCATCCACCGCCCATACATTTCCTGCATAGCCAGTACCACGGTCTTCACCATATATATTGAATAGTCTTTTCGGAGTCATAGTTCTAACAGTATCTTCGGTTTGTCTGTATCATGCCCTTTGCCCCCCCCCTGCTATGCAAGGGGCTATGCCTTTTGCCGACACGACTACACCATTCTGAGAGGGGGAGTAATAGCCAAGTTTCTCTACTCGGAGCCATATTTGTCTCCGCACATCATCACACCGCATACACCAGCGACTTACGATGAAACTCTGCCACGAGTGCCTTGCTCGGCTCACGCTCCGGCTCATCTTTCTTCCTCGCAAGGTTATATTCATACAGCTCATTAAAACCCTCTATTGACAAAAGCACCCTACGCCAGTCATTCTTAAACTTACCCCAATGCCCTGCAATATTCACGAAAAGCTCCGGCTCGCTCATACTCCAGCCGTCGATGTCGGCCATAAGCAACTGAAGGTAGGTCTTTATCATCATGGCATTCTCATGTGTAGGTTCTAAGCCGAAAGTACAGAAACACGCATCGCTGCCCTCATTACTCTTCAGAAAGGTAGCAACGGCACTATCCTTGAGGAAGTAATTTGGCGATACCTCGTCTTCAAGAACATCCTCCAGTTTCTTCTCAAGCGGAATGCTTTTTGGGAACTGATAGTCGAAAGCCACATCCCGTCGCATCGAGAGGCAGAACACGCGCAAGCGATTCTGAGGCACACCGTGATCCTTGGCATTAACCAGTGCCCAACGGTTCACATAACCAAGGGAATCCAGCTTTAAAAGCCATTTTTGGAAATCTGGCATGAATTTCTCGCTGACTAAAGCTGCTACGTTTTCCTGCAACAAATACTTAGGTTTTAGTACCTCCACGGCATCGGCCACGTTCCACAACAAAGCAGAACGCGAACCGCTACCTTCCTTCAATCCTATCTGCTTACCTGCCTGGGAAATATCCTGACACGGAGAGGAATATGTGAACAAATCCACCTCCTCACCATTAAGATCCTGCTTAACCTTATGCCAGTCAATTTTCGTAACGTCACCAAGAGCTTTATCCGCATACTGCGGAAATACGAGATTGTGCATGTCAATAGCATAGCGGTCAATGTCGCTCCAACCCACGCAGTCCCACGAGAAATCGGGATGTGTCTCGCGAAGCGCATCGGCAGCCATAAGCTGAGAGTCATAGCCTGAAAAGGTAGTGAGTATATGCACATTTTCGCCCTTGTAAGGCACAGGAGGCTCGCTCGGCACAACACTCTCAGGGTCGAGGATGTCAAAGATTGAGGTCTGGCGCAGTCGGGTGTTCTTCTTCGGGTACCACAGGCTGTCGTAGATGTGTGCAAGCACATCAACCACAATACTGTTTCCTGCCTGCTTGTACTGCTGAGAGGCACTTATAGCCATAGTGTAGTCAGGCTGCTTATCATTCAGCCAGTAGCCCATTCTCTGTCTTGCGGTTGCCACGTCGCTCTGCATGATGTCAATAGTGGCATCGCGCACTCCCATCAGGCGGAAGCACTCACGGGGAGTAAGTTTTCTGATAGCGAAAGAACGGATTGAGCGGTCTTTGTAGTTTAATTTGGTTATCATTGTTAGTAGTTTTTATCTTTGGAGTCATGTATGGCTCCAAAGGGGTTAATAATAAAGATATAGGCAGTAATTATCTTTGCTTACCGAGGTGAGGGTATTGGTAATACCCCCCCCTATTTCAAGCCGTTGGCGAAACCTTCCGTTGCTGGGATGCTTGCGGTCAGAAGGGTTATCAGGATCACGCCCACGAGCAGCGGCTATACGAATGTCAAGCATAGCATATTATCTTTCAACACTGTTGATATAGTATTTGCGTATGGATGAGGTGACGGCTCATAATATCTATCTGCGAACCTGCACCCTCCTCTATCGCCATGTATTCGCCTAAACTCTTTAGCGTATTCGGTTCGATAGGATGTAAGAACATTTTGCAATAACATTAAATTTCAATTATCCATTTTCAATTACACACGAAGGTACGCGTCTGTACTCCCTTCATCGTCCATTTCAACCACGAAGGCTACTTCAAGCACCTCATCACCGTCTGCTTTCATCAGAGAGACGGTTTCCTCTGTGGTAATATGGACTGGCAACCATGCACCATAACTTTCGCTCGAAAGACAGGTGGAGATGTTATTAGCTGCATTAGCTTTCTCATCAGGGACGAACATCCAGACGTGCTTTCCCATACAGAACTCATGCTGAAACCATTGCTGCCAATGCCTATCCACAGCACCCGAAGACATTTTTAGCTTCTCTGGTCCATCGTGCTTACGATAGAAAGCACGGGCAAAGCCGGCAAAGCTCTCATACACCGCCTTTGAGAACATAGTGCTATCTGCCTGTGCAACCACCTCTGCAAGAGAATATACCGAGATGCTGTCAAGCACGCCGAGAGAATTGATAAAACGGAACTCCCTACGGTCACGAGTAGCTTTCGCTTTCGGCATAGCATACACAGATTTACCACCAATGATCTGAGCACCTGTATTGGCTATCGTAGTAACGACACTCGTAGGGCCACAAGGCAAATCATCGAGACCATAACCCGTGAATGGGGATGTGGCAGGGGTAGTCTCTGTTCCATTAAAGGCTGGAGTATATGCAAAAGTCTCGCCCACACACACTATCTGTGGAGCGGAAGAAGGCTTGCGAGAGAAATCCTTCACTTTCTTGAAGCCATTGGTCGCTGCACGTCTGTCTGCCTTGCTATAAGCACCTTGCAGGGCGAAGAGGTATATATCATTGTCGTTCTGGTCTTTGCCAGGGTATTCCACCTCATTAAAGGTATAAGGCACACCATTAACCATCTTTTCCTCCCATACCACAATGCGGAACTTAATGCGAGGATAGGTGGTAGCGGTATGCACATACTCGTATTTATCCGCTAATGTCTGCAAGGCAAAAGAAATATCAAAATCCACAGTGGTACCTTCCTGTGGCTCTTCGCCAATAGTAGCATAGAACATCTGATCGGTGTAGTTGGTATCTACACCCTCAAGGGCTGCTATCACCTTAACTACTATGCGATGATAAGCAAGAGTATCAGAGGGGGTCAGGGAATCTACATGAACCCTTAATATAATAGGCGAACCGCAAAGCGGACTACCCGAAGGAATGCTTACTGTTGTTGCCATAATATCATGTACAATTTACCATTTACAATTTACTATTTATATGCCACAAAGTTACTAAAAACAGGGGAAATGGGTGTTACAAATCAGTTGAACCACTTCACTATCGTATCACCTCTATACCCTTTTTCCCAGATGAACCAAGCATAACAAGCTGCACTACCGCCTACTGCATCAAAATCACCATTCATAGCACACTTCAAGCGGCTGCTTGACACCCATACCCGTAGGGGGGGGGTATTTCGGAATAGGAACTTACGTTTCTTACCTTCAAGAAAGGTGATTTTGAGAAACATCGCCACTTTGTGACCATCGGGAATAATACGCAGAGCCTTTTCGACAAACTCCTGGGCAAAGGAGTATGGAGGATTGGTAATAATATCACCATCCCACTCCTGATTATCAATACTCAGGAAATCAGCCTGAGTACCATAGCCACGATCCACTAAGTCACGACTCTCTACCTCATAGCCATGAGCCTTCAGCACTTCTGAGATATGCCCTGCACCGCATGAAGGCTCTAATACTTTATGATTGAATGTCTCTAACTTACACAGCCACTCCACGGCAGCAGGCTCGGTGGCGTAATAATCGTGACTCTCACGCTCATGGTCGCAATGGTTACTCGCGCCCAATGTCTTAAAAACGGAAGCCTTGCCTCCAGTCCAATCCTTCATTACTATATCAATTATTCATTATTAATTATTCATTATTAATTGCCTAATTAGGCATCGGAACCAAATACGGTTCCGAGGGTTAATTAGGCCGTGGCATCTTCATTCCCGCCAACCTGAACCTATGGAACTTCACACCCCAGAAGAGGGAGTCGAAAGCATCTGTACCGTCAGTTCGCAATTCAGCAGGGACGATATTCTCGGCATTCTTCTGAGCCTGGGCGGAAGTGGTAAGCTTCTCACCACTCTTATCCTTATGAAAACCGTTATAGCCTATCTGTATGCCAGTATTCTCCATAGCAATGAGCAGAGCCTCGTTATTCTCGCGGTTGAAACGACACACAGGGTATGACACCTCTGCCAGTGACTCGTTGATAACCTTATGCTTAATCTCATGCTTAGGAGCAGCACCCATGTCACGTATTATCACATCCCAGCCATGCTCACGCATAATCTTAATGACCGTATCTTTGAAGTCCTCGTTGGTCACAGCGTAGAGATGCACCTTTGCGGTCTGGTCGAAATAAAAGAACACCTTATTGCACTTACGACGGTGCGGCTCATAATACAAGCACCATTTCACCACCAAATCCTGCAATAGGGCACCATCCTTCACATACATGGAGGAAAGCACATTCAGAGCCTCCTTGCCATCGCGTTTATACAACTGCCCCGTAACAATCCAGTTGATTATGCTACCCCAGTCGAAGGCAACGTGCAACTCCAGTCCATCAACCACGTCACCATCCTTTGTGCAGTCGTTTATACTCTCCAGACGGGCAAAGTCAGGACCTTTGACTGTATAATTATTGTCGATAGCCGGACAGTCATCAGGGATATACCCGTGCACGTTCTCCACATCGAGATTAGAATAGAAGCCGTCACTCACCTTCTTCACTTTCAGATTGAGAATGGATATGGCAAAAATCAACGGCGGCAAATCCCTACGCATTTTGAGTACGTAATCCATTCCTAATAAGTCGATGTTCTGAAGTGTGCTTGCACGATAGCAACAGAAAGCATTACAGCGCAAGGTGTTAAGCGCACGGGCAAAGTCCTTTGACTCCTTCATTCGGCATAACTCTGTGTGCTCATCAGGAGTGATAAGGAACTCATGGGCATAGAGCAATTCTGCATCATCAGGAGTTACGAGCTTGTAATTAACCAAGAACTGGCATGTTGCCTTATTAATGTGCTTTCCATAGTTAGGGAGGATTTTGAATGGTCCGCTATGCGCCATCACCGCATCGGCAAGTGCACGGATGCGGTCACGCTCATCAGGGCGAACAACCGTTATCGGAATGTTCGCCTTACGAGCACGACGGTCAAGGTCGTTAAAATACATGCAGCGTCGGGCATATCTGTCAAGCTGGTTCTGCACCCAGCGATATGTTTTGCCCTTCAGCTTACCATCAGTTATCTCAAGGTCGAGTTTCTCCTCCTCACGCTCCAACCAACTGCCCTTTGCAGTAAGGGAGGCATCAGAGGCAAAGAAAGTGCTCTTGTATAGTGGGTTGTAGTCGGAGAATGCCGGACTGTTATCTGGATGAGTGATACCTGACAGCGTAGGCATTACCTCGGCATCAATAGCCGCCTTCGACATGAACTTGCACTCGTCGGCAATGATACTCGTAACTGATAAGCCGTTGGCACTACCAGGTGTGGCGAGGGATATTACCTGCCAGATGGTCCCATTAGCAAACCAGAGTACGTTATCATAGGTTTTAGGCTTGAGTATAGGCGACGGAATGCCCTTGGGCGGTCTGCCCCAGCCGAAATGCACGCCTTCCTTCACACGGAAGAAACGCTCAATAGCGGCTATCATTCCTGGAATAGTTCGGGTGTAACCCTGCTTGCGACTCGTACAAAGAATGATATTAGTGCTACGAGGCAATGACAGAGTTACATCCCACATACGAGGCCCAATACAGCCGTCTGTCTTACCAAATCGACGGGAGGCAGTCAAGCGTACATCCTTCGCTTTTGCGTACCAGATACGCTGCTGGGTTTCGTTCATGTATGCTTCGCGGGATTCTTGCATCTTCTTTAAGGTTAGAGGTTAGAAGGTTAGAGGGGTTAAGTCACAACGAACTGCACACCATCCACCTCTATCACGAGGAAATCATTCACCCATCGTATCTCCTTAGAGCGAATAAACTGCACCATTCGCTGATGACGGGCGAGGTTTAGGGACAGGGTAACGCACTCGCCTTCCTCTACCCTACCACTCAAGGTAACATATCGAATAAAGAAAGGTACACGAGCGATATTCTTTGCATTTTGCGGAGGATTAAACCCAGTAGTACGAATACCAGTACGAGGATCGTCCCACGCAAATTTCTCAGTATAATTGCGGAGATTCTGCCACGATTGGCGAGGATGGTTCTTCATTTGTTGTGTGTTAAGAGTTTAGTGTTTAGAGTTTAGCGTAAATTTAATTATTAATTATTCATTATTAATTATGTCGTCCTCGACGACATCTTCCTCTTCCCCGTCATATAGCCTATACACTCCGTCCTCCTGTTGGAATAGGTCTTGCACCTGTTGCTCAGACATTCCTACACGCTGGGCAAGCTTACGTTTTTCCTCTTCCGTATAATTTACCCTATCCACACGGATAGTACTTACATCGGCAGTAAGGGCAATCATCTTAGGCATCTGGTCGGCTGCATCCTCATGTTCCTCAAAGTTACCATTGAGATCCATAAGTATCTTTGCACCTTGATTGACCGCCTGAAAGTTACCAGCCTTCTTACCCTCACGCATGAGGAAGTCGGCAGAGTCGTGTACTTTCATTTTGTCAATGGCTCGCTCGTCCACGCTGAGATATTCAATGATATGATTAAAGGCGGCTGCATCAGAACGAAGCTCCGTGGCTGTACGTACCTTTCCAGGCACGATACGGCATTGACGAACCATCTCCTGATACAGTTCGTCACCCTCACGCGCCTTCATCAACGCCACTTGATACTCACGGGCAGCAATACGACGAAGGAGGTCATAGGTAGATACTTGTTTGTCCTGCATCCACCTATTATATGCTTCATAAACAATCTTGGTACGCATCTTCTGTTCGGCCGTCATATTCTGACTTTCGAGCGAAAGACCCTGATAGAAGAACTTATCGAGTTTGGTTAGATAGCTGCTATTTTCCATTTAGTTCATATTTCGACAAACACACATAGTTGATGGGAGCAAGTGAGAGCATTCACCAATTTGCCCCCCCCCTACTGTGCGTGACCTTCTGATAGTGGAATTAGGGTAAGCCAAATCTGCACAACCGCCAACAGGCACATCAGTATAGCCCTGTTCTGTGGCTTGGCGAACACGGAGGTATGTGTCATTTCCATCTGCAACGAGGGAGAGGAACGGCACTCGGTGCTCATAGATACGATAGCGAGTGCCGTCAGGATAGAAGCCATACCGCTTACCGTTGATTATTATTGTGCCGCGCTTATACTCACTCATCCGTAAAGACGTGACGGCAATACCAACACGCAACTATTACTACTATAACGATACCACCTACTGCCCACCATGTGAATGAGGTTTCTAACAGATACATGCAGTAGCAGAANNAGCAGAACAGCACAAGTGCCAGTACCGCTATGGAAAATTTTATTATGTTCTTTGTATTCTTTGTCATAGCAAAAAATATTATTACTTCTTCTTCCTCATAACAGGACGTTCACTATCTATGCGCACTTTCTGCTCGTATGGCTCTGCTTCATCACCAATGATCTCACGCAGACGCTTTACACGCTCCTGCATAGTGGCAATACGCTTGAGAGTGTTAGGCTTGTCCGTGCGGGTGAGATACTTGATGATTGCATCAGCCTCACGCTTTAGCTCTGCCTTACGCTCACGCTCGGCAATAGCCTCTGGTGAGTTCTCTTTAATGAGATTCTGTACCTCAGCAATAAAAGACGGCCTTTCCTCAGAGACCTTAGCATAATAAGGCTTAGTGAAAGAAATAATCTCGTCAATCTTCTTCCAAGACTCTTCTTTTTCCGCACGATAGTTAGGATCGTCCTTTAGTCGGATATGGATAATTGCAAGCTCACGGTCCACATCAGCATAGAGTTCCTTGATAGCAAGCATACGCCTCTGTGCCTCTTCCGCTGCCCTGGCTGCCTCCTCGGTCTTACCCTCTGCGCCCAGTCGCTTTGCCTGTTCTGAGTAATCAGCAAAAGCATCGCGCTCTTCACGCAGAGTGTCTATTCGAGTAGCAATAGCCTGTGGCATGAGCCAACCTATCTGACGGAGGGTAGGCAGGGTACCAGAGAGAGACACAATATCAAGGACTGTGGTAGGATCAGGTTTTTCTTCTTTCTTTTCCTCAACAGGCAGTTTAGGGGCTATCTTCTCCATCTTCTTCTGTTGTTCGTCCCTTGCTTTCTCACGCGCCTTCTTTTCCTCTGTGGTTGGTCTGCCAGCGTGCTTATTGAGAAAGGGGTCTGGCTCTGGAGCATGATGCTGCACATACCGTTCACTCTCACGAATGAGGGAGTTTATCCAACGGATGAGCGACGGCACCTGTGCTTTATAATCATGGAAAATCTCACGTTCCTCAAGGAAGGAACTGGTACGAGAATAAGCAGAAAGGAGGTCAAGACCTTGCTTGAATACCTCGGTAGAGAACTCAGACTGCAACTTAGGTATGCAATCATTAGAATATGCTCTGAGTGAAGCAATGTATGATAGCTTCTCCTCATGAGACATCTGAAGGAACTGTTTCATAATTTTCAATTTTCAATTATCAATTACTATGCAAAAGTACCTTTTTCCCCTGTTTCGTATGTAACAAAAAATCCCCTGTTTCGCAAGGAAACAGGGGACGGAAAGAATCGAAACTATCTAACCTTTATATGATGATAACCGATTTNNCTCATTGACATAGTACAGAGGATAATAACAATTCTTGAGGGAACCCGAAAGCGACACCTGTCTGTCATCCTCTGGAGCTTTACCTGTATCGGCAGAAATACCCTCTGAGTCGTAAGTAAACTTACGGTCAGGAGAATAGACGATGATAGACTGATCTCCATCCTTGACGATGTAACCGAGGTCAAGGTTGTTGAAGGCGCGAGCTGCCTTTGCGCTATCGGCATTGACTGCCTCAAGAACGAAGTCAAGCTGCTGCTTGAAACCGGCACGGCGACCCTGTGAAGAACCTACGATACCCTGAGAGTCTTCCTTACACTCAAATTTATAGAGACCTGCACCTGACTTGAAAGCGTTCTCTGCTGGCCATGCGTAGGTGTTATCAGTACGAACCAAAGGAGCTGCAAGGTCAGCCTTGTTGAAAGCATACACGACGGAACCAAGACCACCAAAATCTTCCAGACAATCGCTTGCTGCAAGGATATGCTGAAGGGTAGGACATGTAACTGGCATAATATTTACGTTTTAAGAGATTTATAATTTGTGTTTGCTATTATGAATCAGGAGCCAAGCATCAGGGAGTTATTATCCTCCCTGACACTTTCCCCCTAATCACTTATGTTGAAGCCACAAAGATAGCGGTAGCGACGGTGTAGATACCCTTTGGCACTACCTCGATTGTAGCGGTGTCGTATGTTACACCATCAACAACCCAAGCAGAGAACTCCTTGTTAGCACCTGCTGTTGCGACAAGAGTCAAACGCTCGCCCTCCGTGTACTTAGTACCTGCGCTGTAAGAATCGCCATTGACGGTAACGCTACCACCATCGGCATTGACTACGAGCAGAGTCTTAGAGTAGTCACCCTGACGGTCAGCAGGAGCAACGAAGCTGCCTGAACTGATTGTGAAGGCGTATGGGAGAATATTGCGGACATTTGCGCCTTGTATGCTCTGGATCTGAGCCACGAAGTCACGTGTGTCCTGTGAAGGCTCTGGCTTGATGTCAACATAAGACTTGTTGTTCTCAGTATCAACCGCATACATGAAGTTCTGGTCGATAGTTGCGATAAGGCAATCGCCTGTACCGATAGAGTCAAGAGGCACAATCTCAACACCTGCAAGCTCAGGGATGGTGTAACTCTTACCGATGGTATAGTCCACCTTATAATTGCCCTTAAACTTATTTGCATAAGCACGAGCGATATACACACCACGCTTGAGGTCGCAATATATCTTACACTTCTTGCGAAGACGTGGATCCAATGCCATTACCCACTTCTCAAGTGCATCGTATGCGCTTGTGTCGTCGGTATCAGCAGGAGCATTGATTGCATCCTTTGCAATGAGGTTAAGATTAGCTGCGCTGATGTTACCCTTGGTAATCTCGTTGTTGATACCAGTCATCCAACCAGTATAGAGATTGAGCTTTGGATCATCAGAAGCAGCGTTACCATACCACTTACAAGCTGCAAGGTCCTCTGCGTAGGTGATAAGCAATGCCTCCATTGTCTCTGCAAGCAGAGGGAAGTCACCGTTAGCATCCACACCAAAGACTGTCTCAACGAACTCGTCCGCATTGAAGCGAATACGAGCTACTGAGAGCTTTGCTGTAAGCTCACGCTCCTCAATGTAACCAATCTTTGACTCGGTTACGTTACCAACTACCTTGCGACGAGTGATACCACCCTTACGCACGAAAAGATGCTCAACGAGCTTGTACTGAACGCCTGAGACCATCTTCACACCCATACGGTCATTCTCTTCCGCATCGACGTAACCTGGACCAAGCATAACATTCTTAGAGACCTTCTCAGCTACATGCTGGAGCTTCTCAATACCTATTGCTGTTGCCATAATTGAAAAATTTTATTTGTGTTTGTGAATCGTTGTTATTCTTAATCAGCCATGTGTGGCGGATTATACTGCATTAGCCTTTGCCCAAGCCTCACGACGAGCCTTGAACTCAGTCATGCTTTCGTGACCATCCCACTGTGGGTAGTCGGAACCTGCCTCTACTGGAGCTTCCACACCGCTACCATTGTTAGCGGGGGTCTTACCCTCTACCTGCTGCTCGGCTGGCTTTGCGGTAAGGGTGGCAATGGTCTGCTCCTTATCGGCAATAGTCTGCTCTGCCGTAGCAAGAGATTCCTTAGTAGCCTTGAGTTCTGCTTCGAGATTTGCAACCTTCTCATTGAGAGCCTTAATCTCTTCATCCTTAGAAGCTGCTGTCTCGTTAGCAGTCTTTGTGTCGTTCTGAGAGGCAGATAGCTGCTCCTCCAATTCCTTTGCATGAGCCTCTGACTCAGCAAGTGCGTTCTCTGCATCAGCAACCTTCTGGTTTGCCTCTGCAATGGCTACATCCTTAGAGTTGAGATTCTGCTCAACGGTGTCAAGAAGGGTGGCATTAATAAAAGTGCCCTCTTCCGTCACCACAAGCTCCTCTACTCCGAGAGCCGCCTTGGTAAGTGGATATTCTTTCATGTTGATAGTATTTTGAGTTGAAACATTCTGTGCTTTAGCCTGAGCCGGAGCAGTACGAGCAATAGGGGCTTCCTCGCCACGACCAAGGGCGAACGTATGCTTGATGACAGAGAAGAAGTCACTCTGCCCATCCATAAGCGAACCAGTCACCTGTGCTGCATCAAACACCTTACCATGAAGCATATCGTCGGTGGCATTAGGACAAGCAGCCTGCACGTCGGCACGGAACTCAACGCCTAACTGAGCCAATTCCTCAATAAGCAACTTAGCGTTATTATCGTTGGCAATGTCGCGATACTCCTTATTCTTGTCAAAACTCTCAGGATCGTAGAGTTCATGGTAGGTCTCGTTGGTGTACTTATTGGTACTTCCATCTTTCTCAGTATAGAAAGCCGCCATCACACCAATACAACCTATCTGATCCTTTGGGTGCATGTAGTATCGCTCATCACACTGACTGGCGAGATACATTCCTGCACTTGCACAAAGTCCGTCGATGAAGGCAATAACCGGCTGTCCCTTGCTCTTTGCATAGGCTATGGCCTGCTTGTAGTCGTTGATTGCCCACGCAGAACCTCCAGGAGTATTGATGAGAAAGACGTGACCACGACAAAGCGGATGGTCTGCCGCACGCATCATCATGTCGCGATGGTCAATAGAGCCATAGGAACAACCACCACCATTACGAGTGATAGGGCCATCAACGGTTAACACAGAAACAAACGGAAAGTTCTGATAACTGTTACCCTCCTCGTCTGTAACCGACAAAGCCCAGTTACCTCGCACCTTCTTACCATCCTCGGAAATCTGATATTCCTCTGGATAATAGATAGCACCGTCGGCAGCCACGGCTGTTACGAAACCGCAGGTCTTCTCAGGCTTAGTGAAAGCAGAGTGGGTGTTAAGGTTCTGCTCTATGGCCTTGCGTATGCCATGAGCGAACTCTGGGAGTACCATCCACTTCTTCTCGGTCAATATTTCGTATATGCCTTTCATTTATTTGCGTTTGTGTTGTTGAAAATTTACATGGGCAAAGTTAGGGAAAAAACAATGCCACTATGTTACGCAAAAAAGCCCTTCTCTCACGAGAAAGGCTATTCGCTATAAGAAAATCATGGAAGCCCGCTGGCCACCTCTGAATAAAAACTAA
>LXOW01423921.1_pt1 | contig 12417 bp, 9 predicted proteins | sample 1368591 | NCBI WGS metagenome assembly LXOW01 (sample SAMN04884650, study PRJNA319009) | bovine gut metagenome | isolation source: Cow rumen | host: Bos taurus | place: Italy: Legnaro (PD) | collected 2014-07-09
ATATAGACGGTAGCACCCAAGAGGAGCGGTGGCCATAATTCCAACAAACAAGCATCAAAACCATAACTGGCATACGCTCCTACCCTACTATCGGCTTCGACATGCAGTGCATGTTCATGCATGTGGCAGAAAGCCACCATATTCCGATGCTCGAGTTGACATCCCTTAGGTACACCGGTAGAACCACTGGTGTAGATCATCGTAAAGAGACTCTCGGGCTTGGGTCCATCAAGGACCTTGGAATCCTTCAGATTCTCAATGTCTTTGGTGAGCAACACTTCACCTTTGTATTCATCCACGATGGAACAGAGTTCCTCGTCGGCTATCAGNNAGAATGGCCACAACATCCTCAAGTCCTAATCCTTTCGATGCGATATAAGTTGCAATGCGATCACTCATATCGTCCAGTTCGGCGTATGTAAACCGCTTGTCCTTGAAGACCACAGCCGTCTTGTCGGGCGTGGCCTTGGCTTGACGGCGGAACAACGATACGATGGTCTGTGTGTTGTCGTAGGGCTTGTCAGTCTGGTTGAAACTGTCGAGCAGCTCCACTTGCGAAGCCGTTGTGACGTCAATGTCGCGCAAGTTGGTTTGACTGAGGAAGCCTCCCAAGGTGGCCTCGTAACTCTCTACGAACTGACTGACCAGCGCCTCGGAGTATTTGCTAGAGTTATATTCTGCCCTGACATAATATTGATTGCCAACGGTATAGGCAGTCAGACAGAATGGTGCTTCCTCGTTGTGCTTGCGGAGTTGTATGGCCTCCATAGGCTTGCCCATCAGTTCAGTGTAATCAAGCAAGAGTCCGTACCACACAAAGATAGAGTTGCTTTGTAGGTTGAGGTCGGCCATCAAGTCGGTATAGGCATAGATGTCGTGCTTGCGGCAGCCGTCCATCTGTTCTTGGTTGGCTTTCAGGAAGTCAAGCACGGTTGTTTCTTCAGTAAACTTGGAGTAAACGGGCAGCGTTTTCACCGTCATGCCAACGGAATGCTGGAACTTCGGTTCGGTGCGGCCGTCGTAGACCGTGGTAAACAGCGCCTCCTGCTCGTTGTTGTATTTGGCCAACAGGTAGGCATACGCCGCTGTGAAAAAGGTGCTTTTTTTGATGTCGTTGTCCTTGCAGAAGGCATCCACCCGATCCATGTCGATATTGAGGATGCGGACCAAATGGGCATCCGATTGTCCAGGAATTTCGCGGTCGGGGATGAGTTGGGTGAACGTGTCGCCGCAGTCGAAGTTTTGGGCGTACCATTGTTTGCCTTCCTCGAAGGCGGGCGTTTTGCGCATCTCGGCTTCGGCGAGGGCCAGTTCCCGCATCGACATTTCCTCGGGAGCGAGCGTGCCGCCGTTGTAAGCCGTCTCCACATCGCGAATGATAACATTGTATGAGGTTCCGTCGCTGATGATATGATGCATATCGAAGAACCAATAGACATGTTCCGCATCGCGCATCACTTTGGTATGAAACAGTCTGCCACCATTGAGCTGGAACGGCTCGATGAATTTCTGCTTCTCGGCCTCAAGGTCTGTAACCTGTTCGACGGTAAGGCTGAACTCCTCCTTTTCCATATCGACGGACTGGAAGGGTTCGCCTTCGTCGTTCACCCCAATCCGCGTGAAGAAAGTGGGATGAGCCTTTATCGTCGTCTCGATGGCGCGGCACAAACGGTCGGCATCAAGGCTGCCGTCAAAGACAAAGAGAAACGGCAGGTTATAAAAAACCTCATTTTCATGGCTTACACATTCAGCGTAGATACCATACTGGGATCTTGATAGGGGAGCAATTGCATCATTAGTTGTTTTCATATTGTATCTTTATTGATGAATTCGTTGGGGAATAAAGATACAAAGATAGAAAAATTTCGGAAAAACAAGGATGAGGTGGAGGAAATTTAATTTTTTTAAAACAAAAGAAAAACCCTAACCGTCAATCGGTTAGGGTTTCTTTTTCTTTGGTGCCCCGAACAGGAGTCGAACCTGCACACCTCTCGATATACGCACCTGAAACGTACGCGTCTACCAATTCCGCCATCGGGGCTTTGGTGATGGTGCCCAGGACAAGAGTCGAACTTGCATGCCGTAATCGGCACTACCCCCTCAAAGTAGCGTGTCTACCAATTTCACCACCTGGGCTTAAAATCGGCTGCAAAAATACAACTTTTTTCAATACCACAACCACTTTGAGAAATTTTTTACCATTTTTTTTCTTCGCATTGCTTAATTTCTTATTTTTGAAGCCTTTAAAACCTCATTATTATGCTTACAGAAAAAGACCTTCAACAGCTTTCGGAAAGAAACATCACCGAAAATCAAGTAATACAGCAAGTTGCCCAACTCAAAAGAGGCACACAATATGTCCAACTGATGCGCCCCGCCACCCTCGGCGACGGCATCTTGCGCCTCGACGAAGAGCAGGTGAACATGATGACGGCTGTCTTCGATGCCGACAAGGAGTTCTACCAATTCACCAAGTTCGTCCCCGCTTCAGGCGCCGCCTCCCGCATGTTCAAAGACCTGTTTGCCTTTGCCGAAAGCGGTGAGGAGACCAAGTTCACCGACATCTTCTTCGCCCACATCCACAGCTTCGCCTTCTTTGACGACCTCAACGAGGCCGCAAATCGGATGTACGGCAGCGACATCGACACCTTATTAAAAGAAGGCCGCAAGGTTGACGTGGTGAATGCCCTGCTCTTGGACGACGGCTTGAACTATGGCAAGCTCCCCAAGGCATTGCTGAAGTTCCACCACTACGAGGGTTTCAACCGCCTAGCGCTAGAGGAGCACTTAGTGGAAGCCGCCCGCTACGCCACCGACAACGAGGGCTTAGCCAGACTACATTTCACCGTGTCGCCCGAACACGAAACACCTTTCAAGAAGACCGTCGACGCGCTGAAGGACAGCTATGAGAAGAAATATGGCGTCCGTTACGACATCACCTACTCCTGCCAGAAGCCTTCCACCGACACGGTGGCCATCGACGCCAATGGTGAGCTGTTCCGCGAAGCCAACGGCAAAATCCTGTTCCGTCCTGGTGGCCACGGTGCACTCATCGAGAACCTCAACGACCTCGGTGAGGAAATCGTCTTTGTGAAAAACATCGATAACATCGTTCCGGAGAGCAAGGCCGAGACCACCATCATATATAAAAAGGTGTTGGCGGGTCTCCTACTCCACCTGCAACAGCGCACTTTCGACTACCTCGAAATGTTGGACGAGGGTGCCGTCAACGACGAAGAAATTGAAGAAATCATCGTCTTCGCCAAGGAGCAGCTGATGGTCGAAATCCCCGACTTCGTGAAAGATTACAACAACATCGAAAAAATCGACTATCTCTATAACAAACTCAACCGCCCAATGCGCATCTGCGGCATGGTGAAAAACGAAGGCGAGCCTGGTGGCGGTCCCTTCTGGGTGAAGAACCTGGACGACGAGGTGTCGCTGCAAATCATCGAATCGTCGCAAATCGACCACAAGAACCCGCAGCAGGAGGCCATCTTCCAAGGCTCGACCCACTTCAACCCCGTCGACCTCGTTTGCGGCTGCTGGAACTACAAGGGCGAGGCCTTCAACCTGACAGACTATGTGGACACCAACACGGGCTTCGTCTCCAACAAGTCAAAGGACGGCCGCGAGTTGAAAGCCCTCGAACTGCCCGGCCTCTGGAACGGCGCTATGGCCGACTGGATTACCATCTTCGTCGAAGTGCCCATCGAGACCTTCAACCCTGTGAAGACGGTGAATGACCTTTTGAAGCCGATGCATAACTAAATGAAAAATGGTGCCGAGGCACCATTTTTCATTTTCCTTCCCTAAACCGCACAATCGCCTCGATAATCTCGTCGTTGTCATCAGAGATGGTGAGTATCATATTCTTATATAGTCCCCTATCGCTTAGGTCTTTAAGAAACGTATATGCAGGCATGACGTTGGTGAAGTAATCTTTGCCCATGAAAATCATCGGGCTGGCAAAGCCTTCGCTTTCGTAGTGGTTCTGGCCTGCGTCTTGGAAAATTTCCTGCATGGTGCCTGCGCTGCCAGGGGTATAGATGATGCCGCCCTTGGCGATGGTGACGACACCATCCTCGCGCACACTGTTGTCAAAATATTTGGCGATGTGGGTGGCAAAAGGCGTGGTTGGCTCGTGACCATAATAATATGTCGGGAGGGCAAGGCTACGATAGTCCGTTTCCATCGGGAAACGTTCCTTCACCTCGAAGGACCTGCGCAGCCAGCCTTCGTCTTTGTAGGTCGGTGATGGGATAAGCATAGCTATGGCTTCCTCCACCTCGGCCTCACTCCTACCCGCCATCCATGCGCCGAGATGTGCGGCTTCCATGGCACCCGGGCCACCTCCTGTGACCATCAAGCGCCCCATCTCCGTCAGTTTCTTGCTCAAAAACACGATTTGGCGGTATTGTGGGTCGTCGCGCCGCTTGGCATGACCGCCCATGACACCAATGACATCCTTCTCTTCATATAAATCAAGCATTTTGTATAGTTGATGCGTGATGAAATGGTCGTGCAGAGCACGTGACAAGGTCTCCAAGACTTCATGACCACGTTTGCCTTGGGCGATATAATGCTGATAGACTTTCGTGTCATAACAATTTGCGAAGGTGGATTCATCGTGATAATCATAGCCTTCATACAGCTTCTTGCTGTCATACAACTTCTTAATATAGGTATCGAAAGGCTTGCCCAACTTGCGGACATAGACGCCGAAGTCTTCGTTGGCAATGATTTCCAACACACGATGTACGATGCCAGCAGCATCCAAACCGTACTTGTGCATCAAAGCGAGAGCACGCCCCGACTCACCGAAGCGGTCGTTCATGCCGATACAGCACACACGGATAGGATGGTTTTCAGACAAAAACTCCGTCACGGCACTGCCCAGACCACCCGCAGTTTGATGCTCCTCTACAGTAAAAAACATTCGGGTTTCCTCGGCAGCCTTGTTGAGAATATCGCCATCCAACGGCTTGATGGTATGCATGTTGATGACTCGCGCCGAGACATTCAGATGTTCCAGCATGTCGGCGGCTTCCAAGGCTTCCCATACCTCGTGACCCGTGGCGACAATGGTAATATCCGTACCCTCACGCATCAACTGTGCCTTCCCGATTTCAAAGTCCTGGTTTTCATCCGTGAAATCTGGCATGGGTTCTCTTCCAAAACGCACATAAACGGGTCCCTTACATTCCAAGATGGCTTTTTCGGTGGCAATTTTGGCCTGGGTGGCATCACAAGGCGAGATGACCGTCATGTTGGGCAGCACCCTCATAGTGGCGATGTCCTCCAAGGCTTGATGCGTGGCACCATCGGGGCCCACCGAGACACCTGCATGAGCGCCACCGATGACGACATGCACATTATTGTAACACACCGAAATTCGGATTTGGTCGTTGGCCCGATGTGCAGCAAACACGCCATACGTGCTGAATACGGGTATCTTTCCACCCAAAGCGAGACCGGCAGCCGTCGCCACAGCATCCTGCTCGGCAATGCCCATGGAGAAAAAGCGCTCGGGAAACGCCTCTGCAAAGAGGTTCATCCCTACCGAATTGGTAATATCAGCACCCAAGCCGACAACACGGCTGTCCTTTTGCGCTGCAGCGAGAACGCCCTCACCGAAACCTGTTTTTGTGGGTTTGTTGCCTTTATTTTGGTATTCCATAATCTATGACTCGGGACACGGGACTGCGGGACACGGGACTAAAGACTCGCGTCTCGCGTCCCGAAGTCTCGTGTCAATTACATAATTCATTTAAAAACACGGGCAATTGTTCCTTGGTCGGGACCTTGCCGTGCCATTGGTTGTTGTTTTCTATCGATGGAACGCCTTTGCCCATGATAGTATCCGCGATGATGACCGTAGGTCTACCTTGTTCTTTATCAGCCATCTCCAAGGCCATCTTGATTTGACTCATATCGTGACCGTCAATCTCAATGACATACCAGCCAAAGGCCGTCCATTTGTCACGCAACGGGTCGATGGCCATCACCTTCTCGGTGCCGCCATCGATTTGCAGGCGGTTGCGGTCGATGATGGCGCAAAGGTTGTCCACCTTGTGATGCGCCGCAGCCATAGCCGTTTCCCACACACTTCCCTCCTGCTGTTCGCCGTCACCCATGATGCAAAAGACACGGTTCACAATTCCTGAGCCTGCCGAAGGGCCATCCATCTTGGCCGCCAAAGCCATACCCAAAGCCACACCGAGACCTTGTCCGAGACTCCCTGAGCAGGTTTCCAAACCTGGCAAACGGAACTCATAACTCGGATGCCCTTGCAGACGGCTGCCTAACTTACGCAAAGTCAGCATTTCCTCTTCAGGAAAATACCCAGCAGCAGCCAATGTCGCATACAACACCGGAGCCGTATGTCCGATGGAAAGCACCACTTTGTCGCGGCCTTCCCAATCAGGACATTTTGGGTCATGACGCAAATGGTTGAAATACAACACTGTGAAAATGTCAGCCAAATCAAGAGAGCCACCCGTATGTCCCGAACCAGCCTCCGCCAAGGCGGTCAATATCAGTTCACGAATATGTTTCGCTTTTGCTTCCAAATCCATCATATCAATGCGATTAAATCTTTGACAACGAAATAAATACAAACGCAGGCATAAATCAATTTAATGCCTGTACCCAACAGGAAGCCCACAAAAGAGCCCAAGGCTGAGCGCCAAGCCAAGTGGTCATCGGTGCCGACAGACTTTTCGCCAATGTAGGCTCCAATGAAAGGCCCCAACAGCACAGCGATGAAGCCTATGGGAAAGATAAAGGTGACAAGAAGACCTAAGATCAACCCTATCGTGCTACCACGCACACCCGCCTTGGTACCGCCTAGTTTCTTAGTGCCCCAAATAGGGACCACATAGTCCACAGCGAAGACCGCCACCCCGACGATGCCCATGATCACCAAAAAACGGGTGGTATAGTCAATGCCATCAACGAATGACAGGACCAACAAGGCCAGAAAACTGAACGGCGTTCCCGCTATGCCAGGCACTATAGCACCCACCAATCCGATGAGAACCAGCACGATAACGATGACAATAAGCACGTATGTCATAGTGATTTGTATTTGCCTGCGAAAATAATAAAAAACAGCGGTTTTGTTTGATTTTTTAAAATATCGTCCTACATTTGCACAATTAAACCTTTTCGCCTATGAAGCGGCTGCTACTTCTCTTATCCCTAATCATTTCAACTTCAACGCTTTTCGCCTACGACTTTATCCACATCATGGGTGGTCGCGCTGCGGCAATGGGTGGCTCTTCCGTAGCTTCGCAAGGCTTGTGGGCTATGCAAAACAATCCCGCAGGCATGGCCAACCTTGACAAAATCAGTTTCGGCCTATACTACGAAAACCGCTGGCTACTACCCGAGACAGCTTACAAATGCGGTGCCTTTGCTCTGCCTATCAAAAAGGCAGGCTGTCTGGGCGTGAGTTTCAACCAATTCGGCTCGTCGAAATACAATGAGAACAAAATCGGTCTCGCCTACGCCAAGGATTTCGGGCGTTATCTTCAGATTGGACTGCAACTCGACTATCTCTTGCTGAAAGTTGGCAACGACTACAGCACTTTCCATGCTTTCACTTTTGAATTGGGCATACAATCACACGTCACTGATAAACTGACGTTGGGTACCTACATTTTCAACCCTGTGAGTTTCAAATTCAAACAGACCTTGAACCACGAGAAACTGCCCATCGTGTTTCGCTTCGGACTGGCTTACCAGTTCACCAAGGACTTCGTCGGACAATGCGAAATCGAAAAGAACACCGAGCGTAGCGGCGTCAGCCTGCGTGGCGGTCTGGAATACGAGGTCTTAAAGAACTTCTTCATCCGCGCTGGCGTGCAATCCAACCCGGGCATCCTGAGTTTTGGTCTCGGTTACGGCATCCGTTTCGCACAAATCAACGTGGCGGCACAACTGCACAATGAATTAGGCGCTTCCCTTCAAATCGGCATGATTTTCAGCATCGGAAAGTGACATGAAACGGCTGGTTTTCATCATATTATCCTTATTTTTCGTCTCGTTTGCGAAGGCGCAAATCGCCATCGACACGCTCAGCACCGAGGCTTTGAACACCTTGCTCATCGAACAGGTGGAACGCATGGCCGAGGACATCGACGAAGACATCAACTATGAGGAGCTGCTGGACAATTACATCTTCCTCAGCGACAACCCCATCAACCTCAACAGCGACGATGTGGCCCAACTCGTGGAGCTGCATCTTATCAACGCGTTCCAATATGAGGAGCTGCAAAAATATCGCCGCTATTATGGCGATTTCTTATTCCTTGACGAGTTGGCGATGGTAGAAGGCTTTGACGAGCAAACCATCGAGATCATCCGACCTTTGGTTTGTGTCGGGAAAGACAACAGCAAGGACAAGATTACCTTCAAGAAGTTGGGGCGTTATGGCAAGCACCAAATATTGGGCCGCTACGAACAAGTTCTTGAAAAGCAACAAGGCTATCTCCCCACGACCGACTCTGCGTTGCTGGCCAAACCCAACTCCCGCTATCTCGGTTGTCCACAGAAGCTACAGTTCAGATACAGCTATAATTACAGGAACCGAATCCGAGCGAGCGTTGTGGTGGAGAAAGATGCCGGCGAGATGTTCTTCACCGACAAGGTCAGCGACACGATTAAAGCCTTATTGGGCAAGAAATACAGCCGGGGCTTCGACTTCATCGGCTTCCACCTCTACGCCAAGGACTTGGGCATCGTGAAAGCCGCTGTGTTGGGCGACTACCAGCTGTCGTTCGGACAAGGCCTGACATTATGGTCGGGCATAACTTTCGGCAAGGCGGGTGCAGGCAGCAGCGTGATGAAACGAGGACGTGGCATCTCGCCCAAAAGTTCAGCTAGCGAATATGCCTTTATGCGTGGCGTCGCCCTCACCCTCGGCAAAGGTCCTTTCAGCGGCACGGTGTTTTACTCCAACCGCTTGGTGGATGCCAACGTCAGCGTCACTGACACCTTGGACAACGAAGCCGAATATATCAGCAGCCTGCAAGAAACGGGCTATCATCGCACCATCGGTGAATTGTTAGACCACCATGCTATACGGCAACAGATTGTGGGCGGACATCTATCCTTTGCCATTGCCCATTTCGAGGTCGGCTATACCGCACACCACACTTGGCTCAGCGTGCCGCTCGAGCTCAGGCCCAGCCACTACAACCAGTTCTATTTCCAAGGCCGACAACTCACCGACCAAGGCATCGACTTCAAGTATGTGAAAGGCAAGGTTGCCGTCTTCGGCGAGGTGGCCATGAGTATCAACCACGACAGTAAGGACCCTGAGCCTGTCGAAGGGCCGGCACAAACACAGACGGGCATTTCGACCCTTCGGCAAGCTCAGGGCTCAACGACCTTCGGCCTTGCAGGATTGGCAGGAATAACCTTTAAGCCCGCTGGGTATCTGAATTTCACCCTGATGTACCGCGACTACGGCAAGATGTACCAAAACCTCTATTCCAATGCCTTTGGCGAAGGCAGCCGCAACCAAGGGCAGCGTGGCATCTACCTCGGCGTGGAGGTGGCACCGGCACCGTATTGGAACATTATGGCCTACATGGACCAATTCCAGTTTACCTGGCTGACCTCACAAGTCAACGCACCCAGCCGCGGCCATGATTATTATTTGCGCGTCAGCCATAGCTTCAATCGCCGCACCAACGCCTACTTGCAGTTCCGCTCAAAGACCAAGATGAAGAACTCCACCGATGGGCAAGTATTCACCTACTACCCCATCTTCTACACCAAAAACACGGTGCGTTTCAACATCAGCTACCAGATTGTGGGTGACCTCCATTGCAGCAACAAGGCCGAATACGCCCACTACCGCAACGAAGACGGCACCAACGAGCACGGTTACTTCCTCTGTCAGGACATCGCCTACAAACCTGAAAAACTGCCTTTCAGCCTCACCTTCCGCTATGCCATCTTCGATGCCAAGGACTACAACGCCCGAATCTACGCTTATGAGAATGATGTGCTTTACAGTTTCAGCGTGCCCGCCTTGTACGGCAAGGGCATGAGATTTTATCTTTTAGGTAAGGTGAAATTGTTCAATTCGTTGACGCTTCACGCCCGCATCGGGCGCACCATCTACAGCGACCGCGACGTCATCGGCAGCGGCCTGACGCAGATTGAGGGGAATCATAAGACGGATTTGAAGGTGGAGGCAATTTGGAAATTGTAGAGACGCAAACTTATGCATCTCTACAGGGGAAAATCAACTTTGAAACCAACGAGATTTATCTTGTGTCATAAACAGAAAAAAAGCGCTTCATATTAGTTTTTCCCTATCTTTGCATCATCAAACCATTCATACGCAAAAGTATATGACAATACCATTGTTGTTTATCGGTACTACGGAACTGCTGCTTATCGCTGGCGTGGCTTTGCTCATTTTTGGCGGGAAGAAAGTGCCCGAGTTGATGAAAGGCTTGGGCAAAGGCGTGCAAAGTTTCAAACAAGGCATGAAAGAACCTATTGAGGAAGACCAACCGCAAGAGGTGACGGATGAAGCAAAAGCCGAACCCAAAGAAAACGACTGAGCCGGACCCTGACTCCGACCCGAACCTGATGACATTTGGCGGACATCTTGAGGTGCTCCGCCGGATGTTGTTTCGCATCATCGCCGTGGTGATGGCGTTGGCTGTTGCCATATTCTGCTTCAAAGACAAGACCTTTGAACTGCTCCTCGCGCCTAGCCAATGGGATTTCGTCACTTATCGCTACATTGAGAAGTTCCTGCATCGTTTAGGCTCAGACTTCACTTTCAGTGAGTATCACATCAACTTGATTGCCACCGAGTTGTCGAGCCAGTTTATGACCCATATCACAACAGCATTGTATCTCGGACTATTAGGGGCTTCGCCTTATGTTTTCGTCGAATTGTTCCGTTTCATCACCCCAGCCTTGTACGAAAACGAGAAAAAATACTCCGTACAGGTAGCCGTCACAATGTATCTACTTTTCATCCTCGGCGTGCTGATGTCGTATTTCATCCTGTTCCCCATCTCTTTCAGATTCTTGGGCACGTATAGCGTATCAGGTATGGTGGAGAGCAACATTACTTTGAAATCTTATATCAGTACCTTCACCACTTTGACCTTGGTTATGGGGCTCGTATTCCAACTGCCCGTTATTGCCTTTTTCTTGGGAAAACTGGAAGTGGTTAGCTCTGAGATGCTAAAGCTCTATCGAAAATACACCTTCCTCGTCATCATGGTTATAGCCGCCATCATCACGCCTCCCGACTTGATGACATTGGTTTTGGTCACCATTCCGCTGTATCTGCTTTATGAGGTAAGCATTCTGGTGCTGAAAAGGATGGAAAGACAAAAACAATAATTATTCCACCACTACCCTATCAATCTGCTGTTTACCAGCAACATTCACCACAAAGGTATAAATCCCTTGACTCAGACCTTGTGTCGGAATGACGAAGCATTGCGTGGTAGCATTGGCGGTGTAAACCAAACGACCTGTCATATCGTATAGGCTGACAACAGCCTCGTTGGTTTCGGCAAAACGGACATTGATTCTGTCTTTGGCAGGATTGGGAAAGACTTCAACATATTGAGTCGGCTCTTCGACAGGCTCAGAGACCTCGATGCCCCAAGTGCCGCAAACCGCATTGATTTCGCTGTCCAAATAGCTGAAACGGTCGTCCAGCCAGTTGCTCATGTAATTGAGTTGCCCCTCATCCACCGTATACTCAGGCCATGCCTCGTGCTCACGGTCGTAGGCTCCGCTTTCCAGCAATTCGTCGTACTGGTTTTGAACCAATTCCATGATATGCTCCTTAGTCAGGTAGGAACTACGAAGCTCGGCATAACGTGTTTGGGCTGTGGCCACAAAACCAGTGACATTGCAGTCCTTCGTCAGACGGTCGTAAAAGCCATTGCTCATCAAGCCAGCCGTAGCATACGTCCTGTTTCCGTCGGTGTCCAAGCCCCAAATGGCATCCAAATCCCAAGGCAAATAGAGGTAAGTGGTCGACTTCTTGTAACGCGCGATAAAGATATTCCTTCCCATATTGTCCATCGCCATCAAAGCATTGATAAACAGATAGTAATCAATGGCGTTCGCCTTGTCGAATTGGGCTGAATATTGGGAGTTGAACACATTGTCGGAGGCGTTCATCACGAAGTTGGTGAAGCTGTAGAGGTGGTTCCAGTTGTTGGTCGCCTCGTCCTCGTTGGGATAGACCCATTCGTAGTTGTCCCATGTGTCGGAGGTATTGTCGTATGGCGGCAGGCTCTCGAAAGTCGGGGCACCAGGTCCGTTGCCTTTGTAGAGCACGCCACGAATCTCGGTGGTGTATTTGCGCAAGTTCAGCTGCTTGCGGTCCATGCGCTCGGTCAGGACATAAATGCCTTG
>LXOW01116624.1_pt1 | contig 12413 bp, 15 predicted proteins | sample 1368591 | NCBI WGS metagenome assembly LXOW01 (sample SAMN04884650, study PRJNA319009) | bovine gut metagenome | isolation source: Cow rumen | host: Bos taurus | place: Italy: Legnaro (PD) | collected 2014-07-09
CTCTTGGGAGCTCGCGGACTGTACCGCCGGTGGGGACTTTCACCCCGCCCTGAAGATGATGATTTGGTTTTCTAAAGGCGGATCAGGCCAGCAGCCATTCCGCCATTTCGTCGGCAGCCTTCAGATCCTCGGGCTTTTCCAGGATGCTGCCCGGAACGTTGGCGTTGCCCGCCACATGGGCCTTGTAATCCCGGAAGCCGGCCGTGGCAAAGCTCTTGAGATTGGTCTCGACCATATTGGTGTACACGTCCACGGGGCCGAAGCCGGCAAAGAAGTAACCGCCCAGCTTCTTGTCCTTGCGGCCGGCCATGGAGAAGTCCGGCTGGGTAAAGTCCATGAAGGAATAGGTGCGATCCAGGAAAGCCTTGAGCTGCGCCGGGAACTGGTCCCAATGCACAGGGGCCAGGATCAGCATGGCGTCGCAGGCGTCAAGCTCCGGGATCAAAGCGGTGAAATCGTCCTTCTGGACGCAGTTGGGCGTGTGCTGGCGCTTGCAGCCGTCACAGGCCAGACATGCGCGAACGTCCTTCTCCCCGATGCGGAAGACGGTCACATCGGCCTTTCCCTCCAGCTGCTCGGCGATGCGCTTCTCCAGCGTATAGGAGTTGCCGATGCGGCGCTTGCTTGCGTTGACGATGAGAATGTTTTTCATGGTGAGTGCCCCCTCTTGATTTTTGTTGTAAATGTTTTGCTTACAACGCGTAATATAACACAGGCTCGTTGTAATGTCAATAGTTACATCGGAAAAACTTTTTATTGTTGTAATCGTTGACATTACATCTTGATTCTGATAAAATGAGGGGCGCTAAAGGAGTTGATACCATGCAGTTTTCTTCCCGTCTGCCCATCGCCGTCCATGTGCTTCTCTGCATCCATACCTTTGACGGAGCCGAGAAGCTGACCAGCGATTTTCTCGCGGGCAGCGTCAATGTAAATCCCGTCATCATCCGCAACACTTTGGGGAAACTGAAGGCTGCGGGATTGGTCACGGTGGACGCCGGGATCGGCGGCGCGCATCTGGCGAAGGAGCCGAAAGATATTACGATGTTCGATGTGTTCCGGGCTGTGGAGGAAGAGGAAGCGCTGTTCCGGTTCCATGAGAACCCGAACCCCTCCTGTCCGGTCGGGAGGCATGTCCACGACGTGCTGGACGACAAGCTGGACGCCGTGAGCGAGGCTATGCGTGCGCAGCTAAAGTCCGTATCCCTGCAGGCGCTGATCGACGACCTGCAAAGCAGACTGCAGGCAGAACATTAAAAGTCACAATTTTAATTCTATGAAAATGCAGCCATCGAATGGTGACTGCGTTTTCATGTCTGTGTTGTACCAAACGGTGTTTGGGGCTGTTGCAAAATAGGCGCATAGCCCAGTCACCACCGTAGGGGAGGGGCTCGCCCCCTCCCGGCAGCACGGAGTATTGTCTTGAGAAAATGTTCGGCGAATTCGCAGATTGTACGAATTCGCCGAACATTTCTTTGCTATACGAGCTCTGGTCCGCCGGGAGGGCACAAGGCCCTCCCCTACGATACAGCCAGGGTTTTCGCACTTGTTTCGCATTTTGCAACGCGCCCTTTTCTTATATCTTTCTCTTGACACAGCCAGGCCACCATGATAGTTTATAATTACCAATTGGTCATTAATAACCAAAAGGTAATTTTAATGAGGGGGCTTATCTCATGTCCGACAAACAGACTGCCGCCATGCTCGACAAGAAGCTGGACGAAAAAACCGCGCATACCATGTTCGTCTGCGGGCTCGTCATGGTCATCGCCGTGCTGATCCACGACGGCGACCACATCCGCCAGGCGCTCAACTGGGGCTATCACATCCCGCTCGCGATCTGGGCGCTGAATCTCACCGTGTACATCTTCCCCGTCATCACGATCTTCCTCGCCAAATCCCGCCGCATGTCCGCCACCCTCGTCGGGGCGATCGGCGGTATCTTCACGCCCGCGTCCTTCCTGGGCCTGCACCTCTTCGGCTCGGCCACAGGTCTCTGGGGCGTGTGGAACTTCTCCTACTTCGCGCTGATGAAGGGCGTGGAGTACCAGGGCAATTTCTATCAGGGCGTCGACTGGCTCAGCTGGGTGCTGCTGTTCCATATGGTCCCCTGCTGCGTGCCCTGTGCCGTGATCGGCTTCAAGCACTGGCGCAGACTGAAAAAGGAAGCGCAGCTTGGATAAGGAAAGCGTTGTCCTCGGCTGCGGCTGTGAGGTATTCGGGGATGAGGCGGAGGAGCTCAAGCAGCGCTTCCGCCTGCTTCGGCTGCTGATCGTCTCGACCGCGCTGAGCATGCCGCTTCTCTGGGATCTGCCGCCGCGCTTCCAGTTCGTGCTGGCAACGGTGCTGCAATTCTGGCCGGGTCTGTACTTTGTCCGAAATGCGATCCGTGGGCTGAAAAGCCGCAGCCTTGGCATGGATCTGCTGGTGGCGCTCTCCACCACGGTGATCTATGTTTACAGCACGGTCGTCGCCTTCACCGTGACGGAGAACATCAAGCTCTATTATCTCTGTGACGGGGTGCTGATCTCGCTGCTGCTCTTCGGACGCTATCTGGAATCCGTGGCGATCTATCAGAGCGGCGAGGCGGTGCGCGGCCTCCTGCGCCTGCAGCCCAAGACCGCGATCGTGCTGCGGGATGGGGTCGAGACCGAGATCGACGTTTCGGAAATCGTGTCCGGCGACACGATCCTGCTTCGCCCCGGTGAACGGATTCCCGCCGATGGGAAGATCCTTGAGGGAAGCTGCCTGGTGGACGAGTCCCTGCTGACCGGCGAGAGCGAACCCGTGGAGAGAGAGCCGGGCGACAGCATCACCGGCGGCACGCTCAATCGTGAAGGCAAGGTCACGTACACGGCGACCTCGGTTGGCGAGGATTCGACCCTGCAGCAGATGGCGGCCTTCGTGCGCCGCGCGCAGAGCGAAAAGGCGCCCGTGCAGCGGTTTGCGGACAGGATCGCCACGATCTTTGTCCCATCTGTCATCGCGCTTGCGGCGCTGATCTTCGCACTGTGGTTTTTCCTGCTCGCTCCCGGTGATTGGGGAAAGGCGGTTTCGACGGTCTGCGGCGTGCTGGTGATCGCCTGCCCCTGTGCGCTGGGTCTCGCCACGCCCGCGGCCTTGATGACGGCTTCCGGACGGGCGGCGGAGCTGGGGATCCTCTTCAAAGGCGCCTCGGCCATTGAAAAGGCATGGAGCATTGATACGGTCGTCTTTGACAAGACCGGCACTCTGACCGAGGGCATTGTAGAGCCGGGGATCCGCGATCCGCTGCGCGAAGACGCGAAAAGCGCTGTCGACGCCTGCAAGGCGCTGGGGCTGGAGGTCTGGATGATCTCCGGCGACAAGGAGGAAACGGCAAGACGCATCGCTCGGGCATGCGGGATTGAGCACATTCTCTTTGAGGTGAAGCCGGAGGAAAAGGCCGCGCAGATCACTCGGCTGAAAAGCGAAGGCCGCCGCGTCGCCATGGTGGGCGACGGGATCAACGACGCCCCGGCCATGGCGGAAGCGGATCTTGCGATCGCCATGGGTACCGGAACGGACATTGCCATCGAGTGTGCCGACGCGGTGCTGCCCGGCGGGCGCATCGGTCGGGTGCCGCAGGCATTGCGGCTCGCCAAAGCAGCCCGCAGGACGGTGCGGCAAAATCTCGGCTGGGCGCTGTTTTATAACCTGATCTGCATTCCCGTCGCGGCCTGCGGGATCGTGAATCCCTCCATCGCTGCGGCGGCCATGACGCTCTCGTCCAACGGCATTTTGCTGCACTCGCTGCGGCTGAACAAGGCGGAGGCATCGAATGAAAACGGAAAGCTGTGAAATCAGGATCCGCGGCATGATCTGCCGGAGCTGCACCGACGAGGTATCCGGGATGCTGCTGCGGACAAAAGGGGTCGTCAAAGCGACTGTGAGCTATCGCAAGGCAATGGCTGAAGTCAGCTATGATCCCGCGCTTGTCACGCCGGATGAACTGGAAAGACGCATCAAGTCTCTCGGTTATGAGACCGGTGAACGCAGCCGTGCCGAGCGTTTGCTGGACTTGGGCTGTGCCGCCCTTACCGTCCTGCTGGTCTGGCTGCTGCTCCGCTGGGGCGGGGCCTCGCCCGAGATCGGCGCTGCGAGTTTCGGCGCGCTGTTTCTGGTCGGCCTCTCGACCAGTCCCCACTGTCTCGGCATGTGCGGCGGCATTCTGCTCTCGGCCTGTGCGGGTCGTGAGGGACGAAAAGCGCAGCTCGGCGCTGCGCTCGGCTATAACGGCGGGCGTATGATCTCCTACACAGCACTGGGCGCCGTGTTCGGCGCACTGGGCACGGTGCTGACATATACGCTCAGCATGAAGTCGATGCTCTTCACCATGCTGGGACTTGTCGTTGCCCTGCTGGGCCTCAACATGTGGGGACTGCTGCCCGCGCTGCCGTCCCTCCCCGGAGAACAGAACGCGGCCTGCCGTCTGCCCGACAAGCTCCGGCGTCAAACGCCGCTGCTGGTCGGCCTGCTGACGGGCCTCATGCCCTGCGGCGCGCTGTACGCCGCCTGGCTCTGCGCCATGTCCTCCGGCAGCGCAGGAAACGGTGCCCTGCTGATGCTGGCCTTCTCGCTGGGCACCGTGCCGCTGATGCTGCTTTTTGCCTCGCTCGGCGCGCTGCTGCCGCGCGGCTGGACGAAATATCTGCGCAAGCTCGGCGCTGTGCTGGTCACGTCCATGGGACTGAAAATGCTGATCGGCGGTCTCTTGCTTTTGCGGGGATAATTCGTTATACTTTTTCCGAAAGCGAGGGATCNNGAAAAGAAACCCATGACGAAGATCACCCTGCGGGATATTGCGGAGGAAGCCGGGATGTCGCATCCCAAGCTCCTGCACTATTTTGAGAGCCGGGACGATCTGGTCGTGAGCTATCTGCGCTATACCAAGGACTATATGACCGAGAAATGCAAGCTCTGGTTTGCCACGCATCCGCGCGCGGATTACGAGAGCAACCTCGCCTACATGAACGCCTTCATGGCCTATGTGGCCAAGGGCGAGGCCGGCGAGAAGCGTCCCAACGCCACCACGCAGACCTATGTGCTGGCGCATTACAGCGACGTGGTCGCGGATCTGGTCAAGGGGGAGTTTCGCGAGTGGCGCGAGACCATGGAGCAGTGCCTCGTGGCGATCTACGGCCCGGAGGTCGGACACCGTGAGGCCGAGGCCATGATGATCCTCATTGCCGGTACCTTCATCTGCAACTACAACGGCGCGCTGACCGGCGAGATCAGCGACAACATCATCGGATATCTGGGAAATCTGACGCAATCATAAAATAGGATGATTTTGAACTTATTTCTATTGCGTGTCCGATTCCTACACTATACAGAGAAGCTAAAAAGCCGCATAAAGGGAAAAAACAAAACGCCCTGAGATGTCTGAACCAAAAGGGTTCAGATCTCTCAGGGTGTTTCAGCTGCTGCCTCCATGGATTGCGATTGAGAGGCATTGCCTTGCGTGAGCGAAAAAGATTTCCGTGTCAGCTCTTTCAGGCAATGATCTTCCTTGCAAATTCAGCCGCGGCCTTCATATCCGACTCATCCGGCTTTCCTTTGTGGAGGCCTTTGAATTCACCCTTGCAGTGAAACTCACGCTCATCCATCGGGATGCCGACCTTGTCCGCCTCCGCCTTCACTTTCTTGTAGGTGGAATTGAGCATCGCCGCAGAGCCGAAGTTGACGATCCTGCCAACCATGTTCTTGTCCAGCCCCTTGACAAAATCCCGGACCTCCGGGTCAATGCTGAAGGCGTAATAGGAGTTTCCCAAAAACAAAATGTCTACCGGCTCTGTGATGGGGGTGCTGATCGGAAGCGCCTCTGCTCCGACCGCCTCGGCGATGGCTTCGGCAAGTCTCTTCGTGTTTCCGGTTTTTGTGTAATATCTGACTGCGATTTTCATGTTAATTATCCTCCTCTGTATCGTTGGCTCCTGTCTTTCCTCAGCAAAAGTCGGTTCAGCAGGAGAATTTATCGATCTCCACGCCTTCACAGAACTGCACCTTCAGCTCCTGAAGTCTGGCAAAGGTCTCTGTTTCACAGTGCGCCTTCTGGTGCGCGGGGCTGGTCCAGCTTTCCACCAGGAGCAGATCATCCGGATCTTCCGCCGCGAAGTAATAATCATAGCGAAGATTTCCGTCTTCTTCCAAAGAATTCGCTCTCACACCGAGTTCGCAGAGCGCCTGATAGAACGCGGCTCGTTTCCCGCTCTTGCAATGGTATGTTACGTTCCAGGTCAGCATACACAAGCTCCTCCTTCACAGCCTTTTCATTTGAAGATCCTTGCGGGGCACGATGCGCTGGTATTTCACCGAAGGATATCCAATGACCATACATGTCACGACTTTATGCCCTTTGGGAAGCTCGAGCAGCTTACGGAGTTTTCCGCTGATCCCGGCACATACTCTGAAAAAGCCGCTGTACAGCACCCCAAGGCCCAGACTTTCGGCCATGATCTCCATATAGGAACTGGCCAGGGCAGCGTTCACGTCGTCTTTCCCGGACACGACGATCACCAACGGAGCACCTTTAAAGAAAAAGCTATCCGAAATATTGACTCTTTTCAGGAATTCCAGCAGCGGAGCGCCGAGCTTCTGGCCTCTTCGGAAAAGCTCAACACACATCGCCTCCGCTTCCGCCTGCCTGCTTCCCAAAATGGTATAGGACACATTTTGGGAGTTGCCGCCGGTTGGACAGTATCGTCCGGCCTCGAGGATCTTTCTGATCTTTTCCTCTTCCACCGGTTTGTCCATAAAGTGGCGGATCGTTCTCCTGCTGCGCATGGCAGAGAGAAGCGTCTCGCTGTCCAGTTCTGTCATAGAAACAACCGGCTCGTCTTCACAGGGATAGCTTGACAAGCGGATGGCCCCTTGCGGACAGATCGCATAACAGTGACCGCACTCGATACAGCCGGACTTGCCGGCATGAGCCTTGCCGTTTTCCAGATAGAGACAGGCGCTCGGACAGTCGTTAACACATAAGGAGCAGCCGATGCATTTTTCTTTGTTGACTGTGATCGGATTCATTTCAGCAACCCCTTAACCGCATCTCCATGGTGCACTTCGTCATTCATTACGGTCTCAACCTCAGGAAAGTCGGCAAGGAGATGCTTGTATTTCTCAGCCGCATCATACTCCGCTTTCGCAATAATGGGATATACTTTTTTCTTTCCAAGGAGCTTGTACATAAGAGGAACAACTACTCCCTTGGTTTTCTTCGGCTTCAAGTCTTTGTTCGTATACTTTCTGAAAACCTCCGCATGCCGCGCCTCATCGCCGGCCAGTCTGATAAAGGCGTTTTTGTCTGCTTCCTCTTTGACTTTCTTTGCGAGCTTTTCATACATATAGACTGCGTCTATCTCGCCTTGCTGCGCAGTCAGGCACTCTTCCATCTGCTTCTTTGTCAATGTTTTGTACATGATGATCGGCCCCTCTCAGAGTTCGTTGACGGCAAAAGATTCCCTGCAACACACTTTTACCAAGCAAAGCATACCATGCGGATTGGTTGTTTTCAATCATTATGTGACATAACACAAGTGAACAAAGGGTAAACAATAGAAAAACCTGCCAACAGACATAGCCACCCCTCAGACAAAAGGTGTCAAGGGGTGGCAAAATTGCGCTTAGGGTGTCATGGGGTGGCTGTTACTGGATCAAAAGAGCATAGAACCGTTGTTAATGTTTTCAGTCTGCACCAGGAACACAAAGTTGTTTTTCCGTATCGCCCGCAGCTCCTCAGCGCGGATCAGCTTGGTCGCAAACTCATACTCCGCCTGCATATCAAAGCTGCCGTCGGATCTAAGCGCTCCGTAAGGTCCGTCGCTGCCATACAGAACATGATAGGGCCCAAGCGCGTCGATCGCCCGCCGGGCCATTTTTGCGTCCACGTAGCAGCCGGAGGAGATATCCACATAGATGTTCTTCCGCTTTTTCAGCTCCGGCCAGATCAGGTCGAAATACGGGAAGGCGCAGTGAGCCAGCAGGAAATTGACTTTCGGATACTGATCGGCCAGCGCGAGGATCGCGTCCTTGCTGTCAAAGGGCAGATGGATGAGCATCGGCTTTCGCAGCGGCTCCAGGATACGGCACACGGCATCCAGCTTTCCCACATCATACTGATGATAGAACGGGTGCGCCTTAACGCCGCAGAAGGTCTCCCGGTCGGCATATTTCCGGATCTCCCGCCGCATTTCCTCCTCGCTCTGCCGGCCGGGATTCACCGTCACCCAGGCGCAGAGGCGATCCGGCGCCTGGGCTGTCGCCTCAAACACAGCTTTGTTGCCCGGCACGAAGAAGATCGGCACATGCTCGCCGAGAATGTCGATGCCGTCACCCCGAAAGGTGCAGAGCAGCTTTTTCAGAAGTGGGTAAAACGCGGCCTTTCCCATCAGCAGACGCATAAAGCGCATGGGCAGGCTCATGGGTTCAGACTTGAAAATCGGGCAGATCGGTGCGATCAGCGCGAGCTTGTCGATGCCCGCGGCGTCCATATCGCAAAGCTTTTTCTCCATATTGAATTCGCTGGGAAAATAGTGATAGTGACAGTCGATGATCATAGCTTCCCTCAAAAGGCCAGGATCGCCACCGCGGCGGCAAAGAGATTGGAGAGCAGATTGACGGTATCGTTGTTGACCCAGCGCCAGCCCCGCTCGACCCTGCCGGGGACATCGCAATGGCGGTCTCTCTCGGTCAAGGCCCCGCAGGCCGGGCAGCGATATTTGACCTGGATGAGCGAGCCCAACACGCTGTCAAACAGGCAGCCAAGAAAGCCAAGGGCCGTAACAAGGAGTGCTGTTTTCCCGTCCGCACCCGGAAACAGCAGGCAGAGCACCCCGATCAGGCTCGCGCCGAGCGCAGCGGCTGCGCTTCCTGCTCCCGAAACGCCGCCGGAGAGCCCGACGCCGACCTCGCGAAAGGTGCAGATATCCACCGTTTTTCCCTTGCCCAGCGGCCCCAGCTTGGAGGCCAGGCTGTCCGAAAGGGATTCCGCCATCACAGCGGCATAGGCAAGTAGGAAGCGGGGCGAAGGCCCCGACTTGCCTGTTATGCCATAAAGAAGGATCATGGCCGTGCCGACGCCCACGTTGCACAGCACGCGCACGGCGTCCCTCTTGCCGGATTTACGGCGCAGACCGTTGGGGTCCGCCCGCTTCCCGGCAAGCCGATCCGCGGCGACCGTGGCAAGAAACGTCACGGCCAGAATGAGAAAGGCCGGCAGTCCGCCGATGCGGCAGATGGCGAGACACATCGCCCAGGCGAGCAGCGTTCCGACAGGCGTCAGCGCCCTCTTCCACAGGGCCAGCCCCGCCAGCGCGGTGGACAGCAGCAGCGCAAGCGGAAAGCTCACGCCTCGCTGCCCTTCTCACCGCAGCCGTCGCAGCCCTTGTAGGGCTCGGCGTACTTTTCCCCGCCGTGGATATAACCGGGCTCCTTGGTGCTGATAATGTCCTTTTCCCGCGGATCGGACTTCATCAGGTGCATCTTGCTGCCGGCGATGTGCTTATAGATCCACACGCCCGGCATGAAGATCGCGTAAACATAGGCCACCGACAGTGCCACGCGCAGACGGCTCGGTTCAGAGACCTTCATCACACGGCTTTCGGTGTACTGCATGTGACCGATCTGATCCGGGCAGGCACACTCACAGAGCCCGCAGCCCAGGCACTTGTCCAGATCAATATGCCGCACGCCTTTTTCGTCAAAGCTCATGGCCCAGACCGGACATGCCTTCACGCACTTTTGACAGTGGGTGCACTTGGATTCCTCAAACGCGGGCAGATAGGGGCCGTTGTAGTTGACGAAGGGGACGTGGTATTGGGTCTTCAGCGTCAGCGGCATGCAGCAGCAGGCGCAGCAGAAGCAGAGGTTGTCCTGATAAGGCTGGACGCAGCTCTCCACCACGGCGATCAGCCCCCGCTCATGGGCCATGTCGGCCACGGCCAGAGCCTCTTCCTTGCTCAGACCGCGCTCGCCGGCCTTCTTCTTCATCGCCCCGTAGAAGTTCAGCCCCATGCAGGTGTTGATGGGCTGGTCGCAGTTCTGGCGCACCGTGCGGCAGACGCAGGGCGAGACGGCAATGTCGGTGGTGTTGCGGATAATGTCCTTGGCCACCTCGATGGGCACGACCACGGAATTGGTATGGATATAGCGGTAGTGCAGCTCCAGACCTTTGCGGATCAGCGGGCCGATCACAGGCTTGACCGCCAGCTTCCCCATCATGTAGGAAAAGCGAACCACGTCCACGGTGTTCTTCAGATGCTTTTTCAGAAAGTTCTTGCGAAAGCGCGCGTCACTGTCATAAAGGGTGATGCCATCCACCTCGATCTTGCGAGAGGTATAGCGGTTGCTGCTTCCGGTTGTATTGGTAGCCATGTTCATTCCTCTTTTCTCTGTATTGAACTGCCACAATTCTATCGAAAAGAGGGAGAAAGAAAAAATATTTTGTCCGATATACGTATATACATTCGGCTGGTTATGAATTATAATGCTGTTTGGTTATGAATTGCGAAAGGTGTTGAAAACGCATGGAACTGCGCGATCTGCGATACTTCTGCACAGCAGCGGAGACGGAACACATCTCCAAAGCTGCGGAAAAGCTGGGCGTCAGCCAGCCCTTCCTGACCAAAATAATCACCCAGCTCGAAGAAGAGCTGGGCTGTGAGCTATTCGACCATGTGGGCCGCCGGGTCAAGCTGAACCGCTATGGCAAGCTGCTGCTGGAATCGGCCAACAAGATCCTGGACGAGATCGACCTGATCCACTCACGCTTTGAGTCCATTGTGGACGACCCGGATCAGCCGCTGCGCTTTGCGGTGGGCTCTTCTGCCTACTGCTCGGATCTGCCGCTGCGCTATATGCAGGAGTTTCCGGGCAGCAGCGTCTCGCGGGAATATATGGACCGTCCGGATCTGATCCGCGCCCTGGAGGAAGGGCGGGTGGACTTCGCCATCTGCTCGCCGCCGATCTCTCCGAAGGAGTCGGAAAACATCGTATCAAAAGCGGTTCATACCGAGCGGGCCTGTCTCATTATGCCCGCCGGGCACCCGCTGGCGGAAAAGGAATATGTGGAGCTGAACGATATAAACGGCCTGAGCCTGATCACCACGCTCAAGGGCTCGGACACCCGCAACAACATAGACCTGCTCTGCAAGGCCAACAACGTCAGCCCCAGCATCATCTATGAATCCATCGACAACAACCTGATCCTCAGCATGGTGTCCGAGGGGCTGGGCTGCACGGTGTTTGCCTGGAACTATACCCGGCTGCTGCCGCCCTCCGAGCACTATGTGATCCGGGAGTTTTCCGATTCCTGCGGCGTGATCGCACTCTGCCGCAACCGGCACGCGTCCATGACCCAGGCGCAGCAGCGCTTTGAGGAATTCGTGATGGACTATTTTGAAGCGCTGGCCTGATTGATTCAGGCGATGTATACATATAAATTAAAAACCTCGTGAAAACCAACACCGCAACGGTCTGTTGATTATCACGAGGTTATCGTTTTTTATTCGTATGTGTCTCTGCCGGACGTGTCTTCCCCGGCTTCACTTCAAAACCGGATTGACGTACCGCCCGCGGGAGGCTGTCTTTTTCCCGTACTGGATCGCGGAAACGGGGCAGCGGTTAATGCAGCCGCAGCATTTGAGACATTTGCTCTTCGTCCAGGCCGGACGGCCGTCGATCATTTCGATCGCCCCGGCCGGGCAGATGGAAGCGCACTTCCCGCAGCCGATACACTTCTCGTCGGCGTAAAAAGCTCTTGTGCTCATGCAGGCGTGATAGGCGGCCAGGCTTGCTCTTCCCAGCAGCGGGCTTCCCTTAATGCTGTTGCCCTCGCCCCTGTCGATGGCCCGCTTGATGGAAGCTAGCTCTTTTGTCGCAGCTTCCAGCTGCTGCTCCATCTTCTCCGGGGAGTCGATGTCGTAGAAGATCAGTGCGCCGTCGGGTACGACCAGTGCATCGAGGCGCTGCAGCTCCAGGCCGCGCTTTTTCAGTTCGCTTTTCAGAAGGCCGCCCGCCGCTCCGATGCTCGCCCCGCAGGGGATGACGGCATAGACAAAGCCCGCGTTCTCCACCGTCAGCTTTCGGACGAGCTCCAGCACCGGGTCGCTCACCGTGTAGAAATAGACCGGGAACACAAAGCCGAGCTTTTCGCCCTCCTTCAGCGTATAGTGAAAAGCCTTGCTGCGCAGAGCATCCACAATGGAGACGATCTTCTCACCCTCATCCGCCAGCTTTTGTGCCGCATACAGTGAATTGCCCGTACCGGTGAAATAAAAGATCATAGCGCTCTCCCTCTTTTTCTATTCGCGTATTTCGCAAAAGGATTATAGAATTTTGAGTTTTCGCAAAAATCAAAGCAGCCACAAAAGCAAGTGTCTCCAAAAGTTCGGCGT
>LXOW01462606.1_pt1 | contig 12411 bp, 11 predicted proteins | sample 1368591 | NCBI WGS metagenome assembly LXOW01 (sample SAMN04884650, study PRJNA319009) | bovine gut metagenome | isolation source: Cow rumen | host: Bos taurus | place: Italy: Legnaro (PD) | collected 2014-07-09
GCCCTGAAAGTCCGTGGCGGCGGTCGGAAAACAGCGTGACGAGAAACATTATTTCACCACAAAATGTACAGTTTCCTGCCAGGAAATCCGAACGGCAATTTGCAGAGGCAGCCGCCGCTGATGCGGTGGTAACGGTCGCTCGGCGGCGGTAGCGGCAGCTGTTACGTCAATAAACACGCGGTTACTAATAGATAACACGCGATTACCCCAATAATCACGCGATTACTCTCTGCAAACGCGTGTTTTTTGCCCGGAAAAGCAAAAAATCAGGGAACAGCACTTGCAGCCTCGTCACATTCAAGAAATGCTAATACCTATTCCGGATGATTGGAGTATGGCGCAAAATATGATTGATGCTGGCAATCAATTCATGGAAGCGATGGAATCTATGTCAAAGGCAGACATTTTCATTAGAGAGCAAGGATTTGATTCCATGGTCTGTTAATGAATAATCCCACAGGAAAGAGGCTTTACAGACCGAGGGTTTCATGGTATAGTATTCGGGTATATCCGTTAAAAGGGGAAAACAACGTGCAAGGCAAAAAAAGCGAAAGTATTGCCGCGGCAGAGGGAACTCAGCCCCGGTTGAAAAAGGACAGTTTTATCCGCGGGATGTTCTCCGCCTATACCGCCATTGTCATCACCAAGATTCTGGGAATGCTGTACAGCATTCCCTTCTACGATATCATTGGCAGCGAGGGCGGCGTGATCTACTCCTGCGTTTACAACGTCTACGTCCTGTTTCTGGATATTGCAACCTGCGGAATCCCCATCGCCGTAAGCATCATTCTCAGCGAGTACCACACGCAGAAGCTGTACCGGAGCGAGCGAAAGGCCTATGTTGCCGCCCTGCGGATCGTTCTGTCGCTGGCGGTGCTCTCTTTTGCCGTCATGCAGATCTTCGCAGATCAGATTGCCGAGGGAATGCTCACGGATATGGACAACGGCGTGGCTCCGGCGGTGATTGCCCGGGGCATCCGGATCGTGTCCCTCTGTATGCTCATCGTGCCCTTCCTGAGCATCCGCCGCGGTCGGCTGCAGGGCTACAAATACGTCACCGTTTCCTCCAAGAGCCAGGTTGTCGAGCAGCTGGTCCGCATCGCGGTATCCCTGATAGGCTCCTACGTTGTGATTCGGGTTTTGAAGCGCGGCGTGGAGCTGGGCGTGGATATGGCCTTCCTCGGCACGGTGCTCAGCGCGCTGGCTGCGCTGGTCTACGTAATGCTCCGAGGCCGGGAAGCAGTGAAGGAACACCGTGCGGGTACGGTCGGCCATTCGGATGATACCCCCATGCGGCAGATCGTGCGTCGGCTGATTCGCATCAGCGTCCCGATCATCTTTGTCTCCCTCACCTACAGCGTCTACAGCGTGGTGGATATGAAGCTGATTCTGGTGGGTCTCCACGACCTGGGCTTCGGGGACGAGGACGCGCAGGTCATTGCCAGCGTCGCCTCCACCTGGGCCCCGCGAATCTGCATGGTTATCACCGCTCTGCCCATGGGCATTGTAAGCAGTATTGCGCCCTTTATGGCGGAGAGCAACACCGCGCGTGATTCCAGAGCCGTCACGGCCCATCTGAACCAGGCCCTGGGGGTTCTGCTGCTGATTTCCGTGCCCCTGGGCGCGGGCATGATCCTCCTGTCTGAGCCCACCTACCGTCTGTTCTACGGGGCAAGTGCCTACGGCGGCGAAATTCTGGCGCTGCTGATTGTCGTCAATGTGGTCGGCGGAATCTCCACCGTTATGAGCACCACCATGCAGAGCGTGGGCAGAGGAAAGGCCGTTTGCGTGACGATCTTCACCGGCATCGTGCTGAACGCCGCCCTGGACCTGCCCTTGATCCACCTGTTCAGTCTGATCGGCCTTCCGGCCTATCTGGGCGCGGTTACCGCCAGTATCATCGGCCAGAGCGTGACGGTCGCGATGCAGGCGCGTGCGCTCCGGAAGAGCCACGGCTTCTCTGCCGAGACCATTCTGCGGCACACGCTCCGGATCCTCGGGGCCTCAGCCCTGATGCTGCTCGTGGTCTTCCTGCTGCGGCTGCTCTGGCCCGTGACCCAGGGGGGCCGCGTGCTGGTGGCCCTGCAGCTGTTTGCCTTTGCCCTGGTGGGCGGTCTCGTCTATTTCACCGTGATCTACGTGCTCCAAACAGCGGAGCATATTCTGGGCAGATCCGCCTACAGCCGCGTGCTGGACCGCTTCCATATCCGCAGCTTTATGGACCGGCTCCTGTTCTTCCCGGCGCTCTGGGCCGGGAAGCTGCTGCTCGTGATCTACCGGCACACTGGGCACGCCCGGAACGACAAACCCGGCATGGCCGCGCTGCGCCTCTGCGACGGCTTCCTGAAATATGCCGCCAAGCCGAAGCTGACCATTGTGGTCTCCGGCACCAACGGAAAGACCAGTATCTCCTGCATGGTGGCAAATATTCTGAAGCTGCGGGGCATGACGGTCTCCTATACCGACTGGGGCGCCAATGACCGGGCTGGCAACGCCTGGTGCATTCTGGACGCGGTAAACCTCTTCAACCGTCCCACCAAGGACGCGGCGGTCATTGAGATGGACGAGCTGGTCTGCCGCCGCAACGTGCCGCAGGTGAAGCCCAACTATCTGATTATCAACAACCTTGCCCGGGATTCCATGCTCCGCAACGCCACGCCCGAGTTCGTGGAAGTGCATCTGCGCAGCGCAGCAGAGCATTCTCCCAGCACAGTTGTGATCGGCAATGCGGACGACCCGCTCAGCTGCAGCATCGGTGAAAGCAACCGGCGCGTCCGCTTCGGCGTTGCCGACCTGCACACGACGCCCTCCACTTCCCTGCACGATCTGGCTCTCTGCCCCAACTGCTTTGCGAAGCTGAACTACAAATACCGGAACTACCGGCATATCGGCCCCTTTTCCTGCCCGGCCTGCGGCTTCGCCTCGCCGGAAACCGACTGCTTTGTGGAGCGTGTGGACCTGGCCCGGCGTACCATGACCGTGCGAAGCGCTGCGGGGACAGCGGAATACCCCCTGATCTCCCCTGCCACCCATAATATCTACAACGAGGCCGCCATCATTGCCATGTTCCTGGATATGGGCGTTACGCCGGAGGAATTGAAGGGATGGCTTGCCGAAACGAGCCTTCCCGCCTCCCGGGAAACCAAATGCGAGGCCAACGGCATCGCGATCTACACCAAGATGGCCAAGGGCCAGAACGCCACGGCTACCTCCTCGGCGTTTGAAAGCGTGGCGGGGGAGCCCGGAGAAAAGGAACTCATTCTCCTGGTAGACGAGGCCTACGACGGTCCCGGCGAAACCGAGACCGCTGCCTGGATCTTCGACATCCGGTACGAATGTCTCAACGACCCCAAGATCAAAAAGATCATTGTGGGCGGCGACCGCTATCTGGATCACCGGGTCAGCATGCTGATGGCCGGGATTCCGGAGGAGAAGATGGTCTGCATCCAGCAGATGCCGGAGACAGCGAACTTGGTGGACACCGAAGGAATCGACGCTGTCTATATTCTCCACGACGTGAACTACGTCAGCCGTGCCCATAAGGTGCGCGACACGGTGCAAAAACGGATTGAGGAAGCGGGGAGGTGCGGCCGATGAGGATTGAAGCGCTGTATCCGGAGTTCTGCCAATGGTTTGGGGATTCCGAGAACGTCCGCTATCTGCTTCGCTGCCTGCCGGACGCGGAGCTTGTGGAAACCGGCAGCTTTGAGAAGCCCGCCTTTCTGAACGGCTCTGTGGACCTGCTGATGCTGGGCTCCATGACGGAGCGCCAACAGCTGGCAGCCGCAGAGCGGCTTCTGCCCTACCGAGATCAGCTGCTGGAACGGATCGAGGCAGGCATGGTCGTCCTTGCCACGGGAAATTCCACGGAGCTCTTCGGAGAATTTATCGCAGAGGAGGGCGCACGTTATCCCATGCTGTCCCTCTTTCCCTTTCACGCGGAACGGGACCTGGAGGCCCGGCACAATTCCATGTTCCTGGGCGAATTTGAGGAGATGAAGATCGTGGGCTACCGTGCCCAGTTCTCCGTTCTGCGGGGGGAGTTTCCGGGCCCCTTCATCCGAGTCCTGGGTGGCATCGGCAATTCCCTGGGGGACCACAACGAGGGCTTTCGCTACAAAAATTTATTCGCGACCTACCTGCTGGGCCCCTTCCTGATCCTGAACCCGCCCTTTACCCGCTATCTGCTCCGCCTGTTGGGCCGGGACGAGCCCCTGGCCTTTGAGCAGGCCGTGACGGAGGCCTACGACTTCCGGCGCAAGGCGTTGGAGCAAAGCGACGCGAAATTCTTCTTCGGCGAGAGCGGCTGGATGAAGGAACCCATTCCCCGCGAGCCGATCAGCGGGCTGTAAGTGCATACAAAGGGGCTGTGAAAAAAGTCCCTAAAGGAACAAATGGCTCCCAGGCTCAAAAAGGGCTTGGGAGTCATTCGTTTTTGTGGTATAGTTATACTGAACTCCCATAAAAATCTTTAACCTGTTCCGGCAGGAATTGTGCCGTACTTCGTTGTCGTCCTTGCCGGGCGTCAAGCCCGCCTGCGTCCTCCGCCTCGTCTGGCGCAATTCCTGCTCGGAACATTTTTCAATCTTTCTATGGGAGTTCAGTATTAGACTGACATGAAAAACATTACCACTAACGAATATTATAATTCAAAGCAAACAAGAATATCGCGTCAAAAGGCAGCAACAGTCCTGGCAGTTGCAGCACGGTGCGTGCTTTCAGAATCCAATGAACCTTGTGTTCACCCATGAGCTTGGGGAATATCTGAATCCGAACACTGTTTACAATCACTTTAAGGAGATTGTGGCCAGGATTGGAGCCCCGGAGGTTCGCTTCCATGATATGCGCCACTCCTACGCTGTGGCAGCTCTACAGGCCGGAGACGATGTCAAAACGGTTCAGGGCAACCTGGGCCACGCCACGGCGGCCTTCACGCTGGACGTCTACGGTCACGTCACCGACCAGATGAAGGAGGAAAGCGCCAACCGGATGGAGCGTTTTATCCAAAGCGTAAGGACTGCTTAAGCGCAATTCGGCAAGTCAAAATCGTGCGGATAATGGAAATCTTTTTAGATGGCTTTTGGCCGAAAATGCTTGATAAGCCCTCAGAAATGGCTTGCATATTTCTGGTGAATAGTGTGTAAAGGGCAAACTAAAGGGCAAACTTTCTCGGCCATATCTTGCAAAGCGTCCACCGATACAAAGCTCCATCAAAAAGTGGCTTGAGAGAAAGAAAAAGAGCCAAAATCCGAAGATTTTGACTCGATTTCTTTGGCAGCGGGTGAAGGATTCGAACCCTCACAAACGGAGTCAGAGTCCGGTGTGCTANNATTATTATATGCAGATTTTCAGAAAAGTCAAGATATATTTTTCTTTTTTGGAAGAATTTTTCTGATTTGTTTTTTGGTTGCCCGGAAAGCATAGGAATGAGCCCAAAGCGGGGCGCAGGCGGCAAAAAGCAGGAGGCTTGCGGCCTCCTGCTTTTGATTGTATTTCTTTATGAAACGCTTACTTCTTCATCTTCTCCAGCATCAGGAAGACGGAGCAGACAATTTGGCCAACCTGGAAAATCAAGAAGAACCAGCCTGCAACGCTCGGCTTGATTTCAATGTCGATCCAACCGGCTACAAAGAACACCAAAACAAGCGACGCTGCAATCAGGTTCAACAGCCACAGCCATTTGAAAGAAACCTTATCAAAGTAGTCCAGAAGCATGAAGGTGATTGCAAGCGTGGCCATCATAATAGACAGCATGCCAAAAAGCGGAAGCCACTGCATATGCGAGATGCCCTTCATCGTGTGCATCGGAGTCAGAATGAGACACACAAACCAAAGGCCAAGCACAATGGGGAAGAAAACCTTCTCCAGGAGCGGCATGGCATTGAACTTGCCCAGCAGGCCGCCGGAGTTGGAAACAGGTCTGACAGGACGGGACGGAGCGGGGGCACCATAGCCGGTGTTGACAGGAGCTGCGTTGGATGGGGCGGGACCGCCCATGCGCTTGCCGCAATTGGGGCAGAAGGGCTGACCGTCTTCCACACGGGTGCCGCAATTTTCACAGAACATACATTATCCTCCGATCTGATTTATTTGCCAGCGGCAAACCCGCTGATAGGGTTATCATACCCCAAATCCATACAAATGTCAATGAATTATTCATAATTTGTCCACGCCGACAGCAGAAAAACTTTTTTGAATTCGGCCTCTTCGCGGGATTTTTGCACCCTGCGGCATTAGAATGATTGCAGATTGCGAAACGAAGGAAGCGGAGGATGATTATGCAAAAATCAAAATTCAAAAACGATCCTGGAACCGGGAAGCTCCTACTCCTGCCGCCCGACCAGATTCGGCCAAATCCCAGCCAGCCAAGGCGGTATTTTGACCGGGAGGGGCTGGAAGCTTTGGCGGCTTCCATCGCCCAGCACGGAATGCTGCAGCCCCTGGCCGTCCGCAGGCAGGGTAGCGGCTACGAGTTGATTGCCGGAGAGCGGCGGCTCCGGGCAGCCAAGCTGGCAGGCTTGACGGAGGTCCCCTGTCTGCTGCTGGCACTGACGGGAGAACAGAGCGGTCTGGCCGCCCTGGTGGAGAATCTCCAGCGCCGGGACCTGGACTGCTGGGAGCAGGCCGAGGGGATTGCCCGGCTGATGCGGCTCTACGATCTGAGCCAGGAACAGGCCGGGGCCAGGCTGGGGATGAGTCCCTCCGCGGTAGCCAACAAGCTGCGGCTGCTAAAGCACACCCCGGCGGTCCGGGCCGCCCTTCGAGATCACGGACTCTCCGAACGTCACGCCAGAGCCCTGCTCCGGCTGCACGGGGAGGATCAGCAGTTGGAAGCCATCGGCATCATCGTCCGGGGGGATCTGAACGTGGCCAAGACGGAAGCCCTGGTGGAGGACATGCTGGCAAAGAAGCCCAAGCCCAAGCCAAAACGAAAGCTCCTGGTTCGGGACCTGCGCCTGTTCCTCAACTCTGTGGACCGGCATCTGGAAACTCTGAAACAGTCCGGCTTTCCCGCCGGAACCACCCGAGAGGAGACCGAGGCAGAAATCATTTTGACCATCCGCCTGCCCAAGCAGCAGCGGCCAGTCCCGCAAAATTCAAATTCAGACTCTTGCGAAACGCCGCCCTCTATGGTATAATGCGGTGGTTAGAGACGAGTAAGCTGCAATTTAAGGATCTGGTTGAACAATCACTTGGAGCATTGATTATACCGGGCACCAGACATCAGGCACCGCCCGAAAAACTGATGCTGGACAATTTTGCGTTCCCCGTATGATAACGCTCCATTATTCTGAATTCGAGTTCTGTTTCGAAATGAGGAAACGAAATGGATCGTGGTGCCGTCAGAAGTTCCGCTGACTGCCCGCTCAAACTGTGCCAGGTCGGAACGGTGGGCAAGCGGACAAGCAATGCTTGTCCCTACAGGCGGTGCTTGATGCCTGGTTCCTGATGCCTCCGTCGGCGTAGATGTATTTCAACGCAACAGGTCCTTATTTCGCAGCGAACGCCATTTGTGAATAAAACCATATCTCACAAAGGAGAACGGTTATGGAAAAAAAGCATATTTTTACCGGGACAGCCACCGCGCTGGTCACTCCCATGAAAGAGGACGGCGTTGACTTTGAAGCCCTGGGCAATCTGATTGACTGGCAGGTAGCCTCCGGGATCAAGGCCCTGGTGGTCTGCGCCACCACCGGCGAGGCCCCTACCCTCACCGACAACGAGCACTGCAAGGTGCTGGAATTCGCCATCCAGCGCTCCCAGCACCGGGTTCCCATCATTGCCGGCACCGGCTCCAACGACACCGCCCATGCCATTATGATGACCCAGTTTGCCTGCGCCATCGGCGCGGACGCGGTCCTCTGCGTCACGCCCTACTACAACCGGCCCACCCAATCCGGCCTGATTGCCAGCTTCAACGCCATTGCGGACGCCTCCTCCGCCCCGGTAATTCTCTACAACATTCCTTCCCGCACTGGGACGGCCATCGAGCCGGAGACCTTTGAGGCCCTGGCGGAGCATCCCAACATCGTCGGCATCAAAGAAGCCAGCGGCCGCCTGTCCAAGATCATGGAGACCTTCCGCCGGGTCCGGGGCAAGCTGGATATCTACTCCGGCAACGATGATCAGACCCTTCCCCTGCTGGCCATGGGCGGCAAGGGATTGATCTCCGTGGCCGCCAACGTGGTTCCCGCCAAGACCGCCGCCCTGTGTGATAAGTTCTTCGCCGGGGACTTGGCTGGCGCTGCGGACATTCAGTTGGAGCTGCTGCCCCTGATGCAGGCTTTGTTCACTCAGACGAATCCCATCCCCGTCAAGGCCGCCCTGGCCCGCATGGGCCGGATTGAGGATCGGCTGCGCCTGCCCCTGACCCCCATGGAGGAGCCCTTCCGGGGCAAGCTGTTCCAGGTCATGTCTGAGATGGGGCTGATTTAAGCAAATAGACCGTCCCGTGGCGCACACTGTGCGCCGCTACAGGAGGCTGAATACGCTATGAATTTGATATTAAACGGCGCCTGCGGGCGCATGGGGCAGGTTTTTGCCCACGTTTTCCGGGAAAAATGCCCGGATGGGACCCTGATCCCCGTGGACGCCATGGGGGAGGCCGGAGAGGTTTACACCGCTCTGGCTGACTATGACGGCCCAGCCGACTGCATTGTAGACTTCTCCCACCACAGTCAGACTGCCCAGTTGACGGCTTACGCCCTGGCCCGGCGGCTGCCCCTGGTGATTGCCACCACGGGACAGACAGCGGAGGAGCTGGCCGCTATTCAGGACGCCGCCAAGTCCATCCCCGTGCTCCCTGCCAGCAACTTTTCTCTGGGCATCGTGGTGCTGACGTCCCTGGCCCGGCAGGCTGTCCGGGCCTTCCCGGAAGCGGATATTGAGATCGTGGAGACGCACCACAACCGGAAGCTGGACGTGCCCAGCGGCACGGCCCTGACCCTGGCCAAGGCCATCCAGGCGGAGCGCCCCGGCAGTCGGCTTGTCATTGGCCGCCACGAGAACGGCAAGCGCTCCCCCGCCGATATCGGCGTCCATTCCCTGCGGATGGGCAACGTGGTGGGCGTCCACGAAATTCACATCTGCACCGACACCCAGACCATCACCCTGCGCCACGATGCCCAGGACCGGGCCCTCTTCGCCGAAGGCGCCCTCACCGCCGCCCGGTGGTTGTGCGGCATGGGGGCGGGCTTGTATGACATGGAGCAGGTCCTCAACGATTTGATCCAATAAGGAGGGGCAAGCCATGAACCGCTTTGTCTGTATCGCTTTGGTTCTGATACTTGCCGCCCTTTCCCTGACTGCCTGCGGCCCCAAGGAGAATCCGCCAACGGTTCACGTGGTTCACAACGGTCAGCTTTACGAGGTGGAATCCTATCCCGATGAAACCACCGCCAACGGCTTAGTGTATCGAAGGGACGAATTGGGGGATTCTCTGATCGAAGCGACGATCATCCCCGCCGACGTCATGCCCTCAAAGGAGGGCGAGGTCAACGTCAATGCCCAATCCGTGCTGCTCTACGATATGGAGAACTACTTTATCGTGGTCATTGACGGCGAAGAGTATATAGTGCCCTGGAAGTGATGTCAGGTGGGCTCGGGTACAGGGGTTCCAACCTTCAATGTTTCTATTGAGTCGCGTAGCGATTGTAGAGGCCGGCGCCTTCAACGGCCCGCCTCCAGGGTTGGATGCCTGGCACGGGGCGTCGTGGGCGCCGCCCCCTACAATGCCACCGAATATGTGCTTTTCCATTATCAGCTTGCCTGCTCCCCTGCGGTCTGCGGTCAGGCCGCTCTGATTCCAAATAAACACAAGGAGGTACCCCACATGCATACCCGCATTGCGATTCTCGGCTACGGCAACCTGGGCAGAGGCGCGGAGGCTGCCATCGCCCGAAACGACGACCTGGAACTGGTCGCCGTCTTTACCCGGCGGGACCCCGCCGCTTTGACCCTGCGGACCCCCGGCGTGCCGGTTTATTCCGTGGAGAAAGCGCCCGAGATGAAGGACGCCATCGACGTGCTGCTGCTCTGCGGCGGCAGCGCCACGGACCTGCCCGTACAAACTCCGGAATACGCTGCCCTCTTCAACGTGGTGGACAGCTTTGACACCCACGCGAAAATCCCCAATCACTTCGCCGCTGTGGACGCCGCCGCCCGGTCTGCCGGGAAGGTGGGCCTGATTTCCTGCGGCTGGGACCCCGGCCTGTTCTCTCTGGCCCGGGTCTACGCGAGCGCCGTCCTGCCCCAGGGCAAGGACGAGACCTTCTGGGGCCGGGGCGTCAGCCAGGGCCACTCCGACGCCATCCGCCGCATCGAGGGCGTGCTCGACGCCCGGCAGTACACCGTCCCCATTCCCGCCGCCCTGGACGCGGTTCGCAAAGGGGAACAGCCTGAGCTGACCGCCCGGCAGAAGCATCTGCGGGAGTGCTACGTGGTGGCCGCCGAGGGCGCGGATAAGGCCCGCATTGAGCGGGAGATCAAGACCATGCCCTACTACTTTGACGAATACGACACCACCGTCACCTTCATCACCGCCGAGGAAATGGCCCGGGATCACGCGGGTCTGCCCCACGGAGGCTCCGTCCTTCGCAGCGGCGTGACCGGCTGGGAAGGCGAGCATAAGCACACCATCGAATTCAGCCTGAAGCTGGACTCCAACCCCGAGTTCACCGGCTCCGTCCTGGCCGCCTGCGCCAGAGCCGTCCACCGGATGGCCCGGGAGGGCATGACGGGCTGCAAGACCATTCTGGACGTTCCTCCCGCCTATCTGAGCCCCCGGACCGGCGAGGACCTGCGGGCCCACCTGCTGTAAGCCCCGCCGGGGATATCCCGCCATGAGACGCTTTCTCTACGTCCTCTGCCAGTGGACCTGGGGCCTGCCCCAGAATCTGGTAGGGCTCTGCTTTTTCCTCTATTACCGGGCCAAGGGCTGCCCAAGCTTTCCCTATCAGGGGGCGCGGGTAACCCTCTGGACCAACCGTTCCGGCTCCATGTCCATGGGCCGCTACCTGTTCATGGCACCCAGCTGGACCCCCAGGGACCACCGACTGCTGGCCCATGAGTACGGCCACACGATCCAATCCCTGTTCTTCGGCCCCATCTACCTGCTGGCCGTGGGCCTGCCCTCTATCCTCTGGGCAGGCCTGCCCCGCTACCGCCGCATGCGCCGGGCAGGCAAGCCCTACTATTCCGTCTACCCGGAGAAGGGCGCCACCCGGCTGGGGGAACGGTACGCTAAGCCGACAGCGACGGGAATCGAGGGAAATAGGGAAGAAGTAAGAGTTGAGAGTTGAGAATTGCCAGGCGGGGTGCCCCGCATGTTGACAGATTTCCCCATTTGTCATTGCGAACCAGTGACCGACGTCACTGGTGTGGCAATCCGCGTCCCCCGTTCTTTCATTCTGCATTATGCATCTTGCATTTTGCATTTCGACAATCGGTGCATCCCGTGGCGCACACTGTGCGCCGCTGCCGGAAGGTTGCCGTTCACGCCGTAGGGGCGGTTGAATAAGTAAAAGGGAAAAAGGAAGAAGTAAGAAGTGTCCGGGAAAAACCTGTTACTTCTTCCTTCTTACTTCTTCCTTGCTCCGAACCGGCGGGAACACAGGGGACGGTTCTCTGTGTTCTTTTCAAAGCCTTTCAAGAACGAGAAGCACCACAGTAACACCAGAGAACCGTCCCCTGTGTTGCACGTCCCCTGTGTTGGAGAACCGCCCCCCTGTGTTGCGGTTGAATTCTCAATTCTCAACTCTCAATTCTCAATTGTCACCTGTCACCTGTCAATTGGCAAAGTGCCGTCACTACAGACCTCTGGAACTGGCCCGTAGAACAAGAACAATAGAACAAAGTATTTCTAAACTTATAATGACGCGCTGAAAGTCTTTTGGCACGTTTTTTTGTTCTGTTGTTCTATACCTCAAAAAACCCAGGAAAAACCAGGGAAAATCGATAGAACAAACTTAGAACAAAGTCCGCTTGTTCTATGATTATGCACAGAAATTTGGATATTTCTTCACTTTTGCCCTCTCTGGCTTAGAACAAAGTCCAATTCGCGTCAAGTTTGTTCTACGATTCTTTGATATACCCTTTGCTTCCCATAGACGGGATGGTATTGATGCTTTTTCCCACCCCTTGACACGCGCCATGATCCTTTTGATCCTGGCGCTGTCTTTTTTTGCGCCCGGGGCCACTGCCTGTTGGTTTGGCTTTTTCGAAAAACATCAAATTTTTATTGACAAACGATAAATACGGCGCTATAATGCAGAACAAGCGAAGCAAATCCATCCAGATCATGGGAGGAAAATATGCAAAACAAAGCTGTAAAATTGACGCTGGTAGCGGTGGGGCTGTGCATTTTGGCAGCGGTGGGGGCGGCGGTTGCCATGCCCTGGCTGGTCAAGTGGT
>LXOW01165255.1_pt1 | contig 12410 bp, 7 predicted proteins | sample 1368591 | NCBI WGS metagenome assembly LXOW01 (sample SAMN04884650, study PRJNA319009) | bovine gut metagenome | isolation source: Cow rumen | host: Bos taurus | place: Italy: Legnaro (PD) | collected 2014-07-09
AATATGCTGGAACAGCTACAGGAGAAGATGGCCCTCCACAACGTGGATTCAGAGGTATATGTGCCTGAGGCCAATGAAGATGACGAATATGAGGCCGGCAGTGAATATAATGTCTGGGCTGGCGACCCAAATGATGGGACTGACTTCATCACGCTTGTAGACCTTCCGATTGAAGACCAGTCGGCCATCCCCACACTTGACATGTTCGACCGCCCCGTGGCTCCACAGCAGCCAGAGGTTATGATGCAGCCCATGCACCAGCAGCCGGTCAACACAAATACCCGCTACGATTTTGCTGACATCATCACCGGTAACGGCGTGCTGGAGATTCTGCAAGACGGTTATGGCTTCCTGAGATCCAGCGACTACAATTATCTGTCGTCGCCAGACGACATCTATGTTTCGCCACAACAGATCAAGAAGTATTCCCTGAAGACAGGCGACGTGGTGGATTGCACCGTCCGACCACCTCACGACAACGAGAAATACTTTGCCATGTCTACCGTCAACTCCATCAACGGACGCAACCCGTCGGAGGTGCGCGACCGCGTCAGCTTCGAGCATCTCACGCCTTTGTTCCCCGACAGGAAGTTCACTCTGTGCGGCGATGCTACGACCACAAACCCGTCGACCCGCATCGTTGACCTTTTTGCCCCAATAGGTAAAGGTCAGCGCGCCTTGATCGTAGCCCAGCCCAAAACGGGTAAAACCATACTCATGAAGGATATTGCCAACGCCATCGCTGCCAACCATCCTGAGGCTTACATCATGATGCTGCTCATCGACGAGCGTCCCGAGGAGGTGACAGACATGAGCCGAACGGTGAACGCTGAGGTAATAGCATCAACATTCGATGAGCCTGCCGACCGTCATGTGAAGATTGCCGGCATCGTACTGGAAAAGGCAAAGCGCATGGTGGAGTGCGGACACGACGTGGTCATCTTCCTGGATTCCATCACCCGATTGGCACGCGCCTACAACACTGTGTCGCCAGCCAGCGGAAAAGTGCTCACCGGCGGTGTAGATGCCAATGCCCTGCAGAAGCCTAAGCGTTTCTTCGGAGCAGCCCGAAATATTGAGAACGGCGGTTCGCTGACAATCATCGCAACGGCCCTGGTGGACACTGGCTCAAAGATGGATGAAGTAATCTTCGAAGAGTTCAAGGGAACAGGTAACAGCGAGATACAGCTAGACCGTATGCTTTCGAACAAACGCATCTTCCCGTCACTCAATCTTGTACAGAGCAGCACACGACGCGATGACCTGCTGCAAGACCAGACCACGCTGAACCGCATGTGGATTATCCGCAAGTTTATTGCCGAGATGAACCCCATCGAGGCTATGAACACGGTCTACGACCGTCTGGTGCAGAGCAAGAACAACGAAGAATTCCTGATGTCAATGAACGGATGACAAGCATCATGAAACAAATGTTTCTTTGGGTGGCTGCCGGTGCCTTGCTGGTGCTGGCAGCCTGCCAGCAGAAGAAGTCTGGCAACCCCGATATTATCACAACCGACTACGAAGCCCCGAAACCCGTAAGTCCCATCAGCCAGGATGCCATGTCTGAGAGGACATCTGTCGAGTGGATTGAAGGACGTATGTATGATGTCGTTGTCAGCCGTACCCCGGTTGACTCACTTCCCATGGTGACCGACGAGATTGGCCAGAAATTCATTGACAATGTCATCCGCGTAAAAGTGCTGCGCGCTGACGGAACGGTATTTTTCGAACGCCCGTTTACGAAACGGTCTTTCCTGAGCTGGCTCGACAAAGATTACAAGAAGAGTGCGGTCTTGGAAGGTATCCGTTTTCTGAAAGCCAATCATGCCGGACTTGAGTTCAGCGCATGGCTGAACTTTCCGAAGTCGGGCGATGACGAGGCCGTGGAGCTGCGGATGACTATCAGCCGTAACGGAGAAGTAGGCATTCAGCCCTACAATGAGAACGACCGCGAAGATTTGGAGATACTGGAAGAAAAGAGATATTAAAAGGTATATCCGTCAGGACGATTTATTGAAGGGAAGTTCCTCCCAGAGCATATTCAAAGCCGACATACTTTCGAGCAGGATGTCTGCGCCTTTATCCTTGAGGATGACTTCCGGCAGATGACCAGTGTTGATGCAAATAGTGAAGATATTTGCCGCCACGCCTGCTTCAACGCCCAAGGGGGCATTCTCCACCACTATGGCCTGCCATGGCTGCAATCCTCCACACTTCTCCAGTCCTTTCAGATAGGGGTCTGGATGGGGTTTACCTCTTTTGATGTCGTAGGCGTTCACAATGTGGTCTCGGTCCAGGAAACCTTTGAAGTCATTTATTAATCGGTTCAGCAATGGACGCTGTCCACTGCCGGTGACAACACCGATGGACATGCCGGAAGCCTGGATTTTAGCCATCAGCTCCCTAGAGCCAGGCATGACGGGAGCCTCAGGCATTTCATGGAACAAACGTGATTTCTCGTCGTACATCACTTGAGCTTCTTCCTCATTGATGTCACACCCCTTCTGAAGTTTCACCATTTGACGTATGGTGTCTACGCCGCGCTGTCCCTCAGTGGCATAAGCATCGTCTCTTGTCATGGAAATGCCAAACTTCTCCATCGACCGTTGCCAAGCCTCGGCATGATTGGGCATGGAGTCGTAGAGCACGCCATCCATGTCGAAAAGCACGGCTTTGGGGCACAGAGCCTCAAAGCCATGCTTCCTTAGATAACGGTCAATATGGGGCTGATAGAGCATATTGGTTGTATGGGGCTTATAGGGTCTATGGGGCTAATAAGGCTTATGAGGCCAATAGGACAAATAGCGCCAATAGGGCCTAAAGCCACCGCCATCTAGGCTTCCTTGGCCAGCCGCTCCTTGATGGCCTTGCTGTCAGCTTCGTAGCCGGGCTTGTCGAGCAAGGCAAACATGTTTTTCTTGTAGGCCTCTACGCCGGGCTGGTTGAAGGGATTCACGCCGAGCACATTGCCACTGATGCCGCAACCGATTTCAAAGAAATAGATAAGTTGTCCGATATAGTACTCGTTCAGTCTGGGAACACTGATACGGATGTTGGGAACACCGCCGTCAACATGAGCCAGACGGGTGCCAAGCTCGGCCATCTTGTTCACTTCGTCCACACGTTTGCCAGCCAGGAAGTTCAGACCGTCCAGGTTCTCCTCATCTTCGGGGAAGAGCAGTTTCTTCTCAGGCTGCTCCACGGAGATGACCGTTTCGAAGATGGTGCGCTCGCCATCTTGAATCCACTGGCCCATGGAGTGCAGGTCGGTGGTGAAGTCTACGCTGGCAGGGAAGATACCCTTCTTGTCCTTACCCTCGCTCTCGCCGTAGAGCTGCTTCCACCACTCGCTGACGAAGTGCAGCTTGGGCTGGTAGTTCACCATGATCTCAATCTTCTTTCCTGCCTGATAGAGTCCGTTCCGTACGGCAGCATACTGGGCAGCAGGATTCTCGGCAAAAGAGACATCCTTGCCGCAGGCTTTCTCCATGTTTTGGGCACCCTCAACTAGAGCCTTGATGTCGAAGCCGGCGCAGGCAATGGGGAGCAGGCCCACTGGGGTGAGCACAGAGAAACGTCCACCCACGTTGTCGGGAATGACAAAGCTCTTGTAGCCCTCCTTGTCAGCACAGCTACGGGCAGCTCCACGCTTGGCATCGGTGACGGCTACAATCACTTTCTTTGCCTCTTCCTTGCCACGCTGTGCCTCACACTGCTTCTTCAGCAGACGGAAGGTCAGGGCTGTCTCTGTCGTTGTGCCGCTCTTCGAGATGTTGATAACGCCGAACTTCTTGTCCTTCAGATACTCTGTCAGCTCGAAGAGATAATCCTCGCCGATATTGTTGCCGGCGAAAAGGATGGTAGGATTCTTCCGGTCCTGGATGAGCCAGCCAAAGCTGTTGCTCAGGGCTTCGATGACGGCACGGGCACCGAGGTAGCTGCCACCGATACCGGCCACAACCACGGCCTCGCAGTTCTCGCGCAGCACCTTGGCACAAGCCTCAATCTCATCAAGGAATGCAGGAGTAATCTCTGTAGGCAGATGCAACCAGCCCAAGAAATCGTTACCAGGGCAGGTGCCGTTTTCCAAGGCCTCTTGTGCGGCCTTCACCTGAGGCTCGAAAGCCTCCACTGTGCCAGCCTGCAGGAAACAGGCGGCCTTTGTGATGTCAAGCTTAATGTTCTCCATTTTTATCAAGTAATGTTTATAGTTGGTGTTTCTTCAGTTCTTCATCCATCTGTTGCTGCAATTCACGCGCTTTGTTTCCGGCAATCTCGGCAAAGTGGTCATCACTGCAGGCATAGATAATGCCGCGCGATGAATTGACCAGCAGGCCGCAGTCATCGTTCATCCCATAGCGGCACACCTCTTCGAGCGAACCGCCCTGAGCGCCCACGCCGGGGACAAGCAGGAAATGGTCGGGGGCCATTTTACGCACATCCTCGAACAGACGGCCCTGAGTGGCACCTACGACGTACATCATGTTATCAGAAGTGCCCCATTGCTGACTGACGCGTAGCACCTTCTCAAAAAGTCGCTCAGGCTCCCCATTTTCGGTAAGGCAGGAAGAGGTTGTCATCTGGAAGTCCTGACTGCCCTTGTTAGAGGTAAGTGCCAGCAGGATAACCCACTTGCCGTCGTATTCAAGGAAAGGAGTCACAGAGTCCTCACCCATGTAGGGAGCTACGGTCAGCGCATCCACGTCGTACTCCTCGAAGAAGGTTCGGGCATAAAGCTGGGAGGTGTTGCCTATATCGCCACGCTTTGCATCGGCAATAATCAAATGATGGGGATGTGCTTCCTTCAGGTACTCGATGGTCTTCACGAAGCTCTCCATACCCTTCAAGCCATAGGCCTCGTAGAAAGCCAGATTGGGCTTGTAAGCCACACAATAGGGAGCCGTGGCATCAATGATTGCCCTGTTGAACTCAAAGACGGGGTCATGGAGGTCAAAGACGCACTTTGGCATTTTCTTCGGGTCAGTGTCAAGACCCACGCAGAGGAAGCTCCGCTTCTGCTTTATTTGCTGTATAAGTTCTTTCCTTGTCATTTTGCTTGGTGATTTTTGGGGCTTAGGGGACTAATAAGACTTATAGGGCTTATAGGGCTTATGAGCCTTAGGGCCTGCTGCCCCCGGTTTATAGTTCACTCTCTTTCATGCGCTCTGCATTCTCTGCCACAGTAAGGGCATCAATCATGGGCTGGATGTCGCCACCGAGGAACCCCTGCAGGTCGTGGGTGGTGAAGCCGATACGGTGATCGGTGACGCGACCCTGCGGGAAGTTGTAGGTGCGAATCTTGGCCGAGCGGTCACCGGTGCTGACCAGCGTCTTGCGGCGGGAGGCAATGTCGTCCATGTATTTCTGGTGCTCCTTGTCATATATAAAGGTATATAGGCGCGAGAGGGCACGCTCCTTGTTCTTGGGCTGGTCGCGAGTCTCCGTACACTCGATAAGGATTTCTTCCGTTTCTCCTGTATTGGGATTCTTCCACATGTAGCGCAGTCGTACGCCCGACTCCACTTTGTTCACGTTCTGGCCGCCGGCACCGCTGGAACGGAAGGTGTCCCACTTGATTTCGCCCTCGTTGATGTGCACCTCAAACTTGTCAGCCTCGGGCAGCACGGCCACTGTGGCTGCACTAGTGTGCATACGCCCCTGCGTCTCGGTAGCTGGCACACGCTGTACACGGTGCACGCCGCTCTCATACTTCAGGGTTCCATACACATCAGCTCCACTGACAGCGAAGTCAATTTCCTTATAGCCACCCACGGCACCCTCGCTGACGCTGGTAATACTGAGCTGCCAGCCCTTGGAGTCGCAGAAGTTCTTGTACATCTTAAACAAGTCGCCTGCAAAGAGGCAGGCCTCGTCGCCGCCCGTACCGGCGCGGATTTCCATCTGCACGTTCTTCGCATCCTCCGGGTCCTTGGGGATGAGGGCAATCTTGATTTCCTCCTCTAGCTGGGGCTGCAAGGCCTCGTTGGCAGCAAGCTCCTCGCGGGCCATCTCTTTCATCTCCGGATCGTCCTCGTTGGCCAAAATGTCCTTGGCCTCCTTGATGCCGTTCAGACATGCAATGTAACGCTTGCGGGCATCCATGATGTCGCTTAAGTCCTTGTATTCCTTGGTCAGCTTGACAAAACGCTGCTGGTCGCCAATGACACTAGGGTCGGTAATCAGTGTCGATACCTCCTCGAAACGGCTCTCCAGCCCGTCGAGCTTCTCTAAAATGGTGTTTGTTGTTTCTGCCATGATGTTGTGTTTTGCCCTTTTCATTAGGGCAGAATAATACTTGCAATAACTTGGTGCAAAGTTACAACAAATCCGTGACTATTCCAAATGTTTTTTCTTTTTTTTCCCGATTGCACGAAAAAGGACGTCAGGCAAAGCATGCTGTTCCAGTTGTCTGGATGGTAAACAAAGCGTCAGAAAAAAGGCGAAAACNNTACTTTTGCGGCCTGTTTTATCACATTTTATCAATCTAACATTAACTAAGTAAAAAAAATGAGACAAAAACTATTCATGCTTTTGGGTTTGATGCTGTTCTCTGTGACTTCAGCATTGGCTCAAACAGCAGTGACGGGTACTGTCGTGTCTGAAGAGGACGGACAGCCCGTGATTGGCGCATCGGTTGTGGTAAGCGGCACGAAAGTGGCTGCCGTGACCGATGTCAACGGACGGTTCAGCATCACCGTTCCGGAAGGCAAACGCCTCACGGTGAGCTATGTCGGTATGCAGACGCGCACGGTCAGTCCGCGTCCCAGTATGAAGATTGTGCTCCAGCCGAACGCCACGCTCGACGATGTCGTAGTGACAGGTATGCAGAACATGGACAAGCGCCTCTTCACTGGCTCTACCACTTTTATTGATGCCCAGGAGGCCAAGCTCGACGGTGTGCCCGACATTTCGCGCTCGCTGGAAGGCCGTGCCGCCGGTGTGACGGTGCAGAACGTGACAGGAACCTTCGGTACGGCTCCCCGCATCCAGGTGCGTGGTGCCACCAGCATCTACGGCAATTCACAGCCATTGTGGATTGTGGACGGAGTGATTCAGGAGAACGTCATTGAAGTGGACACCGATGACTTGTCGTCGGGCAATGCCGAGACGCTGCTCTCTAGTGCCATCGCCGGACTGAATGCCGATGATATTGAGTCGTTCCAGATTCTGCGCGACGGCTCCGCTACATCTATTTATGGTGCGCGCGCGATGGCCGGTGTGATTGTCATCAACACCAAGCGAGGCAAAGCCGGCAAGACCAACGTGAACTACACTGGTGAGTTCACCATGCGCCTGGTGCCCAACTACAACGACTTCAACATCATGAACTCGCAGGAGCAGATGTCGGTCTATCAGGAACTGGCCAAGAAGGGCTATATGAGTCCTGCCGACGTGGTGAATGCCAACAGCAGCGGTGTCTATGGCAAGCTGGCCACGCTCCTTGCCAACGGCGAGGTGCTGAACACCGAAGCCGGGCGCAACGAGTGGCTGCGCCAGCAGGAGTACCGCAACACCGACTGGTTCGACCTGCTCTTCGACAACAGCATCATGCAGAACCACTCCGTGAGCATCTCCACGGGTACGGAGAAGGCCCAGCACTATGCCTCCGTGTCGGCCATGTACGACCCGGGATGGTATAAGCAGAGCCGCGTGAAGCGCTATACCGCCAACTTCAACTCGACGTTCAACTTCTCGCAGAAGCTGAAGCTACAGGTCATCGGCAATGCCTCCACCCGCGAGCAGAAGGCTCCCGGCACGCTGAGTTCAGAGGTGAACCTGGTCAGCGGCGAAGTGAGCCGGGCCTTCGACATCAACCCCTACAGCTACGCCCTGAACACCTCGCGTGTGCTAGACCCCAATGAGTACTACACCCGCAACTATAATCCCTTCAACATCTTCCATGAGCTGGAGGAGAACTACATAGACCTGAACACCAACGAGTTCAAGATTCAGGGACTGCTCTCGTGGAAGCCCATCCAGGGGTTGGAACTCAGCGGCTTGGCTGCCGTGAAGCGCGTTGCCAGCACCTCAGAGCACAATGCCACCGAGTATTCTAACCAGGCCAATGCCTATCGCGCCATGCCCAACACACTGGTGCGCGACTCCAACCCCTACTTGTGGACTGACCCCGACGATCCCTACGCCGTTCCTGTGTCAGTACTCCCCTACGGCGGTATCTATGACAAGACCACCTATCACATGACCTCTTGGGACTTCCGAGCCACGGCTGCCTACAACCACGTGTTCAACAACACCCACATCATGAACCTCTTCGGTGGCATGGAAACCAACTCCACCCGCCGCGACAATTCATGGGAGCGCGTTTGGGGCCGCCAGTACGGCTTTGCCAGTGCCGTGAACTTCTCGCCGCTGGCATACGAGAAGGCTGCCCGCGAGAACTCGCAGATTGCCAACTTCGGCCACACGCTTGACCGCACCGCTGCCTTCTTTGCCACAGGAACCTATTCCTATAAAGGCCGCTACATCGTGAACGGCACCTTGCGCTATGAGGGAACGAACACGCTGGGACGCGCCCGCAAGAGCCGCTGGCTGCCCACTTGGAACGTATCCGGAGCTTGGAACGCGCATGAGGAGGAGTGGTTCAAACAGCTAGAGCCTTGGATGTCGCACCTGACGCTGAAGGGCAGCTATTCGCTGACCGCCGACCGTGGTCCCTACAACATCTCGAACTCGAACCCCATCATGAACAGCTACATCACCTGGCGCCCCGACGTGGCAGGACGCGAAACGGCCATCGGCATTACCGAGCTGGGCAACAGCGAGCTGACCTACGAGAAGAAGCACGAGCTGTCGCTGACCGCCGACATGGGATTCATCAACAACCGCATCAACCTGGAGGTGAGCTGGTATAAGCGCAACAACTACGACCTCATCGGCCCCATCGTCACCGAGGGTGTGGGCGGCGAGATTGACAAGTTCGGAAACATTGCCGACATGAAGTCGAACGGTTTCGAGCTGTCGCTCACCACGAAAAACATCAAGACGCAGGACTTCGAGTGGTCCACCACTTTCCTCTACAGCCACCAGCACAACGAGGTGACCAGCCTGGAGAGCAACGCCCGCGTCATCGACCTCATCCGCTCCAACGGTTTCGCCCTCGAAGGCTATCCCGTGCGTGCCCTGTTCAGCATCCCCTTCGAGAAGCTCACCAGCGAGGGCCTGCCCACCTTCCGCGTGGCCAACGACGAGGTGACCATGGACAATATCAACTTCCAGGAGTATGCCGACCTGAGCTGGCTGAAGTACGAGGGTTCCACCGACCCCACCGACTACGGCTCGCTGGAGAATGTGTTCAAGTACAAGGGCTTCCGTCTGACAGCCTTCATCGTCTATAGCTTCGGCAACAAAGTGCGCCTCGACAACGTGTTCAGCAACACCTACAGCGACATGACCGCCACCCCGCGTGAGTTCAACAACCGCTGGTCGTCATCGGGCGAGGAGAACATCACCACCGTACCCGTCATTCCCTCCAAGCGCCAGAACTACCTGAACCCCAACCTGGGCATCGCCTACAGCGCCTACAACTACTCGTCGGAGCGTGTGGCCAAAGGCGACTTCATCCGCATGAAGGAAATTTCGCTCGACTACACTTTCCCCAAGCAGTGGCTCGCCCCTGTCGGCGTGCAGAATGTGAACCTGAAGCTGCAGGCCACCAACCTCTTCCTCATCTATGCTGACAAGAAGCTCAACGGCAACGACCCCGAGTTCTTCAACACCGGCGGNNGCCCCGCCAGTTCACGTTCACCGTGCGCCTGGGATTCTGAGAAAGGTAAAAAGGTTAAACAGTAAAAAAGATATAATAATATGACAACCAGAATAATCAGAAAATACACCACCGCAGGTCTGCTATGCTGCGGCTTTGCCGTTACCCTCACCTCGTGTAATGACTACCTCGACGAGCTGCCCGACGACCGCATTGAGATTGACAAGGTGGAGAAGGTTGAGGCCCTCCTTGCCTCGGCCTATCCTGCCGACACCTACGTGCGTCTGACGGAGCTGGCCAGCGACAACGTGGACGACCTCAACGGCAGCCTCAACGGCAACTACGACCGCTTCAGCGAACAGTGCTACCGCTGGCAGGAGATTACCGAGAGCGACAACGAGAACGCCACCATGGTGTGGCAGGGCCACTACGCCGCCATCGCCTCGGCCAACCACGCCCTGCAGGCCATCGAGGAACTGGGCGGTGCCACCACCGCAGAGCTGAGGGCACTCAAGGGCGAGGCTCTGCTCTGCCGTGCCTACTCCCACTTTATCCTGACGAACCTGTTCTGCCAGAACTACTCCATGCAGCACAGCGAGAGCGACCTGGGCATTCCCTACATCACAGAGCCAGAATCGACGCTGAACCCTCACTATGAGCGCCCGTCGGTGGCCGAAGACTACCGTCTCATTGAGCAGGACCTGCTCGAAGGACTGCAGCTGCAGAGCGACGTCATCTACACCAACCCGCGCTATCACTTCAACTCAAAGGCCGCCTATACCTTCGCCTCGCGCTTCTACCTGTTCTATCAGCAGCCCATGAAGGTTATTGAGTATTCCACCAAGGCCCTGGGCGACAACCCGTCGGCGCTGATGCGCGACTACGACGCCATGCAGAACATGCCCACCGACAACATGCAGCCGCGAGCCATGCAATACACCTCGGTCAACGACCAGGCCAACTTCCTGCTGCTGCCCGTCATCAGCAACGATGCACAGTACTTCCAAGGCTCCAGCGTGGGCGGTCGCTTCAATACAAACCACTACATCGGACAGGCGGAGCTGTTCTTCACCACCCCGTGGGCACCCGAGACTCAGGCTGCCGCCGAGTCGCAGAACATCTTCCGCTTCTACTGGTTCTACAGCCAGGCCTACGACAAGTTCCTGCTGCCCAAGACGCCCTACTACTTCGAGGAGGTGAACCCCAACAACCACACGGGCTACTTCCGCACCGTGGTCGTGGCGCTGAAGGCCGAGGAGGCCGTGCTCAACCGTGCCGAGGCATACGCCTTGCTGGGAGAGACCGACAAGGCACTGGCCGACATGAACATCTGGACCAACAGCTTCGTTGTAGATACCCTGACATACGTCAGCGGCGGCCACTACAACTGGGATCCCTTCGAGTATGTCGTGGAGTACTCTTCCGAGAAGATACAGCGCGACCTCACCATGGAGAGCATCCAGAACTGGCGCCAAAAATACGACTACTACCGCCCGGAGCGCCCCATGCCCTGCAAGCACCTGAATCCTGACTGGATCACGCTGACCGAGGGCAGCGACAAGGAGAGCCTGCTGCAGTGCATCCTGCTGCTGCGCCGCCTGGAGTTCCTCCACGAGGGCATGCGCTGGTTCGACATCAAGCGCTACGGCATCAAGGTCTATCGCCGCGAAATCAACGCCACCCTCAACGCCCTGGAGCTGACCGACTCCATGGAGTATCGCGACCCCCGACAGGCCATACAGCTGCCCTTCGAGGTGCGTGGCGCAGGCCTGCAGGCTAACCCCCGCCCCATTGCCGAGCCTACGAACGGGGAATACGTCAAATGGAATTGATAATTTAATTGTAATTGATAGTATATGATTACCTATAAGTTAAAGCATATCATTGCCGCTTGTTCGGTATGTTGCGGCTTCGCCGTGGCCCTCACGTCGTGCTCCGACGACGAGGTGGACAAGAGCATCAGCGTCATCGTCGATTCGCAGACCCCGCAGAACGACCTCGACCGATGGCTGGAGAAGAACTACGTGGAGCGCTACAACATTGAGATGCGCTACCGCTGGGAAGACAACGAGATTTCGATGGACTACATCCTCGTGCCCGCCCGCTATGAGAACGCCATCCGCATGGCACGCCTCCTGAAGTACATCTGCTTCGACTCCTTCGACGAGGTCACTGGCGGCCCGGAGTTCGTGCGCAACAGCTTCCCCAAGCTGGTGCAGCTGGTGGGCAACCCCGGATGGAACAGCAACAACAGCTATACGCTGGGCTCCAGCGAGGGCGGCTACAAAATCAACCTCTGGTATGTCAACCACCTCGGAGAGCAGTTCTACGACGCCAACTGGCAGGCTCACGATGTCATCACCGACCGCAACGAGCTGAACTCCGTGTTCTTCCATACCATCATCCATGAGTATGCCCACACCTTCCACCAGCGCGTGCCCTTCACCAACGAGTTCAACCAGGTGACCGGCACCAACTATCTGGGCGGCAGCTACACCTCCGTGTTCTCCGGCCCCGACGACCCGCAGATTTTCGCCATGGGCTTCGTCACCGCCTATGCCGCCTACACCGCCAATGAGGACTTCGCCGAGGTGTTCTCCACCTATATCTGCAGCACCCAGGAAGAGTTCCAGGCCATCCTCGACAAGGCCGGCACCGACGGACGCAACAAAATTTCGCAGAA
>LXOW01390000.1_pt1 | contig 12408 bp, 11 predicted proteins | sample 1368591 | NCBI WGS metagenome assembly LXOW01 (sample SAMN04884650, study PRJNA319009) | bovine gut metagenome | isolation source: Cow rumen | host: Bos taurus | place: Italy: Legnaro (PD) | collected 2014-07-09
ATGCAGAGATACACCGCCTCGAACGGCGTATGCCCGTGGCGCTCCAGCTCCTGCATCAGCTTGGCGAGCAGCATGGAGTCCTTGCCGCCGGAGACACAGACCGCGATCCGGTCGCCCTCCCGTACAAGTTCGTAGCGCTGCACCGCAGTGATGAACGGCGTCCAGAGCTCGCGCCGGTATTTCTTGACGATGCTGCGCTCCGCCTGCTGATAGAACTCAAGCTCCCGCGCCATGACGCCGCCCCCTCTCACAGTTTTCTGCAGAAAGTATATGACAACGCCAGACGAATTGCAAGGCGGCAATACCGCGCCGAATCCATAAAAAAGAGGCGCCGCCGGCGCCTCTTTTTATCGCATATCTATTGTCCCGACGCTCAGTCGAGCGTCAGCTTCGCCTTCTCCAGCGCGAGAACCAGCACGGGGATCAGCACGATGTGGAGGATGATGCCGGGGATCGCATCGAACACCGCGCCGGCCAGAAACGCCGAAAGCGGGAACTCCGAGCCCGTGAGCCCCGCCAGGGCATAGCGCGCCGCGCCCCATACAAGCCGCCCGCCGAGCATGGCGAGCAGGAGCGAGATGTAGACGCCCCACGGCCTGCGCGGCAGGCTGCGGTACAGGATACCCGCCAGCGCGCCGTAGGCCGCCAGCTCAAAGGTCATGGCGATCGCGGTGGGATACAGCGGCGGCATGCCGAATAGCACCGAGCGCAGGATCGGCGCGATCAGCCCGACGGCAAGGCCCCACGGCCAGCCGCAAACGAAACCGCACAGCAGCACGGGGATGTGCATCGGCGCGAGCGCCGCGCCGATCTGCGGGATCTGCCCCGTGATGAAGGGCAGCGCCAGCGCGATGGCAAGATACAGCGCCGAAAAAGTCAGTTTTCTGTTTCGTTCGCTCATGGCTTCCCTCACATCGCATAGGCGTACCGCCCGCTCCACGCGGCGCCGGTCGCCTCCTCGGTCAGCGCGCGCAGCGCCTCGTCCGCGTCCACGTCCGCCAGCTGCTCCGGGTAGAGCAGCTTGGCAAGATAGACCATTGCCGCCGTCTGTCCCGCCGGCGTTTCCAGCAGCTCGCGGGACAGCAGCAGGATGCGCCGTCCCTGCACCGCAGCAAGCGCCGCCCACTCGGAACGCGCCGCCAGCGCGCTGCAGACGGTCTCGCCCTGTGAAAGGGTCTCCCGCTCCGTTACCTTGACCACGGCGTCGGGATTCTTGCGGGAGATCCAGCCGTCGTCTACCGTCAGGTTCTCCTCCAGCAGCTTGGCGGACACGTCGTAGGCGCCCGCGCCCACGATGATACGGTGCTCCGCCGAATCCTTATAGACCGTGCGGTGGTCCTCCTCGGTCTCCCAGTATACATACAGGCGCTTGCACTCGAAAAGCTCGCCCACGCGGTCAGAGAGCAGCGTCAGATAGTAGGTCTGCACACTGTCGGCGACCGCGCCGGCCTCGTCGACGCCGGTCTGCTCCGCCTCGTCCGCGGGGACGGTCTCCGTCGCGGTCTGCTCCGCGCCGTCTGCCTCCGCGTTTACGCTCTCTCCGCCCTCGCCCGCCGAGGGCAGAACGGTCTCCGCCGGCTCCTCCTGCGGCGCATGGAGCGGCGTCTCCGCCTCCGGCGTCAGCTCGCCGGAGACATCCGGCGCATACTCGCGGCGTTCGGACGTCTCGTCCTGCTCCGCCGGTGCGTCGGATTCCGCCGGTTCCTCTGCGGCGTCCGGTTCCTGCGCCGGCTCCTCCGGCACAGGAGCGTCCTCGCGCACGGGGGCGGCGGGCTCCTGCGCGGCATTTTCCGCAGCAGGCGGCGCGTCCGGCTCCTCCGGCTCGATCAGCGTGGTCCGCACACGGCAGGCGCACAGCGTCAGCGCGAGGCAGAGCAATAGAATTGTCAGGATCCCTCTTCTCATCGTTCAGCTCCCGCAGAGGCAATCAACGTATTTCATGCGGAATCTCGTCCGCCTGTCCGCTTTTTCATAGAGCGTCGCCGCCGTCGCGTCCAGCAGTTCGCGCACAGCCGCGCGCTGCTCGTCCGTCATCGCGTGTTCGCTGTACGCCGCCTCGCGCCAGATCGCCGCCGCAGCGGCGTAACGTTCGCCGTAGGCGCCCGAGGTCAACTCGGCAACCGCCGGAGCGCACTGCGCATAGGGTCGGTTCTCCGTCCGCAGTCCCGCCGCGCGCAGCCAGTCTACCGTGTGCTGGAACATCGCGCGGATGGCGGCGGCGTTGTCAGCGGTAGAAAATGCATCGCGCCGTGCGTCCGTGCGGCGCTTCACACGAACGATCAGCAGGAAGGGCAAAAACGGAACGGTCAGCACCGCGATCATCGCAAGGAGCAGCAGCGTGGTGCGCAGCCAGTCAAATCGCTGCGGCAGCGATAGCTCCCGCTCCGCCTCAGTGAGGCGCTCGAAATCCTGCCGCGGCGCCTGCTGTGCGGCGTCCTCGCTCGCGGCGATCTCACTCTGGCGCGATTCCTGATGCGCGCGGTCGGCTTCCCGCTGCGGCGCCGCGCTCTGCATCAGGCTCTGTGCGCTGCGCCCCAACTCATCGCGCAGATACTCGGAATAAGCCTCCACCGCCGCGTTTGGGCGTGGCGCGATCAGAAACACGGCCAGCGACACGGCGGCAAGGCCGGCGAGCAGCGCCGCCATATTTCCCGCGTTTGTTCCGCTCCGCGCCAACAGGAGCGTCAGCACGGCGAACAGCGCAAGCGCGCGGAGTGGAGCCGCCGTCACGCCGAAATACGCGCTCAGCGCCGCGACTGCGGCAAAGAGTGCAAACGGCACGGCGCGGACACGCTGCGCGGCCGAGCTGAGCGCGCCGCCGAGCACGGCTGCGGCGAGCAGCGCTGCGCGGATCGCCGCAGCTTCGTCGACGGCAGGCACGGAAAAATATGTATAAGCGTAGGCATTGACCGCTTCGCTCGCGGCATAGAGCCGATTGACGAGCAACGCGGCGCCCGCCCCCGCAAGCGGGATCAGCAGCAGCGAGAGCAGTGCTCCGGCGCACAGCGCCAGCCGCACCGGACGCGCAAAGCGCGCCGGCAGAAGCACACAGACGCACAGAGCCGCTGCGCCGGCCAGCAGAGCCGCCGGCTCCGCAGGCACGGCAAACAGGCCGTCCAGCACCGACGCCAACGCCGCATAGAGCGCCAGCGGCAGGATTGCCTCCCGAGGAAACGCCGCGCGGCGGTCCGGCTCATGGATATAAAGTTGCAAACCTGCCGCTTGTCGCATCATCCGTTCCTATCCTTCGATCGTTTGTAATTCTTCCCGACAGTCTTTTGCCGTAAAGGGCACAGCGTACACACCCTCCGGCGCGGCGCCTCCCGACGGCGAGAACAGCGTCACACGCCCGCCGCGGCAGAGGCGCGCGGCATCCGGCGGCGCCGACCTGCCGACGAGCAGAACATGCGCAAAAGATGTCTCGGCGAGCAGACGCGCGAGCGAGCCGTCGTCCGGCTCCCACGCGAGCGCCAGAATACCTGACCGCAGAGCCTGAAAATCCGCTTCGCTCTCCGTTTCGCGCAGGGTGAAGCGCCCGTCTTCCGCGAAGGCGGCGGTGTGGGTATATCCATCGGCAAGCAGAGCGCGGGAGGCAGAGAGAAATACCTCCGCCATCGCGTCCGCCTCCTCCGGCGGCACGCTCTCCCCCGCCGCTGACAGATTGCAGAACACCAGCAGCGTCCGGCTGACGACCGGCAGGCCCAACTCGCGCAGCATGGTCTCCCCCGTCTTCTGTGACAGCTTCCAGTGGATCTGACGGATCGGATCGCCGGGGCGGTACTCCCGGACGGCAAAGGTCTCGCTCGGATCTCTGCCGGGCCGCGTTTGCGAATAACGCTCGCTGTCGACCGCGGCCGACGTATCCTCCGAGAGCGTCACGCGCATCGGAAACAGCTCCGGCGCGACGGTGACGAACTCCTCCGCGCGAACGGCGGGCGCGGAGCGTGTAAGCCCGAACAGATCCTCTGTCCGGGCCTCCGCCCGCAGGCGCAGCGTTCCGCAGCGCGCTGCGTCCGCCGCCAGCGTCAGCGCCGCTGTGCCCGACCGTCCGGTCGCGGTAGAAAACGGGATCTCCGCCCGCTCTCCGGTCAGCCGGTTTTCGCACTCGACCCGTCCCGCAATGCGGCAGAACCCGCCCGCGGCACGGATCGTCAGCCCGATGGAGATCGGCTCTCCCTTCACGGCTTCGTCCGGGGCGGACAACTCTGCCGCGAGCGAGCGCGCCGCGCGCCGTGCCGCAAGCACGGACGCCGCCGGCACGAGGATCGAGGCAAGCAGCACCGTCAGCGTCGCCGCGTTGTTTTCAAACAGCCAAAGCAGTGCGGCGGCAAACAGCCAGATCGCCCAGGCAGCTTTGCGCCCGGTCATCTCAGTCCCGCCTGCCGTCCGGCACCTCGACGCTGCGCAGCAGCTCGGAGAGCACCTGCTCCGCCGTCACGCCGGAGAGCCTTGCCTTCTGCGTCAGGATGACGCGGTGGGCGCAGACGTCGGCAAAGACCGCCTGCACGTCCTCCGGAACCGCGTAATCACGTCCCTCCAGATAGGCGTGCGCCTTGGCCATGCGGTCAAGGAAGAGCACGCCGCGCGGACTGACGCCGATCTCGGTCATGGGATGCTCGCGCGAGGCAAGCGCGAGCCTCGTGAGGTAGGACAGGATGCTGTCCCGCGCGGTGACGGCGCGCGTCTCACGCTGCATCCGCACCACGTCCTCGCGCGACGCGGCCTGACGAACGTCCTTCAGCGGATCGTTGTCCTGCCGCGCACGCAGCAGCTCCATCTGCGCGTCAAAGTCCGGGTAACCGATGGACAGCCGCACGAGGAAGCGGTCCATCTGCGCGTAGGGCAGCGACTGCGTGCCCGCCGTGCCGACGTTGTTCTGCGTGGCGATCACGATGAACGGCTGCCCCAGCGGGTAACTCGTCCCGTCCACCGTCACCTGCCGCTCCTCCATCGCCTCCAGCAGCGCGGACTGCGTCTTGCTCGACGTGCGGTTGATCTCGTCGCCGAGCAGAAGGTTCGCGTCGTTCACCACGCCGGGGCGGTACTCGAACGCGCCGGTGTCCTTGTTGTAGACGGAAAAGCCGACGATGTCGCTCGGCAGCACGTCCGGTGTAAACTGGATGCGGTGATAGCTCAGTCCCAGCGTGCGGCTCAGCGCCAGCGCCAGCGTGGTCTTTCCGACGCCGGGCACGTCGTCCAGCAGGATGTGCCCGTCGGACAGGATCGCCATCAGGATCTTTTCGATCACGCCGCGCTTGCCGGAAACCGCCTTTTCCACTTCATGAATGATCTGCTCCAACTCTCTTTGCATCGGGAGCCTCCTGTCGGTTTTTTGCCATTGTACTATCAAACACGCAAAAGAGCAAGCCCCGGGGCTTGCTCTTTTGTATGCGGCTCTGCCGTGCGATCAGCCCTCGTAGGGCTTGTCGGACTCGACGTAGATCCCGCGCTCCGCCGTCCAGCCGACGTTGAAGCCGAGCTTCTTTCCGAGGTCGCGCAGCTTGTAGTAGGTGTAGCCGCCGCCGTTGTCATCCGTCAGCAGGATGGTGTCCAGCGCGGTGTCGGCGCCGTTGACCTTCGTGAACGCTGCGTCGGCGGTGTAGGCGCGGTCGCCGGAGAACGGGGTCTTGCCCTCGCTGCCGTCCGGCGTGTAGGCCGTGCCGGTCGTGAGCTTGATCTCGCCGTCCCACTCGACGGCAAACTGCGCCGCGGTTCCGTTCAGCTGCGCCGCAACGTCACGGACGCGGACGTAGTTCGTCTCGTAACCGTTGGCGTCCTTGATCGCGTAGGTGACAAAGTCGACCTTCTTCCCGTCGACCTCGATGCTCTGCTCGCGCGCATAGGCCAGCGTCCCGGCGGTCAGGAGCGTGATGCGCCCCTGCGCCTTGCCGTAGTCGGCCTCCTTGACCACGTTCCCGAGCTCCTGCAGATACAGCCAGACGACGTCGCGCACGACGGCGGTGGTGACGGCGCTCTTCTCGTTCGCCGCGGCGGCCTCCTTGAAGATGTAGGAGGAGTCCATGCCGTTGAAGTTGGCGTTGCTCGTGACGACGGCATAGGTCGCCGCCTCGTCAAATGCCTTGCCGTTGACCTCCGTGATCGTCACGCGGCCGAGGGAGTTCGCCTTGAACCAGCTCTTGCCGTAGGCCTCGCCCTTGTCGTAGGCCTTGCTGAGATCGACCGTGTACTTGAGGCCGGAGACCTGCATGAAGGACGCGCAGGCCGCGGCCGTGCTCTCGCTGTACGGCAGCGCCTGAGAAGCGGCTTCGAGCGCCTCCTTCAGCTGCGCGCCGGTCATATAGATGACGGCGACCTTGTTGGGATACGGCAGCACCTGGGCCAGCTCCGCCGCGCCGAACTTGCCGACAGCGACGTCCGCGCGCAGGTTGCCGCCGTTCCACAGGGCGACGACGTGATCCGCGTCCACCGCGACGGCGTTGTTGCCGGCGGTAACGTCGTCCTCTTCAAAATACTCGTTGATCTTGCCGGAGACCGCGAACCAGCGCAGCGCGTCGGTCCACAGGTCGCCAAGGTTCGTCTCGCGCTTGCGCGCCGCGTCGTCCGCGCCGAACAGCACGGCCTCGTCGTACGCCTCCAGCGAGTCGTCCAGCTCGATCTCGTTGCCGTGCGCGTCGATGAACTTCGTCGCGAAGGCGGGCGTCGCCAGCGCGAGCGTCAGGCACAGCGCCAAAAGGATGCTCGTCAGTTTTTTCATCGTGATTTCCTCCATAACAATACGGCTTGCGCCGCGATTTACTCAATCAGCGTTTCGTTCCGGCAACCTGATACATCCGCTCGTCGGAAATCATGACGTCCACGTCGAACCACGGCGTGAGCAGCGCCGCGAGGGTGCGCTCGTCCGGCAGGTCGACGGAGACCTCGCTCGCCGCGCCGGCATGGTGCCGCGCAAGCGCGGCGCGGCTCATGCCGTGCGCGACCGAGAGCCGTCCGCCCGGCTTCGTCAGCGCCGCAAGACGCGCGATCAGGCGTTCCGGCTCCGGAAAGTGCGGGAACGCGTTGTAGACCATCACCACGTCGAACTGCCGCGCAAAATGGTACGTCTCCACGTCTCCGCAGACGACCTCCGAGCGTGGGAACTTCTCCGCAGCGCGCTTCGCCATCTCCGGCGCGATGTCGATCCCCGTCACGGAGGCGGCGCCGCGCGCATAATAGTCCGGGAACAGCACGCCCGTGCCGCAGGCGACATCCAGAACGTCGATCCCCGCGCGGACGCCGGCATTGTCGAGGATCGCGTGGATCGCGTCCTCATTGCGGATCATCTCTGCGTCCCACGTCGGCGCGCAGCGGTTGAAAAAGTCGATCACGGCAGTCTGCTTCATTTGGTCTACCTCCAATGCTTTTGACATTGTAATCCCGCCCGCGGCAGCCGCACAAGCCCCCCCGGGGGATATTCTTACTGCGATAGGCCGACAAATAAGAGGATCCGGGCGGGATCCCCTTTCTCTCATTTGTTTCGCCACATCCAGTAGAGCAAGCCGTCCGAAAACCGAGCGCCCATCTTCCGCTGCAGCCGCAGCGACTTCGTGTTGTCCGCAAGGATCTGCGCGAAGGGCAGGCGGCCCTTCCGCAGCTGGTTGTTGATCAGCGTACCGCAGAGCGCCTCGGCATAGCCGCGCCTGCGATAGGACGGGAACACATACAGCATTCCCATCGAGCCCTCCCCGTGCACGCCGATGTATCCGACAAATTCGTCGCCCAGATAGGCTCCGAGAAAGTCCGGCGATGTAAAATCCTCGCGCTTTTCGTCCGCGCCGCCCATCTCGTAGCTCTCCGCAAACGCCGGAAAGTCCCGTTCGTCCGGGTGCCGGATCGACAGCTCCGTATGGACCGGGAGCAGCGTCTTCTCCTCGTACGCGACCTGCACGCAAGGGTGACAGCCGTCGAAACCAAGTTCGGCTGCAAGCTCACGAAGGCCGCTGCAGCCGCGCAGCACGACGGCGTCCTCCGGAGGAATCTTTCCGAGCAGCCGCCGCGCTTCCGCAGGGTCGAACGCCGCCAGCGCGTGCAGCCAGCCCCGTTTCCATCTGATCCAAAGCGCCGCCGGGCTGTCGTATTCGATCTCCCACTCCCCGGAGAGAAGATACGCCTTCATATCTGCATAGAGCACCGGATCGTTTTTTGTCAGATCGTCTATCGTCATATGTTACACCCGTTGCACCGTCTGGTTGTCTTCCGCAAAAGGCGCCGGAACAGGAAGCATATTTCATCCCGGCAGGCAGAACGTTATCTGTGAATATACATCCTCGTCATGTCCGCCTCTCCGTCGCCCTGCACCATGCAGAGGAACTCCCAGCCGTAGCGCTCATAGAAGCCGGTATGATCCGTGACGAGATAGACCGGCGAAACGCCCTTGGAGCGCAGATCGCTCACCGCCATGTCCAGCAGCCGCCCCGCGATCCCTCTGCCCCGATGGTCTTCCTCCGTATAGACCGCGCACACATTGGGCGCCAGGTCCTTCCGGTCATGAAAGTCGTTTTCGATAACGCCCAGACCGCCTGTGATCCGATCATTGTCCAGGCAAAGATACCAGCCGTACTCGGTCTCCCGGTTCAGATCCTCGTTCATGCATTCGAGATAGGCCTCTTTCGGAACGCCCCACTTTTCATGGAACCAGTCCGCCGCAGACTCTTTCAGCTCCGGCATCTCCCGCAATTCTATAAATCTAAGCATATTTCTCCCCCGGAAATCCAATTAAAATGATTGGGAAAATAGTATCACACTCTGTTGAAAAAAACAAGGAACCCCTCTTGCTTCGGCGGGCAAAAGAGGTTCCTTCGCTGGTGCGGGTAACAGGACTTGAACCTGCACGGTCTCCCACCGGAACCTAAATCCGGCGCGTCTGCCAATTCCGCCATACCCGCGTGTCCGTGTGGATTGTAGCACAATGCACCGCGTGGGGCAAGACGGAATTTTCGCCTTGCATTGTTCCCTGCCGTCCGATATAATTATTTAATTGTAAAACTCACCTGAAAGGAGGCGGCGCCGTGGAGAAAAACGTCGTTCTCGGTATTCTCGCGCATGTGGACGCCGGCAAAACCACGCTTTCCGAGGCACTGCTCTACGCCGCGGGCGCGCGGCGCACGCTCGGGCGCGTCGACCACGGCGACGCTTTTCTCGACACCGATGCGCAGGAACGTGCGCGCGGCATCACGATCTTCGGCAAAACCGCGCTCTTCTCCGCAAAGGGCGTTCACTTTACCCTTATTGATACGCCGGGCCACGTCGACTTCTCCGCCGAGGCGGAACGCGCGCTCTCCGTGTTGGATTGCGCGGTGCTGGTCGTCAGCGGGACGGACGGCGTTCAGAGCCACACACGCACGCTGCTGCGGCTGCTGGAGCGCTACCGTGTGCCGACGTTCGTGTTCGCCAACAAGCTCGATCTCGCCGGCGCGGATCGCGGCCGGCTGATGGCGCAGCTCTCCGCCGCACTGCCCGGCTGCGTGGACTTCGCCGTGCCCGACCGCGACGAGAGCATCGCCGTGTGCGACGAGGAGACGCTGGAGCGCTTCCTTAACGACGGCGCGCTCGACGACGCGGCGATCACGGCGCTGATCCGGCGGCGCAGGCTCTTCCCCGTCTTCTTCGGCTCGGCGCTGAAGCTCGACGGCGTGGAGCCGTTTCTCGACGCGCTGGCGCGCTGGGCGCCCGCCGCTCAGGATCACGGCGCTTTCGGCGCACGAGTGTTCAAGATCAGCCGCGACACGCAGGGCGCCCGCCTGACTTGGCTGCGCGTCACGGGCGGTGTGCTGCGCGCGAAGACGCCGCTCTCCTACCCCGCCGACGACGGTACCGTCGAGGAAAAAATCGACCAGGTGCGGCTGTATTCCGGTGAGAAATTCACCCCCGCCGACGCGCTGACGGCCGGCACGGTCGCCGCCGTGACGGGCTTGACGCACACGCGGCCCGGACAGGCGCTCGGCGCCGCCGAGACGGCGGACGCGCCGATTCTGGAGCCTGTGCTGACCTATCAGCTGATCCTGCCGGACGGGCTTGATCCCCACGCGGCGCTGCCGAAGCTGCGCGAACTGGAGGACGAGGATCCGATGCTGCGGCTCGTCTGGAATGAGCGGCTCCGGGAGCTGCATGTGCGGCTCATGGGACCGATCCAGCTGGAGATCCTGCAGCGGCTGATCCGCGACCGCTTCGGCTGGGAGGTGTCCTTCGGCACGGGCAGCGTCGTCTACCGCGAAACCATCGCCGCGCCGGTGCTCGGCGTCGGGCACTTTGAGCCGCTGCGCCACTACGCCGAGGTGCAGCTGCTCATGGAGCCGCTGCCGCGCGGCAGCGGCGTGCGCGTCGCCTCCGCGCTCCCGACGGACGAGCTGGCGCTGAACTGGCAGAGGCTCATCTTCACGCATCTCCTCGAGCGCGCGCATCCCGGCGTGCTGACCGGCTCGCCGGTGACGGACATCCGCTTCACGCTCGTCGCCGGACGGGCGCATCTCAAGCACACGGAGGGCGGCGATTTCCGCCAGGCGACCTACCGCGCCGTCCGGCAGGGGCTGATGCACGCGCAGAGCGTCCTGCTGGAGCCGCACTATGATTTCCGCATGGAGCTGCCGCCCGAGAACGTCGGCCGCGCCATCGCGGACGTGCAGGCCATGGGCGGCGCGGCAGACCCGCCGGAGACGGAGGGCGATATGACCGTCCTCACCGGCCACGCGCCGGTGGCGGGGCTGCGCGGCTACGCGCAGGCGCTTGCGGTCTACACGCGCGGTGCGGGACGGCTGAGCTGCTCCCTGCGCGGCTACGAGCCCTGCGCCGATGCGGAGGCGGTCGCCGCCGCGATCGGCTACGATGCGGAGCGGGACGCGGACAACCCGTCCTCGTCCGTGTTCTGCGACCACGGCGGCAGCGTCACCGTGCCGTGGAACGAGGTGAGCGCGCGCATGCACTGCGACAGCGGCGTCCGCATCGGCGCGCCGGATGAGGGCGGTGCTCCCCCGCAGCGGCAGCGCGAGGCGGGCCGCTTTGAGGACGAGACCGAGCTGCAGGCGATCTTTGAGCGCACCTACGGCAAGGTCGAGCACCGCGCGTTCGAGCCGGCGAAGCCCCCCGCCCGCCTTCCGCTCGACGGCCGGAAATATAACGTCGAGCTGCTCGCGGGCACGGAGTACCTGCTCGTGGACGGCTACAACGTGATCTTTGCATGGGACGAGCTGAAGCGGCTGGCGCAGGCCGACCTCGCCGCCGCGCGCGCCGCGCTGACGAGCGTGCTGGCGAACTATCAGGGCTTCCGCAGGTGCGTCGTCATCCTGGTGTTCGACGCCTACAAGGTCAAGGGCAACCCCGGCTCGGTGGAGACGGTGGACGGCGTGAAGGTCGTCTACACCAAGGAGGCGCAGACCGCCGACGCCTACATCGAGCGCGCGACCTACGAGCTGCGCCGCGAGCGGCGCGTCCGCGTCGCGACGAGCGACAGTCTGGAGCAGGTCATCATCCTCGGCCACGGGGCGACGCGCGTCTCCGCCGCAGCGTTCCATGCCGAGGTCGAGGCGGCAAACGGTGAGATTGCCGCGCTGATCGAACGGTACAATGAGCGCAGCCGGATCGCAAACCGGCTCGGTACGGTGGCAAATTTCCGGGAATAGTATCCGTTCACGAAGATTTTGCTTGCTTTTGCACCGCTTTTTCATATAATCATAATTTGTATCTCATCATTTCGGAAAGGAGGCGCATGCGCATGAGACACGTTCTCGGCCGCATGTCACGCTGTGTACGCGAGTACAAGGCGCCGGCGCTGCTCACGCTGCTGTTCATCGTGGGCGAGGCGGTCATTGAGGCGATCATCCCCTTCCTCACCGCGCGGCTGGTCAACGCGATCAAGGGCGGCGTGGAGATGGAAACCCTGCTCCGCCTCGGGGCCGTGCTGGTGCTGCTGGCGATCTCATCGCTGGCCTGCGGCGGCCTTGCCGGCTTCACCTCGGCGCGCGCGGCGTCCGGCTTCGCCAAAAACGTCCGCCACGACCTGTTCCACAAGGTGCAGGAGTTCTCCTTCGAGAACATCGACAAATTCTCCTCCTCGTCGCTGGTGACGCGCATGACCACCGACGTCAACAACGTGCAGATGGCGTTCATGATGATCATCCGCATCGCCGTGCGCTCGCCGCTGATGCTGATCTTCTCCATCGTCATGGCCTACGTCATGGGCGGCNNCGCAAATACGACCGGCTCAACGAGTCGGTCGAGGAAAACGTCCGCGCCATGCGCGTGGTCAAGGGCTTCGCCCGCGAGGAATACGAGAAGGAAAAGTTCGGTAAGGCGTCGATGGACATCCGCGACGACTTCACCCGCGCCGAGCGCATCGTCGCCTGCAACATGCCGCTGATGCAGCTTTGCATCTACGGCAACATGGTGTTCGTGCTGCTCGTCGGCTCGCGGCTGGTC
>LXOW01080987.1_pt1 | contig 12396 bp, 9 predicted proteins | sample 1368591 | NCBI WGS metagenome assembly LXOW01 (sample SAMN04884650, study PRJNA319009) | bovine gut metagenome | isolation source: Cow rumen | host: Bos taurus | place: Italy: Legnaro (PD) | collected 2014-07-09
GTATGCCTATAACCTATAGCCCGATAGCCTGGTACTATTTTTAGTCCGGCGGGGCAATAGTCTGCATGGAGTAGGGTGTTAGTCCTCTTTTGGGTTTTGTGCTTCAAATTCGCGCAGGTGCGCCATGCCCTCTTTGGTCACATAGTACGCTTGTGCAGGCTTGTTCGGGGTATCGACATACAGGAAGCGCACAAACCCTTTGTCCATAGCCGGATTCAAATAATGCATCCTGAAGTTACGGCGGTTCCGCAGGCTCATTTCTGCCTGAATCTGTTTCCTGGTCTTCGTCTCGTCGCCTATACACGCAAGCAGCGACTCAATCTTATTATCCCGAACGTTCATATTGATTCAATTTCTCGCATCCTCCACTTATGACCGGTCTGCTTCTTACTTGCTGTACGTCGCATGGCTTGGATGCTTTTGAAAACGAGTGCAAAGATACAACAAAAATATGACATTTCCAAATTATTCGTTCTCAAAAACTGCAAATGGCCCCATTACGTGCCCTATATCCATCCTTTGCAGTAGCTCTGAACAAGCGTGTCGGTAAACAGTTGCCGGCTTGGGACTTCTGGCGGAACTTGTTGAAAACGAGAGTTCAATAAAGGAAGATTACTTGCAATGATCGTGCCCTTCAGGGCTATGAACAGACCGTCCGTAGATGACAGGTAACGAGAAGGAGAACTTGAATAGGATGGGGGGCTGATTCAAGGAGCAACTTGTCGGAATTTCCGACAGGTTCTGCAAGAAGGTAATACCACGATTAACTAACAAGGCAAATTCAAAATGTTCCAAACTGTAATATGATCTGTTTCAAAATTATCCAAGCCGTTCCAAAAGCATCCAAGCTGAGGCATAGTCACAAATTCAAAATGATCCAAGTCGTTTCAAAAGCATCCAAGCTGGGGTATAATCACAAATTCAAAATGATCCAAGCTATTCCAAAAGCATCCAAGCTGGGATATGATCACATATTCAAAATGATCCAAGCTGGGGCATGAGCTTCGATTGAAAAAAGGAACAGGCTTGGCAGAGCGATAGGNNGAGCGATAGGCGGGTTTTGGTGTCGGTTTTGATTGAGGAAATGAGCCGAGGCGGTGAAAAATGCAGAAAAACGAAAGAATATGGCAAAAACATTTGTTTTTGTCATTTTTTTTTTGTAACTTTGTAGGCGGAAAATTATTTTGTATTATTGTGCCCTTATGGCAAGTTAAAAGAAGCTTGTGCGGAAAGACAAGTATTACAATACGCTGCGGCTTCATCATCGGCCAATTGAGGGTGCAGCAGAAGAAAGAAGGGGAATAGAAAGAGAAAATAATAAAGACGATGGCAGATATAGAGAAACATAATCCGAACAATTCATCGCAAATTGCACTTGTTGCAGAGCCGTTGTTGAAGCAGTTGCGTGAACTCATAGAGAACACGCGTCAACGCGTGGCATCGATTGTTTGTGATGAGACTACACAAATGTATTGGAACGTAGGTAATGCCATCAATACTTTTGTGCTTCAGGGCAACCGTGCAGAATACGGAAAACAAATTGTCGCAACAGTGTCGCGACAATTGGCTGAAGAATTTGGTAGTGGCTTTGAGGAAAAGAGTGTACGTCGGATGATGCAGTTCGCGACTGAATATCAGGACTTTGGAATTGTCGCAACACTGTCACGACAAGTAATTTCCGCGTAGCTGAATATATGATTATGTTGCCAGACAAGAAAATATTGGAGGAGAAGTTGCAGAAGGCTATTGCTTATGCGCGTGAACGAATCGCCATCCAAGAACAAGCAAATATAATCCCAAACTGAGCGATTGAAAGACTATTTTGCAAGGTTGTAAGATCGAAGATGAAATAATAGACTATGGCAGATATAAAGAAAATCAACCATTCAGAATTAGTATCCGCAGAACTTATCAATGATTTGCGGAGGATTATTGATTCTGCGCGCTCACACGTAGCAGCTACGGCCAATTATGAGTTGACAATGATGTATTGGAATATTGGCAATCGTATTAACCGCGATGACCTTGATAATGAACGTGCTGAGTATGGCAAGCAAATTGTCGCGCAGGTGGCGCGACAATTACAAGATGAGTACGGAGCGAAGGGATTTGATGAGAAAAGTATTCGCAGAATGATGCAATTTGCACGTTTGATGCCAGATTCTAAAATTGTCGCGCAACTTGCGACCAAATTGTCATGGAGTCATTTCATTGAGGTGTTGCCGTTAAAAGAACCGCTCCAACGAGAGTTTTATTTAACGATGGCTGCCACCGAAAGATGGGGGCGTAATAAGTTACGTGAAAAGATTGACGGCATGTTGTATGAGCGCACAGCGATTGCCACCAAGCCCGAAGAACTAATCAAGCAAGAGCTTTCTAATCTGCGCGAGACAGATACGATGTCGCCTGATTTGGTATTCAAGAGTCCGTATTTCCTGGAGTTCACAGGCCTCAAAGGCATGTATTCGGAGAAATCGCTGGAGGATAGTCTGGTCGCACATCTGGAGCAGTTTATCATGGAATTGGGCAACGGTTTTACTTTTGTCGAACGCCAGAAGCGAATGATTATTGACGGTGAGGACTTTTATCTGGACCTGCTGTTCTACCACCGCAAGTTGCATCGTTTGATTGCCATCGATCTCAAACTGGGGCGTTTCAAAGCGCAGTATAAAGGACAGATGGAGTTGTATCTGCGTTGGTTGGAACAGAATGAGATGCAACCGGGTGAAGAAACTCCGCTTGGATTGTTACTTTGCACAGAGGGAAGTGACGAGCAGATTAGTTTGCTGCAATTAGACAAGTCCGGAATCCGCGTAGCGCAGTACCTCACCGAATTGCCTTCGAAGGAAGTTCTCTTGCGTCAATTGCAAAAATCCCTTGAGGCAGCAAAGGAGAATATGCCTACGGATAATGAAAAACAATAATCAAAATCACGGGATATATACGCAGTATATATAAGGTAAGGCAGGATACGTGATTACCCGATAACGCATAGGAAACGCCCCTGCAACGCCACCAACACGGCAACAAAAAATGAAAACACATAAAAAACCATGGCAAAGATAGTACATACCATCTTATTTGGAGAGACTATTGATAGTTCTCGGCAAGTTTATATCGACAATTGCGTTTGTCAATTGTTTCTTATTCGACATGACGATAATGCTGTACTCGCGCAAATCGCAGATGCTATTGATAAACCAGCCGTGTATGTTCTCCTGAATAGAGAAACAAGGAAGGCGTATGTTGGTCAGACCGATNNCAGCGTCAGATGTGTATAAGAGACAGCTCCTGAATAGAGAAACAAGGAAGGCGTATGTTGGTCAGACCGATTCGTTCAAGAAGCGTTTGCAGCAACATTGGAACAAGACATTCTGGACGGAAGCCATGTGTTTCCAAGCCAATGACAATTCTTTGCATCTGACGAGTATTCATTATTTGGAAGCTATCGCCTATGACTTAGCCAAGAAAGTAGGCAATTATGATCTGTCAGAGAATACCCAAGTGCCGAAGAAACCGGCAACGACTCCGCAACATCGCATTCCGGCAGAGCAGTTTTTTGAGTATGTACAATTCTTGACACAGTTTGTCGGGTGTGATATCTTCAACTCAAAAAAGGAACAGGCTAAGCCGGAGCAACATATTTTTTATTGCAAGAGAGCAGGGAGCGATGCTAAAGGGTATCTGCGTGAGAATGAAGAATTTGTTGTATTAGCTGGTAGTGAACTGCGTAGTGGAGAGTGCGATTCGCTTGAGCCGCAAGCTATTGAGAAACGCAAAGCATTCATTGAAGCCAATTGTACACAATCGAAAGGCAAGATCATCCTTAAAGCCGATTATACGTTTCCTTCTCCATCCGCAGCAGCTAAAATGGTTGTTGGTGGCAGTTCCAATGGTTGGACAAGATGGAAAGATGCGGACGGCAAAACATTAAGCGAGGTTTACAGAAAATAGACATTGTAAACTGAGTTACAAATATAAAAATGCGAGACAAGATATATGGCAAAACAGTCTAAATATGATAGTTTATCAAGAGAGCAATTGATTGATAAAATACTAAAATTAGAAAAGGAGAAGTATGGCCTTGTCTGGGAAGATAAGGAAGAAGATGTCGCAAAACGTTGCGAAGCAGAACTTCCATTGCTGAAAGAAGATAAGATGCGGGAGATTGTCAAAGACAAATCATTACCGTATAATATCATTATTGAGGGTGACAATTATCACTCTTTATATGCTTTGAGTTTTTCGCATAAAAAGAGCATAGACGTAATTTATATTGATCCTCCATATAATACGGGTAATAAGGATTTTGTGTATAATGATTNNGATTAAGATTGGCGAGAAATCTATTATCAAATAAAGGATTGATATTTATTTCAATTGATGATACTGAGTTCGCCCAATTAAAATTATTATGTGATAATATTTTTACGGAGAAGAATTTTATTATTGATTTAATATGGAACTCAAGAAAATCNNAAAAATATAGATGTTATTCAAAAGAATAAAAATGATTATCGATTATGTGGCTCTAAAGAGAAATTTTCAAACCCAGATAATGATCCTAGAGGAGAATGGGTGGCGGATCCTTTTGATGCTCCAGATGTGAGAGCTAATTTAACATACATTATAGAAAATCCTAACACAGGAAGAAAATACCTGCCTCCAAAAGGTCGCCATTGGAGAACAACCGAAGATGAATACAAAAGGTTTCTTGCAGATAATAGAATAGTGTTTGGCAAAACTGGTAAAGCCAAACCTCAATTGAAAAGGTTTTATTATGAAGCGGAAGAAAAAGGTGTTGTTTCCAAGTCCATATGGGATGATGTTGGAACAACTACTAATGGCACACAAGAACTTGAAAAGATTTTAGGAGAAAAGAAATTTAATAATCCTAAACCGGTTTCTTTGTTGTTGAAGATATTAGAATTAGCTAGTTCTAAAGATAGTACAATTCTTGATTTCTTTGCAGGAAGTGGTACTACAGGACATGCAGTTCTAGAAATGAATCGCAGAGATGGAGGCCAACGTAAATTTATATTATGCACAAACAATGAAAATAATATTTGCCATGAAGTAACCTATCCAAGAATAAAAAAAGTTACCGAAGGATATGCGGATGTAACAGGAATACCTGCTAATCTTAAATATTATACACAAACATTTGTTCCCGTGGTTTTATCTGATAACGACAAACGGGAATTAGTTAACCGTAGCACAGATATTCTTTGTGTTGCTGAAGATTGCTTTGAGTTAATCCGGGAGAGAGGTAATCAAAGTGATTTTTCTGTATTCAAAAGCGCAAATAAACAAATGGCTATCATATATGATGAGGATTACATATATGATTGTATTGATTATTTAAATGAGAATAGGTCTGAATTGGAGACCATTATATATGTGTTCAGTTATGATCATACCTATGATTCGGAGGACTTTGAAGGACTAAATATTCAGTTCTCAGTAAAGCCTATACCCGAAGCCATAATAAACGTATATCGTAAAATCTCTAAAATGAAGAAAAAATGAAAGAGATTCAATACCAGAAAAAATATATCAACAAACTGGCAAACACAGCCAAAGAGTTATTGAATGACCCATATCGTGATAGTGGCGCCATTGTTTTCAAAGCTCCTACGGGTTCCGGAAAAACATATATGGTGGCACAAGCGTTAACGCAAATGGTAAAAGATAATCCCGAAATATCTTTTGCCTTTATCTGGATTTCCGTAAACAATTTGCATGAACAAAGCTTAAATAGTTTGTCTTTATATTTTGAAGATGAGCGATTGCTGGAATGTATTACCAATGCAGACCTAAACAATAATGCAATTGAGCAAAACCAGATAATGTTCATTAACTGGGAGAGTATAAACAAGGAAAATTCACTTTTCCGTGTCGATAATGAACAAAATTGGAATTTGCAGACAGTTGTAGAAAATACAAGGGATAACGGTTGTACCCTCGTTTTGTTGATAGACGAGAGCCACAGAAATGCAAATACTGATAAATCGAAAGAGTTAATTGAAATAATTGCGCCAAGACTTATTATTGAAGTTACAGCCACCCCGAAGAATTCATCCGGCACCTTAATTGATATACCTTTGAGAGAAGTAATTGACGAAGGTATGATAAAAAAAGAAGTGCGTATCAATGATGAAAAGCCTTCTTCGATTAAAAATAATGAAGATATATTAAGAATGGCTTTGCGCAAACGTACCCAATTACGAAGTGCATACACGAGCCTTAATAAAGATATTAATCCGCTATTACTTATTCAAATTCCAAACAAAAGGGCAAATGATGTAAGCAATCCGGAAGATGAAATTATTGCTTTTTTGAGCGAACAAGGGCTGACCATACAAAATGGTAAAGTTGCTTTATGGTTATCCGAAGATCACAGGAATAAAGAAGAAGTTGAATTAAATAGTAGTGCTGTTGAAGTCCTAATATTTAAGGAAGCTATTGCTTTAGGTTGGGATTGTCCAAGAGCAAGCATTTTATTCTTGCAACGTGAATGGAATAATGAACGATATGAGTTCAATATTCAGACGTTGGGACGAATTATGCGAATGCCGGAACAGATGCATTATGAAGAAAAACCGGAACTCAATTATGGGTATGTATATACAGCATCCGATAATTTTACAATTGTTGAAGATTTGGCAAAGGATTATGTTAGTCAGCAAAGATTAACAATTGACCATGATATATATAGTTCTCGTCCCCACATATTTAGCGAACATATTCGTCGTAAAAGAGAACTAACCAGATTATCCGGCGATTTTAAGAAAGTATTTAATGAGGCAGCGCTAATTTACAGACTGAAGGATAAAATCAATTGTGATGTAAATCAAATAGTTAAGACCGTAAAATTAGAGGCTGTCGTCCAGGAAATAGATAAAGGAGGAGAGCAAGAAGTACAATTTAAAGATAAAAAACAAATTAACAGAAGTAAAGCAGAGATCCAGAGTTTATATGATGGATTTATTCGTAAAATGGTGAATCCGTATGAAATTGCTCGTTCTCAAAATATCCTTAAAACGGCTATTCGCAGCTGGTTTAAATCTGAACTTTCTATTTCAGACGATGATTTTATTCAAATGATTGTAATGAGTTTTAGCCAGAATAATAATGCTCATTTCAAACAGGTAATAGACGACGCAAAAGAGTTATATAAAAATCTGCCGACAAAGACTGACGAAATAACAACAAATGAGAATTGGACCATTCCTAATTCTGTTGATATTTTCTCTGATTGTGAAGAAATAAGACCAAGCGCTAAGTCTATATTAAAACAAGAGGATGCAAAGTGTTTTATCGCAAAAAAAGACAAAAATGGTAAATCGGAATTATCCAAACCGGAAAAAGAGTTCATTGCTCAAATGGAAGGTTCCGATGACTACCTACAATGGTGGTACAAAAACGGGAAAGGAGAAAGCAAGTATTTTTGTATAGCTTATCAAAAGGAAGACGGGTTCTATTATGGTTTTTATCCTGACTTTATTCTGAAGACAAAAAAGGAAACAATAATTGTAGAGATAAAAGACGATAAAGATTTTAAAGCCGATAATTATTATAAATTAAGAGCGGGCAGGAAATATTTAGAGCGATTGAACGGAGAGGAGAAAGTTCGTTTCTATATTCTTTCTCCAAATTGTTATTATGAATTTTTCCGGAAATTAAACGATATGGACTTAGATAGCTTTGAGTCCAAATTTGAACATAATTTATTGACATTTATCCAAAGCCAACAACTTCAGATTCAAGAAAAGATTAAAAATGCCGAGGCTTTAACAAAGGCAGAAGAAGAATACAAAGAGCTTTTCTCTGAGTATGAAAAATCCCTATCAGAGTTAGGAGACGAGAAGTTTAGAAGAGAATTACTGGAGTTGGAATTGGATGAAGCAAAAGCTATTATACAACAATACAAAACAAATATTGATATTCTATCGATTGTTTCTAAGCCCAAAGAAATGACTATTGAAAAAATGGTCATTAGCACCCCATTCAATATATGTATTCTAGGTGAAGTTTCGGACCTGTCACAAATACGACATGAGTTGAATTCATATTTTGAGAAAATAGGAATTGCTCCAACAGATTGGGATGTGGATTTTATCAACAATACAAAATTGGAGAATGCCAATATATACAAATCTCTGCAGAAGGGACAAACTAAATATAACATCATTGTCGTGGGACAAATATACCATCATTCGGGAAAAGGAAACCAAAAGGCTAATATTATTTCAGAATTAAAAAATGAGAAATATATACCATTTATTGTTGGTTGTTCTCCTAAAGAGGTGTTGACACCGGATAATTTAATAAAGAAATTACATGAATATTTGACAGAAGATTACTCCATATAGCATCGTGCCAGGCCGAAATCCGCAAAGCGCAAGATATTATTGACGGCTGTGCCGCACGCAAGAAAGCAATACTGGATAAATATTTGAAATAAACAAAATTAGATTGTAAAAATGGCAAATTACAAAATAAGATATCGTTAGTAAANNAGGGTATAATCTTGAAATGGCGGAAAAGCGTATTCAAGAACTGTCTAAAGGTGAGATGCCTACTGATATAGAAGGCATCATTGAACTATGGCATATCAAACAGATGTTTGATAATGATTGCAGATTACTGAAATGGGATGATAATGAATATCAAACACTGAAAGACCAAACACATGAGTATAACAATATTATAGCGAGATTTTTTAATGGTCTTAACCCTAAAACAATAAAAAACAATTTCGAACATTTAGAATGGGGTTATAAAAAAACATTCTGGGAAATAATAGATGCATATAAGTTATATAAACTGCTTGAACCGGAGACCTTACGTGAAATACTAACAAAAAACATCAATTATGTACGTGAGGTTTTAGAGTGCCAAGGTTTAGTTGAAAAGTTTAAAGGCATTATTCGTGAAATCCTTATCAGCAACGTAAATTGTGCTCATATTCTTTTAGATAAATATGTTGCTAAGCAAGACTTGCATAGAGAAAAGAAAATCTATTTGCCATCCAATCTTACTTTAGAAGATAAAGAGCAAATGCTTATCAATTATTTGCAAAGTAAAGAGCCTAATATAAACTATGTACGGTTAATTTCTCAAATAAAAAATTGTAATCAAATAAAAATTTCACCGAAGACAAGACTTATGGCTGAAAAATTGGCTCAGAAACTTAATGATGAATTGATGAGCAGTCCAACAGCCGTAAAAACGAATTGGTCTGTGGGGATTCGGTTTGTGGATGAAAAAACAGAGCCAATAGAGTTAAATATTGATGAAAAAGGTGTTCTCACATATACATATAGTATACCATACATTAAAAAATGTGATAACATAAGGAGAGTGACTAATTGTATCTCACTTTTCGGCTGGTTAAATAATCACCGTATGTTAAATCTAATTAATAAGAGAACCGAAGTGGATACTATGGAAACCTTATTGATTGATAAAGGAAAGGACGCTTATCCAACATATGTGGTATTTGACCAAAAGAATAGAATGTCATTACATCAGTTATACGCATATAGAAATACCCTTACCACGATTAATGGTTCTTATGAATGTGAGTTAAAGCAGTTCTATGAACATTATCTCAAAAAAACGTATGGATATCCGGGATTAGTCATAAACCTCCCAAAATCCGAAGATTCAGCACTAAATAAATGCCTTATAATATGTCCTGTTTTAGATGCAATAGTAAAACAATATAACGCATTTGCGGAAGAAGGTGAAATAGATAAGGAACTTATTAGGTTGTCTTTACCGTTGAAGGTTGAAGAAGGGAAAAGCCTTTTGACAAATAAGTACTATGAAATAGCAGAAGATAATGATGATATAAAGAGTGTCCTGTATGGTTTATTTGGGGCGGGTAATTCATTACTTGCATATGTAGAACCATTCAAAAAGAAAAATTATCATTCTTTAATAGATTTGCTTACAAATGAAACAAAGGTGCAATACTCAAATTATCATGCATATCAAAAGCCTCATATGGATTTTTTAATAAAGCAAGGAGTAATAGGGGTTAGTGCCGACGGATATGTTTATGTCGCAAATCCATCAATGATCAAAGTTTTAAAATCTTTATGGGAGTATGATGCATGCTCTTATTGGCATTATGGGGAAGCAGAGCGAAAATCAATTGATGATATGTGCGCAAAGGGTTGGCTTGTGAAAGATAATCACTTGTTAACTAAGCCAGAACGAGACTATTTCAGTTATTATCTAGATAATATGATATTTACCAATGGAAAGGCATATAGAAATCATTATGCACATGGAGATTCTCTCTCAGCAGATGATAAAAATGCGCATTCTGTAGCTTACATAACTTTCTTAGAATTACTTACAATATTGATACTGAAAATTGAGGATGATTTACAGTTAGCAAAAAACGCAGGACTCTTGCCCACAAAACAAATCAACTGATTAAGCGACAATAACCAAAAACACCCATCTCTCCAACCAGATTTCATGACCTGGAGCGAGTTAATGGATAAAAAGGAATAAATTGTATAAAGAATAACGATTGTCTTGTATATGAAAACCATACATGAAATAATAGGACTTCCTGAAAATGCAGAAATAGAATACAAGTCTGCAAAAGGTGGGTTTCCTGAAAGTTTATGGGAGACTTTCTCTGCATTTGCCAACACTAACGGAGGAGTCATCGTTCTAGGCGTAAAAGAGAAAGATGGGAAATTTATTCCATCATATACCACACAAGAGCAACTACTATCATACAAAAAGATTTTCTGGGATACGGTGCGTAACAAAGGTAAAATCAGTGCTACATTAGTGACGGAAAATGATGTTAGAATTGAGAACTGGCAAGATGCACCTGTTTTGATAATCAAAGTGCCTCGCGCTCCATATGATATACGTCCGGTTTATTTGACACGCAATCCGTTTGGAAACACCTACATCCGTAATCATGAAGGGGATTATGGCTGCAGTGATGAAGAAGTAAAACGCATGTTTGCAGATGCCCAAGTTGCACAACATTCTTTTGACAGCGACATCTTGCCGAATTTCTCGATGGATGACATTGATGCAGAAACATTGCGCGCATACCGGCAACGTTTCTTGCTACGCATGGAAAGTCATCCATGGAACGAAGTGGATAACGTAACTTTCTTAACAAAAATAGGTGCTTATCGCAAAGACAGGGAAACAGGGCAGGAAGGATTTACACGCGCCGGTTTACTGATGTTCGGCAAGTACGCAAGCATTACAGATCCTGCGTGTACACCATGGTTCTTCCCTGATTATCAAGAATGGTTGGAGGACGATGAAACACAACGTTGGACGGACAGAATTTATCCAAACGGCACATGGGAACCAAATCTATATCAGTTCTTCCACCGCGTATATACCAAGTTAGCACAATATCAACCTGTGAAATTCTCTTTGAATGGAATAGAGCGTGTTGATGATACATCTGCACATATCGCGATACGCGAAGCATTAGTCAATACACTTGTACATTGTAACTATGCCGTTCAGGGAAATATACTAATCAAGCGTACAACGGACGGTATCATAATGCGCAATCCGGGACGCATGCTTATTTCCATTGATGATTTCTATGCCGGAAGCCATAGCACATGCCGAAATCCGTACATACAAAAAATGTTTATGCTACTCGGCTATGGCGAACGTGCCGGTAGTGGAGCGGATATTATTGTGAAAGGCTGGCTTAAATATAATAGGGAGCGCCCGATTATCGTTGAATCTGTGGAGAAGGAAGAAACTACACTTACTATGTCAACACAGCACTTAGCAATCAAACGCAATCCGGATGTCCCAAGCACTGTCCCAAGTAATGTCCCAAGCACTGTCCCAAGTCAGTTCAGGATTTTCAGCAACTTGGGTGTTGTCTTTGTAGATATGACTGAGACTCAATTGAACAAAGCTACCAAGGTTATTCTGGCATTAAACGAGAGAGAAGGATTACCGATGCAGGTACTCATGCAGTTTGCTGGGGAAAGTAATCGTAGCAGATTCCGGCAGAACATAATGTCTCCTCTTATTCAAAAAGGATACGTAGTTCCTACATCTGCCGAAAGTCCGAATAACCCCAAACAAACATATAAATTGACAAAACAAGGATTCTCGATTACACAACCACCTGCATACTTGACAGATCCCCAATCATTGTAAAATAATTTTGTATCTATGCCCGATGTTCTGACACCCGCACAACGCCACCGCTGCATGTCGCACATACGCAGCCAGGCGACGAAGCCGGAGATGGCGGTCCGACGGTGGCTTTGGGCGCACGGGTACCGGTACAGGCTGAACGTCAGGAGCGTGCCGGGCAAGCCGGACATCGTGATGCGGAGGTACAGGACGGCGATATTCGTCAACGGA
>LXOW01209358.1_pt1 | contig 12396 bp, 9 predicted proteins | sample 1368591 | NCBI WGS metagenome assembly LXOW01 (sample SAMN04884650, study PRJNA319009) | bovine gut metagenome | isolation source: Cow rumen | host: Bos taurus | place: Italy: Legnaro (PD) | collected 2014-07-09
CCCCCAGCAACTCCACCAGGTTTGGGTATAGGTCCAGGCCGATGATACTCTCCAGTTCATCGATGCTAATCTCCAAGGCGGCGGCTTTCTGCTCAAAGCCAGAGAAACCATAGCTGCGGTTCTCCACAATCCACGCCCGGGCTTCATACCGGTCGATGGTGTCGGCGTCATCCCGGTACCGCAGCAGCACCGCCTTGAAAAAGGCCTCCGGCACGGCAATGCGCTTGCCACTGATGTCGGCCACCCAGTTGGTTGCCAAAGTGTCGATGCACCCGGTCACCACCCAGGCTTTGCCGGCCTCAAGCGCCAGCTGCTGGACGTGTTCCTCCAGCCAGGCCCACAAACCACCGTTGAGGTAAGGGTCTTGCGGAGCCATGTTGGTAAAGTAGAAGGTCTGCTCGTTCATTCCGGGCCGCATCCGGTCATTGGAGGGGCAGAGGTGACCGCGGATGTAGCCTTCCACGGAACCCTCCTGATACGTCCTTTTCAGGTTCGGTTGTTTCTTGGCCGACATAAACTTGTCATACTGCCACGCCCCGGACCGTTTCCCGTGGCCGATGAGCCGCTCATTCAGCGGATACGCCACCCAGATGGGTATTTGCCGATTCTGGTCCCAGAACAGGGAATAGTTCCGTTGTTTTCCCCAGTACTCATCAGTGAAGTGAGAGACGAAGAAATGTTCCGGATCTTCGCTGAACGCCGGCAGTTCCAGCCAGCCCAGTTCAGCAGTCTTGGTAGAGTTCTGGCCGGCTGCTGAGAATGCGGCCATGGCCATGACGACAATGCTTATCATCAAGTGTTTCATAGTGTTTAAGGTTTCTATGTAAAGTTACACATTAAACTTGAAAATCAGCACGATCCGACCAAGAGCGAGCCAGGAAAAAGCCGGGACATCCCCGCGGGCGAACTAAGTCTCACCAAACCAAAAACGAATTGTCAGCAAACGAAGCCTCAACAACCAAGGCGAACAACGGCTAAAAAACGCTATTTCTACTCCCCTGCTTCCGTTTCCCAATCCCCCTGCAGTGCCCAAACAAATCCACGTCGGACCACAGAACGCACACCGACCAAGCAAGCAAACAAACTCCCCTTCCATCGAGCCAAAAGAATTGCTATATTTGTCCTATCCGGCAGCAACCAAGAAACATCCCGGGTGCCATCAAACACATCATTTCCTAGCCTATGCTACCCCAACCTATTCCCGATACCGCCCAGCTGGAAGCGGACCTACTCGGAGCCGTCAAAGCCGGATTTCCTTCCCCGGCCGAAGATAACCGCGAGAAACTGGATCTGGTCAAGCTGCTGGTCCGGCACTCTGCCTCAACCTTCTTCTTCCGCATCGACGGGGTCTCCATGGTAGATGCCGACATGGACGAAGGAGACATCATCATCGTGGACCGGGCAGTCGAGCCCTACAATGACTGCAAGGCCGTGTGCTTCATTGATGGCGAGTACACCGTCAAGCGCGTCGAGATGAACGAAACGGGAGCCGTCCTGCTGCCATGCAACGACCGGAACACTCAATTCAAACCCATCCCCGTCGGCCCCGACAACAATTTCCTCATATGGGGCGTAGTCACCTGGGTGATCAAAAAAGCGTAACCGCCCGATGTCCCGATGTACGCCCTGGCCGACTGCAACAATTTCTTCGCATCCTGCGAAAGGGTTTTCCGTCCTGAACTGAACGGGAAGCCGGTCATCGTACTGTCCAACAATGACGGCTGCGCGGTAGCCCGGTCCAATGAAGCGAAAGCCCTGGGCATACAGATGGGCGATCCCCTCTTCAAAATCCGCGACATCGTAGAGAAGAACCACGTAGCCGTATTCTCCAGCAACTTTGCACTCTACGGCGATATGTCCCGCCGGGTGCAGGAGGTCCTCCGGAGCTTCGCGCCCAGCATCGAGCAGTACTCCATCGATGAGGCCTTCCTGGATCTTACCGGGATGGAAAGCATCGACTTCAAGGCCTACGCCGAGGAAATCTCCCGGCAGTGCTGGCGCCAGACCTCCATCCCGGTATCCGTCGGCATCGCCCCGACCAAGACGCTGGCCAAGATCGCATCAAAGCTCTGCAAGCGCTACCCCAAACTCAACGGCGGCTGCTATATGTACCGGCCGCAGGACATCGAGAAGGTGCTGCGCAAGTTCCCGGTTGAGGACGTCTGGGGCATCGGCCGGCGCTCTGTCAAGAAACTGGAGCAGATGGGCGTTCACACCGCGTGGGAATACACGCAGCTGCCGGAGACCACCGTCCGGAAGATCTTCGCCCTGCCGGGCTTCCGCACCTGGAAAGAACTCCGGGGCATCCCCTGCATCGAGTTTGAAGATATGATCGAGCCCCGTCACACCATCTGCGTCTCCCGCTCATTTGCGCACGAAATCAGCGCCCTTCCCGAACTGACGGAGCAAGTGACCAACTTCGCCGCAAGCGCCGTCCAGAAGCTCCGCAAACAGGCTTCCCTGGCCCTGGAGATGGCAGTCTTCGCGATGACGAACCGGTTCAAGGAGAATTCACCCCAGACATTCTCCAGCGTCTATGTCTCTTTCCCGGACGCCACGGCTGAACACCGGACAATCGTACTTGCTGCAGCAGACGCCTGCCGGAAACTCTACAGGCCCGGCTACGGCTACAAGAAAGCCGGTGTCGTCATCACCAAGTTGGTTCAGGAGGAAGGACACACCAGGTCTTTGTTCGAGGACACGTCAGCGGCCGAGAAGGAAGCACGCCTGTCATCGGCCATCGACAGCATCCAGCGGTGCTTTGGCCGATCTTCCGTGATGCTGGCTGTCCAAGGTAACGGGCAGATCAAGATGAACCGGGAGCACCAGTCACCGCACTACACTACCCTGTGGGAGGATATTCCGGGGGTGAAGGTGGGGTGAGGCAAAAATGTACACATCAAAGCGGTTGCGCCCGACGGGCCTCATCCATGCCGTTCTACTTCTATTCATTGTCGCCTTTCGAGTCGAGACTGTCGCGATTATCCTCCCGGATGGAGCCGCAGACTCTTGGTCCAGGTCATTATTCTTTGAAAAAGTAAACTCTAATTACGGAAATCGGTGGTTACAGAACAAGCGAATCGCATAACACGATGGAACGGCTCGCGACACGCTTAACTGTTGCCAAGTCCATCCCCAGAGGTGTCTCATTGATTGTGTCTACAAGTCGTTATTCCCAGTCTTGCAAGAATACGATTGACTCTATTTTGCTTTCTATTGAATCCTCCAGGTTAGTGAACAGGTCGTAGCCGATCAGCGCTTCCAGTTCATCAACGGACAGCGCGACGTCCTTCAGCGGCTGCCGGGAGTCGTTGTTCTCGAAGACAAAGGCGATGGAGAGCCAACTGTCATCGGCGTCCTGCCGGAGCACAGCCTTGAAGAAGCCGTCCGGGACGGTGACTGCTCGCTCTCCGATGGTACCATACTGATTGTCCCGGATAATCGGGCCACACACCACCCATACGCGGCCATATCGAAGCGCCCAATCACGTACCCGGTTCTCTAGAGCATGCCAGTCACGGCCATTCAGCGTCGGATCCTGAGGGCAAATATTGGTCAAGTAAAAGCTTTCTGTCATAGCCGCCTGCGACCATTTCATGTCGGCAGAAGGCGCCATGTGTCCTTTGTCCCAGCCGGAATTACTATAATCCTCACGCATTGCCTGGCGTCCCGGGTAGTTCGGATCCATACTGAACCCCCGCGCCCTGGGCACCTCGCCGCCCACTTCTTCCGCCGTCAGTTCATATGCCACCCAGTTGGGGATCAAACGATCCGGATTGTAGCATAGCGCGAAACCGGTGTACGCGAGAATCACATCCTCCGCCCCGATGGCTGGGAGTTCCAGGAGGGTCAAGACAAGTTTAGGTTCTTCATCATTATAATGGTCCTGAGTACCAGAATAATATGAAAGTATCCCTACTAAGAAAGTGATTATTAATCTATTTACAATTCCCATAAGATTTCACATATGCAAAAATAGTAATTATTCCGGCACTCAACTGCCAATGAAAAACTCATTAGTATCTCACCTCGTTCCAAAACATTTCTTATATTTGTACCTATCACATGAGCATTAACTAACTAATAATCTTACATAATTGTTGAAACAATTCACAATAGGGTTATTCTTTCTTTTATCAGTTTCTGTGCTGTCTTTGGCCCAGAACAGATACGCTTTACTTATTGGTGTAGGCAATTATCCTAAAGAAAGTGGTTGGAATCAGATTCATGGGAACAACGATGTGACCATAATTCGAGAATATATCACGACGCAAGGGTTCTCGCAAGATGCCATTCAGGAGTTGATTGACTCAGTCGCGACTAAAGACAATATACTCCGGGCACTATCATATTTATCTTCCATTGCCGGGAATGGCGATGTTTGTTATATACATTTCTCCGGACACGGCCAACAGGTAACAGATCTGGACGGGGATGAAGCGGATGGCTTTGACGAAGCTTGGATTCCCTATGATGCCAAGAAGTATTACGAAGAAGGAGTTTATGAAGGACAAATGCACCTGATTGATGACGAGATTAACCTTTATCTTGCTGGATTGCGAGCCAGAGTCGGAGCAGCCGGGCGCATCATCGTCACAGCAGATGCTTGCCATAGCGGTAGTAGCACACGTGGTTTAATAGCAGAAGAAACTTCACAAAGGGGTACTGCGGATAAGTTCATTATTCCAAAAGTCAGTTCTAACATTGTCAAGAAAGATCTGCCCGTCTATTGGCTATTTGTTGGCGCTTGCAAACCCTTCCAAACGAATTACGAGATACAATCCCAGGAGGGTATTTACTATGGTAGTTTATCTTATGTGATTGCTAAAAGTGGCATAGATGCGACATCCCTAGACTACCAGACTATTGTTAAGTTGTGGGAGAAAAGGCTTGCCGAGTTATCTCGCTACCCACAAGATTTGGACGAGGAAGGTCAACCAAGTAGAAGAAACAAAAAGATGTTCTGAGCAATGACTGATAAAGAGTACATACGCGGTTTTCAGAGCAATGATGATCGGGTGATTTCATGCTTTTACGAATCTCACCGAACATCTTTCTTTTCGTTTTTTCGTTCGCATTACTCAAAAGATGATCCATATATCTTAGATCTTTTCCAAGATTCCTGCATTGTTCTCTGGAAGAACATCCAACATGGGAAATTAACCGAGGATTCATTAACCAGTACGCTATCAACATACTTCCTGTCGATAGGAAAGTACACGATGATGGCCAAAGATCGAAAGTACAAAGAGATCATTGAGGATGATGAACTCGCCAATCTACATTTTATTGAAGATGACGAGGAAGAACTCCGCAAACGGGTCGAATTGGAAGATTTCATCTATCGTATGGTTGAAGACATGAAATCTCCATGCGACAAACTATTGAAGGCGCAATACTGGGACAAGATGTCTGGGGCAGAAATTGCCGCACAATACGGTTATAGCGGCGCCGACTCCGTAAAGACCCAGAAATCGAAGTGCATCAAGAAGTTACGCAACTTGATTGCAAAATTTATCAAATTGTAGGTTACCTTTGATTCATAACGATCATAAAATAATGTCAGAGAACAAGAACATACAGGATCGGATTGACGATTTTATCAGAGGTACGATGTCCATGGACGACAAGGTCATATTTATGGATGAACTCCGACAGGATGCGGAATTGAAGCACGAGGTCGAGGTTCAGTTGTCCATTGCTGATGCCGTTCAAGCGAACCACCTCAAACAATTGCTGCGTGAGGTTGAGACCAACTTGTCAGGGCAACCATCCAGACCGGTTTATGAAAAGAGAAAGTGGACACCGCTCAGATGGAGATGGTCTCAATGGGCCTGCGTCGCCGCAATTGTCCTGTTCTTGTTCGTCGGAAACACGTTCCGTCAGGCACATCGAATAAAAGAGTATGGCAACGAGTACTATGCTATGCTTTCTGCACCGGTGGCTAGGGACGGCAACACGATTGACAAACTGCTCTCTGATAGTTATGATTTAATAGGGGCAAATCAATTCGATGCAGCACGATCTTCGTTGAGCGATGCTAGCCGGTTAATTGATGAGGGGCTAAACGCCCCAGTCATTGATGAAGAATCCGAATATGAACACTCATTATTGAGTGAGAAGCAGTTTGATGTCATCTGGTATGAATCTATTATCCTGATGAAGCAAGGTCAATATCGCAAGGCAAAAGAAGCTCTCCTTGTAATCACGCAGTCTTCAAGCCCGTATGCAGTTTATGCTAAGGAAATACTGAAACATATGTTCAACTCAAAATTTTAATGAAAATGAGAAAGTTGTTTATTATTGCCTGTCTTAGCGCATTTGCCGTCTCGGCGTTTGCCCAGGAAGAAAAGCCCGCTCTTGATAAAGCTTTGTCTTCCGATCTCTCTGCGTTCCAGACTGCTGCCAGTTTGGCCAAGTATGGCTACGAGAATTATTCCGCCACGGCCCTGATTGAAGCCGCCAAGATCTTCTCCGAGACGAAAACCCAGGAACTTGATGCGCAAGCCACTCCTTCAAGCACGGAGCAAGTCCAAGATAAGCAGTCAAAAGTTAGTTTCGATCCCGCTACGCTGCTTGCTGATGCCAAGAAATATGCCGGAAAAGACAAGGTCATTCTTGCATACGCCAATCAAGTTGAAAAAGGTCTCAAAGCATCCACTACTCGTGGAGCAGTAGGTGGAGCAAGAGAAGGGGCAGGACGTGTCTTGGGCAAGAGCTATACCGATTATCAAGTAAAGTTCTGGGCCGCCGAAGTTGCTGAAGTTGCTGTCATCGGTGATGGAGACACGGATCTTGACCTCTACATCTATGATGGAAACGGAAACCTGATCACTAGTGATACGGATTACACAGATCAATGTGTTTGCCGCTGGGTCCCGGCATGGACGGGGACATTTGTCATCCGCATTGTCAACCGCGGTGCCGTCTACAACGAATACGTCATTTTAACGAACTAACCTTTTCCGTGCAGGGGGTCTATGGGCCCCCTGCATTATCTTTACATACTATGTTTTCCAGAAAACTTGCCGTATTAACGGTATGTGCCCTCGGAATATGTAGTACCTTGTTCGGCCAGGGCTACAATTCCAAGGGCGGTAGCCATCGTGGCTACAACTCACCATATACACAACAGGAGCAGCAGGCAAGCGCTTGGTCTGGTTCTGGAATCGCCCTTGGGCCCAAAGTCTTCGCCACCAACAACCATGTCGTTGATGGGGCGACTCATCTTTATGTTTATTTTCCCGACACCAAGTCTAAATACACAGCTCAAACCATTTGTGTTGACTCGGAGAATGACCTTGCTTTGGTACGGATTACCGATTCCGGATTCAAAGGGTTTCCAGAAATACGTTACGGATTCAAGAAGGCTGCTGAAGACGTGGGAACCAGCGTTTTTGTGCTGGGCTACCCCCGCGTTGACACCATGGGTGAGGAGGTGAAACTTACGACTGGAGTGCTAAGTTCACGAAGCGGGTACCAGGGCAATCAAGCACAGTATCAGATGTCAGCCGCCGTGCAGCCTGGCAATAGCGGCGGGCCGTTGTTCAATGATTCCGGGGAGCTTATCGGGATTGTATCGGCAAAGCATACGGACGGTGCTGAAAACGTCAGTTATGCCGTCAAATTGAGTTACCTGAGCGATCTCGTGTCACGCTCGGGCGAAAGCATCAATCTCTCCCGCAAGAGCCAAATTTCATCAGAGAAACTCAGTGAACAGTGCAAGGTTGTTATTCCCTGCACGGTAATGGTTCTCGCGGACAATGCCAGAGAAAGCGGTTCCCCACGAACCGGATCCAGAACGTATGGCACATCGGGCAGATACCCCATACATGTCAATGCCCCTGACATTCAGCAGGCTAATGTCGACAATGTAGCCATCGTCGGAATTGAAATCGCAGAGAATGGCACTGCGGTATATATGACAATCGCCAATCCAACACAGCAGGGCTATTGGTACAACATCAGCAAAGATACTTATCTTTTGGATAAGGCGACCGGCAAGAAATATACATTGAAAGCATCGGACAACTGCGAGATTGCACCCAAGCGGTCTGATCTCCCTGCAGGGTATCAAACAGACATTGTCCTGTATTTCCCGGCTTTGCCTGCAACAGTTTCCAGCATAGATTTGTGCGAGCCGACGAACTCTGGATGGCAGTTTAAAGGAATCCTATTACAATAATTACTTTATATGAGAAAAGCTCTAGCAACCGTTTGTCTATTGCTCTTATCATTAGGGATTTTTGGCCAAGAACCTAATGATATTGAACAGTTTTGCATTAAAGCCATAGAGGCTGCAAATAAAGACCAGTTTTCTGAAGCACTGAAGTATTATGATGCTGCGGTTGCTATTATCTCTGAAACAGATCGCCCCGACTTAATTACAAACTTTAACGATGACCTAATCTCATATATAATCCAGAATCTTGCGAGTGAAGATAAAAACCTTGCAGGTCAGTATGCTCAAACTGCGTTAGCAATGAGAATGAGTTGTTTGGAGCATTTCAACAAGGTGGGCTATTTTGACTCCGACAATGATTATTTGGACTATATGTCTTCGGAGTATCAGAAAATGGGTTACCTTCTCGAGAACAACGAGGTCTTCAACATTGCGGAGAATTGCTTTGTATTAGGTATCGATTTATATAAGAATAAAGAGTACTATTCCGAGACATATTGGAATGCCCGCGAAAACCTTGCTTTTTTTTATGCCGACTACATTAAGGAGCCACGGAAAGGCCTTTCGATTCAATATCAAACTTTTTTGAAAGCCGCACAACTATATGGGATCGATGCGAATTATCCTAAACAAGTATTCAGTAGATTGCTTCTTATTTATTTGTTCCCCCTTCGCACTCTTGCCTTGTTAGACGATCAGGGACGTTATAACCAAGTAAATCAACTGGGTCTTCCAACTACGGATTACGATTCTGCTGCGGGTTTGATTAATGACTGGCAGATGCTTAAACAAGATCTCGTTAAATATTATGACCCTAGCATTATTGCTATAGGTAGAGACCTTCTTAATTTGGATATGTTTGGGGACCCTTCTATTCTAGTTGGATCAGACGAATGCGATGAACTATTCCGAGTCTTATTATCAATACATTTCAACAAAGACAATTATAGTCAAGTCCTAGAGAGATTAAACAATGCACTAGAAACGCCTGAGCAAAAACTAAACTACTTTACTTTGGTTATTACCGCGTTAAACAATAACAGACTCTATGCCTTGTCTTTTAATATATATCAAGAACTTTATGATTATTATCGTCAAGTAAACAGGAAGGATTTATCGGAGGACATAGATGCCATGCGTTGTTCCCTTGCACTACAACTGGGGGACTATGATAAAGCGAATTCATTCCTAACCGCTTATGGCTTTTCTGAAGACATTCAGCACGAAAACGATATTGCATACATCTCTATGCTCTCTCATTTGAGCCATTTGTATTACTACAGAGATTACGATTTTCAACGTGCTCTAGAAATAACACGAAAGGCCATTTCACATGCAGAAAAAGGAGATCTATATGATTCCACTGATGGATATTACCGATTACACCAATTATCGTTGTTATACAATGATTTAGCAAGCTGTTATTATGCAATCCATGATTTTCCAGCAGCCCTTTCAATGTATAATGAATCAGTTCAAATATGTAAGAAACGCGCATCAAGATTGGGCGAATACAGACTCTCATCAAGTAGCGTATTATGGCCCGTTGTACAATACACTGGCATAGCAGATTGTTATATAGATCAAGGAGATTACTCTTCAGCAAAGGCCATTCTTGAAGATTGTTTAAAGTATTACCAAAGCTTTGCGCCCGAGAGTCCAGCTCTCTTAAAGGTTTATGATGGATTAGTTTATTTGTCATCCTTTTTAGGTGATTCGGAATCACAGTTATTGTATGTAGAGGATTCTTTCTCACTTAGGAATAGGGTTTATATCGTGGCGGCTCAAAGCATGACCAAAAGTCAACGCATTGATTACTGGTTTAAGCTTCAAGGTTTTGACCTAGAAGTTCTAGCAGATTTGGCAACAAAAAATAACCAGCTCGCCGTTGTAGCATATAATTCTGCTTTGTTTCAAAAAGGGCTGCTTTTAAAGATGGAGCAGCACATCAATGAATGTATTGAGAATACGATAGACCCAGATCTCATTGCAGCATATAACGCCTATATTAATACCTCTGGCGAATCTTCATCAATAGATAGAGCTGATGTGGAAGAGAGAATGATGGTACTTTATTCTAGGCATCCCGAGTTTATTACAGAATTCAGTTTTCCAACCTGGCAAGATGTGCAATCCTGCCTCGGCAAAAAAGATGTTGCTATCGAATTTGCAAAAGCATGTTCGGACGGGAAAAACTCCACCTATGTAGCGATGCTTGTTAGACCCGGGTGGGATTATCCCCGCATTATCAACTTGGGTGAAGAATCTCAATTTGATAGATATTTGTCAATGGGTCCCAAAGCGTATCTGAACGACTCTTCATTGTATTCCCTCATATGGGAAAAACTCGAGCCCTACCTTTCTGGGATTAAGAATATCTATTTCTCGCCTGATGCAGCTCTTTCACAATTGAATATTGAGGTGCTTAGGAACAAGAAAAGTGTCCCAATTAATAAGGAGTACAACGTGTTTCGTCTATCCTCAACCAAGAATTTATGCGAGAGTTCTAAGGAACAAATAAAACGAAACGCGGTACTGTTTGGCGGTTTAAATTATGACGCCAGTACTGAAGAGATGGTGTCAGTAAGCAGATCTATCTCAACATCTACTCCCGTTTCTAAATCTTTTTTCTCTCCTGCATCTATAACGAGGAAGGGATGGACGTATCTTCCTGGGACAAAAGAGGAGGTTGCATTGATCCATGGCATATTGAATAATAGAAAGATTGAGAATCGCTTGATAACAGATAGCGGAGGAACTGAAGAGGTTTTCAATGCAATGAGTGGGGACAGTCCATCCATTTTGCATATAGCCACTCACGGTTTCTATTATAGCGAGAAATCTGCCGAAAGGAATCGACCTTCCTTGTTAAGCAATAATGAAAACGATTCCCACACATATCCTCTGCAACGTTGCGGCTTGATATTATCCGGTGGCCAACATTCCTGGCTTGGAGAGCCTGTTCCGGAAGGTCTAGGCGACGGAATATTAAGCGGGGAAGAAATCGCCAATATGGATTTATCCAACACCTCTCTTGTGGTGCTTTCTGCTTGCCAGACTGGGCTCGGTGATTTTGGCGCAGACGGTGTTTATGGTTTGCAAAGGGCATTCAAAATTGCCGGAGCTGGCACCATTATAATGAGTCTGTGGGAAGTGAACGATGAGTCAACAGAACTAATGATGACAGAATTTTACTCGAGGTTGGCTTCTGGCAAGTCTAAGCGAGATTCTTTTGATGGAGCGATCAATGCGGTTAAAGCAAAATATGACAGCCCTGAGCATTGGGCAGCATTTATTATGTTGGATTAGAGTCATTGCTTATGGGGAAAAAAGTGTATATACTAGGTGCTGGTGCGGCGTTTCTATACAATGCTCCTTCTACGCAAGACATTACTTTATCTGTGTCTTGGCTAAATGGAATTACACGCAACTTAGATAAATATCTTACAGATTATTTTGGTTCAAATTATTATAACTTTGAAACCTTATTAGCGGCTTTAGAATTCATTATTACAGAGAATAAACAGGCTGGAAAGGATACATTTCATTATGCTATTCCCCCAGCATTATCCCGCTTAAAATGTCGCTTTAAAAAGGCCGACGCAGAAGGGGCCTATCTTGAATGCATTAACTATATAATAGAATGCATTTATTCGTATGAGCGGAATCGCGATCACACAAAGGACGTGGTCGTTGCCCAGCATTTTGCTAAGGCAACATCGAACCATATTTATTCTCTCAACTATGATAGAATAATTCCTAGCATCTGGAAGACTCACGGAACCATTTTTTCCGATGGAACAATTAATGGCGGCTCCTTCGATTATCCTATCGTGGAGTTCAAAAACGCTCCTAAAACGTTTTTTAACATCCACGGTAATATCTATCTCCGGGACAGTACTAATTCTCTTTCCTTCAACAATGTCTTTCAAGGCGAAAAACCATCATTCATAAAAAAGCTATCTCCTCTAATTGGGGGGAATCCTCGAGAGTGGAGTTTTTTTACCCCTATTATTTCAGGTTATTCAAAGTCTCAGCATCTTTTAAGCAAACCTTTTTCTTTTGGAATCGCGACATTGGCAATTGACCTCCAAGAATGTGACGAGCTTGAGATTATTGGTTACTCTTTTAACGACAATCATATTAATTCCTTATTAGGCTCATTCTTTGATTTCAAAAATAAACCTCTAATCATCGTCGAAAAAATGTCGCGC
>LXOW01414511.1_pt1 | contig 12392 bp, 10 predicted proteins | sample 1368591 | NCBI WGS metagenome assembly LXOW01 (sample SAMN04884650, study PRJNA319009) | bovine gut metagenome | isolation source: Cow rumen | host: Bos taurus | place: Italy: Legnaro (PD) | collected 2014-07-09
ACAGGTTATCCCGGATCAGGGAAAACTGTTTGTCTCCCTCCGGCATAATCAGTTCCTGGGTCACATTCAGATGGATCTCCAGGGCGTCTGCCCGAATCATATCCACGGCAGCTCTTGCCTCTTCCGGCGTAGCAAGAGCGCTGACATTGGCAAAGAAGATGCCATCGGGATTCTCTTCACGAATCACCGCAAAGGTATCTGCATGCTGCCCTTCTCTGACCGAACCGTACTGGGACCCTACCGCCAGGGCAACACCGGCACGCCCTGCCACCGCAGCCAGTTTCCGGTTGATTTCCTTTACACGGTCCGCACCGCCGGTAATGGCATCAATCATCACCGGAACCGGCAGTTTAAGGTTGCCGATCCGGGTGCGTATATCCACCCTGTCCGGTTCCACCGGCGTCAGGCAGTTGTGCAGAAAACGGATATCCTCCAGACCTGTCTTGCGCTCTCCGTCTCCTAATTCCAGCGCGTACCGGATATGATCTAATTTTCGTTGTTCCCGTATCATACCAATCCCCTGATAAAACCAAACTATTACAATCCGGCGGTGTGATAACCTGCTTTTACACATCCGCCCTGCAGTACAAATTGTTTAAAGCTATGCTGCAGACACCGTTTTAAACAATTTGTCACTAAAAACCAAAAAGAGGACGGAAAAACTCCGTCCTCTGCGATTCAGGTTTATTTGTTCAGACCTTCCAGCTGTTCCGCCATAGCATTGTTGGAGAAGTTTTCTTCCGTATTGCCATCCATAAAAGCTTTCATTTCTGCTTTTTCTTCATCTTTCTTAGCGCGGGTCAGGGACAGTCCGATTTTCCGTTTGGCCTGATCAATCTTGATGATCATCGGTTTAACCACCTGGCCAATCTTCAGCACGTCTTCCGGTTTTTCCACACGGGTATCTGCCAGTTCGGAAACGTGAATCATGCCTTCTACTTTATCATTCAGACGAACCAGTGCGCCAAAGGGCAGGAAGCGTTCTACGGTGCCTTCCACTTCATCACCTACCGCAAAGCCGGCAGCAGCAGCAATCCACGGATCCTCCTGGGTTGCTTTGATGGACAGGGAAACGCGATGGTTTTCTTTGTCAACTTTCTTGACAAATACTTTTACCATATCGCCTTCCTTGGCAACATCACCCGCTTTTACGCTGCGGTCGTAGGACAGTTCCGTATTGTGAACCAGGCCTACCAGACCTTCCAGCACTTCTACGAACAGACCAAATTCAGCAACCTTTACAACTTTGCCTTCGTAGGTCTCGCCTTCTACGATTTCTTCATACGCAGCAGCTTCTCTGGCAGCACGGGCTTCTTTGGCAGCCGCGATACGGGCTTCACGGTTTTCCAGCCATTCCTGATGCTTCTGCGCCTTTTCCGCTTTCAGCAGGTCGCGGCGGGAAACAACAATACGTTTTTTCTCCGCATTGACTTCGATAATCTCAGCTTCCATTTCTTTACCTACGTACGGGGTAAAGTCGTCAATATGACGCAGTTCTACGTGGGAAGCAGGCATAAAGCCTTCTACGCCTTCGACTGCTACAGCCAGACCTACAACCTGTTTCGGTTTGTCGGAGTCCTTGTCGCGGCCGCGGGCTTTGATCACGCGCAATACCTTAACGGTTGCCGGGCGCTTTTCGCCTTCCGGCAATTCCTGTACCGTCTTCCATGCAGCTTCTTTTTCCGCACGGATCTTGGACAGGCGGATAAACTCTTCGGTAGTGGAACCCGGTACAACAACTGCTTCCACTTCATCGCCAACGTTAACCGTACCCATCAGTTCTTCCGGGTTTGCGTCCATTGCCCAGTCAGCCCAGGCAATCAAGCCCTCACGTCTATAGCCAAAAGAAATATAAACGCCTTCTTTATCTACCTGAATTACTTTGCCGGTAACGAGTTTGCCCGGATGCACGCCGTAATCTTCCATGCTGGCATCAAGCATCGCCTCGAATTCGTTACCCTCTACTTTGTTGATTTCCATGTTTTCCATCGCTTTGACAGCCTCCTTAATTATACGTTCCGGAGTGGATGCTCCGGCCGAGATACCTATTTTTCTGCACCCCTGGAACATTTCCGGAGAAAGTTCCGCAGCGGTTTCAATCTGATAGCACCGGGGGCAGATGGCGCTTACCAGCTCGGTCAGGTGCCTGGTGTTGGCACTGTTCCTGCCGCCTATCACGATAAAGGCATCTACCTCGGCAGCCAGTTTAGCCGCAGCATTCTGCCGCTCTTTGGTCGCCAGACAGATCGTCCGCTCCACCCGGTATTCACCGGGCCTTGCAGCCTGCAGCGCCTGCAGTATTTCCTCAAATTTCGCCAGTTCAAACGTGGTCTGGATGATGACGCAATATTTGGAAACAAGGGGCACTTCGCCAATATCTTCTTTAGATTCTATAATAATACCATTTTTTCCGGCAAATGCCAATATGCTTTTTACTTCCGGATGATTTTTTTCTCCGACGATAATGGGCAGGTAACCTTCCTCAAATGCTTGCTGTGCCTTGCGTTGGCTCGTTTTTACATTAGGACAGGTGGCATCTAAAATTTTCAATTTTTTTTCAATTGCCTGCTCATAAATGTCCGGACCCACCCCATGGGATCGGAAAATAACCGTTTCCCCTTCCGAAAACTGGTCCAATGAGTCTTTGCAGCCCACGCCTTTGGCCGCCAGTTCGTCTGTGAACTGCGGATTGTGGATCAGAGGGCCCAGGGTTGCGGCAGGCAGGCTGTTTACAGCTCCCTCTGCGATTTCCACAGCCCGTTTCACACCGTAGCAGAAGCCACAGGGATCAGCCAGGATGATTTTCATTTTCCGTTGCCACCGCCTTTCGCAGAACCAGGACTTCTTCCCGCCAGCGGGCGCCCAGGGCGTCCAGGCTTTCCCGTCCGGTTCCCATGTCGGGATCATATTCTATGGGTTTTCCGAAGATGACCCGTACCTTGGGCCAACCCGGATGCCTGCTTAAATCGGTACCATATATATAGGCCGGCACAATCTTGGCTTTCCGTTTGACGCCCATCATGAAGGCGCCGCCGCCGGCCCGGCCCAGTTCCCCGGTTTTACTGCGGGTACCTTCGGGGAATACAGCCAGTACTTTGTTTTCTTTTAAAATCGCGAGTCCGGTTTTTATGGCTTCCCGGTCCATCTCTCCCCGTTTTACGGGGAAAGCTCCCAGTTTACGGATGAGAGCGCCGAACCAGGCAGGTTTGAAAAGTTCGGATTTTGCCATAAAATGCACTTTCCGTGTGGCTGCCGCACCTAATACAGGGGGGTCAAGCAGGCTCAGATGGTTACTGGCGATGACCACGGGGCCTTCTGCAGGAATGTTTTCCCGGCCGTAGACTTCGCAACGGAGCCATATTTTGAATACCCAGGGGAAAGTCAGGTGACAAAAATCGTATAAAGTCATATGTATACGTCCTTAAAGCATACTGTCAGGAAAAGGGTTCGCAAAACCGTCAACGATTGCTATTTTATGGACTTATTTGCCTGTGGCTTCGAAACTCAGGCTTCGCCTTCAAACAGTCGAAGCCACGACGGCAAATTTCGTCTCATAAAATTACGCAATCGTTGCCGATGTTTTGCTCACTCCTTTACCTGGCCGCAATATTACAATTAATCTTTATAACTGCTTTTCTTTAACCAATTCTAATACTTTATCCGTCACCTGTTCGATGTTCATAGCCGAGGTGTCCAGATAGATGGCGTCTTCCGCCTGACGCAGGGGGGAAACTTCCCTCTCCATATCCTGTTTGTCCCGGGAGGCGATTTCTTCCTGCAGCTTTTTGTAGTCTACGGTTTCGCCTTTGGCTTCCAGCTCCAGGCCGCGGCGGCGGGCCCGTTCTTCTACGGTAGCGGTGAGGAAGATTTTGCACTGGGCATCGGGAAAAACTACAGTACCGATGTCCCGTCCGTCCATGACGATGCCGCCTTCTTTACCCATGCGGCGCTGCTGGTCTACCATGGCGGTACGGACTTCGGGCACGGCGGCCACTTTGGAAACCAGTCCGGTGACTTCGGCGGTGCGGATAGCGTCCGTTACTTCGGTTCCGTCTACGAAGACGCGGTTTACTGCGTTTTCAGGACGGAAGGTGATGCAGATTTCATGGGCCAGTTTGCCGGCCAGTTCCGGAGTGAAAGGTTCGCCTGTCTGCAGGAGTTTCCAGGTTACAGCCCGATACATGGCGCCGGTGTCGATGTAGGCAAAGCCGAGTTTCCCGGCCGCCAGTTTGGCGATGGTACTTTTGCCTGCGCCTGCAGGTCCGTCGATAGCGACTACAAATCCGTTATTCATAATTAATGTCACCTTTCTGTTATTAATGTTGTGCCCGGCTGATGCTGCCTTCATAGCGCTCCGCTAACGCTTCGGAGTCGCGACGGAGGGCATCCCGCCTCCCACTTCCTCACTGCGCACGCTCACTCTGTTCGCGTTGCTCGGTATCGTCAGACTGGGAACCCTTCCGGGATGCCGTCGTCGCTCAACGTAATGAACAGTTCCTCGCGCCCCTGCGGGGAGCACGCTTCGCTTATTCAGGCAGCATCAGCCGGGCAATCTGAACTTGATTGCACATATAATTCAAATCAAATAATGGTTTACCGATTCAAAACCTGCTTCGCTGCATGTAATCCGGCCACGTAGCCGCTGCTGAANNCGGCGATGCGTTTGGCTTTCATGGTTTTGGGGTCAATTTCTTTCAACGCCACTCCCCCTGCTGTGACGATAGCTTCTGCCAGGGGTCTTGTTCCCATAAGGGGAATGGTGAAATGCTTCACGGCCTGTACAAGGGCCAGGCGTTCTTCTTTTGAAACCTGACTGACCTGTTTCTTACCGTCCAGAAAAGCGGTATCCAGAACCGGTTCCACCAGCGGCTGCGGCAAGAGCTTGCGTACAACTTCCGCCAACCGTAGTTTACTGAATTCCTGAAAGTCCCGTATGAGTCTGGCTTCCAGTTTTTCGTCTGACAACGCCGGCTTCAAATCAATGGAAAGTTCCAGTTCCGGCTGATTGTAATGTTGCAGCCGGGCCACTTTCCGGCTCATGGTCAGGCAGATGGGGCCCGCAATGCCGCCCCGGATGAACTGCAGCTCGCCGAATTCTTTGGCCACGACTTTACCGTCTGCCAGTACAGAGGCTTCCACGTTTTTCAGCTGCAGGCCTTCCAGCTCTTCGGTAAAGCCCTCTTCCGGCTGGAGCGGTACCAGCGCCGGCAGCAGGGGTTCTATGGAAAGACCCAGCATTTCCAGTACCGGTACAAAATTGCCGTCGGAACCGGTTCCGGGGTAAGAGGCTCCCCCGGTGCAGACGATTACTGCACCTGCGTCCAGTGTATGTTCCGGTCCCAGTTTCATTTTGCCTTTGGTTTGGCTGCGGAAATCCTGTCCGTCCCTGCGGCCGTCGTTTTCCACGGTACGGTAACGGATACCTGTCACCTGTCCCGGTTTCACTGTAAAACCGGTAGCCTGGGCGCCGGTTACCAGACGTCCCCCCGCCTTCTGCAGCGCGGAACGAAGTACTGCGATGACATCTTTCGCTTTTCCCGTTGCGGGAAACACCCGGCCGCCCCGTTCTGTCACCGTTTCCAGTCCCTGTTCCTGAAAGAAGCGCAGCAGGTCATCGTTGGTAAACTGTTGCAATGCGCTGAAAAGGAACTTGCCATTTCCCGGCAGATTGGGAATAAATTCTTCCATGGGACAGGCATTGGTGATGTTGCAGCGGCCTTTCCCGGTGATCATCATTTTTTTTCCCGGTTCCTTCATGCGTTCCAGTACAACCACGGAGGCGCCCTGTCTGGCAGCCGTGATGCCCGCCATAAGGCCTGCCGCTCCGCCGCCGATTACAATTACATCAGCCATTATGATTCCTTCTTTTTATGGTTTGGCCTTGCAGCATTTTCCCTGTTTGCCCTGAGGCCCGCGGTTCGTTTCGTCCTGCCGGTTCCTTTATATTCCGGTTTTTCTTCAGCTCTGCGCTTCGTCCGATGTTCCGGCTTTCGCACCGGCTGACCTTCTGCCCTGCGTTCTGGCTTACGTTCCACGGCACGTTCCGCTTTCCCTTCCGGATTCCGTTTCAGTCCGCAGGCAGCCCTCAACTCTTCAATCTCTTCATGAAAGAGTTCGCGGCAGTCCCCCCGGCGGAGTCCGTCCAGGGTCAGCGTCCCCATCATCACGCGCCGCAGATAGCGCACCGGAAACCCGATGGCGTCACACATGCGACGTACCTGACGGTTNNTTCTCCTGAGGCACAATGCCCGGCACCGTCACCTCATAGGTCTTATCGACCTCATGGCTGGGATGGGTCAGAGCCTGAGCCAGTTCCCCGTCGTTGGTCAGCAGCAGCAGTCCTTCTGTATTGTAGTCCAGCCGTCCTACCGGATAGACCCGTTGGGGAATATCCTTAACATAATCTGCAACCGTTTTCCGCCCTTCCGGATCCTTCATGGTTGTCACCACGCCCCGGGGCTTGTAAAACAACAGATAGGTCTTGCGCTCCCGGTGGATGGGATGACCGTCCACCATAATGAAAGCATCGGGGCCTACTTTGGTCCCTAATTCTTTCACGACCTTGCCGTTTACCTTCACGCGCCCTGCAAGAATATATCCTTCCGCTTCCCGGCGGGAAGCCACGCCGGCCTGCGCCAGCACTTTCTGCAATCTCTCTTCCATTCTCTGTAATCCTAACTATGCATTATCTTTATCTGCGTCTTCCGCTTTACTGTCCGCCGCAGCCGCAACGGTATCCGTCACTGTCCCCGATTCCGCTTCCTCCTCGTCTTCCATCTCAAGGAGAGAAATCTGCTGCGGATGCCTGGCCGCATCTTCTGCCAGAATATCCGGCATGGCAGGCAGGTCTTTCAGCGTCTTTAATCCGAATACTTCCAGAAACCGTTTCGTAGTCTTATATAATATGGGTCGTCCGGCCGTTTCCTTTCGTCCGGCTTCTGCAATCAGCTCCCACTCCAACAGTGTGTTGACCACGCCGTCCACCTTCACCCCGCGGATTGCTTCCATTTCCGCCCGGGTCACGGGCTGTCGGTACGCAATGATTGCCAGGGTCTCCATGGACGCATTGGACAACTTCAGCTCCTGGGTATTAGCCAGTTGCAAAATTGCCTCATGATGGCATGCTTTGGTACAAAGCTGCCAGCCTTCCGCCACTTCCCGCAGTTCCAGGCCCCGTTTTTCCGTATTGTATTCTTCCTGCAACTGTCCCAGCAGCTCCCATGTCTGCGGTTTGTTCAGGCCCAGCAGTTCTGCCAGCTGCGGCACGCCGAGAGGTTCTCCCGCCGCAAACAGCAACGCCTCCAGCTGACCCAGCTTAAACTCCTGTTGCATCCGGTTCCCCTCCTATCAGCACCGGCTCCGGCACGTTACGCAAAAACAAATAAATCGGTGCAAACGCCATGCTCTGGCTGATGCGCAACACCTTCAGCCGCAACAGCTCAAGTACGGCCAGAAACGAAGCCACCCGTTCACTGGTGCTTCCCGTCTTCACAAAAGCCTTTTCAAATTCAATCCCTTCCGGGTATTCTCCCAGCAATCTGACAATGTCCTGCATCTTTGCACTGACATCATACTCCTGCCTTTCCACCACCGCAATCTGACGGCGGAGAGGACCGGTCAGCCCGGCAAGGGCCAAAAGCAGTTCACTCACCGGATAGTAATGCAGGTTACGAAGTTTGTTATCGGCAAAAAACGGCTTGCGGGTATGCTGTTGCGCCGCAGCCGCCTTCCTGAGCTCCAGCTGCCTGGCCACCGCTTTGATATGCCGGTACTCTACCAGCATCTGCACCAGCATCTCCCGGGGGTCTGCCTCATCCTCTTCTTCCAGTTCCGTCCTGGGCAACAGCATACGGGATTTAATCTGTAATAACAGGGACGCCATCACCAGGAACTGGCTTGCTTCCTCCAAATCCATCTCTGTCATGGAATGCAGATAGGCAATATACTGGTCGGTTATGGAAACAATAGGGATATCATAGATATCCATTTTGTTCTTTTCTATTAATTGTATCAACAGGTCCAGAGGGCCTTCAAATTGCAGGACCCGGACCACCGGATCGGCCATGTACGGACTCCTTCATTCAATTTCGTGCATGCGAAGCCGGGCAACTGTATTGCCGCGCAGGCTTCCCTTCCTCTTAAGGAAACACTGATTAAAACAAAATATTAGCTATTCCGTAACAAAGATGCAGGAACCAGGAAGCCAGGGGGCCGATGATCAGATTGGAAATACCACTGTACACAACGAGGATCAGGACAATAAACCCATAACGTCCTACAAAGTTTTCATATTTATATGCAGTCTCGTAGTCCATGAAGGTTTCCAATATTTTAGAACCGTCCAGCGGCGGGATAGGAATCAGATTGAAGAAAGCGAACCAGACGTTATACAACATGAGCCAGTAGAGAAACTGGTTCACCATGTTGCTGGACATCCCCAGGCTGCCCCGGGCCGTCATAATCAGTACCGCCACAAAGCACAGGAACAGGTTGGCTACCGGTCCCGCAGCCGCTACCTTTAACTGACCGGAACGGAAATCTTTGTAGTACCGGGGATCAATTTCCACCGGTTTGGCCCAGCCAAAGCCGCACAACACCAGCATCAGGGTACCGATAATATCCAGATGGGCCAGCGGGTTCAGGGTCAGCCGCCCCTGGAGACCGGGGGTCGGATCGCCCAGGCTGTCGGAAACACAGGCATGGGCATATTCATGGATAGTCAGCGCAATCAACAGCGCCGGCGCGCGAAACAATAATGTGGAAAAATCTAACACGGGTGTATCCTCCGTTTGTATGTTTTAATTATGTATTTAATAATGTAGTAAATTTGGTGCGCATACATAACCAATTTATTATAGCGCAAAAGCCCGAGGTTGTCTATTGTAAATATGTAAAATACTGTGAATTCAGTAACGGGGGGAGGAATAGCAAAACATGGCGAGTGTTTGCGTATTTTTATGAGACGAAATGAGCCGTCCGTGGCGAGACTGTTTGAGGGCGAAGCCCGAGTTTCGAAGCCACAGGTGAATGAGTCCATAAAAAAGCAAACAGGAGAGAGTTTTTCTATCACTCCCCCCGTCACTGAATTTCATTATTCTTACATTTTATTTCTCTCTCAACTTGTGATATAATAAATTAAACATACCACTTGATTACCCTGTTCCACGGATTCCNNTTGATTACCCTGTTCCACGGATTCCCCCCTTAAACAAAATATGCTACTACCATAATAATACTAAAAGAGGAGCGTGTTATCCATGCCATCACGTCAAGACATAACGCATTTCAGCCAGCACCTGTGGCGGAATATGAACGTACGGATCTACGGTGGAGCCGGCTGGCCGCTGCTGGTATTTCCTACCCAGGATGCCATGTGCGACAATTATGAAAATTTTGGGATGATCGATGAACTGGCCGAATATATTGATAAGGGACAGTTTCAGTTATTCTGCGTGGATACGGTGGACTGGGAAAGCTGGTCCGACATGTACGGCGACAAAGTGCTGCGGGCGGAACGGCAGGAAAATTATTACCGGTACATCGTTGATGAGTTGCTGCCCCTGATCCACGAGCACAATCAATCAGACCGGCGGCCATTCACCACCGGTTGCAGCATGGGGGCCACCCACGCCGCCATCATGTTCCTGCGCCGTCCCGATTTGTTTGAAGGCGTCATCGGCTTCTCCGGATGCTACGACGCCCACTACTTCTTCGGCGCCTGGATGAACAACACCCTGTACGACAATTCCCCCGCCACCTTTATGCCCAATTTGCCCGCGGACCATCCCTACATCAGGCTGTTCAATCAGCGGGTCATCATCTTCTGTGTCGGCCAGGGAGCCTGGGAAGACGAAGGCATACGCACCACCCGCGTACTGGACGAAGCGTTCCGGGCCAAAGGTATCGCTGCCTGGTGTGACTTCTGGGGTTACGACGTAAACCACGACTGGCCCTGGTGGAAGAAAATGTACCAGTACTTCCTGCCCCACGTGCTGAACCACTGCCGTAACCACGGACTGGAAGACGAATAAGCGGAGGAACAACACATACGCGCAGGCGAACCTCCCACATCTTTCCCAAATCGATTGGCGGATATAAGGAGACGCTGATTCATTCGTCTGCACGCTGACCGGTGCTTTTTGTGACTGACTGCGTCAATGTCCCTCAACGCAGCNNTACTGGAACTGGTGTGACCGATTGAAGAAGAACGGAGCCAACGTGCTGGGTATCGGCGATACCCCCTATGATGACCTGGCCCCGGAACTGAAACAATGCCTGACAGAATATTACAAAGTTGGAACCCTGGAAGATTATGACCAGGTATTTCGGGCCGTAGCTTTTTTCAGTTTTAAATACGGCAAGATCCACTGGCTGGAATCCAACAATGAATACTGGCTGGAACATGACTCCATGCTGCGAACGGATTTCAACATCCTCTCCGGTCCGGACGTAGATGAAATCCAGGCTTATCGCAGCAAGGCCGCCATGAAGCCCTATTATAAAAAAGCCGGTGTGCCAACGTGCAGACAGGCCCCTGTCACCACACAGGAAGAAGCAGAAAAGTTTATTAAAAAGGTTGGCTACCCCGTCATCGTGAAACCGGAATACGGCGTAGGCGCCGCTGCTACCTGGCGCCTGGAAAACGAGGAAGACCTGGCTGCCTTCTTCGCAGAAAAACCGGAAGACGCCTATGTAATGGAAGAATATGTATACGGCTGGATTTGCTCCTACGACGCCATAGTGGATTCCCAAAGCAACGTGCTTTTTGAGTCCATGAGCATATCCCCGCCCATCATGGACATCGTAAACGAGCAGACAGAACTGGTCTTCTATGTACCTCCGTCCGTGGAACCCCAATTGCAGGAGCGGGGTCGCGCCACAGTGAAATCCTTTGGTGTGAAAAGCCGCTTCGTCCACATGGAATTCTTCAAGCTTACCAAAGCCAAAAAAGGGTTGGGAAAGGTTGGAGACTTCGTGGGACTGGAAGTAAACATGCGCCCCGGCGGCGGCTACATGCCCGATATGATGGACTTTGCCCACTCTACTGACGTGTACCAGCTCTGGGCCGACATGATCTGCTTTGACGAGCGACGTCTGCCGGAAAATCCGGAACAGCAGTACTGCGTATTTTTCGGACAGCGTGATCGGTTCCGCTATGTCCATAGCAAGGAAGACATTTTGGCAAAGTATGGCAGCGGCATCAAAATGTGCGAGCGCATGCCCGACATCCTCTCCAGCGCTATGGGTAACCAGATGTACACGGCCCTGCTTCCAACCAAAGAGGATATGGATGAGTTTGTAAGGTACGTTGGTGAAAAAGCGGAAAATTCCAAAGACGCCATCGATTATGAAGACGCTTACGAACAGGAAGAATGCCACCAGGCAGACTGAATACGAAAAACGGATTAACAGAAAACGATAAACTGATTCATAATGCAAAAGCGACGGATTCACATCCGTCGCTTTACTAATTTCACTTTAAACCACAATAAATAGCAAGCTTTATTTTTGGCTCGTTATATTTAAGGAAACGATGATTAATTCGTCTGCACGTTGACCGGCGCTTTTTGTTACTGACTGCTTCAATGTTCCTCAACGCAGCTACGGCAACCCATTACAGGCAGCTTACTAACTCACACCCGGTTCCATCATTACAGGACAGCATTGATTACAGAATTGCTTATATACCTGTCAAAAAGGCGGCTACGGTTTCAGTAATATTATCTGCACCTAAAATTCCACTGACGACTGCGGCGCCATCAGCACCGGCAGCTAATACCTGCTGATAGTTCTTCGGAGTTATGCCGGCTATCCCAACGATGGGGATATGTACGGCCTTGCGAATAGCCCGAAGACCTTCCAAACCTAACGGCACAGTATCTTTTTTGGTATTTGTGGCAAAGACAGCCCCACACCCCAGGTAATCTGCTCCGGCAGCTTCTGCTGCCAGGGCTTCCTGTACATTATGTGCCGTGGCGCCGATAATAAAGTGTTTTTCTGTTTGTAGAACAGGTTTTGCAGTTTGGCTCGTCGTGGCAGCTTCCATCCGATGGACTGAAGCACGCTCCGTAACCGTTTCATAATCCGGTTGACAGGCCGCAGCGTTGTTGACTGCAAAAAGGTCTGCCAATCTCCGTGCCTCTGCGACCGGTATATCGTCCTGCCCCAGATGTACCCCGTCTGCCCCCGACAACAGGGCGATATCTAACCGGTCGTTTACCAGCAGGGGTACGTTGTATCGGTGACACAGTCTGCGCAACGCGATTGCCTTTTCCAGCATACTTCTTCCCAGACCGGTCTTCTCCCGGTACTGTACCAGCGTCACACCTGCCTGCAAGGCTTCCTCCACCGCATGGAACAAATCTCTGCCGGGCGGCATACAATTTTCATCG
>LXOW01025436.1_pt1 | contig 12389 bp, 9 predicted proteins | sample 1368591 | NCBI WGS metagenome assembly LXOW01 (sample SAMN04884650, study PRJNA319009) | bovine gut metagenome | isolation source: Cow rumen | host: Bos taurus | place: Italy: Legnaro (PD) | collected 2014-07-09
TGCCGTGGTCGGAAACGGTGAGTGTCTTCTTGTCGAGCTTCACCTCCACCGTCAGGTCGCCCAACTCCCCTTGCATCTCACCGCGCGACGAGAGGGCACGGAGTTTCTGAGTGGCATCGATGGCGTTGGAAACCAGCTCACGGAGAAAAATCTCATGGTCGGAATAAAGGAACTTCTTGATAACCGGGAAGATGTTCTCGGTCTGCACATTAAGGTTACCGTTGGTCTTGGACATATTCTATTGAAAATTGAAAGTTAAACATTGAGAATTAGGGTGAACCGTAACCAGTGGCAAGTGGGAATACTTGTGAGAACTGTCACCGATTCAAAACCAGAGTATCAAATTACATACCAGAGACAACAACTGACAATGTGGCAGTGTCCTGTTGAATGTTGTCTTAAAAAAATCATAAATCTATAACGACAAACGATTTTTAATTATAGTGATACACGCACGAATTAAATAATATTACGTACCTTTGCACAAAGTATTCTGTGTAGTGTGGAGAAATCTGACTATGTAGCCCCAGTGATAGAGTCCGCTTCGATGACATGCGAACGCGGCTATGCTTCCAGCGACTGGGACCATACGCCACAACTTGCGCCGCCCGACGGTGCCTCCGGCAACACTGCCAGTCATTATGATCACGAGACATGGGTATGGTAAACAAATACACCTTTCTGCTGCTCACCGCTTCCGCCGCTCTGTTCTTTGGCTGTTCCAAAGAACAGGAGGAAGCCGTTGAAGAGAGACATTACAGCGATTATTTCACCGCCGAAATCACGCCCTACGGCGACGATGAAAAGACCTATATCGAGGCTGGCGGCAGTCTCGACTACAGCTGCTGGGCTGACGAAGATGCTGTCAACATCAACGGTATCGTGCGTGCTGTCGATGTCAACACGACGGACGCCAACTACTCGGCGACCATCGGTGCCGACGGCATTGAGACGGTCAACGGCGGCTTCCTTGCCGCCTACCCGGGCAATGCCGTGTCGGTGAGCAACAATACAGCCACCTTCACCCTACCTGACACCACGGAATATGCCACCGTGGGTAGCGGTGCCGGTGTCGGCGCCCAGGTGGTGGAGGCGCCTATGGTGGCCTACACCACAGCACGCAGCCTGCAGTTTGAGAATGTGGGACTGCTCACCCTTTTCAACCTGAATATCGAAGGCAGCGGTCAAATAGCGTTGCAGCGCATCACCATCAGTTGTGACCAACCGCTCAGCGGCAGCTACAGTCTGACCCGCCAAGGCGACGGATGGCAGCGCGATGCCACAGGACTGGAGGGTACAAGTCGTGCGTTGGTCTGCAATAGTCCCGTGACACTGAACACAACCGCCAAACCTTTCTACCTCTATCTGCCACCCGTAGCAGGTGCCAGCACCTTTACGGTCGATGTGCATCTGACCGTCAATGGTGTGCGACGTCACTTCACCAAGACCAAGACCGGTTCCCTTAATCTCGTCGCCAGCAAATGCTACGACTTCGGCACGCTGACCTACCATGTGGCATCGGGCACCCTCACCGACCACAACAGCATCGAATACACGGAGAAAGAGCCCGCCGGAACCGAAGAAGACCCCTACCGCATCAGCAATGCCTCTGAGTGGTACTACTGGTGTGGCAAATACGCCGCCACCAGCGGCAAGCACTTCCTGCTGGAAGATAACTTCTCCGTCGGCGAATCTATCGAAGAGATGCAAGGCACACTAAATGGTGCAGGACACACTGTGACAGTAATCAACTGTGCCCTATTCGACTATATGGAAGGGGGAACGATAAAGAATATTATCACCGAAGGGACAATTACCACATACACTCACTCCAGCTCTGAAATACGAAAAGCATGTGGAATTCTTGTTTGCCACGCAAAAAATATCACTTTATCAAACTGTACCAACAAAGCCAATATCACACATACCGGTGCTTCCGGAACAACTGATTTAGGTGGTCTAATTGGATTTATCGATAACTCAAGTGGATCGGAATTGAATAATTGTCGAAACGAAGGGAACATTACAGGAGCAACCGATCGAGTCACTTTCTTCATTGGAGGCATTGCTGGTAATGCAGCTGGGGGAAATACTCACTTGATTAATTGTAGCAACATTGGTAGTATTGACCATTCCATCGAAACAAATAGCTCGAGCACAGTTGCAGGGTTGGTAGCCAAATTAGCCGGTTCAAGCAACATCATTGAAAACAGTTATAGTATAGGAGGAATTACAGGGAAACCTCTTGACAAAAAATCAGGTATTGCCGGAGAGATCCGAGCTAATAACACAATTCAAAACTGTTATTGTCACTCTAGCGATAATTCGCTCAACCTTTGTAACAACTGTCACAATGCAGCAACTATTCGGTATTGTTACAGCGTTGGCCCAATAGTTGGCGACAATACTACTCCCACCATTGAAAGCTACAGACTAACTAATGCAACAACAATTTCTGGCGGAGGCAGTCTTTACACACAACTAAACGCCAATATCGCCACCCTCAACATCACAGCCACTGCACGCCGGTGGACTGAATCAGGAGGTTATACCGTGTTTGTCGAATAATTTGTCCATTGGCTCCACAAGGTCGCCGACCTCAGCTCACCATTCACATCTTCACATCTTCACACCTTCACATCTTCACACCTTCACATCTTCACACCTTCACATCTTCACACCTCCACAACTTCACCATTCACCCTTAAACCCTCACACCCTAAAACCCTTAAACCCCTCATACTATGCGCGTAATCATTGCAAAAGACTATGACGATATGTCGGTCTGGGCTGCCAACTATGTAGCCAAAAGAATCAAGGAGTTCAACCCCACCGAGGACCATCCCTTTGTGCTGGGATGCCCCACTGGAAGCTCTCCGCTGGGTTTATACCGTCACCTCATCAAGCTGTACCAGGAGGGCAAAATCAGCTTCAAGAATGTGGTCACGTTCAACATGGACGAGTATGTGAACCTGCCGGAGGAACACCCCGAGAGCTACCACAGCTTCATGTGCACCAACTTCTTCAACCACATCGACATCCGTCGTGAGAACATCCACATCCTCAACGGCAACGCCAAAGACCTGAAGGCCGAGTGCGACCACTACGAGGAGATGATTGCCGCTGCCGGCGGAGTGGACCTCTTCATGGGCGGCATCGGACCTGACGGTCACATCGCCTTCAACGAGCCGGGGTCGTCGCTGGGCTCTCGTACCCGCATCAAGACACTCACAACAAATACCATACAGGCCAACAGCCGCTTCTTCAACAACGACATCAACCTGGTGCCGAAACAGGCGCTGACGGTGGGTGTGCAGACCGTGATGGACGCCCGCGAGGTACTCATCCTCTGCAACGGTCCGCACAAGGCACGTGCCCTGCACCACGCCATCGACAACGGCGTGAACCACATGTGGACGGTGAGCGCGCTGCAGATGCACCCCCACGGCACCATCGTATGCGACGAGGAGGCCTGCGTGGAGCTGAAGATGAGCACCTACCAGTACTTCAAAGACAAACAGGAAATCGAGGGCGTGCTGGACAGATTCTTGGATTTGAAATTTTAAGACTTAATCCTAACTTCCAATTCTACTTCCTAAAACACAAGTCGTTCTGTTATGTTGAAACGGATTTTATTTTTCTTTGTCAGGACCTACCGCCACGCTACGGTGCCCCAGTTTTTGGTCTTTATTTTAGACCTGCTAATTGCGACGGGCGTGTTCTTCATCGTGGAACTCTTCCAGACACAAGGCGGTGTGTGGAACCCACACTTTGTGGCAGTCAAACTGATTGAAGTGTTGGTGGCAAGCGCCGGATGTTTTCTGCTGATCGGTACCCACAAAGGCATCATCCGACATTCGGGACTGAACGACGTGGTCAAGATTCTCGGCGCCTGCGTCATCCCCATCGCGGTGCTGTGTACCATCAACCTGCTGAACAACCACTACCACCTGATAGACAACCGCATCATGCTGGGCTACCGCGAGACGGTGGAGACCTTCTTCCTGCTGGCGATTGGTATGATTACGATGCGACTGTTTGCGCAACGCATCTATAACGACTACTTCAAAAAACGGCGTCCAACCATCAACATCATCATCTACGGTGCCGGCGCGGCAGGTGTGATTGCCTACAACGCGCTGCAGCAAGACCTGCGCAACGAGTACCATGTGGTGGCGTTTGTCGACGACGACCCGTCGAAAGCTCACCAGACGCTGAACGGCATCGACGTGATGGACCGTCACGTTGTAATGACTGAGCGCTTTGTGACAAAGAACGACGTGAGCATGCTGCTCATCGCCATCCCCTCCATCCGCACGAAACACAAACAAGCCATCGCCAACAAGGCGTTGGAGCTGGGACTGACGGTGAAGTCGGTGCCGCACATCTCACTGTGGATCAACGGCGAGTTCAACGCCAACCAGATTGAGGACATCAAGATCGAGGACCTGCTGGGACGCGACAGCATCCAGATCGACAACTCCAACATCATCAAAGAAGTGACGGATAAAGTAATCCTGGTGACTGGCGCGGCGGGCAGCATCGGCAGCGAAATCTGTCGACAGCTCATCCAGTATCACCCGAAGCAGTTGATTATGCTGGACCAGGCAGAGTCGCCGATGTATGACCTGCAGTTTGAACTACGGAACGGTGCACAATACAAGGCGATGGTTGACCGGATGGTCTTCGTGATTGCCAACATCAAAGATGCACGACGCATGCGTGAAGTATATGAGCTCCACCATCCGCAAATCATCTACCACGCTGCCGCCTACAAACATGTGCCGTTCATGGAAGAGAACCCCTACGAATCGGTATATGTCAACGTGTTCGGCACCAAGAACCTGGCCGACCTGGCCATCGAGTATGGCGCCGACAAGTTCGTGATGATCTCCACCGACAAGGCGGTGAACCCCACCAATGTGATGGGTACCACAAAACGCATGGCGGAGATCTACATCCAGAGCCGCAAATCGGAGAAGACCCACTTTATCACCACCCGTTTCGGCAATGTGCTGGGATCCAACGGCAGTGTCATCCCTCTCTTCAAGAAACAGCTGGCACAGGGCGGACCGCTGACGGTGACGCACCGCGACATCATCCGCTACTTCATGACCATCCCCGAAGCCTGCAACCTGGTGCTGGAAGCCAGCGCCATGGGCAAAGGCGACGACATCTTTGTGTTCGACATGGGACAACCCGTGAAGATATACGACATGGCCCAGCGCATGATACAGCTGTCGGGTCGCCACAACATCGAAATCAAGGAGGTGGGTCTGCGTCCTGGCGAGAAACTCTACGAAGAGCTGTTGGCCACAAAAGAGAACACCATTCCCACCTATCACCCGAAGATTATGCACGCCATGGTGCGGCAGTATGAGAAGGAAGAGGTAAACAAAGAATACGCAGAACTGGAAGAGATACTATCCACCCTGGACGACATGAAGATTGTGGCAAAGATGAAAGCCATCGTCCCCGAGTTCGTCAGCAACAACAGTGTCTACTGTCAGTTGGACAAAGAAAAGTAAAAAGTAAAAGCTAAAAACTAAAAAGTAAAACTATCAAACCCTCAAACCTTTAACCCCTTCTCCATTTTCCTGTTGAGGTAGAAAAAGAAGAGACCGTAGAAGAGAACGAGGAAGACCATGCAGACAAAGATGTAGAGATTTTTATCGGCGACGAGGAAGAAGCCCACATTGATAAGCAGTTGCAGCAAGGCATAGCCAACAGCGACCCGCAGATGGGGCACATGGAGTTCATTGACAAGTGTTTCGTAGAGATGTTCACGATGAGGCTGGAAGACGTTGCGGCCATTGAGATAACGCTTGAGCAGGGTGAGACCGCCGTCGGCAAGAAAGACGATAATGAAAGTGAGGTAGCTCACCGAGGGAGAAGCCGAAGGCATCGCCTTGACGTAAGAGACCAGTAGAAACAGGACAATAAGACCCATCACCACACTGCCCACATCGCCGGAGAAACAGCGTGCATGATTGCGGAAGTTAAAGAAGCCAAAGACAAGAATGGAGGCAAAGACCGTGACGATGAACTCAAAATCGACGAAGTGAATCTGAAAGAGATCGATGTAACCGAAAGTACCAACCACAACCAACGAATAGGCGGCCAACATGCCGTTGATGCCATCCAGAAAATTGAAGATATTCAGTATACCCGTGAAAACGATGATGATAAGCAAGATTTTCCACAACTCGATACCCTGTACAGGAATGTAGAATGCGACAATAAGGGCTGCCAGTTGGGTCAGCATACGCAACCAGCTGGGCACATCACGTACATCATCGGCATAGCAGACAACCGCCAACAACGAAGCACCTATCAAGAAATGATAAAAGGCCATACCATGCGTTAAAGAGTATAGCAGAACAGCAAGATAAAACACCACACCGGCTCCGCGCAACGTCACCTTCTTATGAGAACTGCGTTCATTGGGACGGTCGACGACATGAAAGCGGCGAGCAACGACGAAATAGAGCAGCTCAAGAGCCAGCAACACCACAAAAGCAATTAAAGAGTAGAGCATATAACTTAAAAAATAAATAGTAAAACCAAAAGGATTTTATCATCAATCACGATACAAAGGTAGTAAAAAAAATGATTGTGAAGCGAATTGGCAACCTCTTCAAGACTCTTTCGGGCGTAGATCAGGCCGACTATATTGCATTGCTGTGCATTGCCGCGACTGTCCCCATCGCTTGGAGACTGGCCATGTGGGCCATGATCGCTTTTACCGTAACCTCCGTTGTGCAGCTGTGTGTCAGTCGCCAGTTGGGTTGGAAAACCACGACGACAGGCCAGCGGGTACTGATGGCACTGATGGTGCTGTTCTTCATCATCTACCTTATCTCGGGCAGCCAGAGCGTCAACCAATCATACGGCTGGAGCACCACCGAAGGCAAGCTGCCGTTTGTGCTCTTCCCGCTGACCTTCGTGCTGGCAGACAAACGCTATCTGACGCGCGACCGGCTGCGATTGATATTCTACCTGTTGTGGACTGTCCTCACTATTCGCTTTCTAGTCGAACTCATCGCTTTCGCGGTGAAAGTGATGCAAGGGGATGCTATCAGTAGTCTGATTGGTGAGAACTTCTCGCAGCTGCACCACACCTACTATGCCCTATATGCCATGGTGGGCGCAGCCTTCCTCTACAGTGAGCTAATGCGACGGATTGAACGCTGCGGCTGGGACAAACGGTGCTGGTGGCTGTTGCTGGCTGCCGTGCCCCCCATCGCCACGGTGGTGGTGACCGACAGCCGCACCGGCATCATCTGTGCCGCACTGCTGATTGCCGTAGGCCTGCTGGACTATGTCGTCAGCCAACGCAAATGGAAGCTGCTGTTGGTCGGCGCACTGCTGCTGATAGCAGCCGTTGCCGTCTACCAAGTGATACCCTCCAACTACCAACGTTTCAGCCTGGAGATAAAAGCCTTGCGCACCGGTCAAGAGAGTGAGCGCATGATTATGCTGCGCAGCGCGGCGGAGACCGCGGCAGCCAGTCCGCTCTGGGGATATGGGTCGGGCGACTACGAAGAGCCTCTGCAACAGCAATATCTGCGCAACGGCTACGCCATGGGCCACGAACACCAGCAGGGGTCGCACAACCAGTATCTGGAGACTATGCTGGAATGCGGCCTCTTCGGCACACTGACGCTGGTGGCCATGCTGGTGGTGCCTGTGGTGACCGCACTGCGTCGCAAAACAGGACGGCGCTTCGTGGTCACAGGCATCATGGTTATCGCCATTACCATCTTCTTTGAGTCGATGCTGGGCCGACAGATGGGTATCATTTTCTTCTGCTTCACCCTAAGCCTGATGGCAAAAATTGAAATTGAAAATTGAAAATTCTATAAAATCTATAAAATCTATAAAATCTATAAAATCCCTATGAAAAACTTTGCATTGATCGGCGCAGCCGGATACATCGCGCCTCGACATATCAAAGCCATCAGTGATACTGGCAACAATCTGGTTGCCGCCTTCGACCATTTCGACAGCGTGGGACGACTCGACAGTTCCTTTCCGCAATGCAACTTCTTTGTCGAGCATGCCCTTTTCGACCGCTACTGCAACAAGGTGCGCGGCGGCGCGGAGAACATCGATTGGATGGCCATCTGTACGCCCAACTACACCCACGACGCCTACATCCGCTACGGACTGCGGCTGGGTGCCAACGTCATCTGCGAGAAGCCCGTGGTGCTGAACCCGTGGAACATTGACGCACTGACGCAGGTGGAGAAGGAGACCGGCCATCAGGCCTACACCATCCTGCAGCTGCGTCTGCACGACAAGATCGTAGCACTGAAAGAGCAGGTGGACCGCGGTCCAAAGGACACCTGCTACGACATCGACCTCACCTACATCACCTCGCGCGGCAACTGGTACTACACCTCGTGGAAAGGCGACGTGCACAAGAGCGGCGGCGTGGCTACCAACATCGGCGTACACTTCTACGACATGCTGCAGTGGATTTTCGGTCCCGTGCAGCACAACATCGTGCATGTCATGAGCTTCGACCGTGTGGCCGGCTATCTGGAGTTGAAGCAGGCCCGCGTGCGCTATTTCTTGAGCATCAACGCCAAATGCCTGCCCGAAGAGGCAGTGCGCGAAGGCAAACGCACCTACCGTACGCTGAAAATCAACGGCGAGGAGTTTGAGTTCAGCCAAGGCTTTACCGAACTGCACACCAAGAGCTACGAAGAGATACTGGCAGGTCGCGGCTTCCGCATCGAGACAGCAAAAGAGAGCATCCAGATTGTTCACGACATCCGCAACTCCTCCCCCATCGGACTGCAGGGCGACTACCACCCGCTGGCCAAACTCACACTGGACGAGCACCCCTTCGGATGGAATGATATGAAGTACTGATTGAATTGAGAGTTGAGAGTTGAGAATTGAGAATTAACAAACACTCACTATGGAATTCCGGGATTTAAAACGGCAGTACCGGCACTTGAAGGCCGACATTGACCAGGCTATGGTCGACGTCGCCGCTTCGGGCGGCTACATCATGGGTGGCCCTGTGAAAGTGCTGGAACGTGAACTGGCCGACTATGTCGGCGTGCGGCATTGTCTCAGCTGCGGCAATGGTACCGATGCACTGACGCTGGCACTGAAAGCCTGGGGTATCGGCAAAGGCGACGCCGTGTTTGTACCCGACTTCACCTTCTTCGCCTCGGCCGAGGTTATCGCTCTGGAAGGTGCCACCCCCGTTTTTGTCGACGTGGACCCAAAAACCTATAACATCGACCTCGACAGCTTGGAACAAGCCCTAGCGGCAGTGAAGGCAGAAGGACGCTTGCAGCCTAAGGTGGTCATTGCCGTCGACCTGTTCGGCTTGCCGGCCAACCATATTGAACTTCGTGCCATTGCCGAAAGAGAGCATCTCTATATCCTCGAGGATGGCGCACAGGGGTTTGGCGGCAACATCAACGGCCGAATGGCCTGCAGCTTTGGCGACATCGCCACCACGTCGTTCTTCCCGGCCAAACCGCTGGGATGCTATGGTGACGGCGGAGCCGTGTTCACCGACAACGACGAGTGGGCACAGCTGATTGAATCGTACCGTGTTCACGGAAAAGGCAGCGACAAATACGACAATGTGCGTATCGGTCTCAATTCGCGACTCGACACCGTACAGGCCGCCATACTGCAGGTGAAGTTCAACGCATTCCGCGACTATGAGCTCGACGATGTGAACCTTGCGGCCAGCCGCTACCATCAGCTGTTGGCACCACTGGGCGACCGGCTGACGCTGCCCATCGTTGCCGACCATTACACCAGTAGCTGGGCACAATATACCATCCAACTGGCCGATGGCATCGACCGCAGCCAGCTGCAGGCCACGATGAAAGAGAAAGGTATCCCTACCATGGTCTACTATCCGAAGACCATGAGTCAGCAGAGCGCTTTCGCACAGACCCGCCGTTATGTCGACACACCCCATGCACAGCGGCTCTGCCAGCAGGTGCTTGCGCTGCCGATACACCCCTACATCACTGAAGAGGAGCAGCAGACTGTGGTTGACGCACTACAAAAAGCACTACAATGAAAGCATCGGAGATAGCACAATTCCTGTCGCTGCCGCTGCATGGAGCCGACATCGAAGTGACCGGTCACGTCGACCTGGCTCATCTGGCGGACAACCAGTTGGTCTTTGCCAAGAAATACAGTCCCGAGATCGTAGCACAGCTGAACGGGATGACCCTGCTGGCCATCGTCACGCCCGAATATGACGGACAACTGCAGTGCAGCCACCTCTGTTCGACGAATCCGCGATTGGACTACATACGCACCCTGTCCCAGTTCTTTGCTCCGGCAAAACCGACAGCAGGCATCCACCCTACCGCCGTCGTTGAACAGGGTGCTATCATCGGCAAAGACGTCAGCATCGGCGCACACTGCTACATCGCAGCGGGCGTCGTCATCGGGGACGGTACACTTGTGCATCCCAACGTAACGATAGACAACAGTGTGATCATTGGCAAAAACTGCGAAATCAAGTCGGGGGCCGTCATCGGACAAGAGGGCTTCGGCTTTGAACGTGCCGACGACGGCGAGCCGCTGCACTTCCCCCACTTCGGCAACGTGGTGATTGGCGACAATGTCTTCATCGGCAGCAATACCACCGTGGAACGGGCGGCGCTAAGTAGCACATGCATTGACGACAACGTAAAAATCGACGATCTGGTGCAGATAGGCCATAACAGCCACATCGGCCGCAACTCGATGATTACCGTCGGCGCCATCATCTGTGGCGGCGCGGTATTGGAGGAGAACAGCTACATCGCTCCCAACGCCAACATTAAAGAGAAGGTGGTCGTGGGTCACGGCAGCCTTGTCGGACTGGGCGCCGTGGTGCTGAAAAATGTGGAGGCCGGCCGTGTGGTAGCAGGTAATCCCGCAAAAGTGCTACGGTAAGACTTCTCAACCATAAAACCTTTGAACCTTTAAACTCTTAAAACCTTACCCCCTTAACCCTTCGAACCCTTAACCCCATAACCATTACAATGGACATTCAAAACATACTCGTTCTTGCTCCCCACACCGACGACGGTGAACTGGGACTGGGCGGCACTATCAGCAAATACATTGAGGAAGGCAAAAACGTTTACTACGCCGCCTTCTCGACCGCCGACTCGTCGGTACCCGAAGGATTTCCCAAGAACATCCTCTCCACCGAAGTGCGCAACGCCACCCGTAAGCTTGGCATCCAAGAGGATCACCTCTTCATCTACCACTACGAGGTACGCAAACTGAGTTACGTGCGGCAAGAGATACTCGAAGAGCTGGTGAAGCTGCGCAAGTTGTGCCACTTCGACTTGGTTTTTATGCCCTCGTCGCACGACATCCACCAGGACCACACCACCATCGCCCAGGAGGCTGTCCGCGCTTTCAAGATGACTACCTTGCTGGGTTACGAGCTGATATGGAACAACCTGACCTTCGACACCGACTGCTTCGTCAAACTCGAAGAGCGTCACATCGAAGCCAAATGCCAAGCGCTGAAAGAATACCACAGCCAAGACTTCCGCGATTACACCAAACCCGACTTCATCCGTTCGCTGGCACGCACACGCGGCGTGCAGGTGGGCTGCCAATACGCCGAAGCCTTCGAAGTAATACGATTATTCCTGTAAAACTAAAAAAGCAGTTAGCAATAAAATGTTAAGATGTTAAGACGCTAAGATGTTAAGATGTAAAGATGTTAAGATGTTAAGATGAGAAGACGTTAAGTTCATAACTTCACAATTTCACACCTTCACAATTTCACACCTTCACAATTTCACACCTTCACAACTTCACAATTTCACAACTTCACAACTTCACAACTTCACAACTTCACAACTTCACAATTCTCAACTCTCAATTCTCAATTCTCAACTCTCAATTCCCCCAATGAACATCCTAATGATCAGCCACTATGCTGGCGGACCGAAATACGGCATGGAGTTCCGCTCCTACTATATGGGACGCGAATGGGTACGCATGGGTCACCGCGTGCTGATAGTCGGTGCCACCTACTCCCACCTGCGCAAAGAGCAGCCCCAGGAAGGGCGCGAAACGCTCGAAGGGGTGGAATATCTGTGGTTACCCACACGGGAGTACGAAGGCAACGGCGCCGGACGGGTGCTGTCGATGTACGACTTCGTCAGGCAGACTTACCGCCACAGTAAAGAGCTGTGCGCCTTCCAGCCCGACATGGTCATCGCCTCGTCGGTCTACACCTTCGACCTTTATCCTTGTCGCCATATCGCCCGCAAATGCCACGCCAAGTTGGTCTACGAGGTGCACGACCTCTGGCCCCTGTCGCCCATGGTCATCGGCGGCTATTCCAAATGGCATCCCTTCATCTGGCTGCTGCAACGGGGCGAGAA
>LXOW01112625.1_pt2 | contig 12385 bp, 16 predicted proteins | sample 1368591 | NCBI WGS metagenome assembly LXOW01 (sample SAMN04884650, study PRJNA319009) | bovine gut metagenome | isolation source: Cow rumen | host: Bos taurus | place: Italy: Legnaro (PD) | collected 2014-07-09
AGATGTGTATAAGAGACAGGAATTATACTGGTGACCAGTATAATGGTTCTGCAAAGAATGAAGATTTAAGCGTTCAGGTTAATTTTAGACCAGTATTAAAGTTTATGACTATGAGTATAACAACTAATAAATTTTACGATTTGGATAAAGACAAATATACAGGCGATGATGGTTATACAATACTTAATCGTTTGCCAGAAATAACTTTTAGTTTTCCAACATACAAAACTCCTTATGTTCCTTTAACAATGGCTTTTTCTGGTATGTATGGCAAATATGAAGAAGGAACTCTTAAGGAAAGAAAGAATACTGAGAAGAAAAACGGAAAGGTTGCTTTTACTGTTCCAACAATAGAAGTAAATGATAAATTAAACTTTACGCCTTCTTATAATTATGAAAGAAACTATTATTCAGATGGAACTGTTAGAGAAAATGGGACAACTCTTGTAAGAGCATCTCAAAAGCTTTCAAATGTTACAAGTATTGATTTTAATTACAATGTTGCAACTTCTAAAGGTAAATCGCCATTCTTCTTTGACCAGGTAACAAGCACTGATTTAACTTCAACAAGAGTAAGAGTTTCTGAGAATTCATGGACTCTTAATCCTTTGAATTTTAATTATAATAGAGTAACAAGAAAACTTGAACAAGTATATTGGGACTATACAAAGCGTTCTCCCAGTGATGCTTATAGAGCATGGGAATTTTTTATAAGACAGGATTTTGTTCCTGAAAATGTTCCTCTTTCTAAAATGCAGCTTAAAGATTTAGATCCTGGAAATTTAAGCTTAAGATACAGATTAACTGCCGATTTGTGGTCATTTGACACAAATATAACTATACCTCATGAATATGGTAGAATAAGCAATACTTCTTTTAATTATACAACTACAATTAGACCTTTGTGGGCTATAAGTACATCGGGAAGTTATAATAGCATAACTCATAAATTTAGCCCACTTACTATTGGTCTAACCAGAGATTTGCATTGTTGGGAAGCAACCGCCGAATATAGCCATGAACGTGAAGAATTCTGGATTGAGTTTTATCTAAAAGCATTCCCTGGCGATAAAGGTAGATTCCAATATGGCTTAGAAGACAATAAACTTAAAGCCAAATTAGCTGCTTATGATCAATTAACTCAAAGATACGATAGCTATTAATCGCTAGAATTTGCTGCTCGTTGTTGGGAAACCAGATATAATTTTCCAATCTGGATTTTCTGGGGTGCCTTCGTTTCTAAGTCTAATATCAAAAACCTGGTCATAAGTAAATCTTGGACCTTCGCCTCCAGAAGTTCTCCCTGTAACATAAAGTTGAGTAGCAACAGATAAAGTCCCATCGATATTTATTGTGGTACCTCTTGAACTATTTACTACGCTTGTAAATATAACAGGTGTGACTGTATATGTTGCTATGATATTTGAGGTATCTGTTATTTTATTTATTAGTTTTGTTTTTAATGCTTCTTTGCCAATACCGTCTTCGCTAAAATCATCAGAAAAAACTTCCATTAATTTAGTAATTTCCGTATTAACATTATTTTCAGTTCTATCGTTTATTGCAGAAGCAAAACTATTTCTTATAGAATCATAATCAGCTTTAACCGTTGGATAATCTTCTTCAAGCTCTTTCAACGCTGGAACAGGAGAAGTAGAAGGCTCTGAATTGCCTCCACCGCCACCGCCGCAACCTGCTAATGCAATTACATATAGTAAACCAAATAGAATAAATAGTTTTTTCATTTTTTTACTTCCTGATTTTCTAAGTCGATTTCTGACTTTGTTGTATTTTTGTTGTTAAATCCATTTATAAATTGATGACTAAGACATTTTGTTGGACAAACATTTACACATTCAGTGCATTGTAAACACTCGGCGCTACCAACTTCATTGGGGACGTCTAAGTCTACTGGACATTTTTTAGTGCAAGCTTTGCAGTTTATACATTCGTCTTTTTTTATAGATAATCCTAACCAACTTATTTTATTAAAAGGTCCGTATATTGCTCCGATAGGGCAAATCCAACGGCAAAAAGGGCGTTTTATTATTATTGAACCAATTAAAACTAAAACAAGTAAGCTTGTTTTCCATGTAAATAGCCATCCAAGTTGAGAACGCAAATCTGGTTGTAATAATGGAAGAGTGAGACCACCTTCTAAAGTTCCAGCAGGGCAAATATATTTACAAAAAGAAGGCGCTCCCATCTCATATTCATCTAATAAATACATTGGCAAAATAAACACAAATAATATTAAAATAATGTATTTAATATATTTTAGCCATTCCCAACCTTTAAACTTTTTAGTAGTTATTTTGCCTAAAAGGTCTTGAATAAAACCAAATGGACAAAGCCAACCACAAGCGGCTCTACCAACTAGACAGCCTATGGTAATTAGAAAGCCAACAACAAAATATGGCAATGAATTTAATTCAAAACCGCCATTAGAATTAATTATAGCTTGCATTGCTCCTATTGGACAAGAAAATAAAGCACTAGGACAACTGTAGCAGTTTAAAAATGGCACACAAGCATGTTTGAGGGTTCCTGTATAAATAGTTTTATTTTTAAATCCGTATAAATATGAATTAGATAAAACGGCTGAAGTGAGCTGAACTGCATGACGAGGTATTTTAGATAAAATTGTGATTTTTTTTATTTTGGCTTCTTCCATTGTTTTATCCTAAACCGATGCATTGAGTGCAAATCATAACAGCTTTTTGAAAATAATTATTACTTTCTTTAGCATAAAAACCAATCATAGCAATAATAGCTATTGTGATGGTCATAATTCTTATAAGTATTTTTAGTTCTGTATTGATTTTCATAAGCTATAATTTTACCATTATAAGTATTCTTTATCAATTATTATTTATTTACTAATAGTTGTATAGAGCTCTATAAATAATTTGACAAATAATAATAGGTTAGGTAACATTGTAAAAATATATTCGTAAAAATCTCTTGCAAAAGGAAGGCTTAATAGTGAGCGTTCAACGTACTAATTATTTTATTTCTAAAAGTATGCAAGGTAAATTTGCTGGAACAGTACTTCTTCTTGCTTTACTTGTTACTGTCATAACAGGTTGTAATATTTATGTTTTGGGTTCTTATTTTTATGATAGTAGTGTTATTTCTGCAAGTGAAGGAAAAACTTTGCATAGTGTTTTATCAACATTTATTTCAACATATTGGCCAAGACTTATTANNGCGTTATGTATTCTCATCAAATTGCTGGTCCCGCCTATAAACTTCAGAAAAGTATCGAAAGAATAACAGGTGGAGATTTGACATTTGAAGTTAGTTTAAGACGCAATGATAATCTTAAAGAATTGGCTTCTGCTTTAAATGGTTTACTAGAAAGATTTAGAAGCACTTTAAAGAATGCTAAATCTTTAACAAAAGATATTGCAGATAGTTTAAAAGGTCTAGAAAACGAAGAAAAGTTTAAAAAATTATCTCAAGATTCAATAGCGTTAAATAATTTAATTGATGAGTTTAAACTTGAAGTAAAACAGGAAAACAAAGAAGTTGTTGATGATGAATCAGATGAAAAGCAAATTGATGAAATAAAANNGTCTTAATATAGCTTTGGTATGTAACTGAGATACTCGAGAATCAGATACGCCTAGGATTTTACCTATTTCTTTAGACGTTAGTTCTTCATAGTAATAAAGAGTTATAACCATTCTTTCTCTATCTGATAATTTAGAAATTGCATCCGCAAGAATTTTTTTAGCTTCTGCTTCTTCTATTTTGCTTTGAGGGTTATCGCTTTTTTCGTCTTCTATATAGTCAAAACGAGAAGAACCCTCATCGTCGTCATAAAAGATTTCGTCTAAGNNTTTGTTTCATCAAATAATTTATGAAGTTCAGAAATGTCTATTTGGAGGTATTCGGCAACTTCTTCATCTTTTGCATCGCGACCAAGTTTACCTTCTAATTTAGCATATGCTTTTTCAAGCTTTCTTGCTTTCTGTCTTATAGATCTTGGAGTCCAATCTAAAATACGTAATTCGTCAAATATAGCACCACGAATACGAGTTTTAGCATATGTTTTAAATTTAACATTTTTATCTAGATCGTATTTATCAATAGCATCAATTAACCCAAGAATACCGTAGCTGACAAGATCATCAAATTCTACATTGCTAGGCAAATTTACGGCTATACGACCTGCAACATACTTAACAAATGAAGCATACTTCATGATAAGTGCATCTTTTATGCGGGAATCATGACTAACTTTATATTGTTCCCAAAGCTTCTGATCATCTTCATCTTGAAGGCGCGAAGTCATACGCGGATCAAGAATGTTGTCATCTTGCCGGATTGAGTTTTCCACAAGAAGTTCTTTATTCACTTATACCTCCGTGCTGAATAGCCAATATAGGCAATCACAGCATAATGTCTTACTATTTTGCTATATACACAAAATCATTAAGATTACTTATATTATCATGTTTTTTTATTTTCGTCAAAGGAGATCGCCAATATCTGCTTTTATGGTTGTTTCATCTTCTTTGGCTGTTTTATTTATTTCTTCCTGGTTGTCTGATTTTATTTCTAAAAGGTCGCCTAATTCGGATAATGTATTTTCTCCATCTTGGCTTTTGAGCCTTTTATTAATATTTGCGATTTCTGCATCAACTATTTCAGGCATCACTAATACTTCTAGAGCACTTCCTAATACAACTCCTAATAATCCAAATAAGAAAAAAACAACGATGCATCTTGGTAACATTATTGCAATAGGCGTATTTGAAAGAACAGATAACAGCAAAACAATTCCTGTTACTGTTACAGACAAAAATAAACCTATTAAAAATGATAACCTAGACATTCACAAATTCCTGCTTTTATTGCGAATGTTAATAAACATCGCATTAACTTCCAATTCCTATTTTTTCTAGCAATACATCTAGAGAAACAGGAATAAGGAATATATGAATTCTTAAATCCTTTTTTTCTTCAAAAAAAGAAGTTTCGATCATTACAGNNAAAATCATATAAGGAAGAGAATTTATTATAGGCGTTTGAGTTAAAATAGAAAGTGCATTTGAAAAAGAACCTGCAAGAATATTTCCTATTTCTTTTAAGCATGAACTTTCAACTTCGCTAAGCATATGAAGATTTATTGCTTTGCAATCTGGAATTAATCGTTGTAATAGCCATATAGAAGTGTTTTCTGGTATTAATAAAAGAAAACGACCTGATACAGGACCACTCATTTTTAGCATAACGCCAGTAACAACAGAATCTGTGCCGCCAGCTTTTTCTGGTATCTCATTTATGGATACCATATTTGCTGAAGGAACAGACATATCTATGCGTAGATTTATAAACTCTGCTAATGCACTGGCAGCATTGCCAGAACCAATATTCCCGACTTCTCGCAAAGCGTCTAACTGTTGTTGAGATAAAATCATCATATTCCTTTAAGTATTACTATCAATTTTAACTGCTAAAATATTATAAACCACCATTATTTATAATGCAATATTGTTTTAAATATTTGATTACGATAAGTTTAATAAAATAAACTATTGTTTATAAGCTATAGCATAGATATTTTTTCCAAAAAAATTTCCAAATATAAAATCAAAAATTCTAGAGAAAGGAAATATAAATTTATCGAATAGTCTAATTTGTTTTTTTGTTAATTTGCCATTTTTATTAATGAATTTATATATTAATGCAGCTATAAAGCCAAAAGAATCAAAATAACTCCATTTTTTTATGCGAAAATTTGCTTTTTCTAGAAGACTTATAAATTGTTTTTTTTCATATCTTCTTATATGTCCTAGTCTTTCATCAAAAGATGAGTAAAGAGTTTGGTAAGCAGGAACGAATATGAATATAAAACCGCCATTTGTCATTTTTTTATAAATTTGTTTAATAACATCTTGATCGTTTTCAATATGTTCAAATACATTATAAGACACAAAACATTGAATAGAGCAATCTGGGATATCTTCTATGTTTTTTAAAACTTTATAACCTTTTTGAGTAAGAATATTTGTTTCCTCTACGTTATTTTCTAAACATGATACTTCATAGCCACAGCTTTTAAATATGTCTGAAAGAGTTCCGATGCCTGCTCCAAAATCAATAACGGATTTAACGTTGCCTAAATTTTCTATAGCTAATTTAACTATTGATTTATTGTAATTTAAGGCATTTTCCATGACTTTTAATACTTCTATACCTATATAGGTTTCTTCCATGATAAATTTACCTGTTTTTAATATAATTTATTCTTTTATTAACTATATTATTTATGTAATTATATTGCAAATATAAAAATAATGCTTTATACATTATGTTATATAAAGATTGATTTTATATATTCAAATTTATGAGATTTGTTTTAATACTAGTTTCAATATATTTTGCGGCATATTTATATTTTTTTTGGCAGACTCCATTNNAGAAAATATTTTACTTTCTCAACAGATATACGATGGAACTTTGCCTCATGAACCGTTTTTTCGTTCAATGTTATATCCTGCTATACTTGCTTTTTTTAGGATATTTGGCATTAATAATGACAGCATAATGGTTTTCGTTGGAGTCTTTGGTTTATTTATTCATTTATTAGGAACTTATCTAGTTTTTTATTTGGCAAATATTATTTGGGAAAACAAAATATGTTCTTATACTGCTTCATTGATTTATGGATTTTATCCTCCAATAATTTTTTATGCAGCTGAACCGCTAGACGCTGTCTTTTCTTACGTTATACTTTTAGCTTCATTAACAGTGTTTTTTAAGGCATGTAAACAGAATGAAATAAAATATTTTATATTTTCTGGAATATTAATGGGTATTAGTGTTTTAGCGCGCTCTAATTGTTTACCAGCTGCTGTAATATTTATATATGAATTTAAATTAACAAAAAAAATACCCAAATCTTTGGTTGTTTTAATTCTATCTCTGATTTTAAACGGTGTTATAGGATATTTTATAGGCGGTGAGTTTAAACTAATGCCATGGCAAGGGGCATATAATTTATATGCTGCTAATAATATTACATCCAATGGTAAGTTTTATAGAAATACGGTTGATGTGTCGAATAGAAAACTGGGTATTAACCCATCTCGTAAAGAATCGGAAATAAAATATACAGTTGCAACAGGTAAACAAGCGGCTGATGACTTAAATGAGTTTAATCGTTTTTGGTATAAACAAACATATAATGAAATAACTTCTAATTTCAAAAATTGGATAAAGCTTAATTTAATTAAGCTATATTATTTATTTAATGATTTTGAGCAATATAATAACAAGACTTTTTCTTATCATAAGTCGTTATCGCCTATATTAAAATATAATCCGCTTAGTTTTGGAATTATAATGGTCATGTTTGCATTAACGTTGTCATTATTAAACAGAGAAGATTATAGTGATATGATTAAACTTTGTTTAATTGCATTGTTTTTTTTATCATTAGGTATTGTAGCTTTTTATGTAAGCGGAAGATTCAGACTTATGCTTGTTCCTATGCTAATACCTTTTTCTGTTGGATTTATAAAGCAATTTAGAAAAAAGGAAAAAAAATCTTTTTATCTTTATCTAATTCCTATTTTTATGTTTTTTTTAACTTTTTCTTCATATTGTAATGCAAACGATACTACTACATATAAAGACGATATGTTGTTAACGGCTTTTGCTTCTTCAAGACTAGGTATGTTAGAAGAACAAGTAAGTATGGCAAAACAGGTGTTAAATATTGATTCACAAAATACTCTTGCTGCAAGGTTAATTTTGTCTGGAACAATTAATCTTGTATTAAGTAATTTAAATTATAAACTAAATCTAAAATCGATAAGTGGTGCTATAGTTTTGCTAAGACAAAGGAATTTGTTTTACAAAGATACAGTTCTTATGGATTTATTTTATAGTTTTCATGAACATAATTTTTTACAGATTTACAGGGATTTAAAACAACTTCCGTATGAGCAATTTGTTTTTTTGCCTATATTATTATATGTGTGTATGATATGAATATAAGTTTTATAAAAATTATTCCAGTAATAAAAGTAATACTTGTTTCTATTATTGTATTGTATCATAGTATGTTGTTTTGGAATGATTCGTGGTTAAATGTTTTAAATGGAACAGATGATTTTAAAATAATTAGATATTTAACGCGTTATTTAGGTGTATTTCATGTTTATACTTTTACTTTTTTATCTGGATATTTATTTGCTTATCAGAAAAACAATAATAGTTATAAATTTTTTTCTGAATTTGTTAAGAATAAAATTAAACGTCTAATAATACCGTATATATCAGTATCTTGTTTGTGGTTGATTCCATTTAATATTCATTATTTACAGTGGACAAATAAAGATATTATTGAAAAAGTTGTATTATGTGTGTGGCCTAGTCAATTATGGTATTGTATTATGCTCTTTAATGTGTTTCTTATATCTTATTTTTTATATTCTAAATTAAAATATTATCCAATTATAAATACTATTATATTGATCGCCATATATTTTTTAGGATTAATAGGAAGAGCTTATATTAAAAACTATTTTACTATATGGACAATATGTGAACATTTGTTATTTTTTTGGTTAGGTTATTGCTTTTATTTTTATTCAAATTTATTTAACATAAATAAAAAAGAAAAACTATTATTTATATTTATTTTACATGTTTTTACTTTTATAGTATATGACATACTATATTATAAAGTTTCTTTTGAGTTTGTTTACTATACTATTGAGTTAATTTGTAGAATTATTGGTGTGTTAAATATTGTTTCAATAGCTTATTATTATAAAAGCATTTTATATAAATATTTTCAATCAGAAAAACTACAAATAATTATAAAAAATACTTTTGGAATTTATTTATTTCATCAGCAACTTATTTATGTGTTTATTAATGAATTTTACTGGATTTCAAATCCATGGCTTCAGATATTGGTAAATCTTATTTTTTCTTTTATATTGTCGCTTGGAATATCTGCTTTATTTAATAAATTTAAGTTAACAAGATTTATGATCGGCACAAAATAAATTTATACAATATATNNTGTTATATGAAATAAAATATGGATAAGAATTATAAAGGAAAACAACGTAGATGAAAGTTGTAATATTAGCCGGTGGTTATGGAACTCGTATTAGCGAAGAAAGCCATCTTAGACCAAAGCCTATGGTAGAAATAGGCGATAAGCCTATTTTATGGCATATTATGAAGCTTTATTCCTTTTATGGTNNGATATAAACAGCATATTATTAAAGAATACTTTGCAAATTACTATCTTCATCAAAGTGATATTACATTTGATTTTACAAATCAAAATCAAGTATTAATAAATCATAGTATAGCTGAACCATGGAAAGTAACAATTGTTGATACTGGTTTAAATACTATGACTGGCGGCAGAATAAAAAGAATAAAGAAATATGTTGATAATGAAACTTTTATGCTAACTTATGGAGATGCTGTTAGTAATGTTAATTTGAAAGACTTAGTTGCTTACCATGAATCACATAAAAAGATAGCAACTATTACCTCTATAAATCTCGGACAAAGATTTGGCTTATTAAATATCAATAAAAATGGTCAAGTAGTTTCATTTAGAGAGAAAAATTTTAATGATGGCAATATTGTAAATGCAGGTTTTATGGTAATGGAACCTGATATTTTTAATTATTTAAAAGATGATACAACTGTTTTTGAAAAAGAACCTTTAGAACTATTAACTGAAAAAAATGAATTAATGGCTTGGCAACATAATGGTTTTTGGCAATGCATGGATACAATGAGAGACAAAGAGTTGCTTGAAAAACTTTGGCAGGAAAATAGGGCGCCATGGAAAGTATGGTAATACAAAATTGTTTTTCAAATAAAAAAGTAGCGGTCAGATTACAATGAAAATAAGATTAGCAGATTATGTCTCATCGTCTTTCTTTTGTAAATATGTTTATATCATTAGGATGAGATTTTTATTATGAAAAATGTTTTTCTTTTAGATTGCACGCTGCGCGATGGGGCATATATAGTAGACTCTATGTTTGGTGAAACTGCAATACGCGGTATGATAAATAAATTACAAGAAACAGGTATAGAAATCATTGAATGTGGTTGGTTAAAAAACAAAGAATACAAAATCGGTAGCACATTTTATCATAGACCTGATGATTTAAAACAATATATTTTGCAAAAAAATCCTAATGTAATATATACAGCAATGATTGATTGGAACCAATATAATCTNNTAGATGCAGTACGTATAGTTTTTCCACATGGAAAACAAAAAGAGGGGATAGAAATAGGAAAAGAGATACTAAAAAAAGGTTATAAAATATTTTTTCAGGCTGCTAATACTATTTCTTATAGTGATAACGATTTAGTAAACTTAGCAAATGAAATAAATAATGTAAAACCTATTTCTTTAAGCATTGTTGATACTTTTGGAGCTATGTATGAAGAAGATTTAGATCGTATTGTATCTGTGTTGGACAAAAATTTAGATCCAGAAATTGCATTAGGTTTTCATTCTCATAATAATCAACAATTATCATTTGCGTTAACAATACATTTTATAAATTTGCTTGCAAAAAGCCAACGTAAAACAATAGTAGATGCTAGTTTATGTGGAATGGGACGCGGTGCAGGAAATGCTACAACTGAATTAGTAGCAAGTTATCTTAATAAAAAACATAATTGCCATTATAATATAGACTCTATTATGGATTCTATAGATATTTATATGGGTTATTTTAAAGAACGCTACAATTGGGGATATTCTACTCCATATTGTATAGCTGGTTTATACTGTTGTCATGTAAATAACATTGCTTATCTTCTAAATAATCATCGTACAAGTTCAAAAGATATACGAAATATAATAAGCTCTTTGGAGCCTCAAGATAGAATAAAATACGATTATGATTTATTAGAGAAAAAATATTTGGAAATTATTAGTAGACACATAGATGATAGTGAATCACAACAAAAATTATATAACTTTCTTAAAAATCGTAATATATTATTGCTAGCTCCTGGAAAATCGACAATAACCTGTAAAACAGAAATTTTAAACTATATTAAAGCTAAAAATCCAATAATAATAGGTGTAAATGCGATGGTATCTGATTATTATTATGATATAGTTTTATATGTAAATCCAGCTAGGTATGAATATGCAAGAATAAAAGACGAAAAACGTTTTTATTCTTGTAAACGAATATTATTATCTAATATAAAAACGAAAAGTGAAAATGATGAATATATAATTAATTTTGAACATGCTACAAAAACAGGTTGGAAGCATTTTGATAATGCTGTGATATGTTGTCTTAGGTTGCTTGATTGGCTTAAAATTCCTAAAGTGGCTATAGCAGGATTTGATGGTTTTAAGCAAATATATAATGAAAGTTACGCTGATCCGCATCTTCCTTCTCTGAATCCAGAAGGAAAATGGAATGAATTGAACGAGGAAATTAANNTTTTGCCTGAAAGAAGATAAAAAATGATAAAATTATCAGACTACGTTATTCGTAAACTTGAAGAAACAGGCGTAAAGCATATGTTTATGTTACCTGGTGGCGGTGCAATGCATTTAAATGATTCGTTAGGTAACAGCAAAAAAATAAAATATGTAACTTGTTTACATGAACAAGCTTGTGCAATAGCAGCAGAAGCGTATGCTAGAGTAAATAACAAGCTTGGACTTTTGATGGTTACAACGGGGCCTGGTGGCACTAATGCATTAACAGGAATTGCGGGAGCATATTTAGAATCTACTCCTGTTTTTGTTGTATCTGGTCAAGTAAAACGTGCAGATATGATTAATGGACAGGGTATACGACAACAGGGAATGCAAGAATTAGATATAATTTCTTTAGTTTCTTCAATAACTAAATATGCAGCTCTTGTTGATGACCCATTAATGATACGTTTTCATATTGAAAAGGCTCTTTATGAAGCTACACATGGAAGAAAAGGTCCTGTGTGGTTAGATATACCTTTAGATGTACAGGCTTCAATAATAGATGAAAATAATCTTATTGGTTTTACTCCTCCACAAATAAATAAGAATAATACAGGAATAGAAAATCAAGTATTAAAAGTTATAAATCTGCTTAATAATTCAGAGAGACCAGTTTTGTTAATTGGAAACGGAATTCGGCTTGCAGAAGGAATAGAGACTTTAAATGAACTGGTAAATGTTTTAAATATTCCTGTGTTAACAACATGGAATGGCATAGATTTAATAGAAGAGAAAAATCCATTATATTATGGACGGCCTGGAGGTTTAGGTCACAGATACGCTAATTTTATACAGCAGAATTCAGACTTTTTTTTAAGTATTGGTGCAAGGCTTAATCTATTACAAACCTGTCTCTTATACACATCT
>LXOW01391293.1_pt1 | contig 12385 bp, 9 predicted proteins | sample 1368591 | NCBI WGS metagenome assembly LXOW01 (sample SAMN04884650, study PRJNA319009) | bovine gut metagenome | isolation source: Cow rumen | host: Bos taurus | place: Italy: Legnaro (PD) | collected 2014-07-09
GTGGTAACGTAGTCCTTCATGTCCTCACGGCTGGAGCGTGCCAGAATCTTGATGCTGGCCTTGCCCTCACCGATGTTGATGATGGCGAGGTTCGACGAGGTCTCTACCACGCTGGGATAGGCGGGGATGAAGCGGATGACGCCGTCGTGACAAGCAAAGATGGCATCCACGATGTTGTCCTGAATCTCAACGGGAACTTCCTTCTTGGGAGTCTCCACTTCCTCGACAATGACTTCGATGCCCTGCGGTTCGATGAGCTTGAACTCGTCATTGAATGTCTCCTGCCAGTCGGCAGCGATTTCCTTGATGGCAGCAATGTTCTCCTTGGGCAGCGTCAGCACGGCCTCGGCCTTGAAGGGGATGGCGTTGCGCATGTTACCACCGTTCCAACTGGCCAAACGGGCCTCTGTCTCGGCAATAGCCTCGCGGACAATCTGCACCAACAGTTTGTTGGCATTGGCTCGTCCCTCGTTGATTTCCAGTCCTGAGTGTCCGCCGCGCAGGTTCTTCACCGTCACGCAGACGGCAGCATCCTCAGCATCCGTATCCACCTCCTGATAGTCCAAGGTAGCAGTCACGTCGATACCGCCGGCAGAGCCTATCACAAACTTGCCCCAGTGCTCGGAGTCGAGATTCATGAGGATGTCGCCCTGTAACTCGCCTTCTGGCAGTTCGTTGGCACCAAACATGCCAGTCTCCTCATCGCGGGTGACGAGGGCATCGATGGGGCCGTGCTTCAGCGTCTTATCCTCCATGATAGCCATAATGGCAGCTACGCCCAGACCGTTGTCAGCTCCTAAGGTAGTCCCCTTGGCCTTTACCCACTCGCCGTCAATCCACGGCTCGATGGGGTCGGTCTCAAAGTTATGCGTCGACTCTGGCGTCTTCTGCGGCACCATATCCATGTGGGCCTGCAGAATGATGCCCTTCTTGTTCTCCATGCCTGGTGTAGCGGGCTTGCGGAAATGGATATTGCCTGCGGGGTCTTTTACTGCATATACACCTGCCTGCTTGCCGAAGTCGAGCAGGAATTGCTGTACTTTCTCTAAGTGTCCACTGGGACGTGGCACCTGTGTCAGTGCGTAGAAATTCTTCCAGATGCACTGTGGTTGTAGGTTCTGAATTTCGTTCATTGTGTTTATAGTTTTAAGGAATTTGAGCACAAAGATACGAATAAGCGAGGACNNTTTTATTGTCGAGCAAAAGAATCCTCGACGAAGTCAAAGATACGAATAAGCGAGGACAATACAAAATAAAAAGCCATTTTTTCTTTGTATTGTGCCAGACTTTTTGTAATTTTGCCATCAATAATAAGGTAAAACATGAAAAGACAATTATTAGGACTGGTAGCGATGCTGCTGATTGGCTGCACCACTACTGTATGGGGCCAGACTAATCTGGCAGGACGGACGTATTATCATGCCAACATTATGTCCGACATGATGAACGGAGCAATGAAGGACTTCAACAAGGAGGATGCCAGAAAGAAGGCCATTGCCAAAGCGGAAGCGAAGAAAGGCAGGAAACTGACTGCTGAAGAAACAGCCGAGGTGGACAAGAATGTCGAGAAAGCCCTTGTTGCTGCCAACGCCATCAAGACAGGCATGAAGACTACCGTCACCGTAGAGTTTAAGGACGAGAAGAACATGGTACTGAAGGCCGATATAAAAATCAGCGATGACGCCCTGAAGGCTGCAGGCGTGAGCTGGGTGAAGCGCAAAGCCATAAAAGCGGCAATGGCAGTAGCCCCCTCGTCGCAGAAAGCCACCTATGTGATAAAAGGCCAGCAGATTATTATGACCGACAGCGACGGCGAGCGGGACACGCTGACACTGAGTCAGGACGGCCAATACTTGAGCGGCAAGTTGGACGCGAAGACTCCTTTCAAGCTTAAGAGGACCAAATAGTTTATGCCTTTTCCTTCGTGAAATTGAGCGCCAGCCAGGCATAGATGCCGAGGGCTATGACGAGCATGGTCTGGATGGTGTGAACGATGAGGACGAAGTAAAGGGCGTGCTCGTCCTGTACGCCATAAAGGATGAGCATGGTCTTCACGGCAAAGTGCCAGGGGCCGGCGCCGTTGGGTGTGGGCACGATGACGGCTATGGAGCCGACGATGAACGTCACCAACGCACAGCCCAAGCCAAGGTCGGCGGTAAAGTCGAAGCAGAAGAAGGTGAGATAGTAGTGCAGGAAGTAGCTGAGCCAGATGCCGAGTGTGAAAAAAGTGAAGAGCGGAATGTTCTTGACATCCTTCAGCGATATAACACCTTGCCAGATGCCAGTGAGCGTCGCGCGAACCTTATTATATATAGAGAGTTTGCGCAACAGGAAGTGGAGCAGGATGAGGATGGCCACCGCACAGATTGCAACCACCAAGTAGCCCGCCCACGAGAAACTATACAGGATGCTGTGCAGGTTGGTGCCCGTCTTACGGAAGAACATGCCAAAGGTGCTCATCTCCAGCAGCAGGACGATAGCCGTGATACCCATGACGAGTAAGGAGTCGATGGCTCGCTCTGTGACGACGGTACCTAATGCCTTGGGAAACGACACATCGTCATATCGTTTCAAGACACCGCAGCGCGTAAATTCGCCTACGCGTGGTATCACCAGCGATGCCGCATAGCTTAGGAAAATGCTGTGGATGCTGACCGATGCCCTTGGATGTTCGCCGACAGGCTCCAGCGTCTGTCGCCAGCGCCAGCCTCTGAACATTTGTGCCAGGATGCCAAAGGGGAAGGAGAGCAGCATCCACGTCCAGTCCATTTCGTCGGTCATANNTCGGAAAAAAAGAAGTATCTTTGCCGATGATTACGCATGCCGACCACGAAAAAAGAGAAAGCAGACCTTCTGTCCTACATCCGCGAGGGCCGCGAGATGACGCAGGGCGAGAAACTCAGGCTGATTGTCAGTCTGAGTGTTCCCTCTATTCTGGCACAGATCTCGGCGACAGTCATGTTCTTCATTGACGCCTCTATGGTGGGACATTTAGGGGCTAAGGCCTCAGCAGCCATTGGCGTGGTGGAGACTACAGGATGGTTGATGGGTGGTCTGGCGTCTGCGGCAAATATGGGGTTCTCCGTTCAGGTGGCCCATGCTATTGGGGCCAACGACATGAAACGTGCCCGTCGCGTACTGCGCCAGTCGTTAGTGTGCTGCTTGCTGTGGAGCCTCTTCATGTCGCTAACAGCTATCATCATCAGCGGTCCGCTGCCCCATTGGATGGGCGGTGCAGAAGACATCTGCCACGATGCCTCGCTCTATTTCGCCATCATCGGCGTCTGCGGCATCTTCTTCCAGATGGAAGGCTTGGCAGGTTCGATGCTGAAGTGCTCAGGCAACATGAAGATTCCCTCCATCATGAACATCCTGATGTGTCTGATGGATGTTGTCTTTAACTACTGTTTTATTTATATGCTCGATTTAGGCGTCATGGGAGCTGCTATGGGAACGGGCTTGGCCGAACTGATAACGGCAGGCCTGATGCTCTACTTCCTGCTCTGGCGGTCGGAAATGCTGGGCATCTTCAGGACAGAAGAGCAGGGCGAAGAGAGGGGAAAGAGCCTCCCACTTTCTTGGGACAAGTTCAAGCCCAAGGCCGACATTGTGCGTACAGCTTTCAAGATTGGTGCGCCTATGGGACTACAGCATACGCTGATGGGGGGGGCCCAAATAGTCAGTACCATGATTGTGGCGCCATTAGGTACGGTGGCTATTGCCGCCCACTCGTTAGGCATCACCGTGGAGAGCCTGTGCTATATGCCTGGATTTGGTATTGCCGAGGCTGCCACTACCTTGGTCGGACAGAGCTTTGGTGCTGGCAAGCGGATGCTGACACGGCAGTTTGCCCACATGTCGGTAGGCCTGGGCATGGGAGTCATGACGCTGATGGGTTTGCTGATGTATGTCTTTGCTCCAGAACTGATGAGCATGATGACGTCAGTCGACGAGATTATCCGCATTGGCAGCGAGTGTCTGCGCATAGAAGCCTTTGCAGAACCGTTGTTCGCGGCGTCCATTGTCTGCAACGGCGTCTTTGTGGGAGCTGGCGATACGCTGAAACCCGCCGCTATGAGCCTCTTGTCCATGTGGGGCGTGCGTCTGACGCTGGCAGCATTGTTAGCATCGACCTACGGACTGCCAGGTGTCTGGACGGCAATGGCTATCGAACTGACTTTCCGAGGTTTGTTGTTCCTCGGCAGGTTGTTCTGGGGCAAGTGGGCGAAGTTAGGGAATTGAAAATTTATAATTGATAATTGAAAATTGTAAAGTAAAAAATGCAGCACGCAGGAGTATCACCTGAGTACTGCATTCCTACTATCAATAACTAAAAACCTAATTCTTATGAAGAAACGTCCTCACGACGTCTGTGTTATCCTTACAAACAATCTTTCTTTTTCTACCTTTTCTAATTTCCTATTGAGGACATATTAACCTTTTTACCTTTTTCTAATACCACTGTATTTGGGTTATCCTAATCTTTTACCTAATAACTAATTCTCTCTTGAAGACGATGCAAAGGTAGATAGTTTTTTTAATCCTACAATAAATTAGCAAGTTTTCTTCAAAAATATTGGCTTATTCTTGATGCAAATCAATTAATTGTGTTCGCACACACCACANNTTCCACCATGTTGGTAAGTTCCACAAACTGAGCTATAGTCAGTTGCTCAGGCCGGAGGGTCATGAAAGGATGCTGGAACAGCCGTTGTTTAGCTTCGCTCTGGTTTCCGTCGTCCACCTTAATCATCTGTCGCAACGAGACGCGTAGCATCTTGCGGCGCTGGTTGAACACCGTCTTGACCACCCGTTTGAACAGCTGTTCATCGCAACCTAAGTCAGTCACGTCGTTGCGCGTCATGCGGATAACGGCGCTCTGCACCTTGGGAGGCGGGTTGAAAACGCTGGGCTCAACGGTAAACAGGTACTCCACGTTATACCACGCCTGGATGAGCACAGACAGAATGCCATACTGCTTGTTGCCTGGTTCAGAGGCCATGCGTACGGCAACCTCATGCTGAATCATGCCCGTACAGCAGGGAATCAGGTCCTTGTTGTCAAGCATCTTGAAGAAAATCTGCGAAGAGATGTCGTACGGGTAGTTGCCAGTCAGCACAAACGGCTGACCGCCAAACACCTCCCGCAGGTCCATGCGCAGGAAGTCACCCTCAATGATAGGGGAAGAGGAATCCTGCGTCTCATCCTTCTTTGAACTCCCCTCCTCTTTCTCCGAGAACAACGTAGCCTTCAGATACGCCACGCTTTCGCGGTCAATCTCTACTACCTTGAACGGTCTGGGCTTTTTTACTAAGAACTGGGTCATGACACCCATTCCTGGGCCAACCTCTAATACGGGCAGTTCAGGACAGGCATCCACCGTGTCGGCAATGCGACGAGCTATACTTAAATCGGTCAGGAAATGCTGGCCAAGATTCTTCTTGGGTCTTACCTCTCTCATTTCACGAGTCTTACTTCATAGATTTCGCCAATCTGTCTGTGAGGCTTAGCCACAAATTTTACGCGAACCTGCTGCTTGCCCTGCAGTAGTTCGGCTGGAATGGGATAGGTCTCGTACTTAAACTCAGAGATGCGATACTTGCCGGTATTGTTGACAGACGTCACAAGCTGGTCATCAATGAGAATGTCGAACTCATGGCTCTTCCATTCGCCTACACCCCAGTACTTCAACCTCAGGCTGAGGTTAGCCTCGCCACCCGTCTGCATCAGGTAGCTGAAGAAGTGGCCATTGCTGGCATCACGGAAGAAGACATCGTTGGTGTTTCCTACCATTGAGTCATCAGTCTCCATGAAGTGATCGCTCTCTGGTTGCTGCTCACCGGGCTGCACCTTGTCTACCGTGCGGTCTTCGAGTGCCTGGCGCTCTTGCTCCTGCTTGGCCAAGTTGTCGAGATAGCCTTTGTAGCTGTCCTCCGAGAGGGCCAGCCAATACATCATGTAACGGGCATCGTGCAGTTCAAAGAATGGCATCAGCTCACTGCGTATCTCGTTGACCATCTTTGTCGAGAGGGTAAAATGGAGCGGCTTACCGACTATGGGCTGCAACTGGTTGGCAATGTCATCTAAATGGTTATTAATCAGGATTGGTGCCTGGTCGGTAGGCAACTTCCTGCCTACGGCCAATTGTCCGAAGCGGCTGTCGTCGGCTATCAGACCAGCCAAGTCTTCCGTACCTGACTTCATGGCCAGCATGATGGGACCGTGCATGAGGGCTATATACTGAGGCAGGTTGGGCAGATACTTCACGCTGTTGTGCATGGGGAAGGTCAATTCTACCACGTCGCCCTTCTTCCACTGGCGGTCAATAGTGACATAGCTGGACGGCCCAGTGATGATGTCCACGGCCTTGCCATTGACGGTGACAGCAAAGCTGCCTGGTTTCACCCAGCCAGGATAGCGCACCAACAGCGGGAACTGTCCCTTGCCCTGTATGATGGTGATGCACGAGGTCTCGGCGTAAGGGAACTGTGTCTCCTGACGGAGCTTGATGCCCTTTTCTTTCCAGTTCAGCTCAGAGGCTACAAAAAGGTTGACGAAAAGCGCATCGCCCTTGTGGGTATAGACAAACTGTCCGTACTTGCCATGATTCTCCATACCTGTTCCCACACAGCACCACATGGCTTCGTTAGGTGCCGAGTAATTGCGGTAATGGCGCGGACGGGCCGAAGTGAAGTACACATAGCCGCCATGCTCAGGATGCTGGCTGGACAGGATGTGGTTAAAGGTTGCCAACTCATAGAAGTCGGCATAGCGGGCCTCCGGATTGCGGCGGTGCAAATCTTCGGTCAGCTTCAGCATGTTGTTGGTATTACATGTTTCTGGTCCATCAATGTCGTTGACAAAGTCCTGGCAGGCCTCCTTGCTGGGGAAGTGTTCACGACGGCTGTTGCCGCCGAAAGCCAGCGAGCGCTCACCCGTCACAATATCCCAGAAATACGCACTCGCCGTATGATATGTCTCGTCGCCTGCCAGTTCGGCAATACGCTCAAAGCCCACCACCTTCGGAACCTGTGTGTTGGCATGCATGTTGTCCAGACAGTCCTGACGCTGCGACAGCGGCGTGAGCAGCCTCTTATGCGAAAAGCGTTTGGCCACGTCGAGATACTTCCTGTCACCAGTCATGGCATAGGCATCGGCCAGCACCTCGTTCATGCCACCGTGCTCCGTATGGAGAGCCTGTTCCAGCTGGGCATCGGTAAGCCCTGCCGTGAGGTCAATGACCCAGTCGCAGAAGCCCAGGAAAAGCTGTTTAGCCTGTTCGTTGCCACAATACACCCAGGCATCGCGCAGACCGGCATACATCTTGTGCAGGTTATAGAATGCTACCCATGCCCCCGAATAGGGTCCGAAGTCGCCCTTCTTGAAAGCAGGCCAGATGCGGCTGCTGCCTGGCACGCCGCCCACATAGCCCCTACCCCAGTCTGGATGCTGCTTGGCATTGGCATCGGCACAGGCCTGCAACTCACTAATCCAGTATTCCATGCGATGCTGACACTCCTTGCTGCCTGTGGCGGCATTGATGGCAAGAGCCGTCAGGTAGTGTCCGCCCACGTGTCCGTCCAGCCCGTCCCAGTTACGATACGACTGGCCCTTGGGCGTCAGACCGGCCTCCTTCAAATAGGGAGCCAGCAAGCGGTCGTTGTCATACTTCATCAGCACGCTGATATTCAGGTCGCGAGCCTTCTTCAGAGGTCCGTCAAGCAGCGTCACGTCGCCAAGAGGGAACTCATCAGCATACAGTTTGTCTTGTGCCCTGGCCGTCATGCCAAAAACCAGAAGCATGGAAAGGAATAACGTTTTTTTCTTCATAAATCTGCAACCAGTTGTGTCGTTAATCTTATTTAGCGGAATTTGCAGTGCAAATTTACAAAATCTTTCTCAAAGCAACATGATTTTGCCTTAGGATTTAATGATTATTGAGATTTACAGTCTTACTTGTAACTACTCAGCACCCTACGGCATGAATAGTCACCTTACTGTTTTACGACAGCAAGTATAGCGTTAAATTTGGAGTTTCCGTTCTTCATGGCTGTTTCTGCAATGGAGTGTAGTTTGGCAAAGTCGTCTGCACCGCTATCAGTGCGGAAACACCCACTGACTTTCTGTTTTATCTTGATTTTCCTCACGCCTCGTTCACTGGCATTGTTGTCATAGGGTACATGTGGGTTTGTGAGGAAGGCGAACAGATAGTCCTTGACCTTGAGGATGCCTTTCTTGAATTTCTCAAATTCTTCGTCAAGATGTGTAAGGCTTTCACCTAACAGGTTCTTCATTTTGGTGTTGAGCACCTTTATCTTCCGTTTCGTGATATTGCCTGCCCGCCTAAGGTCGATGGCATGTGCTATCAGACGGACAAACCTCCGTGACCAGTCCTGGCCAGTATCCAGTTCGTTGAGGTACTCTGCGTTTCGCAGGAGATGGGCCAAACAGACCTGATGATTCCTGACGTTCATCTTGAAATAGCTCTGATACCTGTCTGTGACGAGTGTGGTGTTGGGAAGTCCGTTTGGGAATTTGGAGTCAATGGCCTGCTGTCCCCTTGACTTCATCTGATATACATAGGTGAGCAGGTCGTTTTGGAATATCCAGTTCCAGTGCAGTTCCTTTCCTACCGAGGCACCGGTCTCATCGGCTCCCACGACAGGGGCGCACTCAATCCGTCTGCGTATCTCCTCGTATGCTCCGTCAGACTTGGTGCTGTTTTCCTTGAGTATGTTCTGCACGGTTCCCTCGCTTATCTTCTGACCGCACAGGTCTGAAATGAGTTCGGCAATCCGCTTGAAGGGGATGCACTGCACGACATTGAGATAGGTTACGAGTGCACGGATGTTGTCGCCGTACTTGATACGGCAGTTAGGGGCATCGCAGTTGTTCACGCACCCACACTGGCAGAACTTCTCATAATACCGCTCCTCGCTTGTCTCCACGACAAACCTGAGGTCTATGAACTGTCTCTTGCGGATCTTCCTGTACCCCATGTTATCCAGTGGACGGCCGCAGCAGTTGCAGTAGGCAGGCTCGTATATTATAATCCTGTCCGGCTCAGCGACGGTCTTCAAGGTGTGGCCTTCATGTCCAGGCTGCCCGCCGCTCGGTTTCCCGCTTGGCTTGCGAAGGGACTTTGTCCTGCGGAGCTCACGGGCCGCAATGCTTTCCTGTGACGGAGGAATACTGCTGTTGCTGCTGTTCTTCTCAGGCTTCCCTGAATAACCCGGCGTGGCGTCATCATCACCATCGTCTTCCTCGAGTTCCTTGATACGCTCTTTGGCATCGGCAAGTTCTGACTTAGCATCGGCAAGATCCCTCTTCAGAATGTGTATTTCCTTGTCTTTCTGTCCGATGATGCGGTTGAGCCGCCCAATCTCCTCGGTCTTCTCGGAGTCGGACTTCTCAAGTTTACGCAGACGCAGGTTTATCTGGTACAAAACATCGTCTATGTCAGTACAGTCTCTTGCCATTTGTGGTGCAAAGATAGGCAACTTTCACCACATGGCCAAATCACGATTCACATCCATTAACACCGATTCCGATTTTAAGAAAAACCGAAAAACGAATCTCTCGGCAGATAATGCACTGAAGGGTGGTAATTGACAACGCAGGCCCGATGATTGCACCAGAGGAAACGCGTTCGTCAATTCAGGCAAGTTTAGGCTGTCAGAACCCTCGCCAATTCAATCTTGAGGGAATTCTTGAAGATGTAGAAAACATGCCAAATCAAGTTTACGAATTATTAACGTGGTAGTATCTATAAGGGGGGCTGAGTAGTTACTCTTACTTCTGTCCAGACAGATACCCTGAGCCCTCCTATACGGACATAAAATGATAATTGAACAATTATTCCCAAGATTCCTTTGGCGTCTCAGGATTTTTTCGTATATTTGCCGACGGAAACAAATAGAAGGTAAATATGGCAACAGCAGTATCAGTTAACATCAGCATGCCGCGAGCCGACATGGCTTTCATTAAGCAGTTATGCAAGAGAATGGGGTGGACGGTGTCTGAGGCCAAGGCAACAGACTGTCTTTATGACCCAGAANNTTAACGAAGAGACCATGCAGGCAATTCGTGATGTAGAAATAGGCAAGGTTCAGCGGTGTAAGGACATGAACGAACTACTGGCTACTTATATATAAGAAAAAGGAAGCAATCAGAGTGGTTTCACTTTATCGTACAGGAACACATTCTGACTTATTCAAGAAATAATTGTGTAACCCTCTAAAACCGCAAATGCCTATGGGCTGAGATATATATATATCACAAAATTGCGATTAAGCGAATACAGACCAAGCTTGCTTGAAGTCTGTTGAGCGAAAGCAATTTCGATGCGAAAGCATCAAGGACATATAGGATTGAACATCCACTTTTAGATTCTTGTTGTTCGAAATCGGCAAAATTTCACAAACAGTTTCAAGAACTGAAGTAGGAGTTCACGCCGTTTGGCGTGGGCATTTACTCGTTTAAGAAACTAGGTGTTTGCCGATACCTGAACAACGTAGACGAAGTAAATTGTCCACGTTTTTCTTTTTGTGTATATTCAAACTTAAAAAACATTTTTTATTAACCTTTTTAAAACAAAACAATTATGAAGAAACAACTTTTACTTTACGTTCTGATGCTGCTGCCAATGGTGGCGAGTGCTTTCACTGGAAAGGCAGAAATAAATGGTATCTGGTACAATATCGTTACGAAAGGGCAAATGGCTGAAGTGACAAGCCCTAACACCGGAAAATACACTGGCAGCATTGATATTCCAAATAGTATTGAATACGACGGGGTAACGTGTTATGTGACGAGCATAGGAGAGTGGGCTTTCGGTTATTGTGGCGACTTGACGTCCGTTACCATCCCCAACAGCGTGACGAGCATAGGATAGGGATTGTCGTTTAATTCTTCCAATCGCAGTCTTTTAGAGGACTGTCATGGTTTCCTGTCGTACCATACGTCCAATTTCTACTACTTTTACAGGTTTAACAGTCCTCTACACATGTGATTTCGCAGATTATTTTGATAGGAGATTAGGAGTTCTTTTCGGAGGACTCCATTTTGATTCTGTTAAAGATGTTTCTTATGCTTTTTTGGCCTCTTGCTGTTCTGTCAGCCGCTCCGCCAAATGGACTACGTTCGCAGTGTGGATGCCGAAGAAGATGTACAGGATTTCCGTTTTCTTCTTTCTGGCCTTAATCCGCCGCATGTCGTAATGCTCTTTCTGCGTTCCGAACGAGCCTTCCATCGCTGTGGCCCTGACTCTGGCCAGCTCTTGGCGGATGATGTCCTTCTCCTTCTTCTCTGCAGATGGACGGCCACGATTTACAAACGATGTCTGGATACCCAGTTCCTTGCAGAGATCTCTGTTGGTTGTGCCTGCATAACCCGTGTCGCCACCTATTTTCTTCGCATCCACCTTGAACAGCCGCCTGTGCATCTTGATGCAGTGCGAAAGCCTCGTACCCTCATTGAAGGCGTTGAAGGAGAGCTTCTCGATGAAGGAGATACCGTCAACAAGGATATTGTTGCACTTGGCACCAAACTCCACGTTCTTCACCTCCTTGCCACGAACGATGGGCCTCACGTATGGCTTTGATATGCTCACAATCCTGTCAGGGATGCTTTCTCTGGGATTGTTGCTGACAAAGTGGTTCTTCTGCTGGCGGTACACTCTTGTAATAATGTCTAAGGGCGACTGTTCACGCCCTGTCAACAGTTCCTCATCATCATGTTCACGCATCATCTTGCGTATTTCCTCAAGAATCTTACCAAGCAGATGTATCAGGCGACGGGTCAGCTTACGCTGCTGTGACTTGCTGTGCTTGCGCTGCTTCACATACCCCATGTTCGCCTTCTCCACGTCAAGGTACTTCGTCCTCGGACGATGGATTCCCAGGCGCTGGCTCACCGTACACATCATTGAATATGACTTCTCAATACACTCCCACAGTAGCTTCTGGTCTGTCGGATAGCGCATGTCACTCTCATAGCATGTCGCATCAGTGTAGAATGTATCTAGGTCCTTCATGTACGGCTTCCATACCTCTGCAAGTATGTCCTGTTGCTGCTGGATTTTCAGCTTGGCAGAAAGCTCTGAGGCGATGTCATCTATCAGCTTGTAGTTCTTCAGAGGACGTAGCGGATTGATTGAGATGTCACAGAATATCTGATAATGGACGTTACCGTTCAACTGTTCCAGAAGCTTCGGAGCACTCAGCCCTGTGTACATCTTCAGGAACATCAAGGCCACTTTCCCCTCTGGCGAGAAGAAGGGCTTCGGACCACGCTTACGTTCTGGTCGATTGCTCACCAAACCAAAGTTTACTGCCATCTCACGCAGAGGGAGAAGCCGTTTCATACGCCCAAGCTCGCTGTTCTC
>LXOW01143755.1_pt2 | contig 12384 bp, 15 predicted proteins | sample 1368591 | NCBI WGS metagenome assembly LXOW01 (sample SAMN04884650, study PRJNA319009) | bovine gut metagenome | isolation source: Cow rumen | host: Bos taurus | place: Italy: Legnaro (PD) | collected 2014-07-09
GGATCAGCCTTGGCAGTCGAATCATCTGATGAAGGTAAAGACTCCGAAAGCAATACTGATATTGAGCAAATGCCACGGACAAATCAAATAGAAAATAAAGAACCTATTTTACTTGAATTTGAGGACGCGGGAGATCTGGAGCAAAAAGAAAACAAAGAAATTAAGGAAAACCAGGTAAGAAGATTTTGGCCGTTTTCCAAACAGCCTAAACAATAAGGAGCGCGAAACATCATGACAATGGAATCGCTTTTCAATAATGTTGAGAACGCAATCGCACAATATGAACAGTCGTGTGAACAAGAAGAAACGCTTATTGAAATGATGCGTGATGCAGAAAGTGATATGAATAGATATAGCGCACAAGCATCTTCTTCGGAGGATCCTTCTGAGCAGAGATCTGCGCTAGAACAAATGAGGGCGGCAGCTCAACGATATCAACAATGTCAGAATCAACTTCAACAAGTGCAAAATGCCAAAGCGCAGGCATTACGTTATCTTCAAGCAACTCGAGCTGAACTGACAAATGTAATTAAAATGATAGAGGAAAAGCTTCCCAAGTTTGATCAAAGCATTAGTACATTTGAGCAGATGGCTTCGAATCCATTTGGAGCAAGTGCCGCTTCTCAATTGCCACAACTTAGATCTAGGCGAGCTGAATATCAGCAAAATTTAAATGATGCGTATTCATTAGTGGATAGAATAGATTCTGTTTTAAATGGAGGCGGTAATTNNTGATAAGAGCAAAGTTAAAGATGAATTATTCTTGATGCTTTTTATTGTCATTTGTATAGCTTTAGGAATACTTCTCTACATATTTGCGCCGACTGAGTGGATAATCAATAACACCACGATTAAAATGTTTGGGATTCTTTTGATTATTACAGGGGTTATGTTTATTCCCGGATTTATATATCGCTTATTTACTAATGACAAAAAAGAATAACAGATCCATTCGTTTATTATGAGGCAGTGCCTCTATTGATTAAAAAACTTTTTTATCATGAAAGGAGAACTATCATGGGCAGAAAAATTACAGAGGTTAGAAACAAGTCTAAAGAAGGTGGCGAATCTTTCAAGAAAGGCGCCGAGCAGGGACGTAAAGCCGTTACCGATGTTAAGCAAATGAAAAGATTGATCGNNTCGATGATGAGATCGTTTCTGCTGCAAAAGCTGTTGAGCAAGGAACCAAAGGTGATGCAGAACATTATATGCAGTCTGAAGTTGGTTCGAAAATCGAAAGCGGCAAAAAAAGCATGGAAGCGTCTAGCAAGCAGGCTAGCGAGCAAGTTAAGAACAACGAGAGAGTTCAGCAAGTTTTCCAACAGATGGATGGTGTTGGTGCGTTTGGTAAAAATGCTCGTTCTGAAGGTAGAGGAAAAGTTGAAAAATCAACTGCTGAATTCAATAAAGCAATTCAAGAAAATCAAGAAAACACAAGAAAAGCTGACGAGGAGTTCAAAAAGAATCTTAGCGATATCAGTAGCACGTTTTAATTCTGTTTTACTAAGGAGATGTAGCCATGCCGAGTCTGTATTATGAAGTTAAAAGAATACCTGATCTAACTTTGAGTAAATATTCTGCCTTGGATGAAGGAGGCGTTGAAGGCGTGCTGAAAAAGCACGAGGCTTTTTTGCGCCAAATTCACAGAAAAGGGCTTCTTAATAAAGAAATCATCCGTTGGATTTATGAGTATAATCCTGAAGCCCCAAAAGGTCAGCGGATGAAGATTATTATCAAGTTCGACGGACAAAATGCTTCTGACTATATGCAGAGTTTTATCGGCTCATCTCCTTTGGCTCCGTATTTTGATTTGGTACAAGTTTTCCCTGAAGAAGAGCTTCCACCGCTAACCGGAAAAGAAACGTCTAAAGAGTTAGAAAAGCGTAAAGCGAAAACCTTCTCTTTGAATCAGGAACTTTATAGATATCAAGCGTCTTTGATAAAAAAAGAGAAATTTGCTCGCCCGGACAATCCCGATATGTCAGATTTCTATTCTGTTAACAAGTGGGAAATGAATGAAGATGCCCGGCTCTTTGGCCTCTATACAATGATGAAAAAGATGGCTGAAAACTCCAAAAAAGAGGACAAGAGCCAGTGGCGCTGCCTTTACTGTGTGGATGTTGTACCAATGGATTATGCAGATGCCATTGAATCACCGTCTATGCTTGGCCCAATTATGGCCGGACTTCGTCGTATGCTTTCATTGCGCGTAGAGAAAACAAGTACTTCAACATCTTTTCAAAAAGATGAAAGTGCGGACTATACGTTGGAAAGGTATAAAGACTTAGTTAAAACAATTGCGGGAACTCCCCATTTCAATGTCAATATTAAGGCGTATGCACAAAATTCGGATTATGCCAATATGCTCCTTGATGCTGCTGCTTCCGAGGCTTTGTCCGAAGGTTCCTATGATGTTGTCGTTGAAACCGGAATGTTTAATGCCAGCGAAATTATTAACAAGAATTTGCGTCTGCTATGCAATACCAAGGCACCCAAAGAATTAAGGTTTTGGCCAACGTTATTTTTCTTAAAAGAATTGGTTCCGTTTACGGCTCTCCCAACATTGTATTCCGGCGAGTCGATCGAAATGCCAAAGGAAACAGCCCCAAGTTATGACGATAGTGGGCTTTATCTTGGTAAAGATACCGACGATTACAATGTCTATTTCCCTCTGAAAAATTTATCAAAGCATGCCTTTTTAGCAGGGGTACCAGGCTCTGGTAAAACCAACAGTATGTTGCATTTAGTCACAACTTTATACTCCAAGTTCGACATTCCATTCCTCATTTTGGAACCTGCCAAGCAGGAATATCGTGCTCTTGTGAATAAGCCCGAAATGAAAGGTACAACTGTTTTTTCTCCGTCGTCGGGTACAAAGTTTTTGCTACATATTAACCCATTCCAGTTCCCACTTAAGATGTCGTTGGCGGAGCATATTCGAAATGTTATAAATGTGTTTGAAGGTTCTTTCTCTATGGATCCTCCTATGCCTTTCCTTTTGGATCGTGCAATTGAGCGCGTTTATCGAGACAAGGGTTGGCTTCCGTATATGATTAATCAGGGAACGCTTCCTTACCCGACAATGGGCGAGCTCTATGACACCCTGGAACAAATACTTGAAGAAACAGATTATGAGGGGGAAATCAAGGGCAATTTAAAATCTGTCCTTCAGGTTCGAATTGGTAGCCTCCTCTCAAGAGAAATGGGCGATGTGTTCAATGTCGCCGAATCCTCTATGGCGCCAGAAGAATGGTTGACAAGACCGGTAGTAATTGAACTCGAAGCGATGGGTAGCGGTCCTGCTAACTTCCTCACGCTTATGCTCTCAACGTTGATTCGAGAAACGCTGAAAGTCAATCCATTAAAACGAAAAGACGGAAGCAAGAAACCACGTCATGTAATCTTCTTTGAAGAAGCGCATAACCTCATCGGCCCCAAAGCGGAAAAAGAAGCCGGTGAGAATGCCAACCCGAAGATTGCTGCCACAGCCTTTGTTGTGAAAATGCTAGCAGAAGTGCGAGCTCTTAATGAGGCGATTATTATTGCAGACCAACTCCCAACTGCTATGGCGCCTGAAGTAATAAAGAACACTTCGCTTAAACTCGGTCATCGTATGACCTCACAAGATGATCGACAACTCCTTGGAAGCACTATGTCTGCGGATGAAGTTCAACTTGAAAGAATGGCAACCTTTACAACAGGTCGTACATTGTGTATCTACGAAGGATTGCTTAAGCCATTTGAACTTCAAATGGAACAGTGGTCAAAAGTCAACGGTGTCGTCCATGACGAATTATATGATTCCCCAAGCGATGAAAAACTATATGCTCTGTTATGTTATGAGGAATCCCCGTTTATTAAGGATTTGGAGCAGAGTTTCAAAATTACAGCTGATAAATATAACAAGCGTTGGGATGACATCAAAGAAGATATTAATGAATACTACGAGCAGCTTGATGCCCTTGCTGATTTTTGCGGGGACGTTGAGGAAAGCCGTCAGACACTTGAACGTGTTGATTGGTCAAAAGTTAATTCAGAGAAACGTGAAGAAGTATTTGCACAAGTCCAAGAAAGTATTGAGACTGCAGAGTACAAGAAAGCCACATTAGAATCACAATTTCATAGCCTATGTGATGCTATGGAGGAGGTCATCTTTAGCCTTTCTTCATACAAGAAGCAGAACAAGTACTGCGAGGAACGGGTTCGTGAGCTTGTTGCTGAAAAGTTCTATGACTACAAAAGCTTTGCAGAAACCGTAAAAGAACGCTTTGGATTTGAACGATCTGATGAACAAAAAGCCAGTCGTACTGAGCGCTTAAAGCAGTGGGATTAAAAAACACCAGATTAAGGAGGTGAGCTAAGCACATGGGTCAACGCTATGAAAAAAGCAAGAAAAATGTTTCTGAGAACAAGAAAACTTTGGAGAGACTGCATTCAGACAAAGACACTCTTCAGAATGAATATGCCCCGCTTAGCCTTCTTGATAGCATCCAGGGGTTGTTAGATGATGAAACGAACGACGCTATCCAAGGTGTTAAAGCTGTTGGTGAATTAGAATCGCAAAGGATAGAATCCGAAACAGATACGGCAGAAGAAGAAAAAAGAGAAATATCCGGTGAGATTCAATCCGAGATTTCTAAACTCAATGCAGGCTTAGAAAAACTTCGTAAATCTGGAAATATTGAATTCGGACGAAAAGCAGTTGAACAAAGTAGTCAAGAATATAAGAAGCAAGTTGAAAAGTTTCGGGCTTTGCTTGGGGAACTTGGTGATGCTGGTGCAATTTCGAGTTCAGCAGGTGCAGTAGCAGAACTCGGTGGGATTGCTGACAGTGCTTCTGAAATGCAAGATGCCGAAAAAGAACTATTCTTCTTTGGCGATAAGTCTCGGACTCATGAAACGTCTTTAGGCTCAACCAGCCAAGAGGCCATCAGACTCCAACAAATGGGCGTAAATCGAGTATACTTAGACTCATGCCATGAGGCAAATAGACAATCTGTAGTAAATGCAGTTGAAAAGATGTTTACTGAACACCCCGAACTTAGAGGGCAGGTTTCGGAGATAAACTGCCATCCAATGAGCAATGGAACATATGCTTCTTATGGCCCAACACATTTTGGCTCTAATTTTGGTGGAGTCCTAAATATCAATTCCGACTATTTTTCTGATCCAAATCTTGATGCTGATCTTCAAGAAAAAAGCCAGATGGGTTGGTTTATACCTAATGCTTCGAGTGAATCTGTTATTGAACATGAATTAGGACATGGAATGCACTTGGAGCTATGTGCATTGTCCTGTGGAGTAAAGAATGGTTCCATTCCAGATCCAGAGACTTATAATAGGGTAATCCAACAATACATGGATGATGTACATGCAGATACAATTGTTGAAAATGCCTGTCGCTCACTTAACATAGAGTTTGATAGTTGGGAGTTCTCAAGGCAATTGTCTAAGTACGGAGGCAGTAATTACGGAGAAGCAATTGCAGAAGCGGTTTCAGAAGTGGAACATAATGAACACCCAAGGCCGCTTGCATCTGCCATATATCGTGAGCTATTGACGTATAAACAAAATCTCGAAAGGAGAAATTAAGATGTTATTTGATATTCCTAATGAACTGATTCCATATGTGAGAATCAGTAAAAAACAAGGTTTGGTCTGCTCCGAGGATTTACCCGAAGAACTCATGCCAGTTTTTGAAAAGGCGAAAAAAGAATACGCAGAGAAAGAAGCAACGAGGATTGCTGAACTTCAGCAACTACTTGTAAATACCGACAAGGGGCAAGATTAATCCTTATAACTTGTCTGGATTATCGGGAGGATAGAAAAATGGCAAGATACATTTGTTCTGACTGTTACAAAGAATTTGAAAGCGAGCAAAAACCGGAGTTTTGCCCCGGTTGTGGTGCAGATTCTGGAAAACTGCAATTGCTTACGCAGAGCCAGATCAATGATGAGATGGAAACTACAATGGGCAATCTGCGTCTTCTGCTCAATTTACTTGATGCTTATGTTGAAAAAGTTCGCGGTATTAATGCCGATTATCAAAAACGACTTGATTCTATGAAATCAAGTCAGAGTAGTCAGCTTAAAAACTGCGAGGACAAACATGCTCAAGAACTCTCTAAAATTGAATATGAAAGAACAAGTGTGCTTGAAAATGTCGAAAAGCAATATAGAGGAACTCTAAGCGCTGAACAGAAAAAGGCTGACTCTTATAAGCGTCAGCAAAATGAGACTACAGAGAATTCTCAAAAATATCGTGAGGATATGAAAAAACGTGTCGACAGCGGAAGGAAACACATCGATCATATCATGTCTGAGGTGCGCAAGGCAGAAGCTCATATTATTCCGAAAAAGTATCACAAGATGGCAAAACAGTCCAATCCGCCGGTTGTTGAGATTCCAGCTGCTAATATGGATGCGATAATGGCAATGCATCCTCAGGTTTTGGCTGATCAATTAAACGTTCTTAACGAGAAGTTTATAAGACGAATTATTAAAGCTAGCGAGATCAATAGGAAATTCATTGAATTCTATTCTATGCGAATGAAAGCAGAACAACTCTACCAAAAAGAAATGGCAGAGCTTAATGCAATGTTGCCTGACAGCGATTCGAAAGCCAAAAAAATGATTGCGGAAGCGCAACAAAAGTTTAGTATGCAAATGTCACAGCATNNAACAACTTAAGGACTTAGATGCCAACAAAAAGAGGGATTTACTCGCGTCCTATCAGGCAATGCAGCAGAATGTCCTTGCCAAAGTATCGCCTCAAGCCATTGCTGATGCCGTAAAGATGCAGAAAGCAAGAGCAAAGGCGCTGAAGAACAATTTTGCCCTTGCAAATTCGGAACCCGAAAATATCACGGTTGGTTCCCTTGAATACAAATTAGACCGAATCCTCGGCAATCGCCTGGTTTCAAACTTCATGACCACAAACTATCAAGCTGTGATAAACGGAAACAGTTTTGTGTTCCCGTTTACGATTGGTCTGAACCAAAACCTGTGCTTGATGTTTAAGTATAATAACGCACAGGCAGCTCAGGCAAAAGACCATATTCAGACGATCTGCCTCAATGCGTTCCTTTCTACGCCTCCTAATAAGATGCGCTTTCACTTCTTTGATCCGCTCAAGTCTGGACAGAGTTTTGCTGTTTTCAAGCACTTTGAAGATGATCTTGCAAGAAGTTATAATGTAATCCTTGGCGGCATACAAACAGAGACAACAGGAATTGAGCAGCAGCTTCAAATTATTGTTGATCACATCAAAACCATGCAGATCAACACGTTCAAAGGACAGTATAAAAATATTCGGGAATACAATGCTGCTAATACGCTTAACCCGCAGCCATACAATATAGTTGGCATAATGGATTTCCCTGCGGGCTTTTCCGCAAAAGCGGTTGACTTGCTCCAGCAGATCGTCGCAACAGGAAAAGAATGCGGCGTATATGCAGTAATAATGTGTAACACAGATAATATCTCTACCATTGACGCCAAAGCCCAAGCACAGCTTAAAAACATAGAAGCTGCTGCAACGGTTTATTCATTGCGCCAGAAAGGTTACTACCTTGAGGAAAAAGGTGGAGTCGATGAAAATATGATTATCACGATCGACTCGCCTCTTAGCGTCCAGAAGATCGTTTCTATTGCTCCCATTATGAAGCAAGGCATAAAAGATGCTGGTAGAATCGTCATTGATTACAAACACATTGCTCCTCCTGCGAACAAGCAGTTTACATACAGCTCCGATGAAGGCTTGGTTATTCCGATCGGAATGAGTGGAGCAAGCGATATCCAGTACTTGACTTTGGGACAGCCAGGAAGTCAGTCTGTTCATGCGTTGATTGCCGGACAGATTGGCAGTGGCAAGAGCCGCCTTCTCCACGCCATTATCACGAGCAGCATACTCCAATACTCGAATGAGGAACTTGAAATCTATTTGGTGGATTTCAAGAGCGGAACGGAATTCAAGATATACGCCGACTATAATCTTCCCAACTTCAAGGTAATTGCAATTGAGAGTGAGCAGGAGTTTGGGTTGAGTGTGCTTCAGTACATTATGAAGGAAGGCGACCGGAGAGGTCAACTCTTTAACAGTCTTTCTGTAAGTGATATAACTGCATACAACAACAGACCGGAAGCACGAAAGAACGGAAAACTTCCGAGGATGCTTGTCGTTATCGATGAGTTTCATGAACTCTTTAACAGTGCCAATGCGGCGGTTTCAACCGAAGCATCTCGTCTGCTGGATAATATTTTGAGACTGAAACGAAGCTTCGGAGTTCATGTTATTCTCTGTACACAGTCCGTCAGAGGTCTCAGCGAAGTAAACGAAGCTGCAATGGCACAGATTGCTGTTCGAATTGCATTAAAATGCCCCAGGGAAGACGCTGAAATCCTCCTCGGAGCAGGTAGTGATGCCATCGCGCAAATTGAAGATAACGACGCCGGCTCTGCAATATATCTTCCTGCGATCAGTACACCTAAGACCAATAACCGGTTTAGAGTTGGTTATATCAGCCAAGAAGCTCACAATGACATCCTCAAAGCAGTAGAAGCACATTATGCAAGAAACGGTAGCAAGCGTTGGGATACACGAGTTCTTGTTTCTGATGTTGCAGACAGTAGAGATAGCGTTTTCCAAGAGTATCTGAAGCGCAACAAGCTCATTGTTGAACCGCGGAAGATTCATTTCGGAGAGTCGCTTAATATTGACCGTAGTCTCGCAGTACCTTTTGAGATGAGGAAAAACGAAAACTTACTTCTTGCTGGAAAGGATGCTCAAAAAGCGCAGAACCTTTTATTCTTCATTACTCTTGATCTTGTAATGCAGAAATTAAAAGCATTAAAAGAAGGTCAAAAGCCGTCGCAAATATATGTCTTTAACTTTAATGATTCTGATGAAAGTGCCATTAAAGATAGACTACAAGAAATGGTCCTACTTCTCCCCGATTACATAGAAGGATCAACTTCATATGATGCCGTTGACCGGTTGGAGGAGGTATATAACTACTATCAAAACAAGGAAAATGATGGCTCATATGTCTGGATTATTCTGTCTAATCTTGGCCTTGCGTCTGACTTCCAAAACGGTTTGTATAGTAGCAATAGTCAAGGGTTTACTATGCTTGATGAAATCTTGCGAAACGGTCCACAAAAAGGAGTCTACACAATCGCTTGGCATGATGATTTAACACTGTTTAATCAGAAATATCCAAATTTAATTGATTCCTTTAAAAAGCGCATTGCTTTTAATTTGAGTGATGAAGAGGCGCTGAATTTTGCTGATATCGTTAAAGATCCGAGCATAAACAAAAACAATGCTGTATACTTTGAGGCTGGTCGCGGAAAGCAAAAATTCAGACCATATTCAACGCCTAACACAGAGTGGTTCAATGATATTATGGAAAAAATCTCTTGTGAAGATGTGTTCTGATGGGGGCTAATAATGGTTGATGAATTAGGATTGGGAGAATTTGATTTTGATAACTTTATTAGCGATTCATCAGAAATTGAAATAGTTAATGGCAACACTGTGAATGGCGTTACATGTCAGATAGTTTTTGTGATTGATGCCTCTAATAGTATGCAAGGATATAAGATTGGTGCAGTCAATGAAAGCGTAAACAATATTATATCCAAACTCAAATCACTAGCTCGTAGCAATGAGAATTCTATTTATATTTCTGTAATAGGGTTTTCAACCAGACTTTTTAAATGGACAGATTCTTTTGTACATGCATCAGAGTTCAAATACAGTTATGTCGAAATGGTTGATGGACTAACAGATCTAAACGCTGCTCTTAAGGAATTAGTATCAATTACCAAAAGCGGCATGAAAAAAGAAGCACGTAAGTATGTTGTTCTTTTTTCAGATGGATTATTTACAGAAAGTTACGAGGAAAACTTTAAACAATGGGAACAAAATGATTTATTCCCGGAGATTACGAGAATTGTAGTTGCTTTTGACGATGATCTTCGTGATCCACAAAGCAGGGACTTTTTTAAGAGATTTACTGGTTCTGGACAAATTGTTCCGATTACTGATCAAGAAACACTACTATCAGCACTATTGGTCCAATAGTATAGGAGGAAAAAATGGTTTATTTTGTTATAGGAATCATTGTAATTATTGCAGTAATACCATATTCTATCCGTAATCTGACAAAATATAGGCAAGAGAAGATTTGCAAAAAAGCTAAAATGCTTGGGATTGATTTGAACTTTGAGAAAACAACCGATGAATGATAGGATGAGCGCAAATGACTCAATTTAATACCATAGATGAAGCCATCCTTGCAATTGCGAAAGAATATGGTTTTGATGTATTTGGTGATACGTCCCGCTTTATTGCAATATTGAGTGATTATGCGCCAAATCATACAACAGAACAAGTTTTTGTCAGAACCTTTGCAAGAGCAGACGGAATGATTCAAATAGTCACATGTATTGAAAAAGAGGATACTTACTCTAAACTGCTTGCAAAGATTTGTGAAATAGCTATTAGCGCCACGAGTGACTTTGATCAACGAATTGCAATTGTTGACAAAGCCAAAACTATCGCGGCGGTATTAGACTCTAAATATGAAAAATGTGATGACCCTTCTACAGTATATGCNNAGTATATGCAGAAGGTATGAATTACTTTCGTAGATTTCCAAAGGAAGATAATATTCCTATTGCAATGTTATTGTTTGAAGAGTCTTTGAAATTGGGTTGCAAGGATTCTCTGCAATACTTGTCAAGTACATATCTTAAAGGCAGAGGTATTCCGAAAAACGTGGAAAAAGGCATGCACTATCTAAAACTTGCAACCGAAGCGGGAAACATTAAAGCGAGTATAGATTATGCGGAACACCTTTGGAAAGGGACAGATATTGACAAAAACATTTTTCGCGCTGTCGAGATATTAAAAGGATTAGATGACTGTAATGCTTTTTTTATGTTAGCGGAGATTTTTAGAGAAAATGCTGAATACGAAAAAGCATTTCGCTACTACCTAAAGGGAGCAGAGAGCAACCATGTTTACTCACAGTATTCTGTGGCGTTATCTTTTGCTACCGGCCAAGGAGTAAAAAGAGATATGAAGGAAGCTATAAAATGGCTTAAGTCTGCGGCTGCGTTGGGATATGGCGAAGCAAGACGCAAATTAGAGGAGCTTGGAGAAAAATGGGACTAATGGAATACTTATTAATCGCGGTTGGTGCAATTGCAGTGGCATTTTTAATGATAACGATTGTGCGACGCATTTCCGCCTATTACAGACAACGTTATAATATGAGTGTATGGGCAGGAGTGTTTATGCTTGCTATATCTGCAATACTAATTGCGTTTATGGTATTTCATTATCATGCTGTTAATGTTGCGTTCCTTATAATAGCAATAGTGTTATTGCTATTAACAGGATTCCTTGATATAAGGCACGCTGGTGTTGGTATGGGACTCCTTGCTTTGCTATTCCAAATCATACTCTCATCTATGTTTTTGGCAATATTAGTTGTATCTATAATAATTCTTATAATAAGAGCATTACGACGCGGAGACGATTTTATCCTTGATACTGTTACAGGGACTTCGAGCGGATTTAGAAATGGAGTACGGCTCTTTTTCATGTTTTTTATTCCATAAACCATATATAAGCAAATCACATATAATATAGTACAATAATGGTAAGTGTGAGGTTTGCTTATGGCTTTTTGTGTTAGATTTTTAGTGTTAATCATTATTACATTTATAACAAAAAGAGTTTACGAAAAACGGAGAAGCAATGAATTAACAGTTTTAACAATATACTTTGCCATAATAGCATTTGTTTTTTTGCTATAGAACCGGCGATGATAGGAGATGTAAAGATGCAAAATGTTTTTAAAGCAGAAGAGATGCCTTATAGAGTTGGAGGATTGCTTTACTCNNATATTAACGAAAAGGATTAAACAATTAACATCGCTTGCATTATGTTTAGAGGATTCAATTTGCGACGATAGTTTAGAAGAAGCAGAAAAACAATTAAAGGAAACGCTGTCTTTACTCAAGAATAACAATTCTGAGATTCCATTATTATTTGTTAGGGTTAGATCTGTAGAGCATCTTAAAAGAATACATGAATATTTGGGTGAAGCCGAATCGATTCTCACAGGGTACATTCTTCCGAAATTTGACTTGACAAATTGCGAAGCTTATTGCCAGTTGATTCAGGAGTACAATTTAGGGAGAAAAGTTCGGCTCTATATTATGCCTATTTTGGAAAGCAAAACGGTAGCTGATATAGGAAATAGGGTTGAAAACCTTTGGTCTATAAAAAACCATTTAGACTCTGTTAGTGAGTTTGTTCTAAATGTTAGAGTCGGTGGAAATGATTTCAGCAACATGTATGGCTTAAGA
>LXOW01343501.1_pt1 | contig 12376 bp, 11 predicted proteins | sample 1368591 | NCBI WGS metagenome assembly LXOW01 (sample SAMN04884650, study PRJNA319009) | bovine gut metagenome | isolation source: Cow rumen | host: Bos taurus | place: Italy: Legnaro (PD) | collected 2014-07-09
AACCACAACGGCCGCACCGCCGACAACGAGATAGCCGCCGGTCGTGGTTTCTGGCCCGGCCTCTGCTGCAGCCTCAAGCACTCCAGCCGTTTCGCCTCCTACTGTCTGCTGGCCAAGGGCGCCTATCCCGCCGAGCTCGACATCTCGCTGCCCTTTGCGCTGGTGAGCAACAACGAGACAAAGGGTCAGCTGGAGGTGATGCCGGCCTACTGGTGGATGTACAACATGTATGCCCTCAACCGCAACGAGAAGAAGTTTGCCAAGCGCGACAAGCGCGTCTACAAGTCCCAGCATATTGAGTTCACGCCGCTGGCGCCCGACACGGCCGAGGAGATTGTGTGCGGCCGCGAACTGCTGCGCCACTGGACCGAGCAGGCCTATCTGGCCTCCCAGGGCAGCGACGGCAAGATCGTCGTCACCGCGCCGGGTATGGAGAAAGGCAAGCGCCGCGTCGTTATCACCAAGGCTGCACAGGGCTATGCCGCCTACGAGGAGATGCTGGTCTACTACGCCATGCAGACACTGCTCGCCGACCGTGCCGAGGGCGACCGCACCATGCCCGACGCCACAAAGTACGAAGGACAGCGCGAGGTCTGCTGGGAGAATATCGGCGGACAGCTCATCGCACGCAGCGACGTGGAGCGGCTGATTGCCGATGTCGAGGAGGGTCGCCTCGCCTCCTGGGAGCAGGTGCATGAACGTTTCGACACGCTGTGGCAGCAGTACCCCGACCAGAAGCGCCGTCACGCCTACCAGCTGCTCTGCATGCTGGCGGGTGTCAAGAGTCTCGGCGACGAGCAGTGGGGCCGCTACCTGACGCGCTACGATGAGCTATGCCATTACGTGGCAGAGCAGGTGCGTGTCACCCGTGAGAAGGACGAGCAGAATCCCTTTCGTCGCATGACCTACCGCAACGACGCCGAGATGCAGGCCGTGTTGGGCTGATGCGGCGAGGCTAAATAAATGTAGATTGTCTCCAGAACGTGACGCCCTAGGGCTGTCACGTTCTGTGTATATGTCGCTTTTAGCGCTCTTCCAGCTGTTCGGCAATATGGGTGAGCTGTTCCCTGGCTTGGAGCAGGGTGGCGATGGCTTGTTGGCGTGCGATGTTGGGGTCGGGCGTGCTGCTTTCGTGTCGCAGCTGTTCGCGGGCGCCCTCGATGGTGAATCCCTTGTCACGGGTGAGCTGCTGGATGCGGCGTAGCAGTTCGATGTCGCCCTCCACATAGCGCCGGTCGCCTTTGGCGTTTTTGGTGGGACGCAGAGTGGGGAACTCTTTTTCCCAAAAACGCAGCGTCGAACTGTTCTCATGCAGCATCTCCGCCACCTCCCCAATAGTATAATACAGTTTTCCCATAGTTTTTTTCTAATTAAGTCCAATTAGTCTTATTGGTCCAATTAGTCTAATTAGTCCAATGGGTCCAATTAGACCTATTACTCCCGCCTACCAACCCTTCAACTCTTAATAAGTATAATACCCCTGGTTATCCTGGTAGGAGCGGCGTTTGTCGTATTTGACGTCGCGCAGTGCCGAGGCCTTGATGTTGATGGAGAACATCCAGCTCTTGTAGTAGCCGAAGGGCACCCAGTTGAAGCGCATCTCCCAGCAGTGCAGGTCGCGGTAGATGTCGATGGAGGTGTACGACATGCCGTGGTTGACGAAGTCGTAGCCCGACGAGAAGGCAATCTTCCAGTTCTCAGTAAGCGTGACGTTGCCCGACAGGCTGAGGGTCTGTGTGATGTTGCTCTCGTAGTTGTATTTGGCGGCGACGTAGCTGTTGACATAGGTGAAGGTGTAGTTGACCGACACGTTCCACGGCACCGAGAAGTCGGCATACGTGCCCACCAGCAGCGCGGGATTCCACGAGTAGGGCGACTGCAGGATGGACGGCGGCAGGACCTGTCCCTCGCTCTTCGGCGTCTCGCCGCCCCGTTTCAGCGTCTTCTCGTTGATGGACAGCGAGAGCTGCGCGCTGTAGTTGGAGCTGTTGCGGTGGAAGAGTTTGCGCTCTTTGTCCCACAGGAACTGGTTATGTTTGCGGCCCGCCTCGTCGATGACGTAGGGCGAGAAACTGCTGCTGTAGTTCAGGATGAGACCACGGAAGAGGGTGGTGCGGCCCGAGATGCTCAGGTCCGACCAGTTGAGCGAGTCCTTGGTCATGTCGTAGCCCATGGAGAAGGTGAGGTTTTCCAGCAGGGTGATTTTCTTTATCTCGGCGGTGCTGTCGTTGCTGGTGGCGATCTTGGCCTCCAGGTTGTTGCCGATGCTCATGCGGATGCTGCCGGCCCGTCCGTCGGAAGGGCCGCCGTAAAGGCTCTGCTCGAAGATGGAGTAGCGGTGCACATAGCCCGTGGTGTCGGTGTACTCTTTCCAGTAGCCGAACCGGCTGTTGCCGAAGTCGGGATGGTAGGAGAACGACACCGAGGGGTTGATGACGTGGCGGATGGCCTTCAGGAAGGGTATCTTGAAGTTGAACTGGCCGTAGATGCGCGTCGACAGGGTGGAGGAGTAGTTGAAGTCGCGGTTGGCGGCAAAGTTGCGGATGGTGTCGATGGTCACGTTGTCGGTGACGCTGTCGTAGTGCTTCTCGATGGTCGACCAGTGCCAGCGCTCGTTGTAGGTGATGGAGTTGGTCCAGTTGAAGTATTTCAGCACTTTGATGGTGCTGGAGATGGGTATGGCGTGCTGGACGCCGTACTGCATCTTGTTGCGTGTGGCTGCGGTGAAGAGGGTGGAGTCGCCGGTGGAGATGTTGTTCTCCGCGCTGAGGGTGTACGACATGGAGATGTTCTCATACCATTTGTACGACCCTACCACGTTCTTGCGTCGGAAGGGGTAGAAGCTGACGCTGTTGACCGACAGGGAGGGCAGCTGCAGGTTGATGAGACCCGTCTGCACGTTGTACGATTCGCGGGCGGACAGGGCCAGGTTGAACGATTTGCCCAGCTGCGAGGTGAACGAGATACTCGACGTGGTGGTCGAGGTGAAGTAGTCGCTGCGGTTGGTGGTGTTGCGGTTGTAGTTGCGGCTCTGCAGGTTGACGTTGGCCGAGAAACGGCGGTAGGGGTTGGCTTTGGGGTCCTGGTCGTGCTGCCACGATACCTTGAAGTCGCTGTATTTGTTGTAGGTGTTGGAGTCGCCCTCCAGACCCTCCTTGGTGATGCCGTAGCGCACATCGATGTTGCCCTTGTAGCGGTAGCGCCGGTAGTAGTTGGATTTGGCCTCGGCGGCCCAGCTGAGGTTGGTGTAGATGTCGCCCAGCAACAGCAGGTCTATCTGGTCGTTGAGCGCCAGGTAGTAGCCGCCGTCTTTGAGGTAGTAGCCGCGACTGTTCATCCAGCCGTAGGAGGGGATGATGATGCCCGACGACCGCTCGTGCGAGATGGAGAAGAAGGCGAAGGGGATGGCGATGGGGGTGGGTACGTCGGCCAGCGACAGGTAGGCGGGACCGGTGAGCAGCTTGTCGCCCGTGATGATTTTCGATTTGGAGAAGTTGATGGAGAAGTGCGGGTGACTATAGTTGCAGGTGGTGTAGAGTCCGCTGCTGAGGAACATGACGGAGTCGTTCATCTTCTTGATGCGGCTGCCGTGCAGATAGCCCTCGCCCTCCTGGGTGATGATGCCCGAGATGATGCCTTTCTTGTTGTTGTAGTTGAAGACGATGGTGTCGGCCAGATATTCCGACTCACCCTGGACAAAGAAGGGCTTGCCGCCGATGCGGCCGTTGCTGTCGGGCGTGCTGGTGGCGGTGAGCCGTGTCGACTTGAAGTCCACCTGCACCGCGTCGGCTTTCAGCGACATGTCCTGATATTTGACCGCCCCCTCGCGGTAGAGGTAGGCGCGGCGCATCAGGACGTCCAGCTCGATGGAGTCTTTGGCCTGGTAGTCCACCACATCCTTCAGCGCGTTGGGCGAGACGGGCATGGCGGCGGGCACGGTGTCGACATGCACCGTCGGGTCGATGCGGGCGGCACTGTCGTAGGCGTGGCCCAGGCTGTCGAGCATACGGCCCCGTTGGACGACGCTGTCTATCTGGTGCAGAAGGCTGTCGGTAGGATGCAGGGTGCTGTCGGCTACCGTTTGGGCCGCCAACGGTGGCAGCAACAGCAGGAGCCAGATACAGAGCAACCAACAGCGTTTCTCCAGTTGCCTGTCTTGCAACTGTTTCTGCGCCGGAGTCCGCTTTGTTTGTTTTGCAAGGAACTTGCGAAACATGGATAATGATTTTTTCTGTATCTTTGCAGCTTAAAGTTGCAAAGATAAGATTATTTGGCCATATCTCGGCAAATAAATACAAATTCACGATGAAACGGTTGGCATTTCTATTGGTTTGTTGCTTGACGTTAGCAGGCACTGTCAGTGCCCAAAAGAAGGAGGCAGGCAAGGTTCGGACGGTGGTCATTGACCCGGGTCACGGCGGCGTGAAACCCGGCGCCATCGGCAAGCACTGTTCGGAGAAGGACATTGTGCTGCAGGTAGCCAAGAAGCTGGGCAAGCTGATCAACGACAACTACCCCGATGTGAAGGTTATCTATACCCGCACCACCGATGTGGACATCGCGCTCTCCGAACGCGCCCACATCGCCAATACGGCCAAGGCCGACCTCTTCCTCTCCATCCATGCCAACTCACACCCCACCTCGACGCCCACCGGCGTGGAGAGCTTTGTGATGGGTCTCTCCAAAAGCAAGGCCAATATGGATGTGGCCCGCAAGGAGAATGCCGATATCTTGCTGGAGAAGGACTACAAGAGCAACAGCGCCTACCAGGGTTTCGACCCCAACTCGCCCGAGAGCTCCATCATTTTCGCCATGTTCCAGAACGCCTATCTGGACAAGAGCCTTACCTTTGCCGAAATGATACAGAAACAGTATGGCAAGTCGCTCAGCACGGTCAACCGCGGTGTGAAGCAGGCCGAGTTCATGGTGCTCTACATGTCCGCCATGCCCGCTGTGCTGACGGAGATAGGCTTCATCAGCAACCCCACCGAGGAGGCGCTGATGATGAGCGATGCCGGACAGGCCAAGATCGCCATCGCCCTGTTCAACGCTTTCATGGCCTACAAATGTGCCGAGGAGGGCTGCCAGCCCATCGCCAAGCCCGTCATCGATCTGCCCGGTTACGGCAAGAATGCGCCGACCAAGGTGGAGGAGGTCAAGCCGTTGCCGGTGGCCGACACGACGGTGGCCGACACGGTGCCGCCGGTCGACACGACGGCGACTGCTGCGGTGGCTGCACCGCAGGCGAAGCCCGCCGACACCATCTACGGTGAGCCGTTACCGCTGCCAGAGCCCGCGACACAGACCCAGACGGCCGAGGTGGAGCGACCGGTCTACAAGGTGCAGTTCCTCTCGGTCAGCCATCCGCTGAAGGAGGATGCCCGCGAGCTGCGCGGCGTCACCGACTATGACGTCTACGAGGAGAACGGCACCTTCCGCTACATCAAAGGCAACGCCACCACCATCAACAAAGCCAAAGCCATCCAGAAGGAGCTGCGTGAGCTGGGCTTCAAAGACGCCTTTGTCGTAGCCTTCTACAAAGGAAAGAAAATCAGCATCCAGCAAGCCCGCGAACTGAGCGAACAGTAGTGAAGATGTGAAGTCGTGAAGATGTGAAGTTGTGAATCTTAACATTTTAACATCTTAACAACTTAACAATATTAAAACCCTTTTGCATGCTCGAAATAAACAAAATAACCAAACGCTACGGTAGCCAGCTGGCGCTCGACAACGTCTCGTTCCATGTCGACAAGGGCGAGATTGTGGGGTTGCTGGGTCCCAATGGTGCTGGCAAATCCACGCTGATGAAAATCATCACCTGTTTCATCCCTCCGTCGGAGGGGAGTGTCACGGTATGCGGACACAGCATCTACGACGACCCGCTGGCGGTGCGCCGCTGCATCGGCTACCTGCCCGAGCACAACCCCCTCTATCTGGAGATGTACGTCCGTGAGTTCCTGCGTTTCGCCGCCGGTGTCTTCCATCTGGACAATGTGGCGCAGCGTGTCGAGGAGGTGATCGCGCAGACGGGGCTGACGCCCGAGGCCGACAAGAAGATTGGCCAGCTCTCCAAGGGCTACCGGCAGCGTGTAGGACTGGCGCAGGCGCTCATCCACGACCCCGAGGTACTCATCCTCGACGAGCCCACCACGGGACTGGACCCCAACCAGCTGGAAGAGATACGCGCACTCATCCGCACAGTCGGCAAGCAGAAAGTGGTGTTGCTCTCCACGCACATCATGCAGGAGGTCGAAGCCATGTGCAGCCGTGCCATCATCATCAACAGAGGCCGTATCGTCTCCGACGACAAAATGGAGCACCTGACCTCCCAGCAGCTCACCGAACGCTTCCACCAACTGACCATCGGCTAGTAGTCGTGAAGATGTGAAGTTGTGAAGAAATGATGCGTAGCACCTTAACAACTTAACATCTTAACACCTGAACAACTTCACTAATCACCATTCACCATGAACCGTTCCGAACTTATCACCCTTATCCGTCAACGCAAATCGTTTCTCTGTGTCGGTCTCGACACCGACCCCGACAAGATGCCTGCCCATCTGCAGGGTCAGCCCGATGGTGTGTTCCAATTCAACAAAGCCATCATCGACGCCACCATCGACTATGCCGTGGCCTACAAGCCTAATATCGCCTTCTATGAGAGCATGGGCATCGAAGGACTGGTGCAGCTGAAGAAGACCATGCAGTATCTCCAGAGTCTGGACAAGAAAGCCTTCACCATCGCCGACGCCAAGCGCGGCGACATCGGCAACACCTCGCAGCGTTACGCCAAGGCCTTCTTCGACGCGTCGGGCGACTTCAATTTCGACGCCGTCACCGTGGCGCCCTATATGGGTGAGGACTCGGTGCTGCCCTTTATGGGTTATCCCGACAAGTGGGTCATCCTGCTGGCGCTAACCTCCAACAAGGGTGCTGCCGACTTCCAGTTCCTCCGCGACGCCCAGTCGGGCAAGCAGCTCTTCGAGTGTGTGCTGGAGCGTGCTGCCCAGTGGGGCACGCCTGACAATCTGATGTTCGTTGTGGGAGCCACCAAGGCCACTATGCTCTCGCAAGTGCGCGCTATCGCGCCGCGCAGCTTCCTGCTGGTGCCCGGCGTAGGAGCCCAGGGTGGCAGCCTGGAAGAGGTGTGCCGTTATGGTATGACGGAAGACTGTGGACTGCTGGTCAACTCGTCACGCGGCATCATCTATGCCTCCAACGGCACCGACTTCGCCGAGAGAGCCGCCGAAGAGGCGAAAAAACTGCAGCAGCAAATGGCCCAGTACCTGTAATGAAGTAAGATGTAAGAGCTAAGAATTAAGAAGCAGTTAGCGGTTAGCTTTTTTCTAGGCAGTCCTAGGATTCCTAGGCAGTCCTAGGTTCTCCTATCAATAATTCTCAATTTTCAATTCTCAATTCTCAATTCAAGTAATGTCCCCCAAACTCTCCCTCCACATCGTCCTGATTCTCACCTTCATCGGATCGGGTTTTTCTTGTCTGGCCTATCTGGTGTCGGGCATCTTCTACGACACGTTCCAGCAGACCCTCTCCGCCATCGCCTCGGCCAATCGTGAGATGGCTGTCTCTGCCGACCTGTTTGCAGCCTTCCCCCGACTGCTCTTCATCTCGTTGGGAGTGTTCTATGGCATCTCCCTGTTGGGCGCCATCGCTATGTGGAAACTCAGCCGTTCCGGCTTCCATGCCTACACGCTGTCCCAGCTGGTCATTATAGCCCTGCCGGTCTTCTTCATGGGGAAAGCCTATTTTGGGATTGGCGACGCCATGTTGACCCTGCTGTTTGTGCTCTACTACTATTTCACCCTGCGCCGCCTGGGTGCCTTCAACCGCGACGACAACCAGCAGTTCGACAATCCCTCAGCGCAGAATCCGACCGACGCCAATTAATAATTCGTCATCCCTCGTAGGGGTGTACTCCCGTGTACGTCCTCCTCGTACCCCTGTGTACGTCTTCTTCCGTTTTTCAGTGTGTATGGGGTGACATCCCTGTCCCCCGGAATTATGTAATACCTTTTCCTATGACAACATTTAGAATATTAGGATTTGTGGCACTGCTGTTTACTGTATGTGCATGTGGCGGTAGGCAGAAGGCTGCGACGGTGGAAGGACACTACGTCTACGAGCATGCTTTCATCTATGATATGGAGGACAGCCACTTCGATGTGAGCGAGACAGGCACGATGGATTTCTACTCCGACGGCACGGCGCTCGACTCGGCACGACAGGTGTACCATGTGACGCTCGCCGACGGCGATACGGTGATGTGGGTGTACAACTACATCAGCCCCAGCCGCTGGCGGCTGGAGGGCGACACGCTCTTTTTCGCCGGCGTCAAGGAGGGTTTCCGTATGGAGGTTGTCGAAGGCGTGGCCACGGAGCTGACGCAGAAGATTGCCAACGCCTACCGCAGCGGCATCGACTACGAGTATAAGTTCCACCTCGACACGCTGACCGCCGAGAAACTGCAATGGAGCTTCACCTACCGCGACGGCCACAGCGACACATGGACATTCTTTCGTGAATTGAAAATTGAGAATTGAAAAATATGAGAAGTGTGCTGACACATCCGTTAAATCCGTGTTTGCTCAACAAGTTCACAGTGCATACCACGTTTAACAAGTTTGCGGGATACACCACGTTTTTTGCTAAATCGAAAACATTCTTTATTTTTGTAATCTGATTCTATTCTTAATCTTTTAATAATATACTGTATTACAGGTATTAGTATATTTGTATATAGAAACGTAGATTTATATAAACGGATATTTATATTATGGAATTCTACGATCGTGAAGAGGAAATCAGCATCCTTCGGGAGAACGAGCAGCTGGCCGAACGCAACGCCATGTTCACCGTGCTGATGGGACGCCGTCGTGTGGGCAAAACGGCTCTGGTGACGAAGGCTTTCGAGAACAAGCAGTATGCTTACCTCTTCGTGTCGAAGGATAGCGAGGCCATCCTTTGCGGCAAGTTCCAGCGGGCGCTCGAAGAGCAGTTGGGCATACAGGTCTATGGGCAGCTGACCCACTTCCGCGACCTTTTCGAGGTGGTAATGCGTGAGTCGCAGAAACGCCACTTCACGGTGGTCATCGACGAATTCCAGAACCTCTACAAAGTCAATCCCGCTATCTTCAGCGAGATGCAGGACCTCTGGGACCGCCTGCACAAGGAGTCGCGCATCAACCTCGTCACCATGGNNAAGTCAATCCTGCTATTTTCAGCGAGATACAGGACCTCTGGGATCGATTGCACGGCACATCGCGCATCAACCTCGTCACCATGGGCAGCATCCGCTCGCTGATGAAACGCATCTTCGAGGAAGAGGGGGAGCCACTCTACGGCCGTCCCACCTCCAAGTTCACCCTCCGCCCCTTCACCATCGCGGTGCTGAAACAGATCTTCCGCGACCACGCGCCCAACTACCGCAACGAAGACCTCCTCTGCCTCTTCATGATTACCGGCGGCGTGGCCAAATACGTTGAGCTGCTGATGGATGCGGGGTGCTATACCAAGGAGAAGATGCTCAACTACGTCTGCCGGCGCGACTCCTACTTCCTCACCGAGGGGCGCGACCTGATGAACCAGGAATTCGGCGACGAGAGCGCCACCTATTTCTCCATCCTGCAGCTCATTGCCGGTGGCCTCAACCGGCGGTCGGACATCGACGGCGCCATGCAGCGCGACATGGGTGCTTTCCTTCAGAACCTGGAGAAGAACTACAGCGTCGTCAGCCGACTGAAGCCCATTCTTTCGAAGCCGAATAGCAAGACCTCCTCCTACGAGATCTCCGATCAATTTCTACGCTTCTGGTTCCGCTTCATCTGGCCTTACCAGTCGCTGGTCGAGCGCGGACAGCTCACGCTGCTGAAACAGAACATGGTGCGTGGCTACGAGCAGTTCACCGGCCGCACTCTGGAGCAGTATTTTCAAACACTGGCGATGGAGACAGGTCGATACACCCTGGTGGGCAACTGGTGGGACCGAAAGGGGCAAAACGAGATAGACCTGATAGCCTTGAACGAGTTCGACTACACCGGTCTCGCGGCCGAGGTGAAGCGCAACCCCGACAAGCTGAGCCCTGCCGAATTGCGCTGCAAAGTAGAGTATCTGCCCGCCTCCGACTTCGGGCGCTATCAACTTGCACTAGTGGGCTTCTCGATAGAGGATATGTAGTATTTAACTCCCTCAAATCAACATATCAACCTATCAACGTAAGGCGTTTATGGAAACCGAACGACTGCTTTTTCGCCCTTGGCGCGACGACGATGCCGAAACGCTGTACAAATACGCGTCCGACCCCGAGGTGGGGCCGCGCGCTGGCTGGCCGCCGCATAAGAGCGTAGAGGAGAGCCTTGAGATTATCCGCACCATCTTCCACAGCGACCACATCTGGGCCATCGAATGGAGAGAGACTGGCGAGCCCATCGGCTGCATAGGCTATTATACCCACGGTGAGAGCAACATTGATATCGGCGAGAACGACGCCGAGGTGGGCTACTGGGTGGCGCGTCCCTACTGGAACCGCGGCATCTGCACCGAAGCCCTGCGCCTGCTCATCGACTACTGCTTCAACGAGAAAGGCTTCCGCACCCTCTGGGCCGACTACTTCCCCGACAACCCCGCCAGCGGCAAGGTGATGGAGAAATGCGGCTTCCGCGACACCGGCATGGTCAACCGCTGCAGCCGCCTCCAACTCGGCAGCGACAAACCTGTCCGTATCATGCGCTTAGACGGCTGTGAGTAGTGCTGGTAATGTTTTATAATTAGACAAATTATAAGTTAGTGTCTGGAGAATTAACTATCCAATAGTACGGTGGGGGTTGTAGAAAGCCCCAAAAATGGCAGTTGTGGTGGCAATTTCGCGCTTTTTCACTAAAAATGCATCAAAAAAATGAACATTGTAAATTGTTGATAAATAGGTATATGTTTTTATTTTGTGAAGAAAAGACAAAAAATATTTTACCGTATGAAAATAAATACGTATTTTTGCAACCTCAAAACGAGAAAAGAGTTGTTTGAAAGGCTGAGAAAGCCGATGTAACTCAGTTGGTAGAGTAGCTGATTTGTAATCAGCCTGTCGGGGGTTCGAGTCCCTTCATCGGCTCGTATTTCCGAAACATCGGTTGAAATATGGGGGAGTCGCATAGCGGCAATTGCAACAGACTGTAAATCTGTCCTCTTCGGAGTTCAGTGGTTCGAGTCCACTCTCCCCCACCACTACACCTACACAAGCGGAAGTAGCTCATTTGGTAGAGCGATAGCCTTCCAAGCTATAGGTGGCGGGTTCGAGCCCCGTCTTCCGCTCGAAAAAATTACCTGAATGGGTGGCGAGAGAAAGCAAACCCCTGACAGTTAAAAGCTGCAGTAGCTCAGCTGGTAGAGCGCATCCTTGGTAAGGATGAGGTCACCGGTTCAAATCCGGTCTGTAGCTCTTTTTTAGTGCAAAAAGGTGAGAGTGATGTTGATAAGAGAGACGCAACCATTGCGCCTCTATGTTTGTGGAAAAAACAGTGTCATTAACAACTTATTAACAACGCATCCGCTCGCAGCCTTCACCACTGAACACTTAATACTGAAACATTAACACTTAATACGTATTAAAAAATGGCAAAAGAAAAATTTGATCGTTCTAAACCGCACGTCAACATTGGTACCATTGGTCACGTCGACCACGGTAAGACCACTTTGACCGCTGCTATCACCCAGGTTCTCGCAGCCAAGGGTCTGTCCGAGGTTAAATCCTTCGACGCTATCGACTCCGCTCCCGAAGAGAAAGAGCGTGGTATCACCATCAACACCGCTCACGTCGAATATCAGACTGAGACCCGTCACTACGCACACGTCGACTGCCCTGGCCACGCTGACTACGTCAAGAACATGGTCACTGGTGCTGCTCAGATGGACGGTGCTATCCTCGTTGTCGCTGCTACCGACGGTCCTATGCCCCAGACCCGCGAGCACATCCTTCTCGCCCGTCAGGTTGGTGTTCCCCAGCTCGTTGTTTTCCTGAACAAGTGCGACCTCGTTGACGACCCCGAACTTCTCGACCTCGTTGAGATGGAAGTCCGCGAGCTCCTCAGCAGCTACGACTATGATGGCGACAACATCCCCGTCATCCGTGGTTCTGCTCTCGCCGCCCTCAATGGTGAGCCCAGCGGTGTTGCCCAGGTTGAAGAGCTTATGAAGGCTGTCGACACTTGGATTCCTCTGCCCACCCGCGCTGTTGATAAGGATTTCCTCATGCCCGTCGAGGACGTCTTCTCCATCACCGGCCGTGGTACCGTTGCTACCGGTCGTATCGAGACTGGTGTTATCCACACCTCCGACCCCGTCGACATCATCGGTATGGGTGCTGAGA
>LXOW01123478.1_pt1 | contig 12370 bp, 16 predicted proteins | sample 1368591 | NCBI WGS metagenome assembly LXOW01 (sample SAMN04884650, study PRJNA319009) | bovine gut metagenome | isolation source: Cow rumen | host: Bos taurus | place: Italy: Legnaro (PD) | collected 2014-07-09
AAGCTGGAGCAATTGGAAAGTGCCCAAATAGTGAAGAAAGAGTTCCGGATATACTGATCTTACCCGATAATAATATGGCAATTCTCAATGACGAAAAAAGATTTGGAGAATTTAAGGATGAACTTGAGAAGTATCCGGAAATAAAAACTGTTTATTTAGTTACAGACTACGAACCGAGCTTCGTATCTATGACCCAAGCACTACGAGGCAGAAAAACACATCAGCTCTATCGGGATTATTTAGAGAATTTTAGAATCAACGCAGGGAGGAACGGCAGATGAAAATTGATCTTATACCATTCCAAGAGAAAGCAATCAATAATCTAAGAATTGAGCTTGCTGAGGCGCTTGGAAGTTATCATCGCACAAAAGTTCCTCATGTTGTATCGCTTCAAGCACCAACCGGCGCAGGCAAGACTATTATGATGGCGGCGCTAATTGAGGCTATCTATACCGGTTTCACTTCTTCCGATGGAGTTATTTACGCTGAACAACCGGACGCTATCTTTGTGTGGCTTTCCGACTCCCCGGAACTAAATGAACAGTCAAAGCAAAAAATAGAACTAAAAACAAGCCGTCTTCGCTTTGGACAATGCGTAACTATATCTGACGAGTCATTTGATATGGAGATACTTGAAGATGGTAATATCTACTTCCTCAACACACAGAAGATTAGTCGCGCCGGTAATTTGACACATCATACTGACACGCGTCAATATACAATTTGGGAAACGCTTGAAAACACCATTCAAAACAAGTCGGATCGCCTCTACTTCATTATTGATGAAGCACATCGCGGCGCAAAGAGCAAGCGCGAGGCCGGTACAGACACAACGATCATGCAGCGTTTCATTAAAGGTTATGAATATATTGAGGATGGCGCGAAACGCAGAATGAGTCCCATGCCTGTCGTTCTTGGAATGAGTGCAACCGCGTCAAGGTTCAATACACTAATTGGAGACACCAACTCTACACTTCACAGGTGCATTATTACGCCGGATGAAGTTCGCGCATCAGGTCTGTTAAAGGATCGCATTGTTATTACATATCCCGATGACGCCACAAGAAACAATGATATGGTTCTTTTGGAAGCGGCAACGGATGAGTGGGATAAAAAGTGCCGTCGCTGGTTCCAGTATTACTCTGAGCAAAAGTCTGCTCGAGTTGACCCTGTATTTGTAATTCAGGTTCAGCCCGGTCATGGGAATGTGCTATCTGAAACCAATCTTGACGATATAATAACCAAGATAGAGGAAAAACTGAATATCAGATTCCATGAAGGTGAAGTAGTTCATTGCTTTGGCAGCACAGTCAATCTTGAAATCAATGGTTTGAAAGTGCCGCACGTCAATGCATCTGATATTGCTGACGATCACAAGATAAAGGTCGTTCTGTTTAAGGAAGCACTTTCGACCGGATGGGATTGCCCGCGCGCTGAAACTATGATGTCTTTCCGTCATGCGGTCGATGCAACATATATTGCTCAGTTACTCGGAAGAATGGTTCGCACACCTCTTCAATCGAGAGTTGCAAGAGATGATTTTTTGAATGACGTCAAGCTTTACCTCCCCTACTTTGACAAAAGAACTGTTAAGGATGTTGTTGACGAACTCCAGAGTTCGGAAGGTGGAGAAATACCGACCGAGATCAATGGAGAATCACTGGCAGAACCTACCTATACCAACTGGACTTCTCATATTCCTACACGTCAGCAACGGCAACAGAAAGACCAGAATATGCCTGGACAAATGACGCTTGATGATGTTACTTGGGATCAGAATGGCAATCCCATTGTCAACACAGGAAATAGTCCTATTACTGAACCTGTTTCGAGTGGAGTCACTACACCGGTCTCAGTGAGACCAGAGCAAGATACTCAAGTTAAACAAACAATGCCAAGTCAGCCAGTAATTGAAACGCCGGTTCAGACTGATGAAGGACAACAACTCACAATAGGTGCGCTCTTTGACCGCGAAGAAGTTATCAAGTTTATCAATGAAAAAGGATATCTTACCTTCCTTGTTCGCTACGACAGAATCCACGACTATCTGACGTCGCTTCTCGACCTTGCAACGCTTCTTACTCATCAGGTTATCCACCAGTATGCAATCGACGAGGTCAAGGATGAGGTTGTTGAGATGATTCATACTTATGCCGAAGGACTGCGCAAATCCGGCAAGTATGATGAACTGTCAAAGAATGTTCTTCAGTATAAACTGTCGGTTCAGGTATTTGATGCCTTCGGTGAAGCGCTACGCGACACATCATTTGCGGATTTGCTGTTGACTTCAGAAAGCGACATTGACCGTCAACTTCGTAATGCAGAGGCGCGGCTTGGGCGTTATGGCTTTACCAATGTTTACGGCGGAACTTATTACGATCCTGAGCATCCTAATACCTATAAGATTGATTGTATTCTGTTTGCCGCTGATGATAGTTGTATAGCGGCGCTTGGAGAATATGCAAAGAAAAAATTCCAATCTTATGTCGGCAAATACAGATTATCTATCGTCAACCGTTCCGAAGCCTGCAAGAGAAAGTATCACGATATTCTTGCAGACAGCGACATCGTCAGCGAGCAAATCTTCTCGCTCCCCGAAAATATCAGCGTAAAAGTTGATAACGACGGAAAAGAATACGACAACCATTTGTTTGCAGACGAGAGTACCGGAACAGCAAAGATTAAACTCAATGGTTGGGAATCTGATCTCATTGAAGAGGAATCAAACCAAAATGACTTTGTTTGTTGGTTAAGGAATCCGTCCAGAGCATCGTGGGCTCTTTGTCTGCCTTATGAAATTGCCGGAGAAAAGAAAGCGTTTTATCCTGATTTTCTGATTGTCCGCAGTGATCCTGATCTCAGATACGTTGTGGATATTCTCGAACCGCACGGAGACCAGTATGCAGATAATCTTCCGAAGGCAAAGGCACTTGCAGAATATGCGAGGAAAGAAGATCGTATGGGCAGAATCCAGCTTATTCACAAGGGCACAAATGCCGCAGGACAAAATGGCTTTATCCGTTTGGATCTGACTGATATTGCCGTTCAAGACAGAGTGCTGCGAGCTACCGGTGACGATGATCTTAAAAACATTTTTGCGACATACGGGAAAATGAATTGAAGATGACCAATATGTTTGAATCTGAAAGATTGACGATTCGTCCCTATGATAAGAAAGACTTTGAAGACTTCTTGCAGTTGCAGTTTGAAGATCCGGTTATGAAATCATTTGGCAAAGACGTAATCAGGTCAAGTACTCGCAAAGTTCTTGAAGAAAGCTCATGCGAAAGGTTTTCAATATTTGAGAAGACAACCGACAAATATTGCGGAAATATTGAGTTTCATCAAGATGCAACCGAAGATTATCCCGAAATAGGTATTACTCTACTTGTGGAAAAACAAAACAAAGGTATCGGGACTGAAGCGGTAAAGCTTTTCTGCAATGGCGTTTGCTCGGAACGCGGGATAGATGTTATCTTGGTTAGAATTGAACAAGAGAACGTCAGGAGCAAGCATCTTTTTGAAAAACTCGGCGCAAAATGCGTTGGGAACAGGATTCTTCCTATCTTTGAAAAGTTATATCGAGAGATGGGAAAACCAACTCCAGACAATGGTGAAGAGATTGGAGCGACTACATATTACCTATCTTTACCGATATTGGATGCAGAATAATCGTATAATTCAACTTACAATAGAAAGGTGTTAATACAGTGAAAAGAATAATACTATTACTCCTTGCCACATTTATTGTTTTTTCGCTTTGCGGTTGTAATGAAAGCGGCACAAAACTCGATGACAATAAAAATGAAACCGTATCAAAAACCGACACGGAACAGGTCCCTGAATCGGAATTTGTTGGAACATGGATATGCCTTCGCGAAAACTCATGCAATAACATGGAGATTGTTCTAACTATAACGCAGGAAAATGGAAACTTGAACATCGTCAGGGATATGGAAAGTGGAAAATCTTCTGGTTCCAAGATTACATTTACTGTCGAAATACCTACGGGAGATTCATTTAAGTCGTCAAATACAAACGGCACTTATAAACTGAGCAACGGTATTCTTACAGAGTCGTTTGAAGGCGGTAAAGTAAACTATTATTCTTCAACCGGCAATCTCGATATAAAGATTTGCAAGTTTCCTTTCTGCTCTGATGAATGTGGAGATTTAGGTTATTGTACTAAGCACGATTCGGAAATAGAAAGATATGAAAGTCTATCTGATTCACAGAAAAAATCCATTGGGTATTTCATTAAAGGCCGCTATGACTATTATGATGAGCAGAATGGCGGCTATGCGGGTGATAAGTATTCGGATACTATAATGCGAGAAGCTGCGGACAAGTATGGATTAACCGTTGAACATCTTAATATCATTTGGATGAAGTTTTATGAGTATTAAAATCTTGGTAAGGTGAAAGACCATGGATAAGAATGCGAAGTTAAGACCTCTCTATATTGGTAAGATCCTGTTTGAGATGACAGACGAGGATCACTACCTTTCTACGCCTGAAATCATACAGATTCTTAAAGATAAGTACGGTATAGAGGGTTATCGTACTACAGTTGCTTCCGACATTGAATTGCTGATTGATTTCGGCATGGAAATCGAGATGATTAAGTCTTCGTCAAATCAGTATCATCTTATTTCCAGAGAGTTTGATTTGCCGGAATTAAAACTGCTTATCGATGCTGTGGAATCCTCAAAGTTCATAACCGAAAAAAAGAGTGAAGAACTGGTCTCTAAGCTTGGCAAATTAACCAGTCAAGCACAGGCCGATGCGATAAAAAGAAATCTCGTTCCCGAAGGTCGTATCAAACCCGGAAACGAGTATATCTACTATATAGTGGATGCGATCAATGACGCTATCAATTCAAAAAAAAAGATCTCATTCCAATACTTTCAATACAACGCCAAGAAAAAACAGAAACCCAAACACAATGGTGAGGTTTACAAGTTCAGTCCGTACTATTTAGTCTGGAACGGCGACTACTACTATATAATCGGTTATTCCGACAAGCACCAGGAAATCGGAAGCTTTCGCGTGGATCGTATCAGCAAACAGCCCACGATTCTTTCGGAAAACGCTGTCTCTGCGCCTGATGATTTTGACCTCAACGATTATATTAATACCAGTTTCAGAATGTATAGTACAAAGCGACAAAAGGTTGAACTGATCTGTGACAACTCGGTTATGGACGCTATTATCGACAAGTTCGGCGAGGATGTTCAAACCTATGCGTATGATCTAAAGTCATTCAAGGCAGAAGTCAACATAGCCGTAAGCCACGTGTTCTACAGTTGGGNNGTCGGCAGCGTCAGATGTGTATAAGAGACAGACATAGCCGTAAGCCACGTGTTCTACAGTTGGGTGTTTGGCTTCGGAGGACGAGTTAAAATCAATGCTCCGGAAGAAGTTAAAGGTGAGTATGTAAATATGGTTAAGGCTGCATACGAAGATTGTGTAAAGTGAGCGAGTTTAATATGGACGACAAACCCGCCTTTGATACTATGTCAAAGGAAGAAAAAAGAATAGAGTTATATCTGTCTCAAAAGCGGTTATTAGAAACCTTTCTGGAACGCAATGCGATTTCAAAAGCGCAATACGAAAAGAGCTTGAATGATTTGACAACCAAAATGCATATGGAAGAGTTCAGGTAAAGAATAGGAGCGGTAAAAGTGTTATTGAATAAAGATGGTAGCTTTACTCGGGATATAGATATTGATGAATTAACTATTTCTTTCGGGCATCACTATGGAAAAACGATTTGTCTAATAAAGAATAAAATAACGTATCAGAATACCATCCATCCAACGATTGGTTATATGAGTTTTCCACTTGACTATTTTGTAAAAAATGAAATGGAGATTTCAAAAGGGCAGTTTAATGAATTATCTAACTTGATTTATGATGCAGGTTTGTTAGATTTATTTGATGAGCCATTAGACGATACAATGTATCCTGGCGCAGTCTATCGGTCACTCTATTGCACTTTTGATGATGGTGCAAGTTATCAGTATCGAACTCATGGCTCACCGAAAAAAGCGTTCAACCAAATTGTTGGTATACTTTCTTCGTTTTGCAAATTGGAGACAGTTGAGTCACAAATTGATTTTGAAAATGATAAAAAAGAAAGAATTGTTTTCGTTACAGAATGCTGTGATGCAGTTGCATTAGATTTATGGAAATATTGTCCTAAATGTGGAAAAGCGACTGAAATTCAGAAAAACAAAGGTGTTAATGATTCTTTTGATTTTGACCAAACAATGTGGTTGTGCAAGTCCTGTGGAGAAGGTATCCCAATGGAATATAAGTATTGCGGTAGATGTGGAAACAAAAGAGATTGGTAACATGAAATAACCAGTATTAGAAAAAAACAATATTGTTCAAACGATCTGGAAAGTAAAATGTATATGGAAAAGTAGATAGAATAGAGGGTTTATATGCCATTAAAACTAATCCGAGAGGATATAACCAAACTGACCTGCGACGCCATCGTAAACGCGGCGAACAAGACCTTGCTCGGCGGCGGTGGAGTTGACGGTGCAATACATAAAGCTGCCGGCAAAGGACTTCTTGCCGAGTGTATAACGCTTGGCGGGTGTAAGACCGGCGAGGCAAAGATAACAAAGGGATATAAACTTCCCGCAAAATATGTGATCCATACGGTCGGACCGAGGTGGAGGGATGGAACGCACGGAGAGGAAAGCTTTCTCCGATCCTGTTATCGCAATTCGCTTGAACTTGCAAAAGCGAACGGGTGCGAAAGCGTTGCCTTTCCTCTGATCTCCTCCGGCGTTTACGGGTATCCGAAGGATCAGGCGCTGAAGGTTGCCGTCGATGAGATCACCGCTTTTCTTCTGAAAGAAGATATGCTAGTTTATGTTGTCATTTATGATAAGTCCGCTTATCAAATCGGAGAAAAACTGTTTGACGATATTGCGACTTACATTGACGATAAATATGTCGATGAACATTTTGAGTTCAATTACAGAAGAAGATCGGAAGAAATAGACGCCTGGACCGGTGATCAGGAAAGTGCGGTTCTCAACGATACCTTTATCGGCGAGACGCAAATCCTTTCCTCCATGGCTGCTCCGCAAGCGACATTCGCCCAGGCGAAAAAGACGTCCCTTGACGACGCACTGAAACAAATTGACGAGAGCTTTTCTGAAATGCTGCTTCGCAAGATCGATGAAAAGGGAATGACTGACGCCGAATGCTATAAGAAAGCGAACATCGACCGCAAGCTATTCTCAAAAATCAGAAGCGACCGGCTCTACAAGCCGAGCAAAACGACAGCGCTCGCATTTGCCATTGCTTTGGAGCTTCCATTGACGGAAACAAAAGATATGCTGATGAAAGCCGGCTTTGCATTGTCTCACAGCAACAAGTTTGATATCATTATTGAGTATTTCATTACCAACGGTAATTACAATGTGTTTGAGATCAACGAGGCATTATTTGCCTTTGATCAAGCTCTTCTTGGTGTATGATTATGAAAGATTATTCTTATGGAACTAATTAAAGATGTTCAATCATAAGATACTTAAGGGGAATCAAAATGCTAAATCATAAAGGGACAATTCAACTTGAAACAAAAAGACTAATCTTGAGACGCTTTAATGAAAGCGACGCAGAACCAATGTATAACAATTGGGCTTCTATTCCGGAAGTAACAAAATATGTAACTTGGTTTCCTCATAAAGATGTTGATGAAACCCAATCAATTATAAACCACTGGATAGAAGAATATACTAAGCTCAACAGATATCAGTGGGCGATTGTATTAAAAGAAATAAATGCACCTATTGGATCTATCGGTGTCGTTCGACAAGAGGAAAAAGCCCAGATTGCAGAAATGGGATATTGTATAGGCAATGCTTTTTGGCATCAAGGATATACGTCGGAAGCACTTACATGTATTATGGATTATCTATTTAATTCCGTAGGCTTTAATCGTGTTGCAGCAATGCATGATGTGAGAAATCCAAATTCAGGGGCTGTAATGAAAAAGTGTGGGATGAGATACGAAGGGACGTATAGGGAAGCTGGAATAACCAAAGAAGGAGAACCGTTGACATACTCGGTATATGCTGCGCTAAAAGCTGAATGGTCAAGTACGACAAAATAAAGGCTTTCATTTGTCGCATGCAAAGCGACCTATTTTCTAAAGTCGTTCCTTATAATGTGGTCGTAAGGTTGAGAAACCAAACGATCACATTATTTTTTTGGAGGAATAGAAAATGGAAAAGGTAAAGAACAACATCACGGAACTGGTATTCATCCTTGACAGGAGCGGATCAATGGGAGGGCTTGAGAGTGACACCATTGGCGGATTCAATTCGCTGATCGAGAAGCAGAGGAAGCAGGACGGCGAGTGCTACGTTTCCACCGTTCTCTTCGATAACGTGAGCGAAGTCATTCACGACAGAGTTAAGCTCGCTGACGTCAAGCCGATGACTGACAAAGAGTATTTCGTCAGAGGATGCACGGCGCTGATAGACGCTATCGGCGGNNCAAGTACGCCCGTCCCGAAGACGTGCCGGAACATACGATGTTCGTGATCACTACAGACGGACTGGAGAACGCCAGCCACAAGTATTCGAGCGATGAAGTCAAAAAGATGGTCGAACGCCAGAAGGAAAAGTATGGCTGGGAGTTCCTTTTCATCGGAGCCAATATTGATTCCGTTGAGACCGCAAAGCATTTCGGCATCGGCGCCGACCGTGCCGTAAATTATCACGCAGACAAGCAAGGAACTGCTGTCCTATATGATACAGTGGCGGAGACAGTTTGCTGTATGCGTGCAAGCGCACCTATCCAGGCGGATTGGAGTAAAAAGATCAACGACGATTTCAAGAACAGAAAAAAGAACAACTAACATCATAATTCATAGGAAAGGCGTGGCTTTTAGTCACGCTTTTTCTTTTGCGTTGTTGAACAGAAGCGACAACGCATAGTCAAATTGCAAAAACCCTATTGCAATTACGAAAATTCGTGATATAATCTATAACAGAACGCACCGTTCTGATATGTTTCAAGTGAGGTATTTGTATGAGAGTTAAGAAGCCTGAGATTATGGAGCACATTATAACCTTTGTCAACGAGTTTCGCCGTGAATACGGCAGATCTCCTTCCACTTCCGAAATCGGAACAGAGGTTGGTGTCGCCAAAGGAACGGCATATACATATCTCACGCGAATGAACGAACTTGGAATGATCAGATATGACGGTAAGGATATTATTACGAACCTATCCGACCGTATTAACAAGGAAGTCAATAGCACTCCCATTATTGGCAGAGTTGTATGCGGTGATCCTGTGCAGGAAGAGGAAATGGTGGAGGAATACGTTGACCTTCCCGCGAGTATTTTCGGATATGGCGAGTTATTTATCCTCGAAGCGTATGGTGATTCAATGAACCAAGCTGGAATTGATGCGGGCGACTATGTAGTTGTTCGCAAACAAAACACAGCAAGCTCAGGTGATCTTGTCGTTGCTCTCACCAACGGCGAGAACAATCTAAAACGTATTCAGTTTGATAACGACCGTCAAGTTATTGCTCTTTGCCCCGAGAGCAGTAACAAGCGTCACAAAGTCAAAGAATACAAAGAGGTTCAAATTCAAGGAGTTGCTACTCACGTAATTAAAAAACTAACTTAAAGATGGAGGACGGCAGATGAAAGAATATATCCCTGTTGATGTTATCACAGAACCCGATGAGTTTGGGAATATGCTCCCGAAGCAGATTCTTTGTTCAAACGAACGGCGTTATAACATTCAGCGTATTATTCAGGTCTGCCAACCTGAGGACAAGGTGATCAGGTATACCATCCTGGTTGCCGACAAACAGCGTCAGTTGTTCTTTAACGGGACCGATTGGCGCGTTTCTTCTCCGAACAGAGCAAAGAAATAAGGGGTTGAAAAGGAATGCAAGAAAGAATTGAAGAGGTTCGTATCAACGAGCTAACTGAACAGATTATCCTAAAATACCTGGCGATGAAAAATCAATCGCCTGAATCAGTGGTGTGCGTGGATATTGAAGGCTTGGCTTGCGACTATTTCAAGCAAATAATAATCTATGAAACGTTTGCAGAAGATGATCCGTATAAGGATGCCTTTAGCGCAAACGGAATAAAACCGCTGAAAGTAAGAAGAAACAAAAAAGTTGAGAGTGTTGTTTTCCCAAAAGACACTATTGTATTGGACAAATACTATCAAAACCCGAGTAATATTATCTCAAGGCGTTATGTTCTTGCACATGAAATTGGGCATCGAATATACGAGAAGATGGCTCCGGGACATAATACCGGAAACTATCACTCCATATTTGATGCGGAACGAGTTTATACGATTGATGAGTTACGCGAACAAATGACAATACCTGAAAGCCAAGCAACAAGAGTTGGTTGTGCCTTGCTGATGCCGCAATTCCTTGTTGAAAACACGATTCATAGAGTGGCAAAAAAAAAGAGATTAAATGTTTACGGAGGTCATCAAATCCTTCCGGATGATTCTTCCAAGTTCAAACAAATATCTGACGATCTCGGTGTTACTTTCAATATGCTGATGATAAGGTTAAGAAGACTAAAACTACTTAACTATCGCTCCATTGAAGAATATCTGAACATCGTTGGACTGGAAGGCGGTGAGTTTTAATGTACGTTTGTGTAAGACCAAAATTTGAGAAGCCAAAGTCTACGGAGACTATAAAGAAACTGGAACTCTCTAAGCGAGAAACTCAGACAATGGATTATAGGCATGTTTATTGCCCTCATTGTGGTATTCATATTATCGATGTTTTTGAGGATATTGGTGGACACTTCGCAATTAAATGTCTTAACTGTAAAGGAACTGTTTTAATCAATTCGGCATACTTTCATAGATCGAACATTGCAGCATTGAGACGGTTCCGAATGAAAAAATAATACCTATCACAACTGAATAGATTCATAGCGAGTAAGCGGAGCAGCATTGATTTGCACGACTCAACTTAGTTGAACGTACCGGCTAAATGCCGGTTAGACTACCCAAGCACCGTATGAAGGATAAAACAGACTATTCTGTTTTATCGTCATGCGGTGCTTTTTTGCGCTCTGATGCTTCCTTCATACGGTGCTCTATTTTGAAAGAAATGGAGCACTTTTTATGTTTTACAAATGGCTATGCTACATAGCTGAATATCCGTGATCTCCGAATTTTTGATTTCATCCCAAAACCAAAAATTCAAAATCTAAAGGAGATCACATAGATGAAAAAAAGATATTTTGCTTGGAAAAATGCCAACTGCAATGGTGTTGATCCTGAATGGATAGAACTCTCTGGAAAAGAATTTTATGAACTTCAGAAGAAACCCGAAAACAAAACTCGATATTTTGCGACCCTTGCCCATCCGGAACTTGATGATGTCTGTTATGTGATGGAATGCACCCTAGGAGACTATTTGAAGAATCATAAAGAAAACTGCGAGATCTATCACAAATACGGCTTGAAAAAGAAAGCAAAAAGAACAGAAGTGTCTTATTACTCGACAGTCACAGATACATCGTTACTGACATATGAGGATGTTATTCCGGATGAAACTGAAAATGTTGAGGAAAATGCTATAAAGTCTATTCAAATTGAGAGATTAAAGGTGGCAATTACAAAGCTCAATTTAGATGAACAAGCTATACTTCAAGCGCTCTATTTTCAAAATGAAGACGGAAAAAGCGAACGTCAAATAGCCAAGGAATTTGGACTCCCACAAAAGACATTTAACTGTAGAAAAAAAGTCGTCATAAAAAAACTTCAAAAATATTTCGCTCAAAATTGATTTTTTTAAGCAATAGAGTGGTGAGAGGATAAAATCCTCGAAATCATTGACAACTGAATACCCATTCATCAGGTACGTTACCTGTATCCCGAGCCGGCACGTAGGTGCGCCACGACCTCCAAAATGGAGCGAGCGATAAAACTTATACGGCAAATCCGGATTGCTACCGGAGGAGGCGACGACGGGTACAGGGGATAATGATACTTCCGTAATTCGCGGTCGGGCCACAAAGAAGGCGCGAGGGTGAGACTCCCATGAGGCTGATTAGCAATCAGCCGCCTGATGACTTCCCACAAAGCAGAAATGCTTTCACACCCGGGGTGTCGCGGACAAATAGGGTGTGTATGGAGCACAATGACAGCCGTGCTCCTATACATACCTTATTTGCTCGTGTGGGAAGCACGGGTATTCACAACAAAAAAACATAGGAGATTGAAAAAATGAATCAAACAGAAAAGTTAGAACTCGAAGAAAAACTGTATTCCAAAGAAAAATGGATTGAAGACCTTTATCCTTGCGTAACTGAAAAGTACGTTGAGCACGGTT
>LXOW01398759.1_pt1 | contig 12368 bp, 8 predicted proteins | sample 1368591 | NCBI WGS metagenome assembly LXOW01 (sample SAMN04884650, study PRJNA319009) | bovine gut metagenome | isolation source: Cow rumen | host: Bos taurus | place: Italy: Legnaro (PD) | collected 2014-07-09
ACGAACATCAGCGACGTGACGGACGAGGCGAGCGCCTCGCGCGCCCCGTCGACGTCGTCCTTCGCGAAGAGCCCCGCGAAGGTCGGCAGCAGGACCGTCCCGAACGCGACGCCGACGACGCCGAGCGGGAGGTCCATGAGCCGCTCGGCGTATCCGATCACGCCCGCCGCCCACTCGCTCGCGACCTGGGCGAGGAACTGGTCGAGCATGTAGTTGATCTGGATCGCGCCCGCGCCGAGCGCGGCGATGCCGATGTTGCGCCACACCAGCCGCACCTTCTCGTCCGCCCAGCCGGTGAACGACAGGCGCGGCGTCACGCCGGCCTTGTGCATGCACCAGAGCATGAACGCCATCTGCGCCGCGCCCGCGACGAGGATCGCCATCGCCACGCGGTGGACGCGCTGGTCGAGGCGCATTTCGGGGAAGAACGATATCCACGCGAGGATGCCGATCCAGAAGAAGTTCAGGAGGCACGGCATGAAGCTCGACGCCTTGAAGCGCCCGAGCGCGTTGAGGACGCCCATCCCGAACGCCGCGCCGCAGATGAAGACCATGTAGGGGAGGAGCGTCTTCACGAGCCGGATCGTCAGCGACAGGCGGTGCATGTCCCTAAGCCCCAGCGCGTCGCGGAAATGCACCGCGACCTCGAGTCCGCCCATGCATAGGACGACCACCGCGCCGAGCATCAGGAGCACCATCGTCATCACGGCGCGCGCGAGCTTCGCCGCCTTCTCCAGCGACTCCGCCTCCACCTCGCCCTTGAAGACCGGCACGAACGCGGCGGTGAGCGCGCCCTCGCCGAAGAGCTTGCGCGCCATGTTGGGGATCGCGAACGCGAGCGTGAACGCGCTCTGCTCCACGCCCGCGCCGATGAACTTCGCCTGCAGGACCTCGCGGACCATCCCCAGCAGGCGGCTCGCCATGGTGAACATGCCGACGGTGAAGGTGTTCCTGAGCACGCCCTTCATTTCGCGTCCGCCTTCCTGAAGCAGATCCGGTTGATGATGTCCCTGAAGCTCTCGCCGCCCTTCAGGATCTCGATCGCGATCCTGAGGTAGAGGCAGCGGACGGGCGTCGTCTCGAAGCGCGGGAAGCGCACCGCGTCCTTCTCGGTCGTCACCAGCGCGTCCGCCCCCATGTCGGCGGTGCGGTTGAGCGCGTAGAGGATCTCGGACGCGTCGTAGCGGTGGTGGTCGGCGTACCGCTCGCACCAGACGACCTTCGCGCCGAGATGCCTGAGCGAGTTCTCGAAGCCCTTCGGCGAGGCGATGCCCGAGAGCGTGCAGGTCGTCTTGCCCTCCAGCCAGGAGAGCGGGTACTCCTCGCGGCTCCACACGTCCTTGAGCACCTTCGGCGAGTGGGTGCACTCGACGATCTCGGCCGTGCGGTTGTACTTGCGAACCTCCTCCACGACCGCCGAGACGTCGCCGCGGCACTTGGTGAGGAACACGATGTCGGCCCGCTTCAGGTGGCGCGCCGGCTCGCGCAGGATGCCGCGCGGCAGCATGTTGCCGTTGCCGAAGGGGTTGGTCGCGTCCACGAGCACCACCTCGACGGAGTGCTTGAGCTTCTGGTACTGGAAGCCGTCGTCGAGGATGAGCGTGTCGCAGCCGAGGCGCTTGATCGCGTAGCGGCCGGCCTTCACGCGGTTGCGGTCCACGACCACGGCGACGCCCGGCAGGTTGGAGGCGAGCATGTAGGGCTCGTCGCCGCCGGTCGCGGAGTCGAGCAGCACGTGGCGTCCGTCCGAGACGACGAGCGGCGGGTCGATGACCTGCGTGAACATGCGCTGCCACCACGGCGCCTCCTTGCGGCGGTAGCCGCGCGAGAGGATCGCGACCTTGCGGCCCTCGGCGGCGAGCGTGCGCGCGAAGATCTCGGTGACCGGGGTCTTGCCTGGCCCGCCGTGACGTTGCCGATGGAGATCACCTGGATTCCGAGCGGATACCGCCTCAGCAGGCCGATGCGGTAGAGGAAGTAGCGGACCGAGACGATGGCGGCGAAGACTACGCTGAGCGCCTTGAGGACCGCGAGCAGGAAGCGGATGCCGCCAGGCTGGTTCTGGTCGGCCCCCCGCTCCTGGATGAGCTTGACGAGATAGCTCTCAAGCCGTTCGATCCCGCTGGGCCTGGCCTTTCTCAAGCGCGTCCCTCCCCTGTCAGAACGGGCTGCCGCTCGACGGACCGAGCGCGCGCAGGTAGACGTAGAATCCGAAGCGCCAGTCGTCCGACGACTTGGAGCGGTCGACGCGCTCGTAGTCGTTCTCGTAGGCGACGGAGAAGCGGAAGCCGAGGCAGTCGGTCCTCAGGTCGATCCAGGTGCCGATCTCGTCGAGCTCCGACTCGCGGCAGTCCCAGCGGACGAGCGGGCCCCACGCGACGGCGTCGCAGATTTCGTGCTCGGCCTCGAACTCGAGGTACCCGTACCGCGCCCAGTTGAAGTCCTCGTTGCGCATCGCCGACGGGTCGAACGGAGTCGAGGAGTAGTCCCACCAGCGGTGGTCGCGTCCGACGAAGGAGACCGAGTACTTGAAGTCCTTCGAGACTCGGCGCGCGAACTCGACGTCGGCGTAGGCGAGGACGTCGTTCTCGGTGTCGTACTCGAGCCTCGTCCTGAACGCGGTGTCGTCGGCAGGCCTCCAGCTCGCGCGGACGCCCGGCATCACGCGGACGCGGTCCTTGCCGTAGTTGGGGTCGGCGGGGTCGGCGGGAAGCCGGTGGTACTTGCCGCCCTCGGTCCATTCGACGTCGTTGAACTGCACCGCCGCGTAGAAGTCGACGTCGAGCACCGTGCGCATGCGGCCGTCGTCGCCGGCGCGGCGCAGGGCGTTGCGCAGTCCCGGAGTGACGCCGTACCAGGAATACGGAAGGTTGCGGCTGCGTCCGGCGAACTGGTCGAGCCAGTCGGAGCTGCCCTCCACGGAGTCGAACCAGTAGGGGCGCTCGCCGCCGCGGATCCCGGAGTAGTGCACCTCCTGGGCGAGGAAGTCGGCGTAGGGCTCGAGCACATGCCGCCAGCCGCCGTCGAAGTCGGCCTCGCCGCGGGCGCTGAAGGTCACCCCGCCCTCGACCGTCGAGCGGAAGAGGTCGTCGCCGGTCGAGCCGGCGCGGCCGCGTCCGTCCAGGCTCTCGAAGCCGCTGTCGCTCCACCAGGTCCCCCTGAGGCCCACGCGCGGCACCACCGAGACCGCGTCGGCGACGCGGAACGGCAGCGTGACGCGGTGGTAGGTGTCGAAGCGGAACGCCTGGTAGTCGGCCCACCGCCCGGGGTCGTAGCGGAACGGCTCGGCGGTGGTGGAGTGGCTGCCGTGCTTGGCGTAGTTGCGGTCGAGCCAGCCGGCGCGGGTGTCGGACTCGTAGTTGGCGGGCAGCGAAAAGAGAGGCTGCGGCATCGCCCCCAGGCGGAACTCCGGCAGGCGCGCGACGCCGCCGTAGAAGTCGTTGAGCGGACCCGAGACGCTCACGCCGAAGCCGAAGGAGTTCTCGACGTGCTCGAGCGCGAGCTCGTTGCCCTCGTGGCCGAGGAAGCGGTTGCGCTGGCCGAAATGCCCGTCGCGCAGGAAGTCGCCGCGGAAGTGGGAGTCGCTGAAGTACGCGCCCTTCAGCCGCAGGACGTCGCGCTCGGTGACGTCCCAGGAATGCTCCAGCATGAGCCCGTAGCGCTCGTCGGGGACGGAGCTGCCCCAGTTCTCGTAGTGCCAGCGGCGGCTGCTGGTCCAGTGGTGGTCGTAGGTGTCGGCGTCGAGGTCCCAGGCGTAGTACGCCTTGAACTTCCCGCGCCCGAAGTCGCCGAGCTGCCACCTCAGGCCCTGCCCGAGCGCGACGCCGTTGCGGCTGCGCAGGTCGAGGCGGGTGCTGCCGGAAAGCCCGTACTNNCCCGCCGGCGATGCCGTACACGTACTTGGTCAGCAGGTACGCCCCCCAGCGGCTCGAATACCCGGGCATGACGCGCCAGCCGTAGTCGGTGTCGAGCGGATAGTACCAGTAGGGAAACCAGAACACCGGCACGCCGAACATCCTGAGCGTCATGTTGCGGGCGATTATGTGGCGTCCCTCGCGGTAGACGACCTCGCCGGACCCTTCCCAGTGCAGGTGGTCGAGGTCGTTGGTGCAAGTCGTCACCCGGGTGGGATTGCTGAAGCGGTACTCGTCGCCGCGCTTCTCGACGAGGTCCGACACGAGGCAAAGCGGCGCCGAAACCGCGCGCACATGGCCGGACGCAACGAGCGTCCCGGCCAGGTTGTCCGCGGCCATCACGTCGGCAGTGACCTGGAGCTTGCGCGGCTGCCGAACGTCGGCTTCCCCGGCGGCGGACGCCGGAACTGCGGATACGACGGACAGGGCTGCGGCTAGGATGAGTTTCTTCATATCGTAAAGTATAGCACTTGCAGGGCGGTTGCGTCCAGCGGCGTTCACGGCCGGGCCGCGGCCTCCACGAGGTCGGCGACCTTCGCGGCGGCGTCCGGAACGGCCATGGCCCGCATCTTCGCGCCCATGGCCGCCAGCTGCTCCGGATGGTCGTACTTGTTGACAAGATAGCGGCAGATCTGCCGCGGGGAGAGCTTGGACTGGACGCCCTCGTCCGCCGCCCCGACGGCCGCGAAGGCGTCGGCGTTGTAGTGCTGGTGGTCCCTCATCGACGAAGGCAGCGGGATCAGGAAGGCGGGCTTGCCGCACGCCGCGAGCTCGAAGCAGGTCGACGCGCCCGCGCGCGCCACGACGATGTCCGCCGACGCGAAGGCGTCGGCCATCTCGCGCTCGAAGGCGTGGACGCGCGACGGCAGCGACACGTGCGCGTAGGTGGCCATCACCGGGCCCTCGTCCGCCGCGCCGGTCTGGTGGATCACGTACAGCGGGCGAGCGCCGCCGCGGCGGTCCAGCTCGCCCTTCATCATCGCCAGCGCCTCGCTGAGAAGGCAGTTGACCATGTGCGCGCCCTGGCTGCCGCCGGTGACGAAGACGACGAACGAGTCGGCGGGGATGAACTTGAAGCGCTTTCCGGAGGCAATTGCCGAGCGGACCGGAAGGCCCGTCCTGACCGTCTCGGACTTGGGCAGGTGGCGGGCCGTCACGTCGAAGCTGGTCGCCACCGTCTTCGCGAAGCGCGAAAGGAACTCGACCGCCCGCCCGGGGACGGTGTTCGCCTCGTGGAGCACCACCGGCACGGCGCAGCTGCGCGCCGCCATGACCGGCGGAAGCGACGAGTAGCTGCCCATCGCGAGCAGCGCGTCCGGCTTCTCCTTGCGCATCTCCTTGCGGCAGCGCGAGATCGACCGCCAGATGGCGAACGCGTTCCGCAGCGAAAGCTGCTTTGCGCCGGTCGAGAAGACCGGACCGCTCCACGACCGCATGACGCTCGACTCGATGTCGCGGCCCGAGTCCCAGACCGTGACCTCGTGTCCGCGCGACTTCAGCTCCTCCGCCACCGCGAGCCCCGGAAAGGCGTGACCGCCGGTCCCGCCGCAAGCTACCACGAACTTCATCACCAGTCCCTTTCGTTCGGCGGCAGCGGAACCTTCCTCATCCGCGCCTTCTTGTCCGCCTCGTGCTCGTCGCTGCGCTCCTGCGCCTTCTTGAGCACCGCCTCGATCTCCTTGTCGCCGGGGTCCTCCTTCTCGTCGCCGGACTCCTCGCCTTCCTTTTTGTCGTCCTTGCCTTCGCCGGGATCCTGCTGGTCCTTTGCGCCCTGCTGGTCCTGCCGCTGGTCCTGGCCGTCCTTCGAATCCTGGTTCTTCTGCCCGTCCTGGTCCTGCGGCTGCTGCTGCGGCTGCTGCTGGCCACCGCCGCCCCCGCCGTCCTTCGGCAGCAGCTCGAGGATCTGGCGGATGATCTCCAGCGCCTCCTCCTGCAGCGTCGGGTCGGGGCGCTCGCAGCACTCGAGCTGGATCTTCTCCAGACGCGTCGCGAGGGCGGACACCTTCGCCTGGTCCTCGGCGGTGAACGGCGGCTTGTTGGTGTCCGCCTGCGCCTGCTGCTCGTAGGCGCGCGCCCAGGCCGGGAACTTGGCGCGGAAGCCCCGAGTGAAGTCGAGCGCGTCGCGCTGCCAGCTGCGGTCGTTGACCTTCTCGGCGTCCTGCCACGCGTTGGACTGGCAGACCAGGTCCTCCTCCATGGCGGCCGGCGGCAGCGCGGTCAGCTTGAAGAAGTCGGTGAAGTCGCATTCCGCCGCGGCGATCGAGGAGTACGCCGAGTCCTGCATGTCCTCGAGCTCCTCGACGGCGGCGAGCGAACGCCGCTCGGCCTGGGCGATGCGCTCGACGATCGTCGCCGCCTGCTCCTCGTTGGTGACGGACTTGGCGACCGCGTCGCGAACCGCCACCCACGTCTCCGCCAGCTTGTCCGCCCGCTTCGCGAGCGCAGTCGCCTTGGCGACCGCGACCGGCGCCGCGTTGGTCAGGAAGCCCGACGACTCCGCCATCAGCGCGCGCGACTCGGCGACGGCGGCCTTCAGCATGGAGCCGGGGTCCTTGCCCTCCGTCTCCTTGACGATGCGGTTCACGCGCCGCGTCTCGCGAAGTCCCGGCAGCGCGTCCGTCGCCCGCGTGAAGTTGCGGTTCGCCCGCGCGAGCGACTCTCCGCGCGCGCGGCGCTCGTTGGCGGCCCTAAGCACGATCTGGGCGTCGCGTGCGGCTTCCTCCAGAAGCTCCTCCGAGCCGTCGCCGGCGTCGCCGGAGCGGACGCGGTCGCAGCAAATCTTCGCGACGAGGTCCGCGGCGCGGCACCCGACCTCCGAGACCTTGCCGTCGGGGTCGATGCGCCCCACGAGCTCGCGGGCGACGGCGAGGGCGTTGGTGACGTCTCCGGACCGGTAGNNCGCTCGGAGTCTCCGCCCGCGCCTTCGTCGGCATTCGCGGACACCAGCGCCGCCGACGCCGCCAAAATGGCAATCCACTGTTTCATTCCCATTATTATACCAAAATGCACCGGGCTATCACCACTTGGCCGTCACGCACAGCGCCTGGTTGGTGTGGACGCCGGACGGTCTGCCGTTCGCCTTCGGCACCGAAAGCGGCGCGGGGTTGGCGGCGGAGGCGGACGCGCCCTTCGTCGCGTACGCGAACTGGCTCGCCTGCCCGGCGCGGTATTCGCCGGCGAACTTGAACGAGCGGTCGAGGTTCGCCGCGGCCTGGCCCCGGAGATACGCGTGGAAGCGCGGGTCCGCCGCCTGGAAGAGGACCACCGCCTTCTCGCCCTTGAGCGCGTTGAGCGCCGGGAAGAGGTCCGCGCAGCCGACGCCGTTCGTCGAGACGACGCTAACCGCGACGACCTTCGCCCGCGCGCCGGTCGACTTCTCCACGAGGTCGGAGCAGACGGCGAAGCAGTTGGTGAAGGAGGGGTCGTCCGAGACCTTGAGCGGACCGACCGAGGTGTCGGAGGGCGAGAAGCGCGCGCTGTCGAAGAGCACGGCGCCGCAGAGCCGCTCGCGGTCGTAGCAGTTGTTCCAGTTGCTGCCGTTCGCGCTGAAGAAGCACGTCTCCGCGCCGGGGATGTCGAACTCGGCCTTGCGCTCGTCCAACTTGACGGCGGGAATCGGCGAGAGCACGACGACGTCGGGCTTGTCGCGCCTGAAGTACTCCGCGAGCGCCGTCTTCACGTGGTAGCGCTCGCTGCCGGCGAGGTGGCTCTGGTAGTAGTCCGCGCCCGGCTTGCCCCAGTGCATCTGCCATCCGCGCCAGACCGTCGCCTTGACGGGTCCGGAGAGCGCCCTCGTGGAGGGCGCGCGCTTCACGGTGTTGTCCGGCTTGGTGTTCGTGAAGACGCGGCAGTAGTCCACCACGTAGTCGACGCTCCGGAAGTCCGGGATGTCCGCCGCCTTCGTGACCTTGCCGTCGTCGCAGAACCCGTCGATCCACGCGCCGCCCATGCCGATGCCCATGAGGATGTAGAGCGAGCGGGTGCGGAAGATGTCGTAGCGCGGGTCGCGGATGTCGACGCGGAGGAAGATGCGCTCGTCGACGTACCACACGATCTCGCGCTCGTTGACGATGACGCCGATGCGGTGGAAGCCGTCGCCGAAGTGGACGCCGTCCGCGGGCGACGCGGGCGCGGAGTTCTGGATCGTCGACCAGCGCTCCTTCGGGTTTGGGATGTGGAGCGTCCCCGTCATCCACTCGCCGCCGGACGGCTGCTCCATGACGTCGAGCTCGCCGCATCTCGGCCACATCCCCGTGCTGCCCATCATCCAGAAGCCGGGCCAGGCGCCGCGCTGCTTCGTGAGCTTGATGCGCGCCTCGCAGCGCCCGTACTTGAACGCGACCTTGCCGTTGCTCCTGATCGCGCTCGACGTGAACTCGAACCCGCCCCTGTCCTCGCGCCGCAGGTTGATCCACATGCAGCCGTTGGAGACCGAGAGGTTGTCCGCCCCGGACATCCTGCCGAGCTCGTGGTTGCGCTGCTCCATGTCGTAGATCCAGTTCTTCCCGTCCGGCTTTCCGCCGCCGCCCATGAACGCGGCCCAGGGGCCCCATGCGCCGCCGGGCGTGACGCTGAGCTCGGTGCCCGAGAACTCGTCGCTCCACGCGAGGTTGTCGTACATCTGGAAGTACTCGTCGAGCGAATAGGGGACGTCGCGCTCCGCCACCGGCTCGGACTTGATCGCCGTCGACGGAGCGAGCGGCTTCGTCGTCTCGTAGAGCGCCCAGACCTGGACGTCGTTGGTGACGCACGCGAGGCGCTCGGCCCCGTCCCAGGCCTTGAACGTGAAGTCGGCGACCGCCGGCGCCGCGGGCGCGGCGACCTTGCCGCCGTGCGCGGCCGAGACCTGCTTCAAGACCGTGCCGTCAAGCCTGCGGAAGGTCACCGTGTGTCTGGCGGGCGCGGACGCGGGGCTCTGGGCGAGCGCCAGCGAGGCGAGCGCGAGGACCGCGGCGCGGCGGCTCATTTCCGGCCCTCCGGCCTGCGCAGCGCGAGCAGCTCCTCGCGCAGGAGCTTGCAGGCAAGCGCCGTGGAGCGGCCCGAGGGGTCGAGCGCCGGCGAAAGCTCCACGTTGTCGAGCGCGACGACGTTGAAGCGGGCGAATACGTCCACCAGCGAGGCGAGAAGCTCCCTGAACGAAAGGCCCCCGGCCTCCTGCGTGCCGGTGCCGGGAAACTCGGACGGATCCAGCACGTCCAGGTCGACCGTGAGGTACACCGGCGTGCCGGCCGGAAACGCGAGCGACGCCAGGGTGCGGACCGAGAACGGCTCGGTGACGACGTGTCCGGCCTTCATGAACGCGAACTCCTCGCGCGTGCCGGAGCGGATGCCGAACTGCCAGATGCGTCCGTCGCCGAGGAGGTCGTGGCAGCGGCGCATGACGCAGGCGTGCGAGAGCTTCACGCCGAGGTAGTCCTCGCGCAGGTCGGCATGGGCGTCGAAGTGGATTATGCGCAGGTCCGGGTGGCGCTTCGCGGCGGCGCGCACGGCGCCGAGCGTGACGAGGTGCTCGCCGCCGAGCAGGAAAGGCGTCTTGCCGGCGGAAAATATCTCGCCGGCCTTCTCCTCGATCATCTCGAGCGCGCGGTCGGGCGCCCCGAACGGGAGCTCGAGGTCGCCGGCGTCGTGGACTTTAGCGTCGTCCAGGAGGTCCAGGTCCTGGTAGGGCGAGTAGGTCTCGATGCCGAAGGACTCCGAGCGCATCGCGGCCGGTCCGAACCTGGTCCCCGGGCGAAAGCTCGTCGTCGAGTCGTACGGCGCCCCGAAGACAACCGTGTCCGCCTCACCAAAACTGCATTCAGCGCCGATGAAGTTCATTTGACGATCCTCCCCAGGCGCCTTGCCGACTCCGCCTCGACCTCCGCGAAGAGCGAGCGTCCGTGCGCATCCATGGCGACGACGCCCCTGAAGTCCTCGACCTCGAAGTGCCAGCAGGCCTCGGCCGCGCCGAACTCGTCGAGGAAGTCGACTCCCGCGACGCGCCTGACCGCCGCGGCGTAGAGCGCCCCCGCGCCGCCGACGGCCTGGACGTAGACGCATCCGCAGCGCTTCATCGCCGCGAGCGTATTCGCGTCCATCCCGCCCTTGCCGATGACCACGCGGACGCCGGACGCGGCGATGAACGCGGGTTCGTAGGGGTTCTCGCGGACGCTCGTCGTAGGTCCTGCCGCCCTGACGGTCCAGACGCCGCCCTCGCGCACGCAGACCGGTCCGCAATGGTAGAGCGCGCCGTCGCGGAAGTCGACGCCGACGGGCTTGCCTTCAGCAAACCACTTGTGGAACTTGTCGCGACCGGTGTGGATGAGCCCGTAGACGCTCACCGCCTCGCCCGCCCTGAGCGCGCGGACCTTTCTTTCGTCGTACGGGAAGTCAAGTCTGGTCATAGCTCGATCGTCCTCCTGCGCGCCGCCCAGCACATGTAGGCGACAGTTACGAAGAAGCTCGCCGGGACGCGCGGACGCGACGCGACCTTGACGCCGAGCAGCGTGGTCCTGCCGCCAAGCCCCATCGGTCCGATCCCGAGCGAGTTCGCCTCCTTGAGGACGCGCCGCTCGAGCTTCGCGAGCGCGGGGGATTCGGCGCCGTCGCCGAGCGGACGCAGCAGCTGCTCCTTCGCGACCTCGTAGCCCGTCGCCCGGTCGCCGCCGATGCACACGCCGAGGATCCCCGGCGCGCATCCGTAGCCCTGCGTCCTCTGCACCGCGTCGAGAAGGCACTTCCTGACGCCCTCGAGGTCGCGTCCAGCGCCCAGCGCGGAGTCGGGGAGCGAGTACTGCCGGGACATGTTCTCGCTGCCGCCGCCCTTCATCACGAGAGTGACGGTCGGCCTGCCGGGCCCGGGCTCGACGTAGTGGACCACCGGCGCGCCCTCGGCGCAGTTGTCGTCGTACGAGACGCCGGTCACCGAGTCGATGCAGTTCTTGCGCAGGAGCCCCCGCGCCGTCGCGAGCGCGACCGCCTTCTTCAGCGTCGCCGGCGTCACCTTGCGGCGAAGGCGCTCGTCGACGTAGAACGCGAGCGTCCCGGTGTCCTGGCAGAGCGGGACGCCCTGCTTGCGCGCGAGCGCGCAGTTGTCGAGCACCGTCTTCAGGACGACCGCGGCGGAACTGCCGCGCTTCTCGCGCCGGAGCGCGGACCTGAGGGCCCTCTCCACGTCGTCCGGCAGCGAAGACGTGGTCTCTCGCACCAGCCCCACGATTCTCTCTACGGTTGTCATGTCCGTAGATTATACCAAATCCGGCTGTCCGCGTCTTCAGCTCGCAAAAGGCGAAAGGCCGCGGGCGCGTGTCGCGCCTGCGGCCTTTTCCGTTCCGGACCCTGTCCGGGACGGGCTTAGAACTCGAAGCCCTTGCGGATGTACGGCTTGACGAGCGCGTTCGCGGCCGCCTCGTCGAACTTCTGCCTCTTCGAGCTCCAGTTGAGCTTCTGGTTCGGGAGCTGCTGCGCGATGCAGCCGACGAGGATGCCTTCCATCTGAGGAATGCAGTACTCGATGTCGGAGAAGCAGCGCGAATGCGTCTGGCTGTAGACCGGGCCGTTGCCGAAGATCGCGTTGACGAACTCGCCGTAGTGGCCCTCGGCGAAGCCCTTCATCTCGACCGTCGACTTGCCGTCGCCGGCGGACGAGGGCTTGCCGCAGAACGGGATCTCGCGCGCGACCGCCTTGGCGGCCTCGTGCTTGAACACGTCCACGAACTTCTTGTCGGCGTCGAGGGCGATCGCGCACTTGGCGCCGTAGTCGTCCTGCATGAGGACCTGGCCCTTCGTGCCGATGATGAGGCAGCCCGTGTTGGGCACCTCGCCGTGCTCGGCGATCCACTTGGGCATCAGCGCGGCGTCGGGCTTGCTGGCGCTCTTGGCGGGCCTGGACTCGTCGTAGCCGTCGTACCAGAAGAGCTGGACCGCCGGGAGGGTCTTGCCCTTCTGGGGGCCGAACTTGGCCGTGCGCGCGGCGTAGGTGAGCTTCACCACGGAACGCGACGGATAGGCGATGTCGTTGTACTGGTCGATCGAGATGCACTCGGCGTCCGTGACGTTCGCGAGCTCGAGGCCGCGGAACGGCAGGTTCATCGTGTGGCACGCCATGTCGCCGAACGCGCCGGCGCCGAAGTCGAGGAAGCCGCGCCAGGTGAAGGTGTGGTAAACGTTGCTGCCGAGGTTCCACGGGTCGTAGACCTTGGTGCCCGCCGGGTACTTGTCGAGGAACGGACGGTCCTTCGCCGTCGCGAGCCAGGCATTCCAGTCGAGGCCCTTGCGGACGGGATCGCCCGAGTTGCCGCGGCTCTTGACGTAGTTAGCGACACCGGTGCCCTGCGGCCACACGGCGCGGTTCGTCCAGACGTGCACTTCGCTGACGTCGCCGAGGATGCCGCTCTGCAGCACCTCGGTGCAGCGGCGCATCGAGTCGAGGGACGAGCCCTGGTTGCCCATCTGCACGATGACGCCGTTCTCGCG
>LXOW01046514.1_pt1 | contig 12367 bp, 7 predicted proteins | sample 1368591 | NCBI WGS metagenome assembly LXOW01 (sample SAMN04884650, study PRJNA319009) | bovine gut metagenome | isolation source: Cow rumen | host: Bos taurus | place: Italy: Legnaro (PD) | collected 2014-07-09
GCCATCGACCGCCCCGACTGCCCCGCCCTCGGCACCGACATCGGCACCCTCGCCGGAACGCCCCCCACCGGCATCCCCCTCACCTCCGACTTCGACGCCGCCCTGCGCACCGCCGCCCCCGCCGTCGCCATCGACTTCTCCTACCACACCGCCAGCGCCGCCCTCGCCCCCCGCATCGCCGCCGCCGGCCTCCCGTGGGTCGTCGGCACCACCGGGCTCACCCCCGAAGAACAGGCCGCCATCCGCGCCGCCGCCGAAAAAGCCCCCGTCGTGCAGGCCGCCAACATGTCCGTCGGCATCAACCTCCTCGAAGCCCTCGTCCGCCGCGCCGCCGCCGCCCTGGCCGGACGCGGCTACGACTGCGAAATCATCGAGCGCCACCACCGCCACAAAAAAGACGCCCCCTCCGGCACCGCCCTCTACCTCGGCAAGGCCGCCGCCGAATCCTATGGCTGGTCCCTCCCCGACGTCGCCACCGACGGCCGCACCGGCATCACCGGCGAGCGCCCCGAGCGGCAGATCGGCTTCCACGCCGTGCGCGGCGGCGACTTCGTCGGCGACCACACCGTCCTCTTCGCGGCCGACGGCGAATGCCTCGAACTGACCCACCGCGCCACCTCCCGCGACACCCTGGCCCGGGGCGCCCTCCGCGCCGCCGCATGGCTTGCCGCCGGACGCGCCCCCGCCCTCTACACCATGGCCGACGTCCTCGGCCTGGAGCCCGCCCGATGAACGGCATCGAAGCCGGCCTGAGCCTGGGGTCCAACCTCAAGGACCGCCTGCGGCACCTCATCGACGCGCGGGCGGCCATCGCGGCCCTCCCCGAAGTGACCCTGCTCGCCTCCGCGCCCATCTACGAAACCGAACCCGTCGGCGTCCCCGAGGAGTACCAGAACATCCGCTTCCTCAACACCGTCCTGCTCGTCGGCACCTCCCTCGACATCCACCGCCTCTTCGCGCGCCTCCAGCAAATCGAGACCGACCTCGGCCGCAAGCGCACCGCCCAGCGCAACGCCCCGCGGACCATCGACATCGACCTCCTCTACTACGGCAGCCAGATCGTCCGCAGCGGCGGCCTGGTCGTCCCCCATCCCCGCTGGAGCAAGCGCCGCTTCGTGTTGCAGCCCCTCTGCGACCTCCGCCCCGGCCTGTTGCTGCCCGGCCACGACCGCACCGTCCGCGACCTCCTCGCCGCCCTCCCCGCCGACAGCCAAGCCCTCACCCCCCACCTCTCCGCCTGGTAGCCATCCCCACGTACATGCGGGACATTCTTGCCGGGATTTCCCGTACCGTTTTTCCGGCTTTCCTTCGCGCGCGCGCAAGAGTAGAATGGATGGCATGAATGCAATCCGTGTTGTCCGCCGTGCGTTGACCTTTGCCGCCCTGTTCACCCTGACCGCGCCGTTGGGGGCGTGGGCGGAGATTGTGGATGAAGGCGATGTCGCCGGTGAGGCGCCACCGTTCGAGGTGCCGGACGTTTCGGAGGCGGACTTCCCCTTCGCGCCGCCGGCGGATTTCGCGGGATTCGTGCCGATTCACCAGTTGGAGATGGAGGAGCACCCGGACGGGCAGACGGCGGCGCAACGGCGTAGGGCCCTCAGGGCGGTGCCGAAGAAGTCGGTTTTGCGCCCACGGGATGGGGGAATATCCGCCGGGGCGCGGGTTCTCGGGTGGCACCCCTACTGGGCCGAGGAAGGGGATTATCTTTCTTACAATTACTCCAACCTCACCCATATTGCGTATTTCTCTGCGGAGGTCGGGAGCGCCGGCACCATCTCCAGCATCCACGGGTGGAACACGGATCCGGTCGTCGAAATGGCCCACACGAACGGCGTGAAGGTTCTGCTGACGGCGACGCTCTTCGGGGAAACAAGCAACCATGCGCTCCTCACCAACAGTGCGGCCTGCACGAAGCTGATCACCAATCTCGTCGCGAAAACCACGGCCCGCGGCGGCGACGGCATCTGCATCGACTTCGAATCCGTCGGCTCCTGGTCGGGGGCGACGAAGGCGCTGACGTCGTTCATGAGCAACCTCGTTGCGAAGGCGCATGCGGCGAACCTGGAAGTCTCGATTTGCCTGCCGTCGGTGGACTGGTACGCGGATTTCGCGGTCGGCGAGTACGAGAAGATCGGCGTCGATTACTCCATCATCATGGGCTACGACTACTACTACGCCGGTTCCTCCACGCCCGGCCCCGTCGCGCCGCTCTATTCTTCGGCGCAGTGGCAGGGGGCATCCTCCTGGTGCAGCGTGGACTACTCGACCCGCTACTATCTCAACAAGATGACCAACGCCGCCCACCTCATGCTGGCGGTGCCCTACTACGGCCGCCGCTGGAAGGCCGCCACCACCAACCTCGGCGCCAAGTCCGCCGGTTCCTCCTACTCGGCCGCCGTAACTTATCCCAACGCCGTTGCCGCCGCCGAAAACAACGGCCGCAAATGGGACTCGAACGGATCCGTCCCGTACTACACGTACAAGTCCGGCACCAACGCCTACCAGTGTTTCTACGACGACACGGAATCCCTCGGCCTCAAGTACGACTACGCCAAGGCAAAGGGCCTCGGCGGCGTCGGCATCTGGTGCCTGACCCACGCCCCCGAAGCCGAGGAGCTTTGGACCCTCCTCGGCGACAAGTTCGACACCTACTCCGGTGGCGGTTCCGGCTCCGGCGGCGGCTCCGCAGCTCCTGCCGCCCTCGCCACGGGCGTCGACGCCTCTTCCGCGCTCTTCTCTTGGACGCCCGCCGTCGTCGATCCCGCTGGCTACGTCGTGCAATCCGCGCCCTCCGCCGAAGGTCTTTCCAACGGCTGGTGGGAGGATGTCCCGCTTGTCTTCTCCAACACGTTTTCCACGGCGGAGGGCTGGGTCACCAACAGCGTCGCCCGCTACGCGACCAACACCGTGACCGTCAACGGCGCCCAGTGGACCCTCCGCGGCTTGGAAGTCCGGCCCGGCCTCACGATTTCCGGCGACCCCGGATATCTCTACCTCACCTATTCCAACTCCTACATCCAGACCCCGCCCGTTTCCGGCACCATCACCCAGATCGCCCTCCGCGTCAAATCCGCCGGTGCGGGCAGTCTCCCGGGTCGCCAGCTCCGCGTATGGGCCGCGCCCGCCGGGACCACCGACTTCACCGCCGTCGGCACCTACCCCTGCAACGATTACTCCAACATCCTCTCCTATACCACCGCCCGCACCATCTCCAATCCCAACGGCACGGTTTTCCGTTGCGAAAACGTGACCACGAACGGTAGCGGCACCACCGTCCTCCTCCATGAACTGCTCATCACCGGCACGACCACCAACTGGGTCGCCGCCCCCGGCGACACCCTCACCGACACCTGCGCGACCAACCTGACTGGACTCTCCTCCCCCACCTACCTCCGCGTCCGCAACGCTTCCTCCACGAACTGGTCCGACATCGTCGCCGTCCTCCCCGGCATGCTCCCCTCCGGTCTCGCCACCGAGCCTGCCGCCACCAACATCGCCCTCTCCTGGACCGCGGCCCCCGGCGCCGCCGCCTACCAGGTCGATGTCGCCAGCGGCCCCTATACCAACTGGACCGCCACCTGCCCCGCCGCCTCCCTCGGCACCAACCAGTTCCTCTCCGGCCAGTCTTGGTGCTACACGGGAACCGTCAGCGAAAAGTCCGGTTCCAGCAATCTTTCCACTGGACCTGGCTGGTGTTCTGCGTCCGCCTATCTCGGCCACTACCTGGCCGGAACCGCCGACCAAGCCCTCGTCTCCTGGGACTTCCCGCTCTACGGCGCCACCTGCGCGAACCTCTCTTTCTCCAACTGCCCATGGAACGCCAAATATGCCTCCTGCGGCATCACCGTCTCCACTCTCCGCGTCTACTACCGCCTTGATGGCGGCCCCTGGAACTTCCTCGGCGAATGCCTCGCCAATTCCACTACGGACGAAGACTGGGCGGAACAGTCCTTCGATCTGCCCTACCTCGACGGCGAAACCCTCGCCGTCAAGATTGCGGCACCCTACGGCGAGTACACTCCCCGCAGCGACACGCCCACCGGTTCAAAGTCCATCCGCGGCGCCGGCCTCAAGAACGTGCAACTCTCCTTCTCCGGCACCATCGGCCGCTACTGCGACGTCAACCGCCCCGAAGGCTATCCCAAGACCGTCACCTCCCCCTCCGACACCATCGAAGGCCTCTCTCCCGAAACCCCCTACTGGATCCGCGTCCAGGCCCTTACCGAGAACACCCGCTCCGTCTGGGTCGAAACCACCGCCACCACCACCGAGGACACCGGCGACGACCAGCCTTCCAGCGAAATCACCCCCGTCTCCACCACGTGGGACTTCACCGTCCCCGAAGGCTGGTCCGACTATCCCACCTCCAGTCCCCTCTACAACGGTGAAACGAACGTCAACAACCGCATCTGGACCCTCGGGAACTGCTACGTCAAGCCCATGGACGAAGCAAGCGGCGACACCGGATTCGTCTACCTCTACAACCCCACCAACTCCTACGCCGTTTCCCCGGCATTCGTCGGTGTCGTCACCCAAGTGACCACCGTCTTCCGCCCCGCCTCCTCCAATGTCACGCGCCAAGCCTCGCTCTACGCCTCCACTGACGGCGGCGCCACCTTCTCCCTCGTCGGCGTCTGCCCCACCCCCTTGAAGCAAAACTACACCAGCACCTTCTCCTTCTCCCCTGCGCTCGACGGCGGCGAGCACGGCGTCATCTTCTGCGCCAGCAACTCCGGCACGGCGGGCTCCATCCAGTGGCGCCGCCTGACCATCGACGGCACCTCCACGGCCCCCGAGGAACCCGACGCCGACTCCTATTCCCCCTTCGGCACCTCCACCGCCGAGCAGCCCCACGGCGCGCTTTCCGGCATCGTCCTCTACCTCTCCGCGGGCCACGGCTTCACCGCCAACGGNNGCGACCATCGTCCCGATGCGCCCGCTCGGCTGGCAGACGAACGAAGTCGTGATCGACAACGTCGACACCGCCGCCGCCCTCGCCTCGCGCGTCACCTACGGCGGCAACTGGGGCAACACCTCCCAGACCGACTACTACTACGGCAACGCCGGCGAAGTCGGCTACCGCTGGGCCAACACCTGCGCCACCGGCACCACCGCCTGGGCCTCCTACCGCCCCGACCTCCCCGCCGCCGGCGAATACCCCGTCTACGTCTGGGCGCGCCCCGGCTCCGACCGCGTCCCGCAGCTCTACCGCGTCCACCACGCCGGCGGCGTCACCGACGTCCGCGTCGACCACCGCCAGGTCGGCAACGGATGGGTCTGGCTCGGCAACTACTGGTTCGACGCCGGCACCAACGGCTGCGTCAACATCTCCAACTACGCCCCCGGCTTCGACGACGGCACCATCATCGCCGACGCCGTCCGCTTCGGCAACGGCATGGGCGACATCTCCCGCGGCACCGCCGGCAAGTCCGGCTACGAGCGCGAACTCGAAGGCGCCCGCTACTGGACCCAGCGCATGGTCCTCGACTCCCAGGGCCTCTCCGCCACCATCTACCACGCCGCCGGCGGCCCCGACCAGGACGACAACGTCTCCGCCCCCAACCGCATGGCCTACGCCATGTGCCGCACCAACGACTGGCCGCGCTGGCGCCGCCTGTACCTCTCCTTCCACTCCAACGCCTCCGGCACCCAGCGCGGCTGCATGGGCCTCTACGACACCCGCGTCACCGGCTCCTACCTCGCCGGGCAGACCAACCTCGCCCGCTGCATCGCCAACTCCATCGTCAGCAACATGACCGCCGCCCACGCCCACGGCATCGTCGCCACCGCCTGGCAGCAGGACTGCTCCCGCATCCTCGGCTCCCACTACGGCGAAATCTACGGCGGCAGCATCTACGCCAAGATGGACAACACCATCGCCGAAGTCGCCTTCCACGACAAGGAACTCGACGCCGCCATCATGAAGTCCGCCACCGGCCGCGAATGGCTCGCCCGCTCCGCCCTGCGCGGCATCCTGCGCCACTTCGTCACCCGCTACGCCTCCGACTCCACCCTCACCGTCCGCGAAATCTCCGCCCCCGACGCCCCCATCTCCGTCGCCGCCACCAACTCCGGCCTCAACTGCGTCACCGTCTCCTGGAAGATGCCCCACGGCACCAACCGCCTCTCCGACGCCCACACCGGCTTCGTCATCTACGTCTCCACCAACGGCTACGCCTTCGGCAACCCCGTCGCCATCTCCTCCGCCCAGACCGAATACGCCCACAAATTCACCGACCTCCCCGCCGGCAACCCGTATTATTTCCGCGTCTGCGCCACCAACCTCGGCGGCGAATCCCTCTCCTCCCCCGTCGCCGGCGCCGGGCTCTCCGACAACGGCTCCACCGCCGACGTCCTCGTCGTCGACGGCTTCAAGCGCAACGACGGTGCCCAGTCTCCCACCCGCTACTTTGCCAACAACCTCAAGGGCGACGTCACCCTTGTCCGCCCACGCATGATCAACTCCTTCGACTACGTCAAGGAACACGGCAACGCCATCGCCGCCGCCGGACGCTCCTTCGACTTCATGGACGCCGCCCGCGTCACCTCCACCGACCTCGCCCGCTACCCCAAGGTCGTCTGGTGCCTCGGCGAAGAATCCACCGCCGACGAAACCTTCTCCTACGACGAGCAGCAGCTCATCGCCACCTACCTCGCCAACCACGGCGCCCTCCTCGTCAGCGGCGCCGAAATCGGCTGGGACCTCTGGAACAAAGGCTCCGCCTCCGACAAGGCCTTCATGACCAACTGGCTCCACTGCACCTACGTCAACGACGACGGCGGCAGCGGCGTCGTCAGCGGCAAGTCCGGCACCTTCCTCGCCAGCACCCGCGGCGACTTCAACCACGGCGGACTCCTCCCCGACATCTACGCCGCCGAATACCCCGACACCCTCGCCCCCGTCGGCGAAGCCTTCGTCGCCGCCACCTACGGCGGAACCTCCGGCACCAACGGCGCCATCATCGCCTGCTCCAACGCCATCTGCCGCACCGTCGTCATGGGCTACCCCTTCGAGACCATCACCGACGCCACCCGCCGCAACACCCTCATGAAGAAAATCCTCGACTGGTTCGACGACGCCCAGACCGCCCCCGCCTGGATCGGCGAGCGCGCCTACACCACCGGCGTCGGCGGCGAAGTCGTCATCGACCTCAAATCCCAGGTCACCGGCTTCCCGTCCCCTGCCGTCACCCTCGTCGGCACGCTCGACTCCCGCACAGGCGGCGAAGTCGACGAACACGCCTACCTCGTCACCGAAGACGGCTTCATCTTCGAAGCCTCCCCCGACGACGGCATCGGCATCGGCACCTATACCTTCACCTTCCGGGCCGAAAACGCCGCCGGGACCATCGACCAGGACATCGTCGTCACCGTCGGCAACGCCCCCGTCTGGCAGGCCATCCCCGACATCCCCGTCGACCTCGACGCCGAAACCACCGTCAACCTCTACCAATACCTCTCCGGCGACCCCACCCCCTCCCTCGCTCTCGATCCCGCCCATACCGACGCCGACGGCGCCACCTACGAATTCGACGCCACCGAAGGCTTCCTCGTCATCGGCCCCGTCTCCACCCCGACCACCAACATCTTCACCTTCACCGCCGTCAACCAATACGGCACCGCCTCCATCACCTTCACCAACGTCATCCGCCGCCTCGACACCGACGACGACGGCATCCCCGACTGGTGGGCCATCCAGCACTTCGGCGGCGCCACCTCCTGCAACCCCAACCTCGACCCCGACGGCGACGGCTTCAGCAACTACCAGGAATACATCCTCGGCACCGACCCCACCGACCCTTCGTCCTACTTCACCCTCCAAGCCGTCTCCGGCGACAACGAAGGCGAAACCTGGCTCTACTGGCCCTCCGCCACCGGCCTGACCTACACCATCTACACCTCCACCAATCTCCTCGGTGGTATCGAATCCTTCACCATCTTCACCAACCTCCCCGCCGATCCCCCAGACAACATCCTCCCTGTCTCCCCCTCCAACCCCGCCACCTTCTACCGCCTCGAAGCCAACTGATCCTCGGCCTTTGATGTCCGGATAACCGGCCGCACTCCCGCCCATGCCCCCTCCCCAACTCCTCTCCGTCTTCGCTTCCGCCCTCGGCGGCGTCGGCATCTTCCTCCTCGGCATGAGGATGATGTCCGAAGGTCTGCAGGCTCTCGCCGGCGAACGCCTCCACCGCTGGATATCGGCCGTCACCGACAACCGCCTCGCCGCCGTCCTCGTCGGCATGGGCGTCACCTGCCTCCTGCAATCCTCCTCCGCCACGACGGTCATGGTCGTCGGCTTCGTGAACTCCGGCCTGATGACGCTGATGCAAGGCATCGCCGTCGTATCCGGCGCCCACGTCGGCACGACCCTCTCCCTCTGGCTCCTCACGCTGGACATCGCGCGCTACGGCGGCTTCCTCGTCGGCGCGGCCGTCTTCGTCCATCTCTTCGCCAAAGGCGAACGCCTGCGCAACGCCGCCACCGCCGCCCTCGGTCTCGGCATGCTCTTCTACGGCCTGCAACTGCTCTCCGACGGGTTCGTTCCGCTCCGCACCCTCGACGGGGTCCGCGGGACTCTCGCGGCCTTCCGGGCGGACACCGCCGGCGGCTTCCTTCTCGCCGCGCTGGCCGGCATGGCGGTGACGGCGCTCATCCAGTCCTCGGCGGCCACCGTCGCGCTGGTCATGGGACTTGCCGGCGCGCAGGCGGTGGACTTCCCGACCGCGGTCGCCCTGGTCCTCGGGTCGAACGTCGGCACCACCGCGACGGCCCTCCTCGCCTGCGCCGGGGCCTCGCGCAACGCCGTGCGCACCGCCCTGGCCAACACCCTGTCGACCCTCCTCGCCCTTCTCATCGCCCTGCTGGTACGCGAACCCTTCACGGCCGGATGCGAACGTTTCGCCCACTGGGCGCGCCCGCTCGGCGACGCCCCGACCCCGGAAGCCGTTCGCGCCTGGTACACCTTCGCCATCGCCTGCGCCCACACCCTCTTCAACGTATCCGCCACCGTCCTGTTCTTCCCCTTCCTGGGCCTCTTCGCGCGCGCCGTCACCCGCCTCGTCCCCGTACGCCCATCCGAGCGCGCCGAAGGCTGGCGTCCGCACTTCCTCGATCCGCGCGTGCTCGACCAGCCCGCCGTCGCCCTCGGCTGCGCCCAGCGCGAAATCCTCGCCATGGGCCAGACCTGCCTCGACATGCTCGCCGCCCTGTCCCGCGTCTTCGCAGCCGAAAAGCCCTCCCCAGACGACGAAGCCGCCGTCCTGCGTGGCGAAGCCGACCTCGACACCGCCCAGAAGGAGATCAGCGAATACATCGGCCGCGCCCTCCCCGGCCACGGCAACCTCACCGCCGAACTCTCCGCCCTGGCCCGGCGCGGCATCCGGCAGGCCGACGAATTCGAATCCCTCTCCGACTGCATCCGCGGCGCCCTCAAGAGCCACGCCAAGATCCGCAAGGCCGGCGAGACCCTCACCCCGACGGCCGTCGCCGAAATCACCGACCTCTGCACCCGCATGACCTCCAACACCCGCCTGCTCATGGCCCTGATGGCCGCGGGCGACACCGAAGGCCTGTTCCTGGCCGAAGCCCGGTGCCGCGACCTCGACGACGCGGCCAAACGCTACCGCGCCGCCCACATGGAACGCATCGGCGTCTCCTGCCTGACCCCGATGAAATCCCTCGTCTACTCCGACCTCCTCGTCGCCTTCCGCCGCCAGAACGACCACCTCCTCAACATCGCCCAAACCCTCCCCGACTGACCCCGCCCGCCTCCCGCCCGCTAGCAGGGCCTGGGGTGCAATCCCGTCGTTTAGGCCCCTGCCCGTTTTCACTCGTACCCCGCTCACCCTTATCCCGGATTTTGAAAAGGACGGATAGGTCTGTGATGGCAAGCTACTTCACGTCTGGAATCCGGAAGAGGAATGGAAACAAGATTTCGGCCAAGTATTATAGGGTTGCCTGTGATGCAGTGGATACTTGTCAGGCGGATATGTTGCGAGTGTCGTAGCATAGAGAAAACCGAAAAAGTCTCCCCTACAGCATATCTCAGACATAATATTTTGTATTTATATGAATATCAATGAGTTGCAGAACAATAAAGTGGGTGCGTCTCGAAAAAACCGGGATAAGCGTGCCCGCTCGCCAACCTTGACTTTTTGCGGCGGACTGTGCTAAAGAGCGGCGTTTCATACAGAAGTCGCCGAAACGGCTGGCGCCCGTCCGGTTGAATCGGCGCGGAAACGGAGTAAATCATGGCCACGCAGAAGAAAATCCAATCCCGCAAACCCGCCCCGAAAGCGGCCTCCAAACCCGCCGCAAAGAAACCGGCCGCCAAACCAGCCCCGAAGAAGAAATCGACCGCCCCGGCCAAGAAGCCCGCCCCTGCGAAAAAAGCCAGCGCTCCCGCCAAGAAATCCGCGCCCGCCAAGAAACCGGTGCCCGTAAAGAAACCGGCTCCCGCGAAGAAAGTGCCATCCCCGGCCAAGAAAGCCGCAGTCCCCGCCAAGAAGCCCGCAAAGAAGCCCGTCCCTGCCAAGGCAAAGAAACCCACGCCTCCCGCAAAGAAGCCCGCCCCCGGCAAGAAACCCGTGGCCAAGCCTGCCGCGAAGAAGGCCGTGCCCGCGAAGAAACCCGCTCCGTCCGCCAAGAAACCCGCCGCAAAACCGACCTCCAAACCTGCGTCGAAACCTGCTGCCAAGCCCCCGCCCCAAAAGCGTTGCCGAAGCCGACCCCCCTCGGCAAGCCCACCCCCAAGTCCTCGGCCAAGCCCCGCGCCTACACCGCGCAGGAGCTCGCCATCTTCCGCGTGCAGCTCGTCCAGCAGCTGGAACTCGTCCACGGCAATCTCCGCGCCCTTTCCGCCGACAACCTCAAGCGCTCCCCCGTCGACGCCAACGGCGACATCTCGACGCACTCGACGCACATGGCCGACCACGGGACCGACAACTTCGACCGCGAGCTGGCCCTGAACCTCGCCTCGGGCCGCCAGGAGAGCATCTACGACATCGAGGAAGCCATCCGGCGCATCGACGAAGGCACCTACGGCGTCTGCGAATCGTGCGGCGGCCCGATCGAGCATCCGCGGCTGAAGGCGCTCCCGTTCGCCAAGAAATGCGTCGCCTGCCAGAGCGCCTCCGAGCGCGGCCGCACCCGTTACCGCCCCTTCGGCGGCACGCTCGCGATGCAGCAGTACAACACGCCCGACGAGTCGGCCCACGACGAGCCGCAGGAGTAGCGGGGCTCCCGGGGAATGTTCCCGTTGGCCATCGCCATCCTGGTCGTCGTCGCCGACCAACTCGCCAAGGAATGGGTCCGCGCCGCGTTCGCGTTGCACGAACTCGTGCCCGTCGTGCCCGGCTTCTTCAACCTCACCTACGTCCGCAACACCGGCGCCGCCTGGGGCATGTTCAGCGGCCAGAACTTCTGGCTCTCCCTGCTGGCCGCGGTCATGCTCGTCCTCCTGGCCGTCTTCCGCAACCGCATCCTGCCGCCCGGCAGGATGCGCGCGTGGGTTCTCGGCCTGCTCGCGGGCGGCATCGCGGGGAACCTGATCGACCGCGTCCGCCTCGATTACGTGGTGGACTTCCTCGACTTCCATGCCGGAGCCTCCCACTTCCCGGCCTTCAACATCGCCGATTCCGCCATCTGCTGCGGTGTCGGCCTCTATCTGCTCGCCACCTGGCTCCAAGCCCGCCGCGAACACGCCGCGGCCACCGCCGCAGGCTCCGGAGACTCCGCCCCATGACCACCGTCCTCTCCGCGGACATCCTCGTCGGCCCGACCGCCTGCGGGAAGAGCGCCGTCGCGCTCCTGCTCGCGGAGAAAAACCGTTCCCCCCGCCCCTTGCTGGCGGCCGATTCCATGACCGTCTACCGCGGCATGGACGCCGGTACCGCCAAGCCCGACGCCGCCGACCGCGCCCTCGTCCCCCACTACGGCCTCGACCTCGCCGAACCAGCCCGCGAATTCTCCGTCGGCGACTACCTCGCCGCCGTCCGCGCCTCCGCCTCCGAACTCGCCGCCGGACCCGCGCCCATCGTCGTCGGCGGAACCGGCCTCTACGTCAAGTGCCTCACCGAAGGCCTCGACTCCGCGCCTCCCTCCTCCCCCGAGCACCGCGCCGCCGCCGAGGCCCTCCTCGCCGCCGAAGGCCTCGAAGCGTTGCAGGCGGCCCTCCGCCGTCTCTCCCCGGAACAGTATTCGCGCATCCGCGACCCCGAGAACCCGCGCCGCGTCGTCCGCGCCTACGAACTCGTCGCCGGCGGCCACGAAATCCCCGTCGCCTCCGAGCGCCCGCGCCCCTGGCTCGTCGGCCTGCGCCGCGAACCGGCCGATCTGGATGCCCGCATCGCCCGGCGCGCCCGCC
>LXOW01337168.1_pt1 | contig 12364 bp, 17 predicted proteins | sample 1368591 | NCBI WGS metagenome assembly LXOW01 (sample SAMN04884650, study PRJNA319009) | bovine gut metagenome | isolation source: Cow rumen | host: Bos taurus | place: Italy: Legnaro (PD) | collected 2014-07-09
GGTGTGAACTCGATGGCGTGGTTCAGGGTCTGCTTGTCTCTGGCCATCTGCAACAGCTCGTCGGCCCATTCCAGCACATGCTCATACCCCAGCTTCGCCCGGATCTGATTGGGATGGGCGCGGCGGTTGGTAAAGGAGTAGCTGCCGGGTTCACCGTTTTCACTGAGCCAGAAGCGGATGGCATTTGCCGTCGCTTGTCTAGCCTCGTCCTCACTAAAACCATCCGGGGTGTTGCAAGGATAGCCGTACATGAGGATGGTCTGGAGACCTGCCAAGGTATACGCCCCAAACACGGAAGAAGGTGGCGCAGCGGTGTAGGAGGCACTGTGAGGATTCCCGGAGCTGTGCTCTATGCAGTAGCACACCTGCCCGGTCTGCTCTACCCAATGGCGGNNTGGCGGGGCGTGTTCAGGTCCTTCCACTTGCCGCCGGAGTAATACTCCAGGTAGTCGAAGGCATTGTTCTTCTCGCTCTGAATGGTCACGTTCTCCGGATAGGGTTCCTCCGCATGGGAGAGACGCACCGGCACAAACGTAAACAGGCAGATCAGGCTCAGAGCCAGGGCAACGATTCGTTTGATAGTTCGGTTCATTTCTCAAATTCCTTTCTCTTATAAAAATGCTCCCGGTCGGAGGCCGGAAGCTGCTGTTCGTCCAGACAAACACAGAATCTGCATTTGCCCGTTGTTGAGTTGTATCCCTCACAGACAAGGCAGGAATCATCCTTTATCTCTCTTGGTGCCTTGTCGAAGTTCGGGACCTGCTGCATGAGGTGTTCGTAGTACATATGCTTTCCTTCGGTAAAATACATGGTTCTTTCCGCTCCTGTCAGGGAAACGGGTCTCCTTCTGAATAAGGTGAAAGCAGGAGATTCACCTGTTCCGCCGTAATGCGAAGGTATTCCCTGGAAGCCTCCGGATGTGCCGCAAAGGCTCGAATCGTCTTTGGTGTTTTGGCATCGCACAGTCGGCATAAATGCCGGATGATTGAAAAGCAAACATCGTATTCCCCCAAAGCTTCGCAGGCAATGAAGTATCGCCGCAAATCCGGCGAAAATGAGTCACTTAGATCGACTGCCATTTCTGTCGCATCCCCGCGCAGCCGAAGTGTGTTCGGTTTCCCGCCGACCAGGTATTCTTTTGCGGTAAGAAACTTGGTGGCACTGGCCAAGTCCATACGCCCATCCGATTCAATACTTTTTCTTGAATGACGGTTCATATTTGTCACCTCTCCATATTCGCAAGGCGCTCGGCCTCCCATTCCCGCTGATACCGTTCCAGCAAACGAATGATGGTCCGTTCAATCTCCTGTCCGGTCATACCGTCCGGGAAGAAATGCTCGATCTTGTTCCGGCGAAGAACGATGGTCTCATACATGGGTTTCTGAACGGTCAGCACCTTGTCAATTTCCTTGTCATTGATCTTGTTAGTATCGGCAAGCTTTCGAAGTTTCTGCGCTTGGGACAGTGAGGGTGAAACCTGATCGCGTTCCAGAATCTCTTGTACTATCTCTTGATCAGCAGAATCAAGATAGGATATTTCCACGGCAGGTGTCAAAGCAAGCTTGCCCTCGTCTACCATGTTCAAAAGGGCGGGAGTAAGACTATTTAACCGTACAAATCTTTGAACTTGATTCCTGCTATCACCAGATTGTTGTGCTACAATTGCATCGGCTCTTAACTTCGTCCCATCATGGGACGAAGTTAAATCCGTTCTTGAGCCTTGCCGCTTCAAGGCGTCCATTTTCATCTGATACGCTTTTGCTTTCTCACTCGGCAGCAGCTTTTCCCGCTGCCGCAGATTGCTGTCTACCATGAGGATGATAGCGGTATCATCGTCGATCTCGCGGATGATGGCAGGTATTTGGTTGATATTCGCTCTGCGGCAGGCTTCCACCCGGTTGTGTCCGGAAACGATCTCGTATCCCCCCCCGTTGGGATTGGGGCGCACGATGATCGGCGAAATGACGCCGAACTCCGTTACGCTTTCCACCATCTCCCGCATCTTTTCCTCGGTATACATTCGAAAGGGGTGATTCGGGAATGGATAGAGATCATCTGTCAACAACGCTGATGGCTTTGATAGTGCCCCGTCATAATTCACAGAAAGTCGAGATGAATCCACACTCTTCTTATTTTTCATTTATTTTCTCCATTGTCATCTCTTTCTTCCTTTCCAGTAGATAATAACTGAGTCCATATCAAGTCGCCGTCCTCGCGCATGTCCTTAAGGACCCCCGCATCCTGCCGAGCCGCCCAATGCTGTGACGCGTTCAAGGCGGAAGTATCATTCTGTCGTTACCTGATCGGACTATTCGGTTATCAAGGAGCCCACGATCCGCTTTCGCCCGTCTTCCGACAACGAGAAAGCCGGATGCACCAACAGAAAGATGTTCTCTAAACCGCTTGGACAGTGTTTTTGCAACAAATTCCTATGCGATTCTTTTGAACATCCTCCGCCGTATGCATCCGGCTTGGGATTATTTTTCATGCCTGTGTGAAGCTTTTCTGCCTCACATCCAGCATTTTAGCGCGTTACTCCAAATTTTACCCTGACATGGCATGTCGTTATTTTGTGGTGTTTCTACAATCTTTTTTATATTTTCGAGAAAAACAGCTGGATCAGCAAGAAAAAACGTCCTGACATGGCATGTCAGGGGCAGCGAAGTGTTTTCTGCCTAAGCATTCTGCAATAATCTACAGTTGACAAACTATAGTGCTTGAATCATAATTAGCTTAATCAAAATCGCAGTCCATTTTAGTCACTTTATTATCTCCATCATACCCTTAACTCACTATCGATACTTTTTGAGTAAGTGGCCAGAGGACAACAGTACTGGTGGTTTATTCACTTTGTTCAACTACATCTGCAGCGGATAGGTCTTTTTCGCAAACAAGTTCCTTTTAGCATCATAAAATGGTATTCCTATCTCATTGAAACTGTTAAATAAAACTTAGAAAGGATGGTATTCGTTTGTGACCGTCACTTTTTGTGGGCATAGACAAATTGAGCATAAAGAATTAGTCCATTATTGGCTTGAAAGCACAATACATGAACTGATACTGAAGGGTGCTGATGTGTTTTATCTGGGCGGGTACGGAGCTTTTGATCTATTGGCGGCCGACGTCGTTCATCATGCCAAGCTATGTCACCCACAGATAGAATCTATCTTGGTACTACCGTATTTAAATAGACCAATAGATCTAAAATATTATGACGATACACTTTATCCACCGCTTGAAAAAGCCCCAAAGCGTTTTGCTATTTTGAAGCGGAATAAGTGGATGATTGAAAAGGCCGATATCGTTGTTGCCTATGTTTTACATGATTGGGGTGGAGCCGCAACATCTCTGCGATATGCTCAAAGCAAAGCAAAAAACACGATCTTGTTCCCACAGTAAAGAAACTGAAATCGAACCATACCGTACTTTAAACTTAACAAGGAAATAGCTACTCTCTGCCTATCGGGCGGATACCAAGTTGTTCTAGACATAGGTTGCACTCATGAATAGATCTGTTTGTCATGCTGGTTAGGATAATTTTATATGCAGTATGTTCCGTCGTATTAATCAATGTGTATCCCGCTTTTGCCACTAAATCAAACGAGAATAGCGGATGTAGTTTCAATCCAACGCAAAGACAAACAACCGTTGACAACGAAATTTTGGGTACATGAGAAGCCCTATATCGAGCAATCTGCCTGCTGGATATAAGGCTTCTTTCTGCCAATTGTTCAACGGTCAGTTGTTTTCTTTTCATATGAGCAATAAGCGTATCTCCAAAATTATTCGGCAATGATCGAGATATAGATACGATTATCTGTGTGCTTCTTGCAAATAAATATGGTGATAGCTTGCTCCCAATCTTAAAAGCCTCATCCTCTGAGACGTCTAATCTCATACCAGCAAGCATACGGTAGAATATCCAGATTATGCATGCTGATTATTATAATACTCGATCGAAACAAGATTCAGTTTCATAAAATAATCTCTGCATTCTTTTGATATTACTTTCGTTTCATTGCCTCTTTGATGTCATTCACAAAAAAGCCCAAGAGATTCCCTTTTTTAACTCTTCTTTGTCCCAGATCCTTCCGCATGTCATTCAGAATATCCTCAATAACAAACAAGTTTTTTTGAGCAAGCTCCGGGTTTGCACCATTCTCTCTGAACCGAATCCATTTATCTACGACTCGTGGAGACCCCCACAATGTCATTTGCCTCGAAAACTTTAAAATATCTTCTTGCATTTGCTCTTCAGTATAGCTGTCTGGCTTTTTACTGTTCTGTTGAACCTTGTATACCATGTCTACAAACTCTCCATAGGGAGCTTCCCTCTTTTTTGCAAGATATTCTCTCCTACTCCTTCTAAATTCGAGCGCCTTCGCGACGATTGAGCTTATTATGACACCAAGGACCGAAACACATCCGGTGATGAGAGCCACAATTACAACAGCATCCAGTTTGGAAGCAGTAGAAGACATCCAGTTAAGCCCTCTTCTTATGCCTGTAATTATTAACTTGATAATTGACCATCCAATTATAATTGCTAGTACAGCTGCAGTAATGATTATGACAATTCCTATTAGCGTAGAGGCTTTTTTATGCTTTTGGAGCCAAGTGCTTGCCTTATCTTTCTGTTCCATTTTTTCTTTCTCCTTTTTTGATAGAAGAGTATATCTCTCTTTTTATTATATATGATTCATTATTTCAATAATTTTCTTCTTGTCGGAATAATATATTATATGCTGTTTTATAACGTGTTTGTTTTGCTATCCTATCGAACATGCTTTTATAAGTTGGAAAATGCTCTATAAGCAAAAACAGAGGTTATACCTTTGTATAGCCTCTACGCCCTTTTATACTGTTATCATTATGCCATTCAAATGTTGCGACTGTTTTTTCTATTATTGATTTCTCATCGCTTTCATAACAGCCAGCACGGCTTCCTTCTGATCAGGTGTAAGATATCGCCATGCCTCAAATAAATCTTTCAATTCCGGGGTGCATTCAATCATCTCATCTTCAGCAAAAAACTGTGAAAGCGATATTTTGAACCCCAGACAAATCGTTTCTAATGTTGCAAGAGAGGGCATCGTATTGCGCGAAAAGACATTCGCTAGAGTGGATTCTGACAAACCGCATTCCTTGGCCAGTTTATATCTGGTCCATCCTCGTTCTGCCATCAATCTATTCAATTTGCTATTGACATCCATATTACAGCCACCTTTTTGTAATCAGTTTATCGTTTAGTTTGGCCGTAATATACAGAAACATTGTAATTATATTACCGCTAATCTGCGAAGCATTTTGTCGGTCCAATATAACTCTTCCTTTGTGACTATCTTTATCTCATCACTGTTTACGTAATGTCGTAATGGTCCGGTAGCTTGTTATCACGTTGTCTGATGAGGTTATTGTCGAAAAGCGAAAATACTGGTATAATATATCATCATTTTATAAAGCTCTATGAAGATTTTCTCCTCGCAGTATTGTCAATACAAGTGAATGGTAAATCTATAGAGCACAGGAGTGTGTATGTCACGATCGATCGTGGATTACTTCTCACAGAATTACGATAAGCTCGTAAAATCATCTGTACGGATTTGCTCATATTTTACCAAAAATCCTTCGGCGATTGGAGAAGATGTGCTGCATGATGTTGCTGTCGTATTGTGCAAAAAGGAGAATGAGCTTACTGACGTCAAGGACTTCGGTGCATACATAGGTGTCTGCATTCGACGTGCAGCGATTAACTACGTTAAGAAAAGCGCTCGTGCTATTCCTGTTGATATGGAATTGATCACTGATAAACTGGACAATTACGATGCCTGTTCTGAATACGATTACTTCGAATGGATCGCCTCATTGGAAAAGCATCTCCAAAGGTTTGATCCGCGAATGCGAAAGGCTTTCATCGCGCACTATATCGATGATGTCCCTTCAAACAAGCTGGCTGCCGAATTGGGTATTACTGAAAAAGCTCTTTCACTGCGTTTCGCGCGCATGAGAAAGGAATTGCACGATAAAGCACCCAGCATGTTCAAGCATCTGAACATCCTGCTGATGATTAGATAGGAGGAGTAAATGAATTGGGGTTTAACTAGATTTGAAAGGAAAAGGATAGAAAGGATTGCTTTAGATCATCCTTATTTCGACATGCATGCCCCGTTGTTGACCAAAAAGGAACTCCGCACCATTCTTGCTCAAGGCCCACATAAGACCGGGCCTCAGGTTATTGCTGAAGTCAAAAAAGAACTGGGCATGGAATATGTCTCTGCCACGCAGCAAAAACGTTCCTTTACCGACGCCTTGCGTGATGCCTCTTTCGTACCTTCCTTTCGTAGGGTGATCATTTTGTCAACTCTAAGTATTCTGATGGCTTTGTTCATGACGTTCACAGTCCCTGGCAGAGCATTTGCTGAAGAGGTGTATACAATCATCATTCGAGTTATCAATAATTCTATTAAGGCTCAGCATTACTCGTCCTCGGATATAGAACCAGAAGTGAGCTGGGATTTTCTATCCTTGCCTAGCGATGTAGGTTCGCCACAATTGCTATCAGATCGAATCAAACGTTCACTTGTTGTTTCGTCAGATAAACAGATTTCTTTCAAATATACGCCCATCGACGATGACTATCTTATCATACGAACGGGGTATGAAGATGAGACTGGAAAAACTTATGTCATTTCTCAAGAGATTATTAGTCCTGACAATGCATGGGGGTATGAAATAGAGTACCAGGAGGATGCTATTGTTATTCCAACAGGCATTAAAATACAAATGTATGGAAGTATAACAAATGATGATACCAAGGTATTGGTCGGCTTTGTTGATCAGTCTATTATACGTGTATCCAGCATAGAACACACCCTATCCGAGCTAGCAGAGATTGCAACTCAGCTTCGCTTCAATGATTAATGCGTTCATATTGGAAAGGAGAGGATTGTCAAAGCCCTCTCCTTTCTTCTTCAACATCAGGATATATCTGTTATGATATCCAGGTTGATGGGGTTTCTGAAGACGCAGTACTCACAACATTTCCTGTTTTGACATAATGAGTCGCAATTACACGATAATAATAGCCACCTGTAACTGTGTAGCTCTTTTTAGCAGAGGCAATATCTGTATTGTACTCCGTTTTCGAGACACTTGAAATACTATGCCATACGCCATCTCGTTGTTCTTGTAAGGTAACGACCACACGAATGATTTCTTCATCCTTTGAAGATGAAGTAACACCTCTAAACTTAACACTTCGTCCGGTATGCGAAAGAGTACAAGTGCCTGATGCTTCTTTCGTGGCTGCCTGAACATCCGAGATTGGCAGTACGATCGAAACAAGCAAAAGCAGCGCCGCCACCATTACAATCATCTTCCTTTTCATTTCATTGACCTCCTAATATATATTTGAGTTAACCTCAAATATATATGACAATTCACCCCCACTAAATTCTTCTGTATTTAGAAATAATTCTTTGACGGATCATAGAATTACGCGCACACTATCTCCTGTTATGAAGTGCTTGAAGTTCGAATTTGATTGTAGCCTGTATTACCAAGTCAAAGGGCTTGTCTCTGTAGTTAACAGATGACAAACCCTTTTTCTTGCTCTTTGTACGATTGCCTAACCGGCCACAGCACAATGATTATACTACCGAATGCCGAGTTTCAAACGCACTACTGTTCCTGCTGGAACCACAGATCCCTCTGGAATTGATTGCTCGGCAATAAACACCTCCTCGCTTGACGAATTGTTCACATCCTCTGTCCACCAAACTTGAAACGACAATCCCGAATTGGTTAGAAGTGCCGTTGCCTCTTCTTGGTCCATCCCAACGACACAAGGAACCACCACGGATGTCCCATTCTTAATCCCTGACCTTTGTATTTCAACCTTTGTACCAATCGGGACTACTGAACCAGCCGGGATCGATTGTTCGATGATATAGTATGTACTCAATTTGTCATTCAAAGAGCTTAACCACCAAACACTTGCTTCCAGTCCGCTTGACTCCAACAACTGCACCGCTTTTTCCTCTTCCAGGTCTACAACATTTGGAACGCTAACACAGTGAACTGGAATCTTCGTTTCATCGGAAACCTCGTTTTCTTTGGGCGTTTCAATGTTGTTATAATCAATATTTTGTGTTCCATTTACACAGTCCATAATTATAACCGTTCCTTTAGGAACAAGTATTCCAGTTTCTATGCTTTGAGACACAACGACACTATCATAATTTTTTCCGTCAATCAATCTTCCTTTTGAAAGACCTCCATTCAATTCTGCATACTGAAGTTCTTGCCATGCCGCTTTTACCGTTTTCCCATACAAGGGCGGAACACGAACAAATGCGTTATGAACGATAAGACTTCCAAACACAAGAAGGATTCCTAACATCATTAGGGCAATAAGAAAAGAAGAGGGAGTAATACTGTGCTCTGATTCATCTCTGGTTCCTCTTTTGATAAACACACGCCCAAGAAAAAAAGGGACTATGGTTATTACAACTCCCAAACCGGTAACCCATGCCCAAAGGTTATAAAGCTGCTCAATGATCGAGTATGCGCTCATAATTGAAACTCCTTTCACGATAATTGAGGAGAACCTCGCTATCATGATGACGTTTCATTTCGACATAATTCTTCTTGCAATGATAATATATTCTTTCTCTGATATTTTCCACTTCTTCCTGTCAAGCATATATATAAAAAGTAGATCAGCTTCGCTTCCGCTTAGCAAAACAGGGCTATGCGTTGGCATAACCCTGTTCGTTATACGTGCATTTGTGAAAGCGTTGTCCTCCCGGATCAGCTCGTTTGCGCCGTTGTATTGGTAGGTGACGGAGGTCGTCCCCCGGGTGATGGAGGTTATGTTCCCGCTGTCGTCATAGCCATCAACTGTCTTCTGTTCATTCCAAATACTTAGTACATAAGCTTACATTTATATTGGTGGTGTCACTAATGTTTTACTGCTTTATAATCAATCTTCCAACTTCTGAGTAAGCTGTTCGGTAATACTTGCGGGAGTCAAAGGCTCTGGAATTGCCTTCTTTTCAACAACAGCTCTCGCATCTCGTTTATTATGAATAATCATATAAATAAATGCTGCAATAGTCGCTATGTCCGCAGCCGAACTCAAAGCTTTTTCAGCAATTTGAATAATAACTAACACTACGTTCCCATCAAGTCCCTCTCCATGTTCTATATGAATTGTACCTTCAATCCCTTCTGGAAGCGTGTATTCGTCATTCTCTTGGTCGGATAGATAAGATATTATGATTTTCATTTTGAACCCTCCTTTATATAATAATAATTATGGATAGCATTTTGCAATGCAATAATCAACGGCTGCATAGTGCTCCTATAGGTCGAAATAAAGGATGATACAATAAATCCAGTAAAAATGCGACGTGACTCTGTAATTACATCCTTATTATAGTATTCATAATACATCATCGTCAAGTCATACAAAGTTACCTGACGCAATTCAATCTCTCTTTGTTCGAACTCTTGCATATTTTTATTAAGCTCATCATGTGTTATTCCATTTCTTGATTCCTGCTGAAATTGATCAAGAAGGAAATCCGGAATGGAGATAAATGTCCGAAACATATTGTACAGTTTTACTGAAAGTATCATAAATGGTATATTTTCCATGTAATCCTTTATTGAAAGATTATGCTTCTCGACGGCAATCATTTCGGTAAAGGCATGTAAATCACCATATATCTCTTCTTTTCGCTTTACCCAGTTTTCATTAGATGGATTTATTAAGTGTTTTAGATTAGCATGATATTCTTGTATAGGCAACCCCCGTACATGTTGACAGTCTTGCGTGAGTTCAATTTGTTTGATAAGCAGTTGATCGAGCAAACCATGCAAATCATTATCATGTATTTCTGGACACAAGCATGTGAGAATATGCTCAAATTCATGAAGCAAAACAAACATTTTCGCATATAAAGTGAGTTCTTGCTTGATTTGGGTTACGACCTCAGAAAAATTGTTTTGCACACATGAATAAGGNNTGTAAAAAATCATGAAACAATGTATTGTTCTTGCGTTTTTCATATAAATAATTTATAGTATGATACATCATTTTCTTAATCAAGCGGTCACATTGTACCTCTGGAACACAAGGAGGTACTACGTGATTGAATACACTCTCAGAAATAATGGCATCCAAAAAACAATCAAACAATTCCCATTGATTAATATCCCATAGTATTGAATATGCACCATTGTTTTTGGGTATGTAGCTCCAAATTCTTCCATTATCTGACCGAAAAACATGAAAAAACAGTTTTCCCCTATTATTGTCCAACGTCACTAAGATAGCTGTTATGACATCAAACAGCATCTCTGCTACAGGATCGGTACACATAATAACGTCAATGCCAGCATAGAAAGAATCAATTGTTTCTTGGTTAGGATCATTCATAAGCTGTTTCTTCCCTTTCATTGTTGTTTTCCGTGCGAAAGCTTTTAGAAATTAGTTAAATGTTTCGTTAGTCGGCAAAAATATAATTGTGCGCCAATAGTGATTCATTTTATGGCTGACCAGCTTATCCTTCCAGGTGCTGTTCCCATAGACATACGGGATCATGGAGGTGGGTGTACCGGGATCCGTGGCCGTGGTATAGGCGTAGATCTTCTTCTCAGTGATATTCCCCCAGGTATCGTAGGTATAGGTCACCGTCTGATTGGTGAACTGGTCGTTCTCCCGGATCAGCTCGTTCGCGCCGTTGTACTGGTAGGTGACGGAGGTGCTGCCCCGGGTGATCGAGGTTATGCTCCCGTTGTCGTCGTCGATGAATTCACACAGCGGCCCAGGTGTCGTAGTTCTCTATACGAATGGACTGGTAGTCTCGCTAATCGCTTAGCTCCCTATTTTCGTAGGAGTGGACATCAATCTATATGATTGCCTCCATACTGCAGGAAATATACGATGTTTTAGCATAAAAGGATGTTCTTTTCGAGGGTTGTCTCTATCTTTATATAGACGATTCGTTGTAAAAAATCGCACAATACTATCTTCATCATCTGTCTCCAAACGATAGCCGACTGAATAAATATCATCTGATTCATCCCTAAAAGACAAAAACGATACATAATATGGCACCCCATTCTTATATTCGATTGTCCATACATCATTCTCTTCGGCACAATTTGCGTTTCCCTGGGGCGACGACAACGAACGATATATCGTAGCACTTATATATCCTTCCTCAAAAACGACAGCATATATTCCATCTTTCCAATGACAATCACCTGTAAAGTTGATGCCATAAGATATGTTTCCTTTTTGAAAAACATATTCACTACAAACGCCAATTTCGGTATGCTTATTTACCTTAACAAGTATTCCTTCACTGTCAAAAAAATACTCGTAGTCCGGATGTTCAGCAGATCTGTACAGTCTTCCCCTATGTATGTTTTGAAGCAAGTATTCTTCCATGAAATTCGGGCAAAGGGGGCCTCGATGCATCAATTTTCCACCGATACCATACTGCTTTGTTTTAATGCGAGGTTCCAAGATTTCCGACAATGATTCATAAGAATATTGCGATACTACGCCCCTTAACTCCTGAATAAAACTGTCCCTATTATCAATAAAATGAAAAACATTCATGATTTAACCCCCTTATTCTAATTCAATAATGTCTGATGCTGCCTTCAGAATTCCTTTTACACTTCTAAGAAATCCTATCACAGCTTGTCGTTTCATTTCAATAGTATCTCCTGATTGGTAAGCCAATTCCACTCCAATTCCAATCAGTACCTTGTATATTCTTGTATGAAGAGGTTTATGTAAAGCTGTTGAAATACTTACTAGGTTATCTGGGGAATCAATAGGGATTTGAAGCTCATATAGTCTTTCTCTTGCATGAGTCATGAATTCATCAGTAGATGTACGCATCACAACATGGTGTAGTTCATGACGTCCTGAGTATTTTCTGCGAGATGATTCATCAATTCTATCAGCCAAATCAGTTAAGTAAGACGATATCCCAGATAATAGGCTGTTAATTCCTTCAATTGTTGCTCCAGCTACAACATATGGCAAAGACTGATCTCTATTCAACAACAAATCGAAATAGATAGTTGTTAGGATAATCAAAAGCGCAACCTCGCCGGCAGAAAGCGTAACCCCAAATATCGTGATAGTGAAGCTTGAACCTGTTTCATCACTAAGCAAGGCAGGATTGTTTCCGCAATAAACGTATGCATTATTGCCCAGCACGCCCTGGCCGGTAGACAGATAGACATCCGCGGAGATAAAGCGGCAGGTCTCGGGATCGTAGTAACGGGACTTGAGGTAGTAGAAGCCGGTCTCCTCGTCGTAAACGTACCCCCGGTA
>LXOW01163405.1_pt1 | contig 12363 bp, 9 predicted proteins | sample 1368591 | NCBI WGS metagenome assembly LXOW01 (sample SAMN04884650, study PRJNA319009) | bovine gut metagenome | isolation source: Cow rumen | host: Bos taurus | place: Italy: Legnaro (PD) | collected 2014-07-09
TGGACCGGGATGGTGGTGTTGGACTCGATGAGCTTGGTCATCACGCCGCCGAGGGTCTCGATACCGAGGGACAGCGGGGTGACGTCGAGCAGCAGGACGTCCTTGACGTCGCCGGCGAGCACACCGCCCTGGATGGCGGCGCCGATGGCGACCACCTCGTCCGGGTTCACGCTCTTGTTCGGCTCCTTGCCGAAGAATTCCTTGACAAGCTCCTGGACCTTCGGGATACGGGTGGAACCGCCGACGAGGAGGACCTCGTCAATCTCGGAGGCGCGCAGGTGGGCATCCTCGAGGGCCTTGCGGCAAGGCTCGATGCTGCGGCGGAAGAGGTCGTCGCAGAGGGCCTCGAACTTGGCGCGGGTGAGGGTCTTCACCAGGTGCTTCGGCATGCCGTCCACCGCGGTGATGTAAGGCAGGTTGATCTCGGCGCTGGCGGCGTTGGAGAGCTCGATCTTGGCCTTCTCGGCAGCCTCCTTGAGGCGCTGCAGGGCCATCGGGTCCTTCTTCAGGTCGATGCCGCCGTTGTCGGTCGCGAACTCGCGGGCCAGCCACTCGATGATAGCCTGGTCGAAGTCGTCGCCGCCGAGGTGGGTGTCACCGTTGGTGGACTTCACCTCGAAGACACCGTCGCCGAGCTCCAGGATGGAGATATCGAAGGTACCGCCACCGAGGTCGTAGACCGCGACCTTCATATTCTTGTTCTTCTTGTCGAGGCCGTAGGCAAGGGCCGCGGCCGTCGGCTCGTTGATGATACGCTTGACGTCCAGACCCGCGATCTTGCCGGCCTCCTTGGTGGCCTGNNGAGATCTCCTGCGGAGAATAGAGGCGGCCGTTGATGTCGACGCGCGGGGTGTTGTTCTCGCCGCGGGCCACCTTGTACGGCACGCGGGCGATCTCCTTGTCCACCTGGTCATAGGTCTCGCCCATGAAGCGCTTGATGGAGAAGATCGTGTTGTGAGGGTTGGTGATGGCCTGGCGCTTGGCAGGGTTGCCCACCTTGCGTTCGCCATTCTCCGTGAATGCGACGACGGACGGCGTGGTGCGCGCGCCTTCGTCGTTGATGATGACGGTCGGCTGGTTGCCTTCCATCACGGCCACGCAGGAGTTCGTGGTACCGAGGTCAATTCCGATAATTTTTCCCATAATATCTTAACTTTTAAATTTCACTTTTTGTCACCCGCCACTCCCGGCAGGCCGCATATCCCATCATCAAAACCTTTGCCAACTGCTTTTCTCTGACAATTTGTCATTCTTCCCAACCCTGGCAGCAGTTCAACGAGCCCCACCGGGCAGCCGCGGGGGCATGGCCGGTGGCGGGGGCGGGCGTTCATTTTATTATTATCTTTGCGGTATGGAGTACAGGCAGCTGAGCAAACAGGAGTTCGAGGATCTGCAGGGGCGGATCCTCTATGAGGACAACCACCTGCTGGTGGTGTGCAAACGCGTGGGTGAGATCACGCAGGGAGACAAGACAGGCGACGAGCCGCTGACGGAGACCTACAAGGCCTTCATCGCGCAGCGGGACGGCAAGCCCGGCAAGGTTTTCCTGGGTCTCCCCCACCGGCTGGACCGTCCGGTGAGCGGCATCTGCCTACTGGCCAAGACATCCAAAGCGCTGGAGCGGCTGACCGCGGCCTTCCGCGACGGCTCCGTCCACAAGACCTACTGGGCGCTGTGCTGCGCAAAGCCGGAACCGCCCGAAGGGCATCTGGAGGGCTGGATGAACCGGAACGAGCAGCAGAACAAGTCCTACATCGTGGCGGACGGCAGCGCCCCCAAGCCGGCCCGCTACCCCGAGGCCAAGCTCGCGAAACTTAATTACCGCTATCTGCGCAGCACGGACCGCTACCACCTCGTGGAGGTGGAGCTGCTGACCGGCCGCCACCACCAGATCCGCTGTCAGCTGGCCCACCTGGGCTGCCCCATCAAGGGGGACCTGAAGTACGGCGCGCCGCGCTCCAACCCCGACGGGGGAATCTGCCTGCTGGCGCGGCACATCCGCTTCGTGCATCCCGTCAAGAAGGAGGAGATGGAGCTGACGGCGCCGGTGCCGGAGGGGTGGAGATTCGCCGATCGTTAGGTCCGGAGTTCTTTTTCGAATTTCTCGTTGCGGAGGCGCTCCTGGAAGGTCGAGGGCGTCTCGCCCATGTTCACTTTGAAGGCCGCGTTGAACGACGGACTGGAATGGAAACCGCACATCTGCGCCACGCTGATCAGGCGCAGGTTGGGATCCCGGCGCAACAGTTCTGCGCCATAGCGTACCCGGAAATAATTGACAAACTGGCTGAAGTTGCGGCCGGACAGGATGTTGATCGTCCGTGAGAGATAGCCGCGGTTCGTGAAGACTGCCTCGGCCAGGTCGTCCAGCCCGAAACCCTCGTCGAGAAACGGGCGTTTCTGCTCCATCACCGAGACCACCCGCGCGTACAGGCGCGACATCCGCGCCATCTCTTCCGTCTTCTCCCCCGCCTGGATCGGCACCGTCCGCAGATTGCCGCGGATCAGCTCCTTGATCTCCAGCTCCCGGGCCGGTCGCAGGAAGCAGGTCCGGCCCGTGTAGACCCGGATCAGCAGCAGGGCATACAGCGTCACGACCGGCACCAATAGCACCCAGCCGCACCAGGCCGACGCGTCGGAGCCCGGCAACATGGCGGCCAGCAGATAGAGCGCCAGCGAATAGCTGTGGCGGGCCTGGTTCTCGACGGCGTACCAGACGGCCATGTTATGGAAGAGCGGCTGCAGCTGCGCATAGCGGACCAGGCAGCGGCGCAGCAGGCATAGCCCGTGCACCACCAGGACCGCCAGCAGCCACAGGCGGACGGGCAGCTCCGCGAGCGTCCCGCCCACGCAGAGGACCAGCACCAGGGCCGCGTAGTACACGGACGGCTTGACGTATTCGTCAAAGATCGGGAGCAGGAGCAGCGCAGCACAGCCCGCCAGGACAGCCCCCGCAAGCTCGACGGGATCGACCATACGATCAGAGAGGAAGTACCGCAGGAAAGGAGGCAACGACAAACACAGAAAAGAGATGCAGCAAACGCTTCGGTAAAGAGAGAAAATGGGCTTGAGTTTCATTCGGTCGTAAATTGGCGGCGACAAAAATAAACAAAGCCCCCGAACTTTCGAGGGGCAGTTCGGGGGTAATTGTAAATATTGTGATTTACGATGCGGAATTATTTTTTATTTCCCGATTTAAATTTATCAAACCCCTGTCCATATACGCCAGTTACCGACGAAACGGAGATGAATGCGTTCGGATCGATGGAGTTGATGCATTTCAGGAAAACATTGAGATCCGCCTTGCGCGTGATCACCATGACGACTTCCGTGTCATGTTTCGTATACCAGCCCTTGCCGTTGAAAACGGTTACGCCGCGGTGCAGATCGTTGGTAATCGCGTCCGCGATCTCGGCGAATTTCGGCGAGAGGACGAAAATCTGCACGGACTGCCGGGAACCGGTCAGGTAGAGGTCCAGCACCGTGCTCACGATCGTGATCAGGATGAAACCGTAGACGACGGTCGTGATCTTGTCCGGCCAGCTCATCAGCGAGCCGTCCGCCATGTAGGAAGGCACCAGCAGCGAGGACAGGATGATGACGGCGTCCAGGATGAGGATCATCCGGCCGGGCGAGACGTTGCGGTATTTGTTGACGATCAGGGCGATGATGTCCGTACCGCCCGTGCTGCCGCCCTGCGACATCGAGAGGCCGATGCCGATACCGACCATGATGCCGCCCATGATGGTGCACATCAGTTTGCCGTTGTCCAGCGCGAGGGTCTGGATGATCTGGTCCGGGAAAATGCCCTGCGCAGCATTGAGCAGGACGGAAGTGAGGAGGATGGCATAGATCGACTTGGCGCCGAAACTGCGTCCCAGGGTGAAGAGCGCCGCGACGAGCAGGCCCGCGTTGACGACGAAATAAGTGTAACCGATCTTGATGACGCCGTTGGTCGCGTACTGCACGATGGAGCCGAGACCCGTCACGCCGCCACCGATCATGTTGTTCGGGATCAGGAAGATGATCCATCCCATCACATACATCGTCACGCCGAGGGTGATCAGGAAGTACTCCTTGATGCCAATCCAGATTGTCTTGTTATTCATGTTTATGTTTCTTTTTCAGATGAACGCCCGTCTTGATCTCTTCGAAGCCTTCCCCATAGACATTGTGCGTCGGGGAGATGGACATGAAGGCACGGGGATCGATTTCCTTGATCACCTGGGAGAGCCCGGAGAGCTGCGTCTGGTTGATCAGGATGAGGAGCACGTTCTTGTCGGCCTTGGTGAACCAGCCCTGCGCCTTGAGCACCGTCACGCCGCGGTCCATCTTGTGGATGATGTGGTCGGCGATCTCGTCATAGTGCTCCGAGAAGACCAGCAGCTGGTAGGAGGAACGCTTGCCGCCCACGACCAGGTCGATGACCATCGAGAAGATGACCACCTCCGTGAGGCCGTAGCACATGTCGGAGAAATTCTTTTCCGGCAGGCACAGCAGCAGCGCACACACCACCACGTCGGAGACGAGGAAGACGGACCCGAGCGAGACCGGCCAGTACTTGTTGACCATCAGGGCGATGATGTCCGTGCCGCCCGTGCTGCCGCCGTAGCGGAGCACGAGGCCCAGGCCCACCGACTCGAACACACCGGCCACGACCGGGATGAGCAGGCGCTCCTCCATATAGAAGAAGGAACCGGGGATGGCGTGCATCACCGGCAGCTCGGCCACGATGTGCATGGCGACACTGGAGAAGATGATGCACCAGATAGTCTTGAAGCCGAAACCGATGCCCATCGCCATGACGGCGACGATGATCAGCAAGGCATTGATACCGAAGTAGGTATACTGGGCCGGCACCAGGCCGCCTGTCGCATACTGGATGATGGTGGAAAGACCCATCAGGCCGCCGGCCGACATCCCGTTGGGAATCATGAAGCACTCCCAGGCCATCGCGAAGATGAAGCACGCGAGGGTCAGGACGAGGTATTCCCAAACGGTATGGAGAACGGCTTTGCGCGTCATTTCACAACGATATTGATGATACGTCCGGGCACGACCACGACCTTGACGATCTGCTGGTCGCCCACCCATTTGGCGGTCTGTTCCAGCCCGCGGACGGCCGTCTCCACCTCGGCGGGGGCGGCGCTCTTCGGCAGGTCCACGGTGAAACGCATCTTGCCGTTGAACTGGACCGGGTAAGTCACGCTGTCCTCCACCGTGAAAGCGGCGTTGTAGACCGGGAAGGCGGCGGAAGTGATGCTCTCGCTGTGGCCAAGCTGCTCCCAGAGCTCCTCGGCGATGTGCGGGGCAAACGGCGAGAGGAGCACGCAGAGCGGCTCGAGGATCTCGCGCTTGCGGCAGTCGAGGGCGGAGAGCTCGTTGACCGCGATCATGAAGGCGCTGATGGTCGTGTTGAAGGAGAAGTTCTCGATGTCCTCCTGCTCCTTGCCGATCAGGCGGTGCAGGACCTTCAGCTCGGCCGGCGTGGCTTTCTCGTCCGTGACGGCGAAGCCTTCGCGGTCGGTGTAGAGGCGCCAGAATTTCTTGAGGAAGCGGGAAACGCCGTCGATGCCCTTGGTGTCCCAGGGCTTGCTCTGCTCGAGGGGACCGAGGAACATTTCGTAGAGGCGGAGCGTGTCGGCGCCGTAGGTGTCGCAGATGACGTCGGGGTTGACGACGTTGAACATGGACTTGCTCATCTTCTCCACGGCCCAGCCGCAGATATATTCGCCGTTCTCGAGGATGAACTCCGCGTCGGCGAATTCAGGACGCCAGGCACGGAAGGCCTCCAGGTCGAGGCGGTCGTTGCGCACGATGTTGATGTCCACGTGGATCTCGGTGGTCTCGTACTGGTCCTTGAGGCCCAGGGAGACGAAGGTATTGGTACCGACCACGCGGTAGACGAAGTTGGACCGGCCCTGGATCATGCCCTGGTTGATGAGCTTCTTGAACGGCTCGTCCTCGCAGACATAGCCGAGGTCGAAGAGGAACTTGTTCCAGAAACGGGAATAGATGAGGTGGCCCGTGGCGTGCTCGGTGCCGCCGATATACAGGTCGACGTTGCGCCAGTACTCGTCCGCCTCGCGGCTGACCAGGGCGTTGTCGTTGTGGGGATCCATGTAGCGGAGATAGTAGGCGCTGGAGCCGGCGAAGCCCGGCATCGTGCTCTTCTCCAGCGGGCAGCCGTCCCAGGTCCAGTCCTTGGCGCGGGCGAGGGGCGGTTCGCCGTCCGGCGACGGCTTGAAGGAGTCGATCTCCGGCAGGCGCAGCGGCAGCGCGGAGAGCGGCAGCGGGGTCGGGATACCGTCCTTGTAGCAGATCGGGAACGGCTCGCCCCAGTAACGCTGGCGCGAGAAAATGGCGTCGCGCAGGCGGTAGTTGGTCTTGCGGCGGCCGATGCCGTGGGCCTCGACGTAGTCCTTGGCGGCCTCGATGGCCTGCTTCACGGGCATGCCGTTCAGGAAGCCGGAGTTGCACATGACGCCTTCCTTGGCGTCCACGCTCTGCTCGCTGACGTCCGCGCCCTCGATGACGGGGACGATCGGCAGGTCGAACTTCTTCGCGAAAGCGTAGTCGCGGCTGTCATGGGCCGGCACGGCCATGATGGCGCCGGTGCCGTAGCCCGCGAGGACATATTCGGAGATCCAGATGGGGACCTTCTCCCCGGTGACGGGGTTGATGCCGTAAGCACCGGAGAACACGCCCGTGACCGTCTTGGTCTCGGCGATGCGCTCGCGCTCCGTCTTCTTCTTGACATATTTGAGGTACTCCTCCACCTCGGCCTTGCGGTCGGCGGCGGTCAGGGACTCGACCAGCTCGCTCTCCGGGGCGAGGACCATGAAGGTCACGCCGAAGATCGTGTCGGCCCGGGTGGTGAAGATGGTCACCGGCAACTCGCGGCCGTCGCAGACGGTGTTGAACACCATCTCGGTGCCCTCGGAGCGGCCGATCCAGTTGCGCTGCATCTCCTTCAGGGAGTCGGACCAGTCGAGCTTCTCGAGCGAGTCGAGCAGGCGGCCGGCGTAGGCCGACACGCGCAGCTGCCACTGGGTCATCTTCTTCTGCTCCACCGGGTAGCCGCCGCGCACGCTGAGGCCGTCCTTGACCTCGTCGTTGGCGAGCACGGTGCCGAGACCCTCGCACCAGTTGACGGAGGTCTCGCCCTGGTAGGCGATGCGGTAGCGCATCAGAATGTCGGATTTCTCTTTCTCGGAAGCAGCTTTCCACTGCGCCGGGGTCACGTCCTCGTAGCCCGTGGTCTCGAATTTCGCGACCAGCTCGGCGATCGGGCGGGCCTTGTCCTGAGCGGGATCATACCAGCTGTCGAACATCTGCAGGAAGGCCCACTGCGTCCACTTGTAGAACGCGGGGTCGCAGGTGCGGACTTCGCGGTCCCAGTCGTAGGAGAAGCCGATGCGGTCCAGTTGCTCGCGGTAGCGGTTCACATTCTTGGTCGTGGTCACCTCCGGGTGCTGGCCCGTCTGGATGGCGTACTGCTCGGCCGGCAGGCCGAAGGCGTCNNTTGAAGCCCTTCAGGCGCTTGTAGCGCGAGAAGATGTCGCTGGCGATGTAGCCCAGCGGGTGCCCCACGTGCAGTCCGGCTCCGGACGGATAGGGGAACATGTCCAACACATAGAATTTCGGCTTCGCGGGATCTTCCGCCACGCGGAACGTCTTGTTCGCGGCCCAGCGGGCCTGCCACTTGCTCTCAATCGATTTGAAATCGTAATCCATATTATTTTTTCTTCTTTCTCTCCAATCTGAATTCCACATAGACCGACAGGGCGGTCTTCACTTTCTTGCCGCGCACCAGGCCCGGCTTCCAGTCGGGCGACGCGGCGATCACGCGCACAGCCTCGGCGTCCAGGCGGGGGTCCACGCCGCGGGCCACCGTCACGTCGCCCACCTTGCCCTTCTCGTCAATGATGAAGTCCACGAGCACGCGTCCCTGAACGCCCTCATCCACAGCACTCTGCGGGTAGCGCAGGTAGGTATAGACCCAGCGCTGCAGGAAGTCGGCCGGGTCGCTGGACCGGAAGAAGGTCGGCCGCACGTCGCAGTCGAAGAAGGACACCACACCCAGCTGGGCGTCCGCATCCTTGCCCGAAGGGTCGCGGCGGAACTCGGGCCGGCGGCCGTTCACCAGGCTCACGGTGAAGTTGTACAGGTATTCCAGCTCGCGCTCCATGCCGTCGTATTCGAGGATGGACGCGGTGTCGCGGTCGGTGTTGTATTCGGGGTAGCGCCCGGTCGTGAAGAACACGGAGGGAATCTCCTTGTCGTAGAAGATCCGGTGGTCGGAACTCACGGGCTCCATCGAGACCAGCTCCGGGCGAACGGGCTGCAGGGTGGCGTTCACCTGCTCCAGCAGGACGTTCAGGTCGGGGTTGGACGCCGTGTAGGCGTAGAATCCGTTCGTACCCGTGCCGAGCATGTCCAGGTTGATCATCGCGTCGATCCGCTCCGGCTGCGGGAAGGAGCGGTTCAGGAAATACCACGCGCCCGCGCCCGACTCCAGCGAGGAGCCGAAGGCGGCGATGATCACGGAGCGCTTGAGCAGCACGCTGTTGCGGGAAAGCATCCGGGCGAGTTCCAGCAGGACCGCCAGGCCGGAGGCGTTGCCGTTGGCGCCGTAGTAGATGCGCTCGCGGGCGGTGCCGTCCACGTTATACTGAGTCAGGCCGAGGTTGTCCAGGCGGGCGCCGATCACGATGTAGTGCTCGCGCAGGGTCTCGTCGTAGCCGGGAATGCAGGCGAGGATGTTGCGGGAGGTGAGCGTGTCGCCGCTCTCCCGCTTCAGGCCGAAGGGATCGCCGTCCTTGCCGCCCAGCAGGTCCAGGCCGTAGGATTCCAGGACTTCGCCCACGTAGACGGCGGCCTCCCGCTCCCCTTCCGAGCCGGCCTTGCGGCCTTCGAGAGCGGCGGAGGCGAGGAAGCTGACGTGCTCTTTCATCGCGGCCACGGCTTCGCTGTCCTCCAGCGCCCCGTAGGACGGGCGGAGTTGGGCGGAAGCGAGCAGGGGCAGCAAGAGCAGCAGACCGGTCAGAATCCGTCTCATGGCTATTCGATCTTGAGGATGCAGGCGTCTTTCGGACAGAAGGACTCCTTGCGGAGCTTCTCCAGCGAGGCGCAGATGTCGCCGAAATCATCGGACGGGCAGACGCCCACGGCGGTCATGCCGTTGGCGAAGGGCAGCAGCGAGACCGGATAGCCGGCCTCCCCGGCCTTGCCGGACAGGCGGACGGCGTTGTCCCGGCTGCCGAAGGTGCCGATCATGACATAATAGCGATAGGTCGGTTTGGGCTCTGCGAACAGGTCGGCTTTCCGCGTGGAGACGCGGATACCGCCCGGGGCCGCGGCCTGCTTGACCTCCGGCTTCGTTTCCGGCGCCTTGGCCGGCTCCGTCGCCGGCTGGGTCTCCTGCACGGCGGGCTGTTCGACGGCAGGCTCCTGGACCGCCGTCAGCGCGACGGTGTCCTCCGGCTCCTGCGCCTCGACCCTGTCCATGAGCATGATGGCCCTGCGCTTCTCCTCGATCTCACGCGAGGTGGGCCGGCCGGCCAGGATGCGCAGGAAATCGCACCCGTGCAACAGGCTGGCCGAAAGGGCAAATGCCACGATGATTCTAGCTTTTCTCATATTTAAACTACAAAAATACAAAAAGTCTTATATTTGCACAATTTTATGAAAACGACCCGCTTAATACTCCTCCTCATGACGCTTCTGTGCGCCGCCAGCGCACACGCCCAGCGTCGCGATTATCCCTGTTTTGCCAATCAATATCAAATCCCGTTCCCGAAGGCGATGCTCAACGCGCCGGACACCGTCAGCGTGATCGTGATCGGAGATGTGATGATGCACGCGAAGCAGCTGGAGCGCAACCACCGCACCTTCCTGGAGAAGATTGCGCCGGCGCTGCGCGCGGCGGATTTCGCCGTGGCGAACATGGAGTTTCCGATGGCAGGAGAGCCCTATACCGGCTATCCGATTTTCTCGACGCCGGATTATTATGCATGGTACGCGGCGGAAGATTGCGGGATCGACGTTTTCCTGACGGGCAACAACCACGTCCTGGACCGCGGCTCGCGCGGCCTGCAGCGCACGCTGGACGTGTACGAGCAGATCCGCGACTCGCTGGGCACCCGGCAGACGGGCGCCGCGCGCGATAAAAAAGAACTGGCGGAGAGCTACCCGCTGATGCTCTCGCGCCACGGCATGACCATCGCGCTGGTCAATTTCACCTACGGCACCAATACCGGCGCCGACACGGACTGGCCGCGCGTCAACCGCATGAACAAGGACGAAATCGGCAAGGCCATCCGGACCGCCCGCGAACGCGGCGCCGACTTTGTCGTGGCCCTGCCCCACTGGGGCACGGAATATATGCTCAACCCGGACGCTTCGGAAGTGTCCTGGGCCAAGTGGCTGGTCTCGCAGGGCGTGGACGCCATCGTGGGCTCCCACCCGCACGTGGTGCAGGACACCACGCACATCCAGGGCGTGCCCGTGATCTATTCGCTGGGCAACGCCATCTCCAACATGAGCATCATCAATTCGCGGCTGGGCCTGGCGGCCACGCTCCGCTTCGTCTGCGACCCGGTCTCGGGCGAGAAGCGGATGCTGGAGCCGGAGCTCCGCTTCCTGTGGTGCACGCTGCCGGAACGCCTGCTGCCCGACAGCTACGCCACCGTCTTTATAAAAGAATGGGCCAACCGTCGAAACGATTGGCTCACTCCTTCAGATTTTGATAATATGATCTCGACCTGGGAACGTGTCAAGGACACGTGCGGGATCGAAGATTAAACGCTTCGCGGATTAGCGCTGGCTGGCCACGGCGTTGTACTTGTCGTACTTGGCCTGGAACTCTTCGCCCTCGTTGCGGAAGCGGAAGCAGGCGTTCTTGAGGTACTCGGCCAGGTTGACCTTGATCTCATCGTCCTTCACCAGCTCGAAGGCGGTCTCGAACGGCTCGATGCAGCCCTTCAGGCACTTCTCGAACTCACCCATCAGCGCCATGTACTTGTCGTTGTCCATCTCGTTGTTGGCCTTGTCCTGCAGCTCGACAGCCATGTCGTAGAGCTGGATGCCCTTGCCGATGTAACCCCACTCGTACTTCGGGTTCACCTTGGTAGCCTGGTCGTAGGCAACAAGCGCTTCCTCGTTCTGGCCGAGCTTCTTGCGGGCGTTGCCTTCCACATAGTAGAGGGAAGCGTTGTCCGGCTCGTTCTTCTTGGCGTCCTCGAAGAGTTCGAACAAGCGGGCGGTGTCCTCGCCGCTGTTGAGGTAGTAGTTGATCAGGCCGATCAGCACGCTCTGGTTCTCCGGGAACTTGGCCATACCCGTCTCGAGGTACTTCTTGGCGGCGGCGCCGTCACCGAGACCGTTGGCGACATCGGCGAGCTTGGCATAAACCTCACCCTTCTCGGTGTAGCCAGCCTTCTCGCACTGCTCGAGGAAGGTGCGGGCGCGGTTCCAGTCGGAGGAAGCCCACGCGACGAAACCGGCGTTGTAGAGGGCGGAGGAATCCATGACGCTCAGCGGAGCGGTGGCGGAAGCCTTGGCGGACTTCTCGAAGTACTCGGAAGCGGCCTTCATGTTGCCCAGGTTGTAGGCGTTGTAGGCCTCATCGGAGAACTTGGAGGCGATGTCCTCCAGCGCAGTCTTGATCTCCTTGGTCTTGGTGCCCTTCGGATCGAGTTCGGCGGCCTTGGCATAAGCCTCGAGGGCCTTGTCGAGCGGGTTCTCCACGACGGGCTGGGTGACCTCGATGATGGTCAGCTGGCCAGCCTCGTTGAAGTACATGTTCTTGTTGGCGAAGACGCGCTTGGTCAGCTGCTCACCGCCGACCGTGACCTGGCTCTCGCTCTGGGCACGCTCGTTAGCCAGCATCTGGAATTCCTGCATGGACATGCCCACCCAGGCGGCGCCGGACGGAGCGGCATAAGCCTTCACCAGGGTTTCGCCATATTTAAGCCAGGTGGCAAGTTTCGTGTTCTGTTTCGGGTTCTCGGCAGCTGCCTGAGCCTTCTCAAGGGCGGCCTTGGCGGCAGCCACTTCTTTGTTCTGCGCCTGGGCATTCACTGCAAACATGGTGGCAGCGAGTGCGAGGATTGCTACAAACTTTTTCATTGGGTTATTCGTTAATAATTAAAATATTATCCATCATTCTCTTTCTTACTCGGTCACTTCCGTTCCCGCTTCCGGATTCTCCTCCGGGAGTTCTTCCTCCGCCTTGGCGACCGGTGACACCGCGGCGATTGCATCTCCTTCCCGGATGTTGATCAGTCTCACACCCTGGGTAGCCCTGCCGGCGACCCGGATGTCGGATACAGCCATTCTGATGGTCAGGCCGGACTTCGTGAT
>LXOW01225867.1_pt1 | contig 12360 bp, 10 predicted proteins | sample 1368591 | NCBI WGS metagenome assembly LXOW01 (sample SAMN04884650, study PRJNA319009) | bovine gut metagenome | isolation source: Cow rumen | host: Bos taurus | place: Italy: Legnaro (PD) | collected 2014-07-09
GCCGAATTGCAGTCGCCGGCATAATAGATGACATCATACACATTGAGGTCGCTCTCCGTACCCGGCACCTCCTGTTTGTACTTGGGGTCGCAGGGCAGCTCCTTCTGCAGGTCGGGCAGCATCTTCACAAACTTTGCCAGGTCGTTGCTCCACTTCTCGTCCTTCACCAGGATGAAAGCCTCGTAGGCAGTCTTGTAGCCATAGAGGGCATCCTCGTAGTTCTCGATGGGGCCCACCACAAAGTCCAGCTTGCTCTGCTTCATGTCCATCCAGGCCATGTCGCTGGCAAAATAGTCGTCGGTCCGGAACGCCTTGCGACGCTCGACGAGGTAATTCTTCAAGCCGGCATCCTCGGCCAGGTCGATGGCCACGCCCATCAGCGAGTCCACCTTGGCCAGCTGGGTCTTGTAGGCCTCGCGGTAGGGGATCACCTGCAGCGCGCCCTTTGCGTCGCGACGCAGGATGCTGTACTGGCTGGTCTTCTCGGGGTCGGCCAACGCGTCAAACTCCTCCTTCGTCATGTCCACGGGATAGAAATTGGCGCCCTTGGGCTTCTCACCCACGCCAGGGATAAAAGGCTTCTCGCCATCCAGACGATCCCATGCGCCATACTGCAGCATGGCGAACGCCTTCATGGCGGGGTCGGTCAGCGTGTCGAGGGCGGCACGGTTCTCCAGGCCGAAAGTCTGCTCCCAGTAGAGCTCATCCATCACCTCGGCAATCTGGATAAAGACCGGAATCAGCGCACGCTCCTTCTCGGTCAGATTCGACAGGTCGGTGGTCAGCTTGAACTCGGCGTACTCGTCGACCTTCTGCTGCAGCGGCGACACCTCCTGCTCAACATTTTTGTTTTTGCACCCCGTTGCTGCCAGCATCGAGAGTGCCATCAATGATACCATTAACTTTTTCATTATTGTTGTGATTTTAAGTGAACAGTGACTGGTGATGAGTGATTAGACAGATGATAGTTAGTCGACTCACTGTCATCAAATATAGATTGCAAAAATACATTTTTTTGGTTGTTTATCAAAAAAAGTGTACTTTTNNGTTTTCACGTTGCTTCTTTTATTTATTTTGGAGGGGATTCGGAAGAGTTAGTATTTTTAGTCATTTTAGTATTCTCGGGCAGCCTCTCGGCTTAGCCCTAATCGAAACGTCCACTGGACGTTTCTGTTTTGTTCTCCGCTTCGCTATCGAAATGTCCACTGGACATTTCTTCATCCTCCTTTCCGCCAAGGTATGGAAGCAACGTTTTCACGTTGCTTCTTTATTTATTTTGGAGGGGATTCGGATGCATCTTAGCCAGACGCAAAAATTATTCTAATGATAGACTAACTAACGGGTTTGCTCGAACAGAGCTCGTTCTTCAGGGCGGATAAGGTCCCAGTCCTCCAGCGCTTCGAGCGGTGACATGCGATGCCGACGGGCCACTTTGTAGTCGTAGACCATGCCATACCGGTCGGCGATGCGCATCGCGATGCGGTCTTGATGGAAGTATTTGTTCTTGCGTTTCATGACTCTGCCATCATCGATACGATAAGACATAAAAAAATAACCGTGAAGCATCTGTCAAACACAAGGTTCGCCAAAACCCCATAAACAGGAATACTCACGGATACCCGCATACACCTCCTTTTCCTCTATAATGCATTTGAAATTTGGCGATTTCCACGTACTAAAGAAAAGCAAAAGACGCTTCTATATTTTCTTATCTATTTCTTCGAGGACGATACGTTTTAGTTAGTGATTCGGTTTACTGACTGCAAAGATACTTATTATTCTTGATTTCGATATGCAATTATGCCATAACAAACTTGTTATGTTGAGGGAACATCTGTTCAAAACGCAGACGCCGGGTTGCCCAATGGATGCACTATGACTTTTGCGGTGGCGCGGTGGGTGGCGTCGGCCAGTTGCAGGAGATATTCGCCTTCGGGTAGTGGGCCGAGGTGCAGTTCCAGGATGCGGCTATCGGTGGCGGCTTGCTGTGGCCGGGCTACGACGCGACCGTCGAGGGCGTAGAGCGTTGCCGTAGGCCGTACCATAGCGGTCGGCACCACTATGCTGAGGCGGTCGCTGGCAGGATTGGGATAGACGACAACGGCGCAGTCGGCCGATGCAGTCGGGCCAATGCCCGCCGTGCTGTCGCCAGCGACGGAGACCGTAAACGAGTAGTCCTCTTGCATGCAATGACGCGAGGCGGTGAGCGTGACCGTGTAATCGCCCGCGGCGGCATAGGTGTGTACTGTCACCGTATCCGCAGCAGCTGTGGTAGCGCCGCTGCCGTCGCCGTAGTCCCACAGCAGACTGTCGGCATGGTGTGCGGTGGCGACAAGCGTGACGCTGTTCCCCTCCACCGACGCCACCTCGAACGTGGCCTGCGGCCTGGGCCGCTGCCACTGGGCAAGGTCGGCATAGACCACCTGGTGCGCCGCCGACCGGATGGTGCGTGCCGTGGTCTCGGACAGGCCCGCGCTGAAGGTGATGGAGTCGGGGTCGCGATGGAACATCAGCGTATAGAAAGCACATGCCGCCGCATAGCTGCCCGCCACGCTGGGATGGCTCCCGTCAGACTGGTAGAGCTCTATATCGGCATGGTGCTCGCGCAGATAGCGCCATACACGACCGACAGGACAGAGCGAGGCATCGTTTTGCTGCGCCATATAGGTGTAGCGTTCGCAGAGCATGCTGTCCATGCCCTCATAGGTGGCGAGGACAGGGAAGTAGACGGCATTGGCGGCATCGCCGTTCTTGCGCCCCCAGGTCATATAGAACAGGGGCTCGCAGCAGGGGTTGTAGGCATAGATGGAGTCGACCAGCCGTTGCGCATAAGGGAACACCTCGAACTCCACCTGCGACTGGGGAAACGACGGGTACTGGCTCTGCTCCTGCAGCACCACGACATCCCAGCCACCGCTGCAGATCAGCGACATCGACTGGTTGCTGCAATGCTGGCTGAAGGTGCAGCCACCCGGCGTATTGCTCTGGTAGGTGAGCTCGTCGCCCATCGACGCCGCCACCTGTTGCACCATCTGCGGCAAATCGTTCACCTGCGTATAGCTGTTGCCCACAAACAGGGCATTCACCCGCTGCTGTGCCTCACAGCACAGCGGGAAGCAGACCAACAGCAGCAAGAAAGACAAAGCCAACTTTTTCATCGCACTGAGATTTAATACCTTCTTCATTGTGCGAAAATACGAAGAATCTCGGAATTGGAGAAAATGAAAACTGGGGCGCACGCGGATGCGTGCGCCCCAGTGGGGATCGATTCCACTTAATTTATCTTATTCGTCGGCCTCGTAGATGAGGAGCTGACCGTCGGCGTAGAGGAAGAGCAGCGGGTCTTTGTCGTTCTTCTTCATAATCCAGCAACCGCCGTTGTCGGCATCAATGGTGAGGGTGGTGTATTTCTTGTGCACCGGATGCTGTGCCAGCAGGTTGTCGGCCTTGTCGAAGACGCGCAGGTAGGTCTCACCGTCGTCCTTGACGAGGGCATACATCAGATCGCCGCTGATGGCATAGCCTATCATGTCGACATGATGGGTGTTGCTGACATACTCGTGCACCACCGTGTAGTCGGAGCAGCTGCTACCAGCCCAGTAGCCCACACAGAAGCTCCACAGTCCAGGCCAGTAGACGACCGGCGGCAGGAAAGGATCCCAGTAGATGGGACGCATGTGGATGTAGTGGTGATGGATGGGATGGTAGAAGAAGGGCGCAGGACGGATGTGGCGGTGCGACGGCGGCAGCGGACCGTGGGGGTGCAGCGGATGGGCAAAGCCGGGATGGACATGCGAGACAGGGCCTTTGCCGGCTCCGAAATGGGCGGGGCCGCCTGCGGGAGGACGCACGTCACCTGAGCCGGGGCGCACGGTGGTGGGGGTGGGTCGCGTGGTGTAGGTGCTGCGCATCGTCGCCGACGGCGTGCGGGGTGTTGCCGTCTGGACGCTGCGTGTCGAGGTCGACGGGGTGCGCACCGCAGAGAAACGCATGGCCGGAGCCTCGGAGCCACGACTGGGTGTGCTGTAGCTACGCGACGGCGTGCGCGTCTCGGGCGTGGCAACACTGCGCGAAGGGGCGCTATAGCTGCGGCTGGGACTACTGTAGCTACGACTGGAGCTGGGTGAGCTGAAACTGCGACTGGAGCTGGGCGAGCTGAAGCTACGGCTGGAGCTGGAGGCGCCACGGCTCATACTACTGCTGCGCGGAGCGCTGCTGGCCGAGCGGCCACCGCCGCCACCGCGGCGCTGTGCCCACGACGGCGTGGCGATGAGCAGGGCTCCCGCCATCATCACGACAATCCATCTGTTCGTTTTCATAACTATTGGTTTTTGAAGGTTGTTTTTACTGTTGCCCCCCACACTTTGTGCGGGGTTATTGAGAGTTTGCCTCTCCGAGGCAGAGATCTGGTAAATCTTGTGTTATTCGGGCGTACACGGGGGTACGCCCCTACGTATTTCATTTCAATAATCTATAACCTATTCAAATCATTTGCCTTGACTACTTAACTACTTATTTTCTCATCGGGCGTACACGGGGGTACGCCCCTACGATTTGTCCTTTTCTTTACCCCTTTAGTATTCCTTATCTGCTTTTTATTGCAATCTGCTTCTTGGCGGTGCGGATGCGGTCGGCGGACTGGTGGATGCGCTCGGCACTCACACGGCCTTCGCGCACCAGCTGCAGGATGATGTCGACGGTCTGCGGCACGATGTCGGCATTGTAGGTGGTGCCGTTGTTGCCCAGACAGAGCATGTCGACGCCGGCCTCCAACGCCAGCGCCACCGCTTCGTCGTAGCCGTACTGGTTGACGATGGCACCCATGGCCATGTCGTCGGTGATGACCACACCGTCGAAGCCCAACTTATCGCGCAGCATGTCGACACAGTGACGCGACAGCGAGGCGGGATAGTTGACGTCGAGGTTGCGGTTGACGATATGCGCCATCATCACCATAGGCACCTTACCCGTGGCTATCAGCGTGCGGTAGGGTGCCAGCTCGCGCTCCTGCCAGCTGTCGGTGACGTCGACGAGTCCCGCATGGGTGTCGCCCGACGCGCTGCCGTGTCCCGGGAAGTGTTTCAGACAGCCCACCACGCCCTGCTGCGACTGGCCGTCGAGCCAGGCGGCACAGCAGTCGGCGACCTGCGACGCGTCGGCAGAGAAGCTGCGACCCAGGCGTCCGATAACCGGGCAGTCAGGGTTGACGTCGACATCGGCGCAGGGGGCGAAGTTGAGATTGATGCCCAGGTCGCGGAGCATGGCGGCGGTACGGCTGGCATGGTAGCGCACCGTGTCGATGCCGCCCTCGGCCATCTGCTTGGGCGACGGCGTGGCGACGGAGAAGCCATCACTCACCTTGAGACGCGCCACACGTCCGCCCTCCTGGTCGACGCTGATCCATAGCGGCTCCTTCGACCATTTCTGCAGCTGGCTGGTGAGGCGGCGCAGCTGCTTGGGCGAGGCGACGTTGCGGTGGTGCTTGCCCGTGGGGGCATCGTATTCAAAGAGGATGACACCGCCGATGTAGTAGTCGCGGATGTCGCGGGCGATGGTCGACGACGCGTCGACCGTGGTGCCGCGGAAACCTACCAGCAGCATCTGACCGATGTCGGCACGCAGGGTGTCGTCGGCAGTGGCGGTATGGCGCTGCGCGCAGGCTGTGGTGACGAGCAGCAGCACCAGTATCGGGAAACAGATATATCGGATGGTTCGCATTGCTGTGTTGTTTTTTTTCGGTGCGGGGATGGGGACTCCCGCCTTCGTCGTTCTTTCTTCTCGGTTTTATTTCTCCTTGCCGCTACGCGGCAGAAAGCTTGTAAATTATTTTTGATTGGTGGGTTTTTATTGACGGGCGTACACGGGGGTACGCCCCTACGTATTTCATTTCAATAACCAATAACCATTCTCATTCAATTCCTCCCAAAGGGTATTCTGTTGACGATGGAGCGGCCCAGGGTCACTTCGTCGGCGTATTCGAGGTTGTCGCCTACGGCGACGCCACGTGCCAGCGTGGTGAGCTTCACGGGCAGACCTTCGAGCTGCTTGTTGATGTAGTAACTCGTCGTGTCGCCTTCCATCGTGGTGGGCAACGCCAGGATGACCTCCTCGATGGGGTCGGGGATGCCTTCGCGCACCCGCTGCAGCAGCGAGGTGATGTGCAGGTCGCCGACGCCGATGCCGTCGACAGGCGAGATAACGCCACCCAACACATGATAGAGGCCACGGTACTGCTGAGTGTTCTCGATAGCCATCACCTCTTGGATGTTCTCCACCACACAGACGATGCCACGCTGCCGCTTGGGACTGCTGCAGATGGGACACACCTCCGTGTCGCTGATGCTGTGGCAGTAGCGACATTCGTGCAGCTGTGTCTTGAGGTGCAGCACCGCCTCAGCAAAGTCGCGCACCTCTACCTCGCAGCAACGTTGCAGATGCAACGCGTAGCGCAACGCCGAGCGCGAGCCCACACCGGGCAGCCGCTTCAGCTGGCGCACCGCCTCGTCGAGAACAACCGATGGCAACGAATTCTGATTCATAACAGCACCTGCGGCACAGCGCCGCACACAATATGCAAAAATACGGAAAAAAGTTGACAACCCATCCTTCCGAAGAAAAGCAGCCTCCACATTTTTTCGTATTTTTGCAGTATGAAACAGATTACCGACTTCACCATCGTTGAACGCAAAGCGTTGGGCGAGGCCTATTTTACACTGACCCTGCAGCATCCACAGACGCTGCCCCCCATCGAGGCGGGACAGTTTGTCGAGGTGGAGGTGCGCGACTGCAACGATGTGCTGCTGCGCCGTCCCATCTCCATCCATGACGTGGACACCGAACACAACACCCTCACCCTGCTCATCCAGATTGTGGGCAAGGGCACTCGCAAGCTGGCCACCTTGCAGGTGGGCGACACGTTGAACCTGGTCTACCCGCTGGGGCATGGCTTCTCCCTAAAGGGCGAACGTCCGCTGCTGGTGGGCGGCGGCGCCGGCATCGCACCCCTGCTCCACCTGGCCAAGTGCTACAACGCGCGCGGCATCCGCCCCACCATCCTGCTGGGCGGCCGCACTGAGCGCCTCATCCCCGCACGCGACGCTTTCACACCCTACGGCACCCTGCTGCTGACCACCGACGACGGATCGCTGGGCGAGAAAGGCATGGTGACACAGCACAGCCGCTTCAACGACAACTACGACCACATCTGCTGCTGCGGCCCCACGCCCATGATGCGGGCGGTGGGACGTCACGCGCTGCAGCACGACATACCCTGCGAGCTGTCGCTCGAGAACATGATGGCCTGCGGCATCGGCGCCTGCCTCTGCTGTGTGGTGAAGAGCGACGGCGGTCACCTCTGCGTCTGCAAAGAGGGCCCCGTGTTCGAAGCCACGAAGCTGACGAACTGGATTGATTCGTAGGGGCGTACTCCCGTGTACGCCCGTCATTAAAAAAGTAGTCAAGTAGTTAAGGCAAATGATTGGTTATGGGGTTTGGGATAGGTTATTGGTTATGGGTTATGGGTTATTGAAATGAAAAATGTAGGGGCGTACTCCCGTGTACGCCCGTCAGTAAAAACCACCATTCAAAAATAATTTACAAGATTTACCAGCTTTCTGCCGCGGAGCGGCAAGGAGTATAAGCAAACAAGGAGAAGTAAGAAAATAGAACCAAGATATTATGATTAATCTCTCAACGGATATACACAAGCTTCATCTGAAGAACCCGGTGATGACGGCCAGCGGCACCTTTGGCTATGGCGAAGAGTTTGCCGACTTCTTCGACGTGGCCCGGCTGGGCGGCATCATGGTGAAAGGTACCACAGGCGAGCGCCGTCAGGGCAACGACTATCCCCGCATGGCGGAGACACCGGCCGGTATGCTCAATGCGGTGGGTCTGCAGAATGTGGGCGTAGCCAACTTCTGCAAGGAGGTCTATCCCCGTATCCAGCACCTCGACACGAACATCATCGTCAACGTGAGCGGCAGCAGCATCGAGGAATACTGCTCCGTGGCCGAGCAGGTCAACGAGCTGGAGCGCATCCCCGCCATCGAGCTGAACATCAGCTGTCCCAACGTGAAGAAGGGCGGCATGGGCTTCGGCACCAAGCCCGACATGGCGGCGCAGGTGGTGGAGGCCGTGCGCAAAGTCTACGGCAAGACCCTCATCGTGAAGCTCACTCCCAACGTCACCGACATCACCGAGATAGCGCGTGCGGTGGAGGCCGCTGGCGCCGACAGCGTGTCGCTCATCAACACCTTGCTGGGCATGGCCATCGACGTGGAGCGTCAGCGTCCCTGTCTGAGCACCGTCACCGGCGGCCTGAGTGGCCCCTGCGTCAAGCCCGTCGCGGTGCGCTGCGTGTGGCAGGTGGCCCACGCGGTGAAGATCCCCGTCATCGGACTGGGTGGCATCAGCACCGCAGCCGACGCGCTGGAGTTCCTGATGGCTGGCGCCAAAGCCGTGGAGGTGGGTACCGCCAACTTCATCGACCCCGCGGTGACCGTCAAGATCATCGACGGGCTGGAGGACTACTGCCAACGTCATGGCATCCAGGATATCAACGAGATTATTGGTATTATCTGAAACACTGAGCGTTGAAAATCATTGTCGATAGCGGAAGCAGCAAGGCGCGCTGGGCGCTGGAAGGGGACCCGTGGCGCTATGTCACCACGCAGGGCCTCAACCCGCGGCTGGCCAGCGACGAGGTGTTCCACACGGTCGTCGGAAGCGTATGCGAGACCCTGGGCGACCTGTCGGCTTGTCGGAACGTCACCTTCTACGGCGCTGGCTGCGGCACCGCGGAGATGCAGGATCGCGTCCGACGGCTGCTGCAGTCCCATTTCCCCGAAGCCGCTGTGACGGTGGAGAGCGACATGCTGGGTGCCTGCCGCGCCCTGTGCGGCAACCTGCCGGGGACGGTGGCCATCCTGGGTACCGGAAGCAATGTATGCCGCTACGACGGCACCCGCATCGTACACCAGGGCGTGTCGCTCGGCTACCTGCTGGGCGACGAGGGGTCGGGCAACCACATCGGTCGGCGACTGATGAAGGACTACCTGGTGGGACGCATGCCCGCCGAGCTGTCGCAACAGCTGGCCGAACAATACAGCGAGACACGTGAAGCCATGGTAAGCAGACTCTACAGCGACCCCTTCCCCAACCGCTATATGGCCACGTTTGCCCCTTTTGCGGCAGCACACAGAAGCCATCCCTACATACAGGAACTGCTCCACAGCGTGTTCTCCTCCTTCTGGAGCGACGTGGTGCGGCCTGTGGCCGATGGCGGCGCCGTTCATTTTGCAGGCGGCGTGGCTGCCACCTTCGCTGCGGAGATCAAACAGGTGGCGCCGACAGGCTACACCGTGGGGAAAGTGGTGCAAGAACCGCTTGACGGACTGATAAAAATGAACAGCAGACAATAAAACTATAGTTATAACGTTATTACATAATCACATCTTTGTGACAAAATCAAACGAAAACTAAACAAAATAATCAAAACATTATGGATCTGAATAACATCCTCGTTATCGCCGGCAAACCGGACCTCAGCGAACTCGTTTCCCGCACCAAAAGCGGTGCCATCGTGATGAACCTCATCAGCAAACAGAAATATCCCGTGTTCCACCACGACCGCATCAGCTCGCTGGGCGAGATTCGTATCTTCACCGAAAACAACGAGGTGCCCCTGGTCGACGTGATGGCGGGCTTGAAGAAACACTACAACGGTGCCGTCACCCCCTATGACCCCAAGAAAGAGGATAGCGCCAAGCTGTTCAGCGAACTGGAGAAGGTGCTGCCCGACTACGACCGCGACCGTGTCCACGCCTCCGACGTGAAGAAACTGTTCAGCTGGTACAACGTACTCATCATCGCTGGCAAACTCAACGACGACGAGCCCACCGCTGAAGCTGCCGAGGCGCCCGAGGCCGTGGTGGAGACCAAAGCCAACGACAAGCCCGCACGTGCCCAGAAAGCCGCCGCCCCCAAGGCTACCGCCAAACCCAAGGCTGCTCCCAAGCGCACCACCACCGCCAAGAAAGCTATTTGATTTAGTGATTAGTGAATAGCGATTGGTGATTAGACAATACATAAAAAAACGGCTATGAAACGCATTTTTTTAATTCCTCTTGTTGGTGCCTTGATTTTGGCCACCGCCTGCAAGAAAGACGACGAACCGGAGCACAACACCCCGCCGACGCCGCAGCCCTATGTGTCGCCCGAAGTCGACACCAACTATGTCTTAGGCCAGTACCAGCCCACACGCCGGCTGGCAACCCTGACCGAAGAGGAGGAGGCGCAGAACTTCACCTGGGGTGTCGGCGAGACACCACTGCTGCTGTATGTGGGTGCCGACAACCAAGTCAGCAGTATTGAGTACGACAACCAGAAACGCCAGTCGCTGGTCAACATACCGGCCTCGTTGATGGGTGGCGCACAGGTGATGCGTTTCAACTACAACAACGACCAGCTGTCGACCCTGCAGCTCACCGAGACGGGTGGCACGACCATATTCGGAGCCTCCGCCACCTGCGACGGAAACCGCATCACCTCGCTGACTTACAACAACGTCGACGAGTCCGTCATCATGGGCTACATCAACAATTTCCTCTCCTCGCAACGCAAGGACTTGGTAGAGAACATCAGCGTCACCAACCTGCAGACCACCTATACCTGGACCGGCAGCGATGTCAGCAGCGACCACATCACCGCACAGGGAAGCACCGACCTGGCTGTGGGCGAGCTGGTGCGCTTCCTCAACCTCGACACGTCGTTCTACCGCATGATTATCGAGAACTCCGGCCTCGGGGAACAGATTCCGGGTATCTCACCGCAGCTGCTGGCCGACTTTGTGGACATGCTGGCCGACAGCACCTGCCACATCGTCGTCGACGTGGACCTAACAAACAGCTACACCTACGACGGGCACCCCAACCCGCTCTACGGTTTCTGGGGCTGGGGATTCCTGGGCAACACCCNNCACAATATCCTCTCCTCCCAGCGCGAAGGACTGGCCAGCGTCAACCTCAGCGTCAACCTGCCCACCACCGTGCCCGACCGCTACGACTGGACCACACGCATGATGCTCACCCTCGCCCTCGCCTACCTCAACGGACAGTACCCCGACGGGTTCCACTACACCTATCCCATCGACCTGGACAAGACGGAGAGCAACACCTACAGCTACGACAACCAGGGCTGGCCCACCAGCCTGCTCGACAGCGACAACCACCTGACCACATTCACGTATGAATTGTGAAATTGTGAAGTTGTGAAATCAAACGTTAAACCTTAAACGTTAAACGTAAAACATCTTACATCATACATCTAACATCATACATCTACCATGACCTATACCGAGCAAGACAAGCAATACAAACGCTATACCATCACCTCGGCGCTGCCCTACGCCAACGGTCCCGTGCACATCGGTCACCTGGCCGGCGTCTATGTGCCCGCCGACATCTATGCCCGCTACCTGCGCGCACAGGGCGAAAAGGTGCTCTTCATCGGCGGCAGCGACGAACACGGCGTGCCCATCACCATCAAGGCGCGCAAAGAGGGCTGCACCCCGCAGGACATCGTCGACCGCTACCACAAGATTATCAAGGACTCGTTCGCCGAGCTGGGCATCTCGTTCGACATCTACAGCCGCACCTCCTGCAAGGAGCACCACGAGACGGCCGCCGCCTATTTCAAGAAGCTCTACGACGAAGGCAAGTTTGTGGAGAAGGTCTCTATGCAGTACTACGACGAGGAGGCGGGTTGCTTCCTGGCCGACCGCTACATCACCGGCACCTGTCCCCACTGCGGCAACGAGCACGCCTACGGCGACCAGTGCGAAGCCTGCGGCACCTCGCTCAACGCCACCGACCTCATCAACCCCAAATCGGCCCTCAGCGGCAGCAAGCCTGTGCTGCGCGAGACCAAGCACTGGTTCCTGCCCCTCGACAAGGACGAGCCGTGGCTGCGCCAGTGGATTCTCGAGAGCCACAAAGGCGACTGGAAGGTCAACGTCTACGGCCAGTGCAAGTCGTGGATCGACGCCGGCCTGCAGCCCCGCGCCGTCACGCGCGACCTCGACTGGGGCGTGAAGGTGCCCATCGAAGGCACCGACGGCAAAGTGCTCTACGTCTGGTTCGACGCACCCATCGGCTACATCAGCTTCACCAAGCAGCTGAAGGGCGACGACTGGGAGAAATGGTGGAAGAGCGACGACACCAAGCTGGTGCACTTTATCGGCAAGGACAATATCGTGTTCCACTGCATCATCTTCCCCGCCATGCTCCACGCCGACGGCAGCTATATCCTGCCCGCCAACGTGCCCGCCAACGAGTTCCTCAACCTCGAGGGCGACAAGAT
>LXOW01078972.1_pt1 | contig 12355 bp, 9 predicted proteins | sample 1368591 | NCBI WGS metagenome assembly LXOW01 (sample SAMN04884650, study PRJNA319009) | bovine gut metagenome | isolation source: Cow rumen | host: Bos taurus | place: Italy: Legnaro (PD) | collected 2014-07-09
ATATGTATCTTTGCAAATTATACATAAAATTTGGCTTATGGCAAAAAAAGCATTAATCACCGGAATCACCGGTCAGGACGGCTCGTTTCTGGCGGAGTTCCTGATCGAAAAAGGCTATGAGGTGCACGGCGTGCTGCGCCGCAGCTCGAGCTTCAACACAGGTCGCATCGAACACCTGTACCTCGACGAATGGGTGCGCGACATGCACCAGAAACGTCTGGTAAACCTGCATTGGGGCGACATGACCGACAGCTCGTCGCTGATACGCATCATCTCTGAGATAAGACCCGACGAGATTTATAACCTCGCGGCTCAGAGCCATGTGAAGGTGAGCTTCGACGTGCCTGAGTTCACCGCCGACGTGGATGCCATGGGCACCCTGCGACTGCTGGAAGCCGTGAGGATAGCGGGTCTTACCGACAAATGCCGCATTTATCAGGCTTCGACATCGGAGCTCTACGGCAAGGTGCAGGAGGTGCCTCAGAAGGAGACGACACCGTTCTATCCGCGCTCGCCATACGGCGTCGCCAAACAATACGGCTTCTGGATAATGAAAAACTACCGCGAGAGCTACGGCATGTACTGCTGCAACGGCATCTTGTTCAACCACGAGTCGGAACGCCGCGGCGAGAACTTCGTGACAAGAAAAATCACCCTGGCAGTGGCAAGAATAGCACAAGGGTTCCAAGACAAGCTCTATCTGGGCAACCTTAACGCGCTCCGCGACTGGGGATATGCCAAAGACTACGTCGAATGCATGTGGCTCATACTGCAGCAGCCTAAGCCGGATGACTTCGTCATAGCCACCGGTAAGTACCACACCGTGCGCGACTTCTGCACACTGGCATTCAAAGAAGTTGGCATCGAGCTGAAATGGGAAGGTGATGGAGTAAAGGAAAAAGGAATCTGTATTAAGGATAACAGAGAAATGGTAAACGGTAAACGGTCAACTGTAAACAACTTAGAGGGCAAAGCCCTCGTCGAAGTCGACCAGAAGTACTTCCGCCCTGCTGAAGTGGATCAACTTCTCGGTGACCCGACAAAAGCCAAGACCCAACTCGGCTGGAACCCAAGCAAGACCTCTTTCGAAGAACTGGTCAGAATCATGGTGGAACACGACATGGGGAAGGTACGCAGAATGCATATGAGGGTTTAGTTTATTGTTTACTGTTTACCGTTTACTGTTTATTGAGATAAGTTTATAAGAAACCAAATTTATGTTAACTTTTTAAAATTAGAGATATGGAATATTCGTTTGAAAAATTGAATGCATGGAAAGAGTCGAGAAAGCTGGTAGTATTGGTTTATAAATTGTTGGACAGTTTTCCAAATTTTGAAAAATATGCTTTGTGTGATCAGATACGTAGGGCTATTGTATCGGTGCCGTCAAATTTGGCAGAAGGTACTGGTAGGATGTCGTCTAAAGAAAAACTGCATTTTATTGAAATATCGTATGGTTCTTTGATGGAGGCGTATAATCAGTTGTTAATTGCATCTGACCTTGAATATATTACGGGACAAAGTTTAACCGAATTGAGACCTTCTATTGATACGGTTGCACGTTTATTAAACGGTCTCCGAGCCCATCACAAGAACGAATTAAACACTAAACAAAAATAAACGGTAAACAGTAAACAAAAATAAACGGTAAACAGTAAACGGTAAACTAAACAAAGGGTTAACATGAAAAAAGTCTTCGTTTCGGGTTGTTATGATTTATTGCATTCTGGGCATGTGGAGTTTTTCCGGCAGGCGGCAGAATATGGTGATTTGTATGTTGGTATAGGTTCCGATGAGACTATCCTTCATTATAAAAATCATAAGACGCTCTACAATGAAAAAGAACGTCTTTTTATGGTTAAAGCGATACGATATGTGAAGGATGCATATATAAATGCCGGCAGTGGTATAATGGACTTTATCCCTACAGTGGATTTCTTGAAGCCGGATATTTTAGTTGTAAACGAGGATGGAGCTTCTGAAGAGAAACGCCGTTTCTGCGAGGAGCGTGGCATGGAATATATCGTGCTGAAACGCGACCCGCATGAGGGTCTGGCAGCACATTCCAGCACGTCTCTCAAGGAACAGATATGTACGATTCCCACTCGATTGGATTTGGCAGGCACATGGATAGATCAGCCTTACGTTTCGTGTTATGCTCCTGGCTGGGCCATTACGGTTAGTCTGGTGCCAACATTTGAAGTGCGTGAAAGATGCGGTCTTTCGACTTCTACGAGAAATATGATTAAGAGGATATGGCCTCTGAAGTTGCCTGATATGGATCCTGAGATGCTGGCGCGACTGGTGTTCTGCTTCGAGAACCATCCTGAGCGTGAGGACGGCATCGTCAGCGGGGCGCAGGACGCGATAGGTATTTGCGTGCCGGGACTGTGCCGACATTATTACGACAACCATTTCTGGCCTGAGAAGATTGAGACTTGCAATGATGAAGACATACTGCAATGGCTTGAGAGTCATCTTGTTATGATCCCCATGGAGCCCCGTCAGCCAGGCTGCTCGGTGGTGGAGGGCAAGGATATCACCGAGCTCAAGGTGAAGGCTCTCGCAAAAGCCGCCGACCGTTGCTGGGACGCTATAATGAATAAGGATTTGATGGCATTCGCGGAAGCTTACCGCGACAGCTTCAACGCCCAAACCGCTATGTTTCCTGCGATGATACAAGGCTGTGCTCAAAGCTACATCGACAAATATAAAGATAAGGTTCTTGCTTACAAGATGCCCGGCGCCGGCGGTGGAGGTTACCTCGCCNNACAAATGAAACTCGTTGAAAAGAAATATCTGCTGCCATTTATTGCGATAACTTCGCTTTTCGCGTTGTGGGGATTTGCTAACGACATCACCAATCCGATGGTGGCAGCGTTTCAGACCCTGATGGAGCTGTCGGCGGCGAAAGCCTCGCTGATTCAGTTTGCATTCTACGGTGGCTATGCCACAATGGCGATCCCTGCTGCACTTTTCATCAGAAAATACAGCTACAAGAGCGGAATACTTCTTGGCTTGACACTCTATGCAATAGGAGCGTTGCTGTTTATCCCGGCAGCATCACGGCAAAGCTTCACTTTTTTCTGTTTCAGCTTATATATTCTGACTTTTGGACTGGCATTTTTAGAGACTACGGCAAACCCGTTTATTCTGTCGTTGGGCGATAAGGAAAACGCCACTCGTCGCCTCAACCTCGCGCAGGCTTTTAACCCTATGGGTTCTTTGGCTGGGATGGCAGTGGCTTCGATGGTTGTACTCCCTAACCTGTTGAGCGACAAGCGCGATGCAGTCGGAAATATAATCTTTCCGATGCTCAGCGAAGCGGAAAAAGCTGATATCCGATTGCACGACCTTGCTGTCATCCGCGACCCGTACGTGGCACTCGGAATTGTCGTAATAATCATGATGATTATCATTGCCCTCGTAAAAGTTCCAACCACTAAAAACTCTACACTTTCCACTACTCTAAACTCTAAACTCTCAACTCTACACTCTATACGAAGGTTGTGGAGCAACCGAGTATATCGCGAAGGAGTGTTCGCGCAAGTGTTTTACGTGGCGGCGCAGATTATGGTGTGGACATTTATTATCCAATACGCTGATAATCTTGGCATTGACAAGGCTACAGCGCAGAACTACAACATCATCGCGATGTGCCTCTTCCTTTGTGGGCGTTTCCTCAGTACTTGGCTGATGAAATACGTCGACGGTCGCCGTTTGTTAACAGTTTTCGGTATCCTTGCAGCCTTCTGTTCGCTTGGCGCGATACTTATTATCGGCAAAGCCGGTCTTTATTGCTTGATTGGCATCAGTTTCTTCATGAGCCNNCTTTGGAAAAAGTCAGTCTTGACGATGCCTCGCTTGGCGCTGCTTTCCTCGTGATGGCCATCGTAGGAGGTGCATTGATGCCCCCGCTGCAAGGCATGATTATCGACTGCGGCACAATCTGCGGACATCCCGCAGTCAACGTAAGCTACGCATTACCACTTATATGCTTTATCGTGGTCGCCATATATGGAATACGTGCCTTAAAATTTAAACAGTAAACGGTAAACAGTAAACAGTAAACGGTAAACAAAAATGAAAAGATACTGTCAAACATTAACTTTAGTTGATAACGAGGAACTAATCCAGAAATACTGCGACGTCCACAAAAATGTTTGGCCTGAAATTATTGCCGGTCAGCGTGAAGTGGGAATTCTGGATATGCAGATTTACCGCAAAGGTCGTCAGCTGTTCATGATTATGGATGTGAAAGACGACTTTGACTTCCAGCGCGACATGGCACGGCTCGCCACTTTGCCTCGACAAGCAGAATGGGAAGCCTACGTCTCGCAATTCCAAGGATGCAGTGCAGATGCCAGAAGTGATGAGAAGTGGCAATTAATGGAAAGAATATATTAAGATTTGCTTCGCAAAGAAATCTGAAAAAATATAATTAAAATCAGACAAAAATGTTCTACGTAAGGATGTTCTACGTAGAAGATTTTTCAAAATAGTTTTATTCGTTCAATATCACCAGATGAGAAACGCTCGTACCACTCGCTATAAATGCGATCTGGAGAGAAGTTTATAAGCATTCCGTATGGCTTATGTGTAAGATTCAGATAATTCTTTAACTGTCGTCGGTGATCATCACTAACATATTGAACGGTTTTCAACTCAATAATAATATCATCATCAATAACCAAATCCAGACGATAATTCTGATTCAGTTTAACGTTGTCCCAATATATAGGTAGAAAAACCTGACGTTCAACTTTGTGCCCATTAAGTTCAAGCAAATACTGCATAGCAGCTTCATAAGCCGACTCCAGCAGTCCATAGTGATACTTATTGTATACCTTCATTGCTACCCCAGTAATGTCTACAAAAAACTGGTATTTCTTATTGTGTTCATCTAAAAGGTTCATATCTTTTGTGCTAATTCCTCCTCGCAAAAATACAAAAAAATTCTAAAGTATATCATTTTCTTAGATTTTTGTAATAGATTTTTATAGATTTCTTGCCCGTTAGGGCATTCAAAAAAAGAAATATCCTGCTTGCAGGAGATTTTTTTGTAAAAGTTCTTGTTTTATTATATTTTTTTGTATTTTTGTAAACTGATTAAATAGGCAAATACAAACAAATTAAAATACTACTATGAAGAAACTTTTTTTGATGATTCTGTTTTTTGCGGTGCTGCCGATAACTATGTTGGCGCAGACTCCCGACATGATGNNTCTTGATGAGACAGAAGTGCGTGCCCGCCTTTATGAAGAAGGTATTGATGTTGACAACATCCCGCCTACTGAGTATGCAAGCTATCAGGGTAGAGTGATGGAAATCCTCAACAAGATGGTGGCAGAGAAAAACGCAGCAGTAGCAGCTCCTGCCGCTGCCGCTACAGGTGGTGACGCAGTGGTGGCTACACCAGATGATGTGCCTCAGACTACAACAGGTGAGGCTGCCGCCGAAAATGCTCTCAAGCAAGAACTTGAGGAAAGCAACGTGTCGCCTACTGAAGGTACCGACATTTACGGACATGCTATTCTGAAAGGCAGAAGCCTTGACGTGTTCCGTACTACAGACGGCGCCTTGGCACCTGACACATACGTCATCGGTGAAGGCGATGAGGTGCATGTCTCAATCTTCGGTTCGTCACAAGCAGAGATTCATCAACGCGTTGGCGCCGACGGTAGTATCCAGCCAGCCGGAGCATCTAAGATATTCTTGAAAGGTATGACATTGGCTCAAGCCAGAGAAGCGATACGCTCCAGACTTAGCAGCCGCTATACCTACAGACCTGACCAGATCGTTGTTACAATCACCACTGCCCGTACCGTTTCTGTCAGCATCTACGGTGAGGTGGGAGTGCAAGGCGGTTTCACCTTGAGTGCCTTGAACAACGTGTTCAACGCCTTGGTGGCAGCCGGTGGTCCTACAGCAATAGGTACAGTGCGTAACATCCAGCTTTCACGCTCAGGTAAGACCCATACCCTTGACCTCTATCAGTATATGAGAAAACCTAATGTCAATATAAATTATGACATTCAGAATGGTGACGTGATTTTTGTCCCGGTGGCAAAATGTGTTGTTACAATACAAGGCGCTGTCAACCGTCCGATGCGTTATGAGATGCTTGAGAAAGAGACTCTTGCAGACCTCGTCGAATATGCGGGTGGTGTGACATGGAACGTCTATCCTGAATATGTACAGGTTGAGCGTATTGAAAACGGTCAGGTGATTTATATGGACTATAAACTCAATGATGTGATGTCCGGCAATACTAAGGTTTATTTGCAAGCTGGTGATATTGTCCGCATCAAGACCGCCAACGAACCTGTTGAGAATTATGTCTCAATTACAGGTGATGTTTACTATGACGGACGTTTCGAACTTGGCAAGAATACCTCACTCAAAGCTTTGCTTGACAACGCAAAACCACGTTACACAGCCCTTACCGATTACCTCTTCGTGGAACGTACAAAAGACGATGAGACTGTTGAAGTCATCACTGTTCCATTCCCTGGTGTGAATGGCAACCCAGACTTCATGCTTAAGTCACGTGATAAGGTGACAGTGTTGAAACAATCGACATATCGCGATGTTGAGACTATCGAGGTAAACGGTCAGGTGCGTAAGCCATTCTCACGCGAGTTCGGCCTAAACGACCGCATGACTATCAGCCAGGCTATCGACTTCGCAGGCGGATTGAAACCAAGCAATTTCCCTGTAGCTTACATCTTCCGTAAGGATATTACCAACCCGGAAAAGATGACGTATATCCGTGTAAACCTTGAGAAAGACGGTGACAAACTGTTGCAACCAGGCGACCGTCTCAATGTTTATGATAACACAACCTATACCAATGTTGGTGAGGTACGTGTTGACGGTGCTGTGAAGAACCCGTTCGGAACAACTTACGATGAATCGCTTACCATTCACGACCTGCTTTGGATGGCGGGTGGTTTCACAGTGGGCGCCGCTTACGACCGTGTTGAGGTGTTCCGTCTGAACATTTCAAAGACCAATGAGGTAGAACTTCAGCAGATTACCCTAACAGTTGATGAAGATTATAACGTCATAGTCAATGATTTGGCACTGCAGCCTTATGACCATATCGTTGTACGTATGACACCTAACTACACCACGGGCAGATATGTAGAGGTTAACGGCCGTGTTAAATATCCTGGCGTTTATGTGCTCACAGACGATAAGACCCAGTTATGGGAAATCATCAAACAAGCTGGTGGCTTGCTCAGCGATGCCGACCCATACGCACGTTTGTTCCGTACTAATGGTCGTAACACAGGTAACATTGGTCTTGACTTACGCAAAGTGAAGAAACATAGAAATAGCATTCAAGACGACCCGTACCTCATGGAAGGTGATGTCATCACCATCGTTCGTCAAGAAAATACAGTTATGATTCGTGAAACAGGTACTCACATGAGCCAATATGTGGTCGATGGATTCGCATCTGACCATAAGCTTCTGGTTTATGACGGTCGTCACAGTGCAAAATGGTATATCAAGCACTATGCTGGAGGTTTTATCAAGACAGCTGACAAGAACAGTGTTACTGTGACATTCCCTAACAACCAGGCAGAAGGCACATCACGCTTCATCTTCCGTCATTATCCAAAGGTTGAACCGGGTGGTGTCATCACAATGCGTATCGATACCAAGAAGAAAGAGCGTATAGAGAAACCGAAAGAGAAGATTGACTGGGGTTACGAGTTGAGAAACTCATTGGCAGCTCTCACATCTGTGGTGTCAATCATCTTGCTTGTTGAAAATATAAAATAGTCGATTATGGAGACAAACGAAAACAATGTAAAACCAGTTGAACAAGAGGAAGAAGGCATTGACATCATGGCTATTATCCACAAATTGTGGGACGGCCGTAAGACCATCTTCATCTGTCTTGGAATCTTCATAGCGCTGGGTCTGGTGGCAGCCTTGACGATGAAACGTGTCTATACGGTTAAAACCGTTATGGTGCCGCAGCTAAACTCAAAACAAAACTCATCTTTGGGTACTTTGGCGGCATTGGCAGGTATTGATATGGGAATGCAGACAGCCGCATCAGACCTATCGCCACTCGTATATCCTGAGATAGTGAAAAGTGTGCCTTACCGCCTCCAGCTGATGCATGCCCCTCTTCACTATACGAGATGCGATCATCCAATAAGTATGTTCGACTATGCTTTGTCGGGCATTGAGAAACCTGGTGCGTTTTTCTACATTAAGAAATACACATTAGGACTTCCAGGCGTTATTATCAATGCAATTCGTGGTCCAAAGCCTGATGTTGTTTATGGTTATGCGACAAGTTCCGCAGATACAGTTGAAATAAGACCTGTTGTGGTGACTGCAAACGAACAAAAGATGCTTGAGTTTTTCGATAGGATAGTATCGTTGGATGTTAATAAGAAAGAGGGTTATCTTACCCTTACTGTTAACGGTTTAGAGCCGATACAGACTGCTGAGTTGGCTATCAAGGCGCAGCAGCTTCTGCAGGATATGCTGACACGTTTCCGTGTGGAGAAATCGGAAAGTGAGTTGGCATATATCCAAGCCCGTTATGATGAGGTTAAGAAGGAAAACGACTATTATCAGGAACAACTTGCTACTATCAAAGACCGCACTAAAAACCTGATGAACTCTCGTGATGAGATTGAGAAAGACCGTATTCAGGCCAAATATAACATTTCAAACGCTATTTACAACGAGATGGCAAAGCAGTTGGAGCAGGCTAAGATGCAGGTGAAGAGAGACACGCCGGTTTATGCTGTCATCCAGCCTGTCACCATCCCGATGAAGCCATCGAATAGCCGTGCCAAGACTCTCATCGTATGGACATTCTTCGGATTCATCGTCGGCTGCGGCATTGTCTTAGTTAAAGGATATATACCAAAGATGAAGGCGATGTTTAAGAATAACGATAACGTTAACGTTAACGATAACCTTAACAATAACGATAACGCTAAAGCTTAACCCGTCATTTCGAATGATTATAGGGAGTGGGGAAATCTCCTGCAAATAGAGATGTATCTATTGCAGGAGGTTTTTTTTGTTTCTCGCAGATTACACAGATTCGCACAGATTTTCTAATCTTATGAAGGGATTTAGTTCGTTGACACTCACTGATTACACGAGAATAGTGGTATTGAAAAACCATTATCAGCTTTATCTGCGTAATCTGCAGCTCGCTTTAGCGAGCCATCTGGGAGATAAAGTTTTAGGAAGATATGGTTTATCTGTGTAAATCTGCGTAATCTGCGAGAGAATAAAAAAATAAATTATTATCTTTGCAAAAAGAATTGAAATGAGTAGAAAAAAGAAAACTAACAGCCTCAGCACCTTTGTAAACACCATATTACGAATATTCGGTGAGCATCCGTTCAAGCCGATGAACTATAAGCAGATTGCGAAGATCATGGGTGTGCGCGATGCTGCGGGCAAAGACGTCATATTTCAGGTGCTTGAGACGTTGGCTCGCGACGGCCAGCTGATAGAGAACCACCCTTACAGCTATGTCCTGAACCCTGAGCTGGTGAACGAATACGGCCCGAAGCCACAGTATGTGGTCGGAACGGTCGATATGAAGAGCACCGGCAAGGCTTATGTGGTGCCGGAAGACGGGGGAGAGGATATACAGATTGCCTCGAACAACACCGGCAAGGCGTTCCACGGCGACAAGGTAAAGGTGGCGATGTTCCCGAAGAGGAAGTCGAAGAAGACCGAGGGTGAGATCGTGGAGGTGCTGCGCCGCGCCCGCACCGAGTTCGTCGGGATATTCTCAATATCTCACGGCTACGCCTTCGTGGTGTCAGACAGAGCCACCATGCCTGTCAACTTCTACATCCCGAGAGGTAGCTACAAAGGCGCCCGCGACGGACAGAAAGTCATAGTGCGGCTCACCGACTGGCCCGATAACTCACGCAATCCGTTCGGAGAAGTGGTGAGAGTGCTCGGCACACCAGGCGAGAACAACGTCGAGATGCAGTCGATACTCCTGGAATACGAGTATCCATTGGAGTTTCCGAAGGACGTCGAGAAAGAGGCAAACAAAATTTCGGATAAGATCCCAGCATCGGAAATCAAGAAGAGAAGAGATTTCAGAGATATATTCACCATCACCATCGACCCCCGCGACGCCAAAGACTTCGACGATGCCATCTCTTATCGCAAGCTGCCAAACGGCAACCATGAGGTGGGAGTGCATATCGCTGACGTGTCGCATTATGTGAAACCGGGCTCAGCCATCGACAACGAGGCACAGGAACGTGGAACCTCTGTGTATCTCGTTGACAGAACCATCCCGATGCTGCCTGAGAAACTCTGCAACATGGTGTGCTCGCTGCGTCCCGACGAGGAGAAACTGACGTTTTCGGCTGTCTTCGAGATGAACGACAAGGCTGAAATCCTCAACAAATGGATAGGGAAGACCGTGATAAAGTCGAACCGCCGCTTTGCCTACGAAGAGGTGCAGGCAATGATTGAAGGTGGGGAAGGTGATTTCAAAGAAGAAATCATGATTCTCAATGACTTGGCCACCAAGCTCCGCGACAAGCGTATGGCTCAGGGCTCCATCAACTTCCACAGCGAAGAGGTGAAGTTTGTGCTTGACGAGAAGATGCATCCTATCGACACTTACGTGAAGGTGCAGAACGAGGCTAACATGCTCATCGAGGACTTCATGTTGCTGGCGAACCGCACCGTGGCTGAGGCGATAGGCAAGAAAGACTCGAAATATCATGGATATACCTTCGTTTATCGTGTCCACGACGAGCCTAACCCTGAGAAACTGTTCAATTTCATCGCTTTGGTGTCGCGACTGGGCTTCTCGATGAACATCAGCACGCGCGAGAACCTTGTGAAGTCGTACAATGCCTTGTTCGATGCCGTGGAGGGCAAGGGCGAGCGGAATCTCGTTGAGACTGTGGCACTTAGGACGATGGCGAAGGCGCTTTACAGCACCGTCAACATCGGGCATTATGGCTTGGCGTTCCCGTTCTACACACATTTCACCTCGCCTATCCGACGTTATCCCGACCTGATGGTACATCGGCTCATCGAACGCTATATGATTGAAAATCAGCCGAGTGTGAGTCAGGAGGAGTACGAAGTTTTGTGCCAGCACGCCTCCGAGATGGAGCGTAAGGCTGCCGAGATGGAGCGTGAGTCGGTGAAGTACAAACAGGCTGAGTATCTGCAGGATAAGATTGGCAAGGTGTTCGACGGACTCATCTCCGGCATCAGCAAATGGGGCATTTTCGTGGAGCTCAAGGACAGCAAATGCGNNCTACAGGACGATTATTACTACCTCGATGAGGAGAATTTCCGTGTCATCGGGCAGGAGACACGTCAAATCTTCCGCCTCGGCGACGCTGTGAAAGTGCGCATCGAAGCGGTAGATTTGATAAAGAAACAGATGGAGTTCACCTTAGTGAGTAAACGTCATCGTGTTTAAGCTGACTTTTCCGGATTTTTCATCGACAGATATTACCTTGATTTCTCCGTTTTCAAAGAAAAGCTTTATGTTTTCCTTGTCGTTAGGCAGATTGGATGCGATATTGTCTGTTGAAAGCAACATATTGGCTCCATGGATATAAACATACAAGACTATGTTTTTCTCATCGGTCAACAGTATGTAATACACTCCTTGATTATAGGCTATGTCAAGTATTCTGGTAGGAAGCAGATCTTTTTTGTCGAGAATTTCTTGCAGTTTGTTTTTTGCCGGAATATTGTTTATTACTACATCTTGCACCAGCAGGCCTTTCTCTGTCAGCACATCGTTTATGTTAAATGATGATAGCTGTTTAAGACTGTTTCTGTCGTAGGTTTTTATATCGCCGGCGTATGTGTCGGCTACGACGACATGGTTTTTGTCGTGACACATCTTGGGCGAGAAATAGAAATAGCCGGTGTGCTCTTTTTTGTGCCAGTCCGGCAGCTCGCCTAAAAACTGCGAGAATTCGTATTGAGGGGAGGTCAAGACCGACAGCATCGGGCAGAAATCGTAGAAACTATCGAGGAAAGGATCGTTTTCAGGAGAATTGGGTTCCGCAGTCGTGCCTTGTGTCGGCCATCCTTTCAAAACTCCCATAAAGACTCGTTGTTTTTCTTCATCAATATAGAAGTGAGAATGTGAAGTGATGTACAGGCTGTCGAGTTTCATCGGAACTATGGCTTTGGATTTCTCCTTCAAGTTATAACGGATAAAACATGCTTGATTTGTGTATACAAGATCTTCGGTTTCAATGTTTTCCCAATACAGATGCGGCAGTGATGCTGAAATGTAAAGCTCTTCGTCATCATTAGAACTGTCTCTTATACACATCTGACGCTGCCGACGAGC
>LXOW01435185.1_pt1 | contig 12338 bp, 10 predicted proteins | sample 1368591 | NCBI WGS metagenome assembly LXOW01 (sample SAMN04884650, study PRJNA319009) | bovine gut metagenome | isolation source: Cow rumen | host: Bos taurus | place: Italy: Legnaro (PD) | collected 2014-07-09
GGACAACAACTTCAGCAATGTCATTCAAAGGAATCCGCTTGTCTTTATGGTGAGGCCAATATTTACGGTGAATCACCAAATTGTCATCTTCCACACCAACAACAGTTCCACCAAAAAGCATGTTTCTGAGAAAAATCGCACACCATAGAAAGACGATTCCACTCACAAGCGGCCACCACCAAGGTTCATGGTTCCATATTCCCACTACAAAAAGGGCAGCACATAGGACAACATAGAATGAGAATTCTATAATCCAAATCTCACGATGACCATTATCAAATTTACATTCAAACAGTTTCTCCATCACGCTCTTTTATTTTCTCTTGGCACTCAATATTCTGATTCGTTTATACAAAGCTTTTCTATCAGTTTCTTTATCTCACTCATTATTTGTTTTCCTGCTTGTTGTTGTTATCCACAATCCTTCCAACAATCTTTCTCAGTTGTTCCACATCAGGCAGATAAAGTTCGTATTTCGACACGAAAAGGTTTGTATTCATACCGTATGTGGCATATTCTACCATCAAGTCGTCTTTATAGTGCGAAAGGATAATCCCTATTGGCGGATTGTCGTCTGGCAGATTTTCTTCCTTGGCGAAATAGCCCAAATACATATTCATTTGTCCTATGTCCTCATGTTGTACGCCATCGCGTTTCAGGTCAATCAGCACGAAGCAACGTAGAATGCGATGATAAAACACCAGGTCACAATGGTAGTGGCGGTTGTTCACGGTGATAGGATATTGTCGCTTGACGAACGTGAAGCCTTTGCCCATTTCGAGCAGGAACATTTGCAGATTGTCTATAATCCGCTGCTCCAGCAACGTTTCCGAGAATCGATAATCTTCTTGTATGCCCAGAAACTCGAAGGTGTAGCTGTCGCGGACCACATCTTCTGGTTTCTGAACTGTGATGCCATTCTTTGCCAATGCAAGAATGCCCTCTTTGTCTTTGCTGGCTGCCAATCGGAGATATAAAGCCGAACTCATCTGCCTTCTCAACGTGCGTACATCCCATTTCTGAGCAATGCACTCCTTCTCATAGAAACCGCGCTCAAGTTCATCTTCGGCTTGCATCAATTCGCAAATATGAGACCAAGTTAAAATGTCAGACACTGTCTGACAATTGGGATATAACAAGTAGAACTTTCTCATATTCACCAAATTCGGGCGACTATATCCGCGTCCGAAACGAGCTGTAAGCTGTCGCGAAAGCTCAGTAAGGGTAGAAGTGCCGTATGCCACTTTGGCCTGTCCGCCCTGCTCGTATTCCACAATGTATTTCCCGATTTGCCAATAGGTCTGGGTCATCGTGGCGTTAATGTGGGAGGCCACCTTCTTGCGTGCCTCGCTGATGGCCATCGTGATGTTATCAATCAATGGCTGAAGTTCGCCATTGCCTAATGTCGCAATATCTTTTTCTTCCATAATACCCATTTATGTCCTTCCTATTTAACAGATTATCATCTCGCTTATTTGTTCATTATTTTGTTATTTCTTTTGCCATCAACCTGAAAGCCGCAGGGGCAATTGTCATTTCTTCGTGATAGTCACTTGTTTGTATGTGTATAAAAAATTTCCTCTGTCAAACCTTTCGATATCAGATACTCCATCAAACGCTCCTTGAATCTATCCACCTGCTTTTCTGTCAAGTCCTGACCGAAATGATACTTTTTACCAGACTTAGTAACCAATACAATGGCATCCTCATCTATCGCTCCACCCCGAAGTTCACCAAGAGCTTCCATAAATTCCTCCATTTTGGTTTTCCTGTTATACTCTATCTCTACAATATCCGATAATGGAATACGCACGTCCTTACGAAATGGAAATTTATGGAGAACCCTAACAAAATCTGTGCCATCTACCCCAAGACGCTCCTCTCCGACAAATTCGTATCTAAATCCGAAGAACATGAACACCGACACAGGAACTGTAACCAACAAATACCACCAAAACCCGTGATCTTCAATGCCCTCATAACCCCACATAACACTCAATGCCGTGAAAGTTGCAAAAGCAATAAAAAAAGCCATCGCATTTCTCCCTGAAGGTTTGCAAACCAACAACACATCCATAGCTAACTATCTTTATTTATAAAGTGCAAAAGTACTATTTTTTTCTCGAAAAAAAAACATTCCAGCCCGTCAAATAGTCGTTTCGGAGGCGATTTTGGCAGGTTCGGGATGTTTCTTATTGTAGAACTTACACACTAAGACTACTTTTGCGGCCTCAAAAAACAAGACGATGAAAAAGATTAAAGCATTGGTTATCACGGTGGTTTTGGCTTGCACAAGTCTGGCGGTTCCGGCACAAAATGTGCTGAATCTTTCCGAATGCCATCGCTTGGCACTGGCTTCCAACAGCCATCTGAAAATCGCTCAGGAAAGAGTGGAAGAGACGAAAGCCCTGAAAGGAGCAGCCCTCTCGCAGTTCTTCCCCAAGGTTACCGTGAACGGAACCTACAACTGGAACCAGAAAAACGTGTCGCTGCTTAGCGACGAGCAGCAAGCAGCCATCAGCAATATGGGCACAAGCTTGGTGTCGCAGATTACACCCGCCATGCAGCCGTTGGCTATGCAGCTAATGCAAACCGACCCTCAGCTGGCAGTGACTTTGTTGCAAAGCCTAGACGCCATGAATATTGAAAATACCCTGAACGGCGTGGGTAAGGAAATTTCCGACGCTTTCAATCTGGATATCAAGAACGTTTACACAGGAGGGGTGACCATCTACGAGCCGGTCTATCTGGGTGGCAAAATACGCGCTATGTACAAGACCGCCAAACTGACTAATCAGGCAGCCGAACTAAAAGCCAATCAAGAGGAAGAGCGACTGCTGATTGCCGTTGATGAGGCCTATTGGCGGGTGGTGTCGCTACAACACAAATGCGAGCTGGCCCGTCAGTACTGTTCCCTGTTGGAAACCCTGAACCACAATGTGGAAGCCATGGTGGAAGAGGGGGTCGCCACCCAGAGCGATATGACCCAGGTGAGGGTGAAACTGAACGAGGCACAGATGAGCCTCACTAAGGCTGAGAACGGGCTGGCCCTCTCGAAGATGGTGCTTTGCCAACTGTGCGGACTCGACCTGAACAGCCAATACACCGTGGATTACGACACTACGCTGGTGGCCCTGCAACCTGCCGACACCCTGGATATGCAGCGCATCTGGAGCAACCGTACTGAAATAAAACTACTGGAGATTGGCGACAAGATGGCCAAGTCGAACATCAAGATGGCCACCTCGGGACTACTGCCCAACATAGGTGTGCAGGGTTCCTACGTCTTCAGCAACCCCAATATTTATAATGGATTCCAAAAGAAATTCGACGGCATGTTCACCGCAGGAGTGGTGGTAAATTTTCCCATCTGCCATGCGGAGGATTTTCTGGCCGTGAAAGCCGCCAAGCACAAACGTAACCAAGTGAAGTTTGAGCTGGAAGAGGCCCGCAACGCCATCGAACTGCAGGTCAACAAGCTGAATTATGAGCTGGAAGTGGCCAACAAGAAAATGGTGCAGGCACAAAGCAATCTGCTCAATGCCGAAGAGAACCTGCGTCTCGCCGACGAGTCATTTGAGGCAGGCGTAATCAGCAGCAGCGACCTGATGGCTGCCCAAACCGCTTGGCTGTCGGCCAAATCAGAGGTGATGGATGCGGAGATTGAAATCCGCATGGATTACCTCTACCTGCAACAAGCATTAGGCAATAACTAAAACTTGAAACTTGAAACTAAAAAACAAACAGATATGGAAAAGACAAACAGAAATTTATGGATGGGTATCGGCGTAGTGATTGCTGTGGTGGCAATTGTTGCGTTGATAGGTGTGGTTGCGCTTCGTCCCGAACCTGAGGTGCTGATGGGCGAGGTGGCTGCCAGCGAGTACAGAGTGGCCAACAAGGTTCCCGGCCGCTTGGATACTCTTTATGTACAGGAATCGCAAATGGTGAAAGCCGGTGACACCCTGGCTTACATCAGCAGTCCCGAAGTGGACGCTAAGCTGACCCAGGCTTTGGCGGCACGCACCGCCGCTTCCGCCCAAAGCAGCAAGGCCAACAACGGCGCACGCCAGCAACAGATAGCTTTCGCCTACGAAATGTGGCAAAAGGCTCAGGCAGGCGTTGATATCGCCAAGAAGTCTTTCGACCGTGTACAGGCACTGTACGACAAACGGGTGGTGCCCGCCCAGAAACGCGATGAGGCCGAGGCCCAATATAAAGCTGCTGTAGCCACCGCCAATGCCGCCAAACAGCAATACGACCTGGCAGTGGAAGGCGCCCAGAAAGAGGACCGGCTCGCCGCCAGCGCCCTTGTGGCACAGGCCAGCGGTGCTGTCTCAGAAGTGGAGTCGTATATCAACGACCGTTTCCTGATAGCCCCCTGCGATGGGGAGGTGATGGAAATCTACCCCAAACGCTCAGAATTGTTAGGCACTGGCTCACCGGTGATGTCCATCGTGGACATGAGCGATGTGTGGTTCACCTTCAGTGTGCGCGAAGACCTGCTTAAAAACCTGAAAATCGGTACCGAGGTGGAGGTTAAAGTCCCCGCCTTGGGCGACCAGACCTACAAGGCCAAGGTTACCTATATGCGTGCAATGGCTTCTTACGCCACCTGGCGTGCCACCAAAACCAACGGTCAGTATGATGTGAAAAGCTTTGACATCAAACTGGTGCCGCAAGAGAAGATTGCTGACCTGCGCCCCGGTATGACCGTAATTATCAATAGAGAGTAGAGAATAGAGTATAGGAAACAGAAGACTGATTATGAGACATTTATTGAATACTATTCAGCGTGAGTTGGGCATAATTAAGGCCTCGCCTCGATACCTGATATGGCTGACGGCGGGAGTGGTGTTCAGCTATATCTTCTTCCTGACGTTCATGTGGGAGGGACAGCCCGAAAACCTGCCGATTGCGGTGGTGGACCAAGACGGCAGCTACCTTTCACGCCGGCTCTGTCACGAGATGAACGCCACTCAGGGAGTGGATGTGGTAGCGGTATATAACTCCCACAAAGAGGCTCGTGAAGCCATGCAGCGTCAGGAAATATTCGCCTTCTTGGAGATTCCCGCAGGTACGTATTCCGAGGTGCTCGACTTCAAGGCGCCCCATCTGGCCCTCTACTCCAACAACGCCTACCTGCTGGCAGGCACGCTGAGTTTCAAAACCCTGAGCACCATCGGTAAGTTGACCTCCGCCGCCGTACAGCGCGAGGTGATGCGCAAGAAGGGCTATTCGAACGACCAAATCATGGCCATGATTCAGCCCATAGAGATAGACGCCCACCTCATCAGCAACCCATGGGGCAGCTATTTGCCTTACGTGCTCACCACCATGCTTCCTGGTATCATTGGGGTGATGGTACTGCTTTTTACCGTCTATCTAGTGACCAACGAATACAAACTAAAGACTGCTGAAAGTTGGCTGGCAACAGCCAATGGCGACATGCTGGCAGCCCTCTTGGGCAAACTGTTGCCTTATACTTTCTGGTTCACGCTGTTGGGCATCGTGGGCAATATCATCATGTTTGGTGGCTGTCACTTCTACTGTGTGGGCAGTTTCTTCGCCCTCTCGATGGCGGTGCTGATGCTGGTGCTGGCCATGCAGTCGATGGGGGTATTCCTGGCGGGACTGATTCCCGAACAGCACCTCGCCGTCAGCGTAGCAGCCATCTACGGAATGCTCTCCTTCTCGATGGCAGGCTTCTCGTACCCAGTAGTCAGCATGCCCTCCGCATTACAGGCTCTCAGCCATATCTTTCCGCTACGTCACTACTACCTAAGCTATGCCGACATTGCCATGTTTGGCGCCCCCGCTTCCCAATATCTGCTCCACTTTTGTGCATTGGGAATCTTCCTCATGGCGGGTCTCATTGGCGGAATCCTACTCAACCGCAACTCTAACCCTCTAACTGCCTAATCTTCAAACCTTCTAAACTTCCTAAACTTCGAACCGTCTAATCGCAAACCACAATGAAACCAATACTCCAAAATATAACCACTGGCCTAAAGGATATTTACGAAGTGTTCACCCTTGAATTGCATCGTATCTTCACCGACGGAGGCGTGATGCTGATCTTTTTTGTGGGCTCGCTGCTCTATCCCTTGATTTTCGGAGCCATCTACAAGCATGAGTGCGTGAGGGAACTGCCTATCGCCGTGGTGGATGAGTCGCAAAATGCCGACAGCCGCCGCTATATCCACAAGCTGGACGCCACTCCTGAGGTGAATGTGGACTATCGCTGCAGCACCCTGTCTGAGGCAGAGACCTTGATGCAACAACGCAAGGTTTACGGCATCGTCTATTTCCCGAAAAACTATGGTGAACGTCTGGCCACAGGGAAACAGGCACGGGTATGTCTTTTCTGCGACATGAGCAGTTTTCTCTACTACCGTAGCGTCTATTCAGGCGCCAGCAGCGTGATGCTCGACGAAATGCAGCAAATAGAGCTGCAACGCTATGCCTTCACCGGGGTAGCAGGCACGGAAGCCGAGAATGCCATCACTCCGGTACCCTACGAGGATGTAAAGCTTTTCTCGCCCGGTGGCGGATTCACCAGCTTCCTCGTACCGGCATTGTTGGCACTGGTGATTCACCAAACCCTCTTCTTGGGCATCGGTATCCTTTCGGGCACCGTGCGTGAAGTAGGTCAAACGGTAGCCATCATCCCCACGGGGCTACGCAACCGCAGTGTCTATCGGGTAGTGTTAGGACGCTCGCTGGCCTATTTTATGGTCTATATTCCCTTGGTGGCTATTGATTTGGTGCTGCTGCCCATTGTATTCGGCCTGCCACATATCGGCCAGCTCGGCAGCCTGTGTCTCTTCCTCCTGCCATTCCTCTTGGCTACCATCGCTTTCAGCATGATGATAGGTATGTTTGTACGCCAGAGAGACACCGGTGTCATGGTCTGCATCTTCTTCAGCGTGATTTTGCTGTTCCTCTCGGGCATGGTGTGGCCCCGCTCCAATATGCCCGAATTCTGGAAGTATTTCTCCTATATCTTCCCCTCTACCCATGGCATTCAGGGCTTTGTGCGCATCAACACCATGGGTGCTCACCTCAAACAGGTACAGTTTGAATACCAGATGCTTTGGGTACAATCGGGTCTCTATTTCCTGTTGACCTGCCTGCTGTACCGGTGGCAGTTTGTGAAAGAAAACAGAGTGGCCGCGCACACTGTCTCCGCAGAGCTTTGCTAAATTGAACGAGCATATTCCTAAATTATGTACTTTTGCATTTTTAATGGAACATCAAAATGGCACCTATAGTGAAAAATATAAAGCAGGCCGGTATGAGGTTGAAGCCATTGCGTGTTATCAACCCTTTCACGGTGCGCAATGCGTTGCTACTGTCGATTCCCGCAGGAGCGATTTTGTCGGGTATCATGCTGCTGGGGCATATCGATACGGAAACCTGGACCATTGCTCCTGAATTTCATTTGGCACTCACCATTGCGCTAAACTGCGCCCTCTTCTTCGTGTTATTCCTCTATGTATTCAGCATCCTGAAAAGCGGTCTGCCCTCGGGCTGGCGCTTCACCTTGGCAGGCATTGGTGCCTTGGTGATTGCCGGACTCTTCTCGTTGCTCTCTGTCAAGATACAGCATCTTGTATATGAAGGATTCATGACAAAGCCAACCTATAGCGGCAATGCCATTAAGGACGGACTGATAGTGCTGACCACCATCATGATCAGTATCCTGATTTACAACTTGAGCCGCCGTCACCAGATGATGCTCGAGAACGAGCGACTCCAGTCGGAAAACTTGCTGGTACGCTACGAGACTCTGGAGAACCAGCTCGACCCCCACTTCCTCTTCAACTCGCTAAATACTTTGAGCGGACTGATAGGCACCGACGACGAGAAGGCACAGCAATACCTGCAACAGCTGGCCTCCACCTATCGCTATACCATCCAGCAGAACAAGCTGGTGCCGATTGAAGAAGAGCTGCGCTTCACAGATGCTTACCTTTATATGATGACCACTCGCTACGGCCACAATCTGAGCGTAGAGCGCCATATGGAAGGAATTGATGGTTATGTGGTACCCATCAGCATACAGCTACTGATAGAGAACGCCATCAAGCACAATGTAATCAGCGACCGCCATCCACTGACCATTACCATGGAAAAGACCAACCACGGAACACTGAGGGTCAGCAATCCGATTTGTCCCAAAGAAGAAACCTCATCAGCGGGGGTGGGCTTGTCGAATCTGGACAAACGCTACGAGCTATTGGCAGGAGAGCACATCTCTGTACACCACGACGAAAAACTGTTCAGTGTGGAAGTTCCCTTGATTTCCAGAGAGAAGGCTATGGGATTATTGGAGAATTAACAGGTGTTTCATTGTAGAAGTAGAAGTATGAAAAAAGTAATCATTATAGAAGACGAAGCCATTGCGGCACAGAAATTGTCCAAATTGCTGATGGAAACGAATTATGACTGGCAGGTGGTGCAGGTATTGCAAACGGTTGAGGATACGGTGGAATGGTTCACCACCAACACCGCCCCAGACCTGGTATTCATGGACATCCATCTGGCCGATGGACTAGCCTTCCGTATCTTTGAGAAAACGACCATTGATTGCCCCATCATCTTCACCACAGCATACGACCAGTATGCATTGCAAGCCTTCAAAGTGAACAGCATCGACTATCTGCTGAAACCCATCAGTCGCGAGGATTTGCAGCGGGCATTAGACAAATACGAGAAGATGGCGGCTACTCCAAGAAGTAATACGGAAAACTCCCAACTCTCTGCATTGATTGAGATGTTCAACCAGCAGTCACACAAATACCCCTCTTATTTTCTGATTCCCATACAAGACAAGTTGGTGCCGCTCTCCGTATCAGAGGTGGCCTGTTTCTACTTGGAAGACAAAGTGTCGCGGGCGGTCACATTCGACGGGAAGACCATGAAACTGGGCAAGCCCCTCGACGCCATTGTGGAGCAATTGGACCCGAAACTATTTTTCCGTGCCAACCGCCAGTTTGTTGTGGCCCACAAGGCCATCCGAAGCATCACGGTGTGGTTTGGAGGGAAACTGCATCTCGCCCTTTCGGTACCAGTACCCGAACGCATCCTCATCAGCAAAGCCCGTGTTCCCGAGTTCAAAGCCTGGTACACGGAATAAGGATAAAGCCGTAATAGGTAGTCTCTTTAGAAGATATGCCACCTGCGGATGAGGCGCAGCAAGCCGGTGGGTAAGAGGGACACCAAGAATATCAATACATGATTCAGGAAACCCGGGGTGACTTGAGCCCGCTTGTTGAACATAGCACGCAGACCCCTGCGGGCCAGCTTCTCGGGAGTGGTGATGTAACCCACAATCATCCCGATTTTGGTGGCCGTTTTGCTGATGCTGTACAGCCCCGTATCCACCGCTCCGGGACGGACGGCAGTAACATACACCCCCTTGTGATACAGCTCGATATGCACCGACCTGTTGAAGTTCTTCAAGAAGGCTTTGGTGGAACTATAGGTGGCCAGTCGCTGCACCGCTATCTCGGAAGTCACCGAACTCATGTTCAGGATATAACCCTTATGGCGCTCCACCATATCGGGGGCGAAATAATAGATGAGCATGGCGGGAGTGAGGGCATGCAGGTTGATAATCATCTCGTTGAAGGCGGCGCTGTCGTCCAGAAAGTCCCGGTCGTGATATACGCCCGCATTGTTGATGAGCACTTCCACCTCCAGTTGCCGCTCCTTACACCAGTCGTACAGCTCTTTAGCCGCCTCCTGGGTGCCCAGATTGCGCACTAAGGCCAGCACCTCCACCGGATAGGCCAGCTCCAACAGTTGCTTCTTCTCTTCAATAGCCTGCTCGTTGCTGACAATAATCAGGTTGTAGCCTCTCTCGGCCAGCAAACGGGCATACTGATAGCCGATACCTGAGCTGGCACCAGTGACTAACGCGTAGGGCTTCGTGGCGTTCATTAGCAATAGAGTTCTATGGATTTCAGGAAATTGGAGGTGATATATTGCAACTGCTCCTCATCCAGCTCGGTATGGATAGGCAGTGACACCACACAGTCGCACAGAGCCTCAGTTACGGGGAAGTCGCCCTTATGGTAGTTCAGGTGGGCAAAGGCTTTCTGCAAGTGCAGCGCCACAGGATAGTAAATCATCACGGGCACACCCAATTCTTTCATGTGCTCAATCAGACGGTAGCGGTCCACATTCTTCAGCTTCAGTGTGTATTGGTGGTACACGTGGGTGGTATAGTTGGCGGTTACGGGAGTCACAATATTGGGATGACCCTCGAAAGCCTTGTTATAATACAGGGCGGCTCGCTGACGGGCGACAATGTACTCATCGAGGTGTTTTAGCTTCACATCCAGAATAGCAGCCTGGATGGAGTCGAGACGAGAGTTGACGCCTATCATATCGTGATAATAGCGGGTAAACATACCGTGGTTGACGATACCGCGGATTTTCTCATCCAGCGCATCGTCGTTGGTGAACAAAGCACCGCCGTCACCGTAGCATCCCAAGTTTTTGGATGGGAAGAAAGAGGTGCAACCAATGGTGCCCAGCGTACCGCTCTTCTGCAGGGGATAGTTGTCAATCATCACCTCAGCTCCGATAGCCTGACAATTGTCCTCAATCACCGCCACTCCATGCTTGTTGGCAATACGCATAATCTCCTGCATATTGCAGCACTGTCCGAAAAGATGAACAGGCACAATGGCTTTGGTTTTGGGAGTGATGGCGGCTTCCAACTGGCTGACATCCATATTGAAAGTACCTTCCTCCACATCCACAAAGACAGGGGTCAGCCCCAAAAGACCAATCACCTCAACGGTGGCGATAAAAGTAAAGGGGGTGGAGATGACCTCATCACCGGGTTTCAGTCCCAGCGCCATCATGGCCACCAACAGGGCGTCGGTGCCGTTGCCACAGGGAATCACATGCTTCACATGAAGGTATTCTTCCAAATGCTGCTGGAAGCCCTTTACCTCGGGACCGTTGATATAGGCTGACGATTCGATGACATTAAGCACACGGCTGTCAATTTCGTCTTTGATTTTATGATACTGACTTTTCAAGTCAACCATCTGGATGGGTTTCATAGTTGGTATGTTTATTGTTATTGTTAAATTAAGAACTAAGAGTTAAGAGCCAAGAGTCATTGTTTCCTTAGTTTTTAGTTCTTAGTTCTTTGTATTTGCAATGTATTCCTTCAAGTAATGGGCGGTACTTCCAGCGCCTTTCTCCATGATTTGTTCGGGGGTGCCTTTGGCCACTATTTTGCCGCCCTCGCGTCCGCCTTCGGGACCAAGGTCGATAATATAGTCCGCCATTTTGATGACATCCATATTATGCTCAATCACCACCACCGTATTGCCCTTGTCCACCAGTTTGTTGAGCACATCCATCAGGATAGAGATATCTTGGAAATGCAAGCCTGTGGTGGGCTCATCAAGGATATAGAGGGTTCTTCCGGTATCTTTCTTCGACAGCTCAGCCGCCAGCTTCACTCGCTGGGCTTCGCCGCCAGAGAGGGTAGTGGAGGACTGTCCCAAGCGCAGGTAACCCAGTCCCACATCATTCAGTGTTTTGATTTTCTGAACAATAGCGGGAATCTTATCAAAGAACTCCAAGGCCTGCTCAATATCCATCTCCAGTACGTCGCTGATGGATTTGCCCCGATAGCGTACCTCCAATGTTTCAGAATTGTAACGCCTTCCGTTACACGCATCGCATTTCACATAGATATCGGGGAGGAAGTTCATCTCTATCACCTTCATGCCGGCACCCTTGCACTCCTCACAGCGGCCTCCAGACACATTGAAGGAAAAACGGCCGTTCTTGTAGCCACGGATTTTCGACTCCTGCAAGTTGGCATAGAGGCTGCGAATATCATCGAACACCCCCACGTAGGTAGCAGGATTGGAACGCGGGGTACGTCCGATGGGTTGCTGGTTGATTTCTATCACCTTGTCGATATGCTCCAAACCCAACACTTCCTTGTAGGCCAACGGCTTCTTCTCGGAACGATAGAAATGCTTGTTAAGGATGGGATACAGCGTATCAGTAATCAGGGAAGACTTGCCGCTACCCGACACCCCCGTGACACAGATCAGTGTGGAGAGCGGGAAATCGACCGTCACATTCTTCAGGTTGTTGCCTGTAGCCCCCACAATGGTAAGTTTCTTTCCATCTCCCTTGCGGCGCTTGTCGGGCATCCGGATACTTTTCTTGCCGTTCAAATAGTCGGCTGTCAGCGAGTCGGCTTTCAGCACCTCTTTATAGCTGCCCGCCGCCATCAGCTGTCCTCCATGCTCACCGGCGTATGGACCGATATCCACAATATAGTCGGCAGC
>LXOW01180632.1_pt1 | contig 12334 bp, 11 predicted proteins | sample 1368591 | NCBI WGS metagenome assembly LXOW01 (sample SAMN04884650, study PRJNA319009) | bovine gut metagenome | isolation source: Cow rumen | host: Bos taurus | place: Italy: Legnaro (PD) | collected 2014-07-09
TTGATGGCGGCTCGCTGACCCGTCCCGAGTTTGCTCCGTTTGACGAGAAGGGCAACTGGGTCATCGAAGGCTATGGTGTTGACCCCGACATCGTTATCGACAACGACCCAGCCCATGAGTTTGAGGGCATTGACGACCAGTTGAACAAGGCTATCGAAATCATCCTTGATCAGATGAAAGACTATCCGGATATTCCAGCCATTCCCGCTTGGCCGGATAAGACGAAGTGATGCTTCCTCAAAAGTGACAACAAAAAAAGCACCCCGAAACGAGGTGCTTTTTTGGTTTGCCTTTAACTTCTGTGATTAGAAGTTGAAGCGGAGATTGAGAGCAGCTGACCAGGTTGAATAGGTGCTGGCGTAGGTGTTCCAGGTAGGATCGGTGAAGGTGTACTCAGTGCCGTTCCATTTCAGGATATCGCTGCTGCTCAGGCGTTGCATGTTGCCCCAGCCTCTCCAGAACAGGTTGGCGATGTTCTTCACATCGACACCGGCGCTGATGCTGGCACCGCAGTTAAACTTGTAGGTTCTCTCATATTTGAAGTTGAAGGTATGTCTCCAAGGAGCCACAACGGCACCACGCTCGGCATACTGGCCACGATGGGCGCTCAAATATTTGTCGGCATTGATAAAGTCGTTGAAAGCAGCCTTGTTCTCATCGCTGACGAAAGGCATCTCTTCAAGGTTGGCTTCGGTGGGGATGTAGACCAAGCTGTTGGAGCCGCCGTCACCGTTGACATTGCTCGTCATCGTGTAGCTGTAGCGAGTGTAGCTGTAGCCACCCACATAGCAGTGGTTGAAGCCTTCGTAGTAGAGGCCGATGGTCTCAGAGGTATGTTTGCCCGTGTTCCAGTTCCAACCGAGGTTGAAGAGCAGGCGGTTAGGCGTGACGTAGCTGCTGTAGCCCAGTTCGTGGCTGTTGGAACCGTGAACACCGAAAGCGTTGGTGTTGTAGGCCGAGGTGACTTGGTCGCCGATACCGTCGGTGACATTCTTGCCTTCACTATAGGTGTAGGCAGCCATCAGGTCGAGACCGAAGTCGAACTTCTTGCTCAACTGACCCATGACACTATAGTAGTAGCCGTTGTTGTCGGTGTTGGTGATATAATAAGGAGTGACAGCCTTGTTGAGCGAGTTGGTGATGCCTTCGCTGACCCAGTGAATTCTGGGCTCAGGCTCGCCGGGGAGCTGGATGGCATCGTCTTGCACGAGGCCGAGCTTGGTGACTGCCACAGAGGTGATGTCTTTGTTGTAGATACCCTCAACAGTGGCTTTGATATTGCCAGGAAGGGTGGCGTCTAATGCTAAGCTGCTCTTCCAGGTTTTGGGCATGCGGAGGTTCTTGTCCATAATGGTGGTCGACTGAGGAGCCGGCAGGTCACCAGTGGACAGCAGGTTGCTGTGGCTGTTGATGATTTCAGTTGGGCTGGTGTGGAAGGTGATTTCGGTCTCTTCGTTGCTGTTGATATACTGGCTCTGCAGGCAGTTGGAGTTACCCACGGTGGAAACAATCCACACGAAGGGCAAACGGCCAGTGTAGAGGCCCGTACCACCGCGGAGGATGAGCTTACGGTCGCCAGTGATGTCCCAGTTGAAGCCTAAACGGGGCGAGAGGCTAACACGAGCCTTGGGCATATCGGCAGTCGACAGACCGTAGATAGTGGAAGGCACGGCTTCGCCGTCGGCGTTGGTGTAGAACGACTCAACAGTGGCGAGTGAATCGAATTCCTTGTTGGTGTTGTAAGCGGCAATCGAAGGATAGTAAGGTACCTCAGCACGCAGACCGACGGCGAGTTTGAAGCGCTCGCTGAGGGTCATTTCGTCTTGCAGGTAGACCGAACCTTGCATATAGTTGAAGGAAGGATAGACTTGCTCGAGGTTCTCGTTGTTACCATAGGTGATAGCAAAAGCACGCGGATGGGCGTTGTCGACAAAGTCTTGCCAGCTGTTGTAGACATAGTAGCCAGCGCCACCTTGCATGAAGCCGTTCTTGGTGTTGTCGAACTCATACTGGAGACCCAGGGTGAAGTTGTGGATGCCAGTGAGGTAGGTCAACTCATCGGTGACGACAGCGGTCTGCACGTCGCGGAGGTTACCGTATGTGAACGGGTCGGGACCGAAGCTGGTGTAGACAGCCGGTGTGCCGTCCTCGAGGGGCTCAAGAATATCAACGGTGGGGAAGAGGTCGCCCACGAAACTGCGGGGCTCATACTGGTGCGAATAGGTGGCACGCAGCATGTTGTTGCCGCGACCGCTCAGGAAGCTGTGGTTCCACTCAGCGGCGACGGAGCTGAAGTTCTGCTCTTGGAAGTAACGGTTGCTCTCGAAATACAAGGCATATTCCGAAGTACGACCGTATGTGTTACGGTTGTAGACTGAGCTGGCCAGCGGGTTGATGGAGCTTGAAGGAGCAGTGGAATATTTGTTCTTCACCATGCTGTAACGGATGTTGAACTTGTTGTTGTCGTTGATGTTCCAGTCCAAACGGGCCAACAGTTTGTAGTCAGGAGTGCTGGCGCTGTAGTTCTGGTAACGGCCAGGGTTGTAGCCGTAAGTGTTCATGAGGTAGTCCTTAATCATGTCCATCTTCTCGACGGTAGGACGGTTGTATTGGGTGCCACCGCCAAACTCGTCGTCTTCGCTCTCGCGGGCAAAGTGGGTTTGACCGGGGTCAATATCGCTTTGGTACTCGAAGTTCACAAAGTAGAACAACTTGTTCTTCACGATGGGACCGCCAACGCTGATGCCAGCGGTGTTGTCTAACGATTGGGAGAGCATCAGACGCTCAGGGAAGTTGCCAAGTTCGTCCTTCACACCATACTTGGTACCAATGAGACCATCGTTGGTGAAGTAGTCATAAACGCTCACATGAGTGGTGTTGGTACCGCTCTTGGTAACGGCGTTGATGGCACCACCGGTGAAGCCACTGTGACGGACATCAAAAGGAGTGATGTTGATGGTCATAGCTTCGAGAGCGTCCAAGGAGATGGGGCTGCCGCCAGCAGGCAGGTTGCCACCGATACCGAAGGCGTTGTTGAATGCGGCACCGTCGACGGTGACATACGATTGACGGTAGTTACCGCCACCGATAGCCAGACCATTGGAGGTGGTGGCACCCTGAGGCGTCAGAGCCAAAATGTCGTTGAGGCTACGGGAGATGGTGGGCAGGTTGTTAATCTGCTCGTTGCTGATAGCCGTAGTGGCACCAGCACGGTCGCTATCCATGCCGTTGCTGACAGCTTCGGCAGCTACAACGACTTCTCTCAGGCCAATGGCCTCTTCGTTCAAACGAACGTTCAAGATTTTGGTCTCACCAAGGGTGGCAGTCACGCCCTCTTGGATGGCGGTCTGGAAACCGACCATGCGGAACTCAATCTTGTAAGGGCCGCCGGGACGGATGTTCAGCAAACGGTAGGTACCGTTGGCATCGGCCACAGAGTAATACTGTGCACCCGAAGGGGTGTGGGTGGCCACAACGGTAGCACCGGCAAGAGCCGCACGGTTGGCGTCCGTAATCTTACCGCTGATACTCGATGAAGTCACCTGTGCCATCAGACTGATGGAGGCAATCATTGCCACGAAAAAGGTAAATAACTTTTTCATAATGAGTAATTTAAGTTAGTAATTAGTTAATTGGATTATGAATGATTATGTTGTGATTCATATGGCACTTTTCTCCTAAAAATCGTGCAAATATAGGATATTCCCGCATAAGGTTCTCTACCAAAAACCACAATATTCAATTTTTTTGTCTAAAAATTATTCAACATATCATGTTGATAAGTTGATAAGGGCTTGTTTGCTAATACCTTGTGGAAAGATGATGTAATCGCGATTTTTTACACAATTGCAATAATTCAGGGCAGTTGGACTCAGTTTCAGAATTTTTTCTTATTTTTGAAGCCGCAAAGTAAATAGTATATCTGTTATGAAGAGACTGACTGTAATTCTATTGACTGCCATTTTGTTCGCGTTGTATTCCTGTGGCGAACAATCCTCAAAGGCTGTCCAGGCTTTGGAAAAGGACATCAAGGGCGTCGAGGCTAAGATTCAGGAAACCAACGATTGCGATGACTTGCAGTTGCTCACCTTCTCCATCCTAGGCCTGCGTACCGATCTTGAGAAAATACAGCAGCAAGAGAACCTTACTGAGGAACAAATCCTTGCGCTAACGGAGACCATCGACCAGCTCGATGCATCGCTTACGGGCAAATATGCCAGTCTCGACTGCAATCAAGCCATTGACGACGAGAAAGAAATCGACACGTTGGGTGAGGATGAATATGATGAATAAACCTTTCAAAAACACGAAGATATGGCATTCTTTTTTAGACATAACCCGAAGAAGTTCAACTATATTCCACGGTATTACGACCCTGATAAGGAAGCTTGGGAACAGAAAAAAGCCGAGTTGGGCTACGATGCTAAACTGAGCCACCAAGAGCAGTTCCGTGCCCAGATGCGGCGCAGCTGGAGTGCTCCCAAGAACGAGGAGAGTAAGGAGGAAAGACGTACCAAGGCCATCAGGCGCATCGTGTTGGGCGTCTTCGTGCTGTTTCTTTTTTATTTCATTTTCTGTACCCCGATGATGGTGAACCTCATCGGTGGATTGATGGGTAAGTAAGGTTATGTTGGATGTCATCAAACTTCTGCCTGACAGTGTGGCCAACCAGATAGCGGCTGGCGAGGTGATTCAACGCCCCGCCTCTGCTGTCAAAGAATTGATGGAAAACGCTTTGGATGCCGGTGCCACTCAGATTGACCTTGTGGTGAAAGACGCGGGCAAAGCCTTGATTATGGTTGTCGACAACGGTTGCGGGATGTCGGAGACCGATGCAAGGCTGTGCTTCGAGCGTCACGCTACATCGAAAATCAGCAAGGCGGATGATTTGTTTTGCATCAAGACGATGGGGTTTCGAGGTGAGGCTTTGGCCAGCATTGCCGCCATCGCTCAGGTGGAGCTGAAAACGCGCCGCCACGAGGACGAGGTGGGTACCCGCATCATCAACGAAGGGTCGGTGGTGAAGGAACAGAGCCTGATTCCTATGGTACCAGGCACTACATTTACCATTAAAAACTTGTTTTTCAACGTGCCAGCGCGGCGCAACTTCCTTAAGTCGCCTCAGGCCGAAATGCGCCATGTTGTGGAAGAGTTTACCCGTGTGACGCTGATGAATCCCAAAATAGGATTCACGTTGACCAGTGACGGAAAGGAGTTGTTTCATCTCTATCCAGGAACGCTCAAACAGCGCATAATGGGTCTCTTTGGGAGCAGCTATGAAGAGCGGCTGCTGCCTGTCGACCAGGAGACGGATCGTGTCCGTATCAGTGGCTTTATCGTGAAGGCGGAATATGCCCGCAAGACTCGTGGCGAACAGTATTTCTTTGTCAACAAGCGTTTTATCAAACACGCTTACCTGCATCACGCCATCGAGAATGCGTATCTTGAGATGATTCCCAAGGATAGCTTTCCAGGCTATTTCCTTAATATCGAGGTGGATCCGTCGGATATCGACATCAACATCCATCCCACCAAGACAGAAGTCAACTTCCTCGATGTGAAGCTGGTGTATGCCATACTGCATGCCGCTGTTCGCAAGGCCATTGGCCAGCACAACCTCTCGCCGATGATTGACTTTGAGGAGCCTGCTGACTTGAATCGCGACTTCGGTGAGGCTTCTATGGCTTCGCGGCCTGTACTTGTTCCTGATGTTCCCTTTGACCCGAACTATAACCCCTTCGTTCAGAAGTTTGAGAACCGAAGCGATAGTGGCAGATGGAATGACTTTCCGCAACGTAGGCAAACTCCTTCGAGCGACTGGCGCTTGCTTTACGGAGAGCGGACGGATATTAATAAAGGTGTTGAAGAACCTCTTGAACCTTTTGTTGAAAAGCAGATTGTGAACCAGTATCTACAGGTCAACCAGTCGTATATCCTTACCACTGTGAAGTCAGGCTTGTTGCTCGTCGACCAGCATTTGGCACATAGCCGTATCTTGTTCGAGAAATTCTTGAAGGAGTTGGAGAACCAGAATGGAGCCTCGCAGCAGGAGCTGTTTCCCCAGGCGTTTTCGCTGAATGTTAACGATGCGTCTCTGCTGAAAGAGTTGTTGCCCGAGTTGGGCAGCCTGGGCTTTGTGCTGGAACAGGCCAACGCCACCACCTTCATGATTAACGGAACGCCTGCCGATGCGGCAGGCCACGATGCGGTGGAGCTTTTGGAACGGATTTTGGACAACTACAAAATCAACCGTACCGACCTTCAGTTAGACAGAAAGCTGAATCTCGCCAAGACTATGGCGGCGCAAGTGGCCGTCAAGCCTGCCACCAAATTGACAGAGTTGGAAATGCAAAATATTGTTGACCAGTTGTTTGCTTGCAATGTGGCAGAGATAGCCCCCAACGGAAAGAAAATATATGCCATCGTCACAATGGAAGAGCTGCTGACCAAATTCAATTGAATCTTAAATCTTAAATCCGACAAAAATGAACGAACAATACAGCCCCACCGGATTCAGAGTGCTGCCTACAGTAGTCAAAAACCTGCTGATTATAAATGTGCTGATGTTTTTGGCCACAGTCACTTTTGAGCGTTTCAATATTGACCTGACAGATTGGCTCGGCCTACATTTCTTCAAGGCTTCCGACTTCAGGATTTTCCAGTTTGTCACCTATATGTTCATGCATGCCAACTTCGGACATTTGTTTTTCAACATGTTCGCCTTGTGGATGTTTGGCAACACATTAGAGAACATCTGGGGCTCTCAGCGTTTCCTGCTGTTCTACATGGTGTGCGGACTGGGCGCCGGACTGTGCCAGGAGTTAGTTCAGTATATTCAATACACCACCACTTTGGCTGACTATGCCACGGTGAATACGGGTGGTCGGATTATCACCATGTCAGAATATCTCAATGAGATGACCACCGTCGGCGCATCTGGTGCTATCTACGGTCTGTTGCTGGCTTTCGGCATGATGTTCCCCGATTCACGAATTTACCTCTATTTCCTGCTTCCCATCAAGGCCAAATGGTTTGTCATCGGTTATGCGGTTCTCGAACTCTTCAGCGGACTGACTGGTGGTGACAATGTGGCACATTTTGCCCACCTCGGAGGTATGCTGTTTGGCTTGCTGCTGATACTTTATTGGAGGAAACATGGGCTGCAGGGGCCGAATTTTGATTTGAAGAAATGGAAGGGATGGTTCTGGGGAATGAAGGAGAAGATGGGCAGGAATCGTATGAAATACACGCGGTATGAGGAAGTCAAGGACGAGGTGCCGCGCAACGATGGCGACTACAACCGCCAGAAGGCTGAGAGAGAACGCAATGTTGATGCTATTCTCGACAAGGTGTCGAAGAGCGGCTATCAAAGCCTGACGGATGAGGAAAAAGAGTTCTTATTTAAAAACAGCAAGTGATATGGAAAGGAGAGAGAGAGGCTTTTTCGGTAGACTAGCTGTCTTTTTGTTGACGCTTTTGGCTTTCGTCGGATTGTTAGCGATGGCGTTGAGCATACTGAGCCCCTATATTCCGCCCAAGCGCTTTGTATGGGCCGCTTATTTCGGTTTAGCGTTTTGGGAGATTTTTGCCTTCAATGTGGTGGTCTTCGTCCTGCTGCTTCTGATGTGGTCGCGCAAAGTTTGGATTGCGGTGTTGGCTTTGGCATTCTCGGTTCCAGGGGTGTACAAGTCGTATGCCTTTGGCTCCAAAACCGAGGCGAGCGACAGTATCAAGGTGATGAGCTATAACGTGCATATGTTCGATCACGTCAATAAGGATTTGGGAGTGGAAGAATTCTACAATCAGTTGGTCAATATGGTGCGCGAGCAGTCCCCTGATATTTTGTGCTGTCAGGAGTTCAGGGTCAAGTGGCTCGGATTACGCCATCCACAAGTTATCAAGAAGTTGTCGGAGTCCCTCGATATGCCTTACGTGTATTACAACCGCAACACCAATTACGAGGGCAACGTCATTTTCTCAAAATTTCCTATTGCCAAAGTGTCGGAGGATTCTGGTTTTGGACGTGAGAGCACCTATGGTGTGATGGTCTCGGTCGATGCAGGCGAACGGGGGAAGTTTCATTTGGCGAGTGTCCATCTTGCGTCCTATAAGATTACTGATAGTGAGATTGACATGTTGGTCAACACATCGGAATTGCGCAACAATTTGGATACAATAGGTCATTCGGTGGTGAGGAAAATGAATTATGCTTATCAGTATCGCAGCGTCCAGATTGACACCATGCTGCAAGGCATGCCTCCTGTCGAAGGTCCAGTGATAGTATGTGGCGACTTCAATGACACCCCTGTGTCGTTTGTCTGCCATAAGATGCGAAAGGCAGGTTTCTCCGATACCTTTGTCAAAGCGGGGCGCGGCATCAAGCCCACCTATGCGGGCAAACTCCCCCTGCTGCGCATCGACTATATCTGGGCCAACGACCAGGTAACCCCCTGCCATTTCAAGCGTATCCGTCAAAAAATCTCTGACCATTATCCCGTCATGCTGGAGTTTACGCTCGACAAGTCGGTGTCTCAACCTGCACAGCGACCTGTTGGAAACACGATAATAAGCAATGAAAACCAATCAAATAATTTAGAAGTAATATGACACTCATCAAATCCATTTCTGGCATCCGTGGAACCATCGGTGGCCAGCCGGGCGACAATCTTACGCCCATCGACATGGTGAAATTTACGGCGGCTTTCGTCAAGTTTGTGCAACATCGTGGCGTACAGCGTCCCCGCATTGTGGTGGGTCGCGACGCCCGTCTCTCTGGTTTTTTGGTCAACCAGGTGGTTTGCGGCACGCTGCAAGCCATGGGTGCCGATGTGCTCGACATTGGGCTTAGCACCACTCCTACAACTGAGATTGCAGTCACAGGGCTGAAAGCGGACGCAGGCATTATCTTGACTGCCAGCCACAATCCGGCCCAATGGAACGCCTTGAAGCTCCTCAACGAGAAGGGCGAGTTCATCTCCGCTGCCGAAGGTGCCTGGCTGCTTGATGTGGCCGCCAAGGATGACTTCGACTTTGTCCCGATTGAGCAAATTGGCTCATACCAGCTGGTTGACGGCTGGATGGACAAACATGTTGAGATGGTCTGCCAGCTGCCTTTAGTCAATAGGGATGTAATCGAGAAAGCCAACTTCAAGGTGGCTGTGGATGCGGTCAACTCGACGGGCGGCATCGCTATCCCCAAGATGCTGCGTGCCCTTGGCGTGAAGGAGGTCTTGGAACTCAACTGCGAGCCAACGGGCAAGTTCGCCCATACCCCTGAGCCGCTGGCACAGAACCTTACCGATATATGCCGCTATGTCAAGGAGCAAGGTTGCGACTTCGGCGTAGTGGTTGACCCCGACGTGGACCGTTTGGTCTTCGTCAAGGAAGACGGCGAACTGTTTGGCGAGGAATACACCTTGGTCTCGGTGGCCGACTTCATCCTGAAACACACCCCTGGCCCAACGGTGAGCAACCTCTCGTCAACACGAGCCCTGCGTGACGTGACCCGCAAACATGGCCAGCAGTACTATGCCGCCGCCGTGGGTGAGGTGAATGTCGTCGAAAAGATGAAGGAAGTGGGTGCCGTCATCGGCGGCGAAGGTAACGGAGGCGTCATCTATCCCGAACTGCACTACGGACGTGACGCCCTGGTGGGTACCGCTTTGTTCCTGACCCAGCTGGCGGAGAAGAAGGTCAAGTGCTCCGAGCTGAAGAAAGAATATCCTGCCTATTTCATGTCGAAGAACAAGATACAGTTGACGCCCACTACTGATGTGGACGGAATCTTGGCTAAGTTCGCCGAGAAATTTAAGAACGAACAGGTGACCACCATTGACGGTGTGAAGATCGACTTCGAGGAAGGTTGGGTGCATTTGCGCAAGTCTAATACCGAGCCTATCATCCGCATCTACAGCGAAGGCAAGACCGAGGCCGAAGCCGAGCGTTTTGCTGACATGATTTTGGCCGAAGCCAAGAAGATGGTGTAAATGACAATTAAAACCCTCAATACAATGAAGAGACTAAAAATAGTGATTAGTCTGGCCCTCATGCTGATGGTGGGCGGCTCGTTGTGGGCGCAATCCTATTCCAACGGGGCTCTCTATCTTGGGGCCTCGTTCCCGATCAAGGACTTTGCCCGCTTTGACGCTTTGGACAACTTGGCCTTGTTCGACGCCGACTCTAAGGAATGTGGAGCCTCTATCGGCTTCAATGCCGGACTCAAGTGGTACTTCAATATGGGTATCCCAGGTGCTTCTGGCCTCGGCGTATTGTTCTCCATTGATGGTTTCTACAACGGCCCCAATGCCCAGTTGGAAGAAGCCTACCGCTCGAATGAAGGCCAAAACGGTAGTCAGTTTCTCGGTGGCAGCTTTGCCTACAAATCCACACCCAAGTACATCAACGCACCTGTCATGATCGGACTGAACTATATCTATGACCTCACTTCTAGCCTGAGCGTCTATGCTGAGGCAGGTGGCGGAGCCAACGTCCGTTTCATTACACCATTGAAGACAATGGGGACGGTGATGTTGCTGGGCTTTGAAAACAAAGAGGTGTCCACCCAACACTACGACATTGGCTTCAGCTTCGCCTGGCAAGCGGGAATTGGTATTGAAGTGGGGCGAAAGTTCAGGGTGGGCTGCAGCTTCTACGATTTCGGGAAGACCAACCTGAGGGGCGAGGAGGTTGTGACGACCACGGTCGGCAACAACACGTCCAACAATTCTTACCTCAACACCTTTGGAACGATGCGTCCCCTAATGATCTTAGGCAGAATAGGATTCAGCTTCTAAGGGGGAGGCAGGTATCAATACAGTTTCAAATCAATCGGTTATGGGAAACAACAAGAAAAAGAGGCGTCGCAACTATAAGTACCATGCAGTTACCTTCAAGCTTTCAGACGGACAATACCGCTCGTTGCGTAACTATTGCAAAGCCCGTCGGACGACACCTATCAAATTGATCAAGCGGACTATAGAACGCTTTATTACCAACTACGAGTATGAGATTCCGAAGGATGTGTACCTTACCGAGAACCAATTGGAACTGTTTGAAATGGAATGATTTATTTCTGCGAGAAAGGGACGCGGTTCTGAATGGACCGTCCCAGCGTTACCTCGTCGACATACTCCAAGGCATCGCCCACGGCGATGCCTTTTGATATTACGGAGATCTTGCCCTTGAAGTCGTTCAATTGCCTGAAGATGTAGAAACTGGTGGTGTCGCCTTCGATGGTGGCAGGCAGGGCTAGGATGATTTCCTTGAGGTCTTCTTGTTGTGTGCGTTGCACCAGCTCGGCAATCTTCAGGTCTTTGGGCCCGATGCCGTCGATGGGGCTGATGATGCCGCCCAAGACGTGATACAGCCCGTTGAACGAGGCTGAGCGCTCGATGGCCAGCACATCGCGCATGTCGGCCACCACGCACAGGGTGTTCTCGTCGCGGCGGGGATTGCTGCAGATGGAGCATATCTTGCTGTCGCTGATGTTGAAACACCGCTCGCAGAGCATGATGTTGTGTTTCATCTTCAGCAACGCGTCGGCTAGCTGCTCGGTCTCCATGGCGTCTTCGCTCAGCAGGTGCAAGGCTAGCCGTAACGCGGTCTTTTTCCCGATGCCGGGGAACTTGGCCAGCGCCTCCACAGCGTTCTCAAGCAATATGGATGAATATTCTGCCATACAATAACGGCTGCAAAGTTACGTTTTTTTCTATATTTGTAGCCAAAATCTTCCTATGATGAAAAGAAGTATTATCCTTTTTCTCGTCCTCCTGCTGTCGGTATCGGCCTGGTGTCAGGAGGTCAACCGCACCGATGCCAAAGGCAGACGGCAAGGAGTGTGGACCGACTTTTACCCCAACGGGCAGAAACGTTACGAGGGACAGTTCAAGAACGATAAGTGCAAGGGCACCTTCCGCTATTTCGACCAGGAGGGGCACCTGCAGGCTACCAACGAGTTTGACAAAACGGGAACGAAGTGCCTCAACAAGACCTACGCGCCCAATGGACGCATGGTGGCTACGGGTTATTATGTCAACCAGAAGAAAGAGGGAGAATGGAAGTATTTCGACAAGAACACGGGNNTATTATCCCAACTCCGCCTTGAAAGAGGAAGGAAACTATGTGGGAGGCCGTAAGTCAGGGGAATGGAAGACTTATAACGAAGACGGCGACTTACTGACCACCGAGGTGTTTGAATGACCTCTTATGGGCATCTCCGCAGGTAGTCCTCTAAGTTGGGGCGACCGTATTGGTCGGCCAGGTGGAAGTACTCACAGGCTTTGTCATCGTCGCGCAACATGGTGTAGACCTTCGCGATGTTGAAGTAGGCGTCGGC
>LXOW01143755.1_pt1 | contig 12330 bp, 10 predicted proteins | sample 1368591 | NCBI WGS metagenome assembly LXOW01 (sample SAMN04884650, study PRJNA319009) | bovine gut metagenome | isolation source: Cow rumen | host: Bos taurus | place: Italy: Legnaro (PD) | collected 2014-07-09
AGATGTGTATAAGAGACAGTATGAAAAATCTTTAGATGATGGTCGAGCGTATGTGGGTTCTTCAAACCAAAAAATACACTATTTAACCGAACGTTATACTGATGTTGGAATTGACTACTATTCCGAGAGAAAAAGAAGAGCAGAAATAAAAATTACCCCAACACAAGCAATTCTAATCGGGGTTCCGTCAAAAAGTGTTTTAAGCATCTGGCGAGACATTAAGGATAAAAGCGGAGGAATGAAAAATGAGTTCTGAAATGCAAATTTTCAGCAAAGATAAAATAACACTTGATATTCTTCAAGATGTTTTAGGAGGTATGATCAAACTTCAATTTCAAGTGGGCCATGGTCCTTTACTTGATTACGCTTCCGGCATACATGAAGAGGGAAAAAGAGTTTATGTATGTGGTAAATTTAACATATCTGAAGATGCAATTGGCGGTAACTCAATTACGATTCGTCCTATAATGATTGATGCGCCATTAACCGTTTTATTTTCTTCCGGCGTTAGTTTTTCTGGAAAAAAAGTAAGTGTTATAAGAAGTTCTACTAAAACCATTGAACAAGAATATGAAATAAGTAGTGAAACGTCTTCTATTGAATTGATTCCGCAGAACAAGCAATGTTATTTAATGAGAGTTACTTATAGCGGTGGGATTTCCGCTAATCCCATTCAAACCAAGTCAAAGCCGGAAAAAGAAACTACAAGAAATCACTCCATACCCGAAGAATCAGAAGATCGATCTGATGATTTGAGCTTCAAACCATTTGAAGATGATAACGGGTCATCAATAGGCAATCCACAGGCAGATAATAGATTTCAAGGGTTTGAAATNNCAGTTCAACATCTCAACAGTCAGACTTAAATGTCGATGAAGAATTAGAATTAAGATCTTACGATGATGACAAACTAACTTCACATAAGGAAGAATCTGAAGCTCCTAAATTTGATGATAATGTTGATGTGCAAAGAATTGAAAAAGAAATAACTGTTATCGAAAAGCAACAATCTCAGTTGTCAAGAAAAAAGCAAAGTGCAATTGACCATTTAGATAAAATAGAAGCTGAATACAAAAAAGATTATGAATCTTTTGAGCGAGAACTGGAAGATTACAAATCTCGTATGGATGCAGATGCTTCTATCATAGAGCAGTATAAAGATCAAGATGTAATGCCTATTGAGATCATTCTCAAAGAAGTCAGTCTTAAACTGGAAGAAGCTGAAGAACAGATTCGTTTTTTCATCGAGGCAAAACAACGCAAGACGATGGAAATTGAAAATGAGATCAAGTCCAACAAAAAGCAGTAAAGAGTTGATGATATGGATGAGATAAGACGCCTCGAACAAGAAATAAATGCTCTGCAAGCACAGCTTAGACAACAAAACGCAGAAGCTGCAAGAGCTAGACAAAACCTTATAGACGATAATCGAAAAAACCTGGAATCATATCAGGCTGATATGAGGCGCGCAATTCAAAATCATGACAGTGACACGCAGGCTGAGTATGAACGTCTATTACGGCAATATCAGAATTCGATTAGCTCCGATGTCTCAATAGAGCTTGCCAAAATGGATGCCGACTATAATCGGCTTCTGAATGATGTTAAGAGAAACGAAGCTCTCCTACTTCAAAAGAATCAAGAATTAGAGCAAGCGATTGCTGCAATTCGTAACGATGTAACTCGAAGAAATGAAGGCAGTAGCCAGGAAGCTAAAGAATACCTTCAGCACGCAACAAGCACCTTCCATGTTGTTGAGGCAAAACCACACGAAAAGTTTATGCCCAAGCGTCTTCAAATATTCTTTAATGCAATAAAGGATGGGCAACAACTTTTTAAGGCCGGATTGTTTGAAGCTGCCACTGCTGTTGCTATATCAGCAAAGTCAGGCTTGGAAAGATTGGGCTATTCAATAGATGACAAGGTTGAAGAATGGGATAAGCTGTTTGATTTGTTTTCTCTCAAACTTAATTATCTGCAAAACAAAATCCAGCAGGAACTTACCGATTGGGAGCAGTACACGGGTACTTCAAGCAATGGAAACGCAAGTGCTCGAACTAGAAACTTAACGGCAATAAACTTCTGGTGCAGGGGCGAATTCGCCGAGATTGTCCAAACGGCAAAAAAGTATCAGAAATACGTATCAACTTTATCACAGGTTGGAAAAGACGCCTATTTAAAACAAGTTGATAGCCCATCGGTCGATGACCTTAAAAAATACATCGAGGAAATTGAAAAAACAGACCAGCGATTGTCTGAATTGAGTGGTCTTTATAAAAAACGATATTCCGCGTCTTGCGAAAGATCTGAGTGGGGGGAAAGAATCATTGATTTCCTCACGACAGAAATCAACCTGTTGTGGCTCGAGCAGTTTACTGGCTTTAAGGAAGCCGCCCACGATGTGCTCGTTTCAAAGGATTTCCTTGATTTCATCAAGAGTCAGTATGGAGATTTGACCATCACAGAGGATATGCGAGAGTGGTTAAAGATTGTATTTGAGAATTCCTCAGAGAATCAAATCTACGTGTACATTATTCCTCTTGAAGCACATGGCAATGTCGTGAATCACATAATCCTGCATATTGATTATGGCGGTCCGGATCAGGAAATGTACTCAAGAGATATTTATGAGCATATCTGCGAAGCAATTCAGTTAACGGATGAAAACGATGGCATTGTTAACTATGCTGCAGATGTTAATGAGCTTAAGGTCAGCGAGAACAAGGTCTATAGTGAGACAGGAAAAGACCTTGAACGCATGAAACGACAGAATAGATAACAGTCAAAGGAGATTTTCGTTATGAGTGGAGAAGCAGGCGGATTAATTCTTATTCCATTGGCTCTAGCAGCAATGCCTCTTGTTTTAGGAGGACTTGCAATAGCCGGAATAGTGGGTGCTGGTGTTAAAGCGGGAGGCGCCGCTGTAAGATATGAGCAAGAACAGAGAAGACGCAGAGAAGAAATCCGAAGAAGTGGTGTTGCGCAGAGCATCGGAGACTTCCGTAGGACAATGCTCAACAGTATGAATGAACAAACCTCTTTGAATGTACAGGCATCTGAGCGGATGATGTTGGAATTGGAAAGCCAGAGAACAGCAATGCGCCGAGCTGCTGAGCAGCAGGATACGCAGGCCTTCCAAACATATGTTTCCAATCTGAAAGCGTCTCGCACTCAGACAATGCAAACTATTTCGAATACACAAAATGAGTTTAATGTGTCCTATCGGCAGAAAATAGCAGAAAGCATGGGGCTAGTTTCTCAGCGGATCAATGAACAATACTCTATGTATATTGACGAGCTTCAAAAGCTTCAAGCAGATATGGCCGCCAAAGACGCTCGGGCTCGAGAAATTGCCAATTCTTATATTGAAGAAGCAAGGACTCTTCTGACCTCGTTAGCTGAAGATTTTGACGGTCAGAAGTTTTCCGGTAGACAGATGGCAACTCTTAATGACCAATTCAACCAGGCTGTTACTCAGTTCAATAATGGACATTATGAGAGTGCCATTGCAAGTGCAAAGGACATTGCAATCAATACACTTGAAGAAATCTATGAGGCCGATGCGCAGAAACAGGAATGGGAAAACTATTTCAAATTGGCGCTTGTGCTTTCTGAGGAAGTTAAGACCTACATTGAGTCTCAATCGGTCATAACTGAGGATGCAAAAGCTTACGCTGAAGAAGCTTCTGGAAAGCGGCTTGAGGATGAAATCGTTGGGATTAATATCTCCGAATATACTGATAAGAACGCAAAAGGTCAAACGCGCTTTGACTATCTGCTGTTCAAGGCAAATGAGGCTTATAATGCGCTCCGAGATCCTCAAGCAGAACAACTCACTACTGATCAGTTAAAACAGTATGTTAGCTTTCTGAACAACGATCTTTATCCAGCAATAGCAATGTGCATTAACAGAGCTATCATCAATATGAACAATGCTTTCTCGAGGCAAAACATCAGCGAGGAAATCATCGACTTCTTTGAGGAACATAATTTCACCTTTAGTGGCTATGCCTACGATGATGATTGTCACGATAAAGCTTTGCATATTGGCCTCGAAAACCAAGCTACAGGAGAAGAACTGATAATTACGTTGGCACCTGAACTTTTGCAGAACGGGGACATTCAAACGCACGTCGACTTAAAGCAGGTTAAGGGTGACGAAGCAAACGAAGAAAGAAAAGCATACTACCGTCAATGTGTTGAAGAAGTTGTCAGAGGAAGTAATCCTTATGCCAAAGTAGATATTAAGTGCAAAAACGAAACCAGAAACAAACTTTCAACCGACACAGAAACCAAGAAAAAGCTGAAAAAATAAGGAGTAAACAATGTCCAAGGGTCAAAAAAGAATAGCGTTTTTATTGATTGGATTCTTACTTATCGTTGGTTCGTTTGTTTGGATGATATACAGTGCAGATAATACCAGCCCGATTCCTGCAATTTGTTTCTCGGCTGGATTTATGATAATAATTGAAATTATCAAAAGAGCATTACTTGACCTTTCCAAAGTAAAAATGAAAGATAAGAGGTAGGCGTATTTATAAATGTATTTTGATTGGGCGTCATTACTGATTGTAATCCCGGCAATGATATTTGCAATTTGGGCGAACAGTAGAGTAAATAAAACATTTGAGAAGTATAAAACTCAACAATCTATAAAACGAATTACTGGTGCGGAAGCTGCCAGGCGGATACTAGATTCAAACGGTTTGCATAATGTACCAATTGATTTGATTACAGGCAATCTTACGGATCATTATGATCCTACAGCTAATGTTGTGCGACTTTCACAGAGCGTATACAACAGTACATCGACTGCCGCGATAGGTATAGCATGTCACGAGGTTGGACATGCCTTGCAGTATGCAACAAATTATCCACCTGTTCGTTTGCGTATGGCCATTATTCCAGTAACAAGAATCGGATCTCGTATATCGGTTCCGTTGATAATAATAGGAATACTACTTGGCTCACTATCTTATTTTTTCACGATTTTGGCATATATCGGAATAGCCTTCTTTGCATTAAGTACTTTTTTTCAATTAGTTACTCTTCCGGTTGAATTAAATGCCAGCAAACGAGCTTTACAGCAAATACAGATAAATGGTCTATTATATGATAGCGAAATACAAGGCGCGCGAGATGTTTTGAGAGCAGCGGCCATGACATATGTTGCCGCATTGGCAGTTTCTATTACGCAATTAATTAGATTTTTAATGATAATCAGAAGAAGATAATCACTAATCTTGGAGATGTTGAAATGAGTTCTTTATTCGAACGTCCAGAATTGAATAAAATTTTCTTGGTATATGGGAATTTAGACGATATGTTTATTTCTCCCGACCTTCAGAAGAATAACTTTCGCCCTTTTCTGAATTCTTATCTTCGTAGTTTGGGATATGAACAGATTGTATTCTATTCTGGTGCCAAGAATACTGGTAAATATGTTCTGGATGATCGTAGTGCTGTTCTTGCTATTAACAAGAACAAAGGCAAAAATGGAACTGCAACAACTGAGTATTCCACCTCCCCAAACGATGATAGCACGCCTAAAAGAAAGCATCGCATACTGAGTCCTAGGGCACAAACACAAGAGCACCTTCCTGCTAATGATGCGGTAAGTTCTACACAAGAGACAACTAGCACACCTGCAGATAATACCAGCGAAGGCAAGTTGATTTATAAGCAACCCAAAATTACTCCTGCTGAATTTCTTGATGATGCAAAAAAAATGATGGCGGATTCTAGAATAAAAACGGCCATTGTATTTACGTTCTTCCAAGATTTTGTAACTGACGGATCTGCACCGTTGCAGCAGTATTCTGAATTGCTCTCACATTTGTGGGATGAATACGCGCTCAACAGCAACGAGAATATCTGCATTTTCCTCGCGCCTCAGATGGATGCAGATTCCATCTCTCATCTGTTTGACAATTTGACAAGCGGCGATGTGTTTCGCAATAGATTCTTCAATGACAATAAGACTATTAATAGAAGCTGCACAATCCATATCGGACTTCCCAATCAGGACGAATTTCGATATATGCTCGACTATCTTAGGATTGTTGGTGATTCTGGAAAAAAGATATCCTTTAAGCGTAGCGAGATGCCTAAGATTGTGTCCTCTCTCATGTATTTGAGCAGAGAGGCAGATCGCGAAGAAAACCGCGCAGGGTATCTCAGCTCAGTATATGAGAATATTGTTTGGTTTCTCAAGCAGCAAGACGCAGACGTTGTAGATTTTACTGAGAACACAGTAAAAACTATTTACAGTAAATTCAAGGCCAACGACAACGCAGATCCGATGGAAACCCTTATGAACACCAAGGGATGGGAGTCTGTAGCTAAAAGGATCAGCGAGATTGTTGCTGATTATAATCAAAAGAAAGCTCGTGCATTAAAGAAGCACCCGCAGAAAAAGAAACAGAAAAAAACTGTATGTTCAAACGAGCGTATTGATACACCCGATGATGATATTGCTTTCGATTATCCGGTTCCGCACTTTGTCATTAAGGGAAACCCTGGCGTTGGTAAAACTACAGTTGCGAGGCTGATTGGTCAGATTTTCTATGAAACCGGCATCCTCAAAAAAGGAATGACGATTGAAGCAACTCGTGAAGATCTTGTTGATCGTTATGTGGGCGGAACGGCCAATCGCACCCGTGAGCAAATAATTGAAGCTCAAGAAAGTGTGCTCTTCATTGACGACGCCTATTCTTTGCTGGACAAAAGCGATGATAACAATTATCCCAAAGAGGCAATTGATGAAATCGTCGCAGCCATGACAAATACAAAGCAGTATCATTTCTGCATGATTATGGCTGGCTATCCAGAACCGATGGACGAGCTGCTGAAAATGAACTCAGGGTTAAGCAGTCGATTCAGCAAGGCAAATATTCTGACAATAGAAGACTACCCGCCCGAACTGCTTAAAACCATCTTTGTCAACAATTGCAGAAAAGACGGCTATAGATTTTGGGGCGATGAAGAAGGCGAAGAAGATCCCCTCGATCTTGATCTGTTCTTTAAAAACATGTTTGAGCAACGAGATCGAGCTAATTTCGGTAACGCTCGAGATGTTGTATCCGTAGCAAGGGAAGCAAAAATGCAGTCGTCTCTTAGGGACGATGAGGAACGCTGCATTAAAAAAGAAGACTTTGGGAGTTATCTAAAGTATTTCGAACAGCATGGTGTTTCTTCAATTGACGATATCTATGCGGAAATCGATCAGTATGTTGGCTTGGAATTTGTAAAAGAGCTCTTTGATAATGTGCGGTTAGAAATCCTCGATGTAGAAGATTGTAAACGCAGAGGTGTGAAGCCGGATTCTTATCCCGACCACTATATCTTTGCGGGCAATCCCGGAACCGGCAAAACAACAGTCGGCAAGATGATAGGAGAATTCTATCATCTCATGGGCGTAATGGGCGGCGCTGAAACCCTATTTGTGGACGCCTCTGAGCTTATAGGCAACCATGTCGGTGACTCAAAGAACAAGATTGTTGAGAAGATTCAAGAAGCTATAGATCACAACTCCATCCTCTATATCGATGAGGCTTATCAGATCGCTGACACAGCGTATTCATCCGAGATAGTCGGCGCGATGATGACGAAGATGACAGAAAATGCTGCGGATTTCAAGATGATCTTTGGCATGTATTCGAATAGAGTTGAAGACTTTTTGAAACTAAATGCCGGACTTTCCCGCCGTGTACGTATTGTTGAGTTCCCGGACTATACGCCAGATCAGCTTGTTAAGATCTTTGATAAGACCATCGAGTCACAAGGTCGGACAATCACAGAAGAAGGTCATCATCTCATAGAACTGTTGATGGAGTATAAGTACAACACCAGGACAGAGAATTTTGGTAACGCCGGTGATGTTAAGAAGCTGGTTATTGACATGAAGAAACTGCTCCTTAAACGGACAAGCAAAGCTGCTGAAGGAGTAGATCGATACCAATACACGGCAGAAGACATTCCTGCCGACCAGCTCGATCTCATCAAGGATCAAATCAACCCTCGTACTTTTGACGATATTATGAAGGATCTGAATGAACAGATCGGTTTATCTGATCTTAAAGAGATTATCCTTCAGAAGCAAGAGCAGTTACTGTATGCAAAAAAGAGCGGAAAATCGTCGTATGGCATAAACCCTGGCTATTACTTCTTTGTCGGTAATCCAGGAACTGGTAAGTCCACAAGTGCGAAGCTCTTCGGAGAGTGCCTGCGTGAGCTCGGCATCGTAAAGACGAATAACTTCTATTCTTGTACTGCAAAAGATCTCATTGGGCAGTATATGGGTGAAACAGACAAGAAGACTTATGAGTTGCTCAAAAAATCAATTAACGGAGTCCTTTTCATTGACGAAGCTTATAGCCTTTCCTACGCTGAAAGTGCACACTCCGACTCAAGCTATAAGAAAGAGGCGCTGGAACAGATTATAGCGTTCATGGATGATCCGGACCACAGAAAAAGATGCTGTATCATTCTGGCCGGTTATGAAAAGGATATGCAAGGGCTATATAAATCCAACAGCGGAATGCGATCCAGGATTGAGGAAGTCCACTTTAGAGACTATAGCCCAACGGAAATGTACCAAATCTTTGCTTTGTTCTGCCGCAAAGCAGGATATGCAATCGCTGACGGAATAGAGGATTATTACACGCCGATTTTCAAAAACATGTCGACAATGGAGTATTTCTCCAACGGACGAACAGCGAGAACGATATATGAAAAAACGGCCGCAAATCTGATGCGCAGAGTGGTTCATTCTGATGACCTCACAGAAGAAGAACAGAAAACAATTCAAATGTCAGATCTTCTTAGTGAGGACGAGTGCTATAGCATAGTGTCAGTCGAGTAAGTCGAAACGGGAGGTTTAGGAAATGGCAACATTGAAGAATGGCGAAACCATTCCCCTTTTAGGGAGTGAGCAGAGCGCAAGAATTCTGAACTATATTGCCGAAGGTGGGCAAGGCGAGGTATATAAAGTCGCATACAATGGTGGCGAGTATGCTCTCAAATGGTACAGTAAAATTGTACCTACTGATGCGTTTTATGCAAATCTTGCTCACAATATTAAGGTTGGGGCGCCAGACGAATACTTTCTTTGGCCACAGGCAATTACCGAAAAAGTTAAAGGTCGTTTCGGCTATATTATGAAATTACGTCCTTCCTGCTATAGGGAATATGGTGAATTTCTGTTAGGCGATGCTCGTTTTAAAACTTGGGATCTGCTTTTCAAAGCAGCTTTAAACATAGTTGAAAGTTACTTTGCACTCCATAGCATGGGATATAGTTATCAAGATCTTAATGAGGGCAGTTTTTTCATAAATCCTGACAATGGAGATGTATTAATATGTGATAACGACAATGTTGCTCCGTTTGGCGAAAACCTTGGTGTTAAAGGGATGCCAAAGTATATGGCTCCAGAGGTCGTGCTGAATAAAACACGGCCCAACACACACACCGATAGGTTTTCATTAGCTATTATTCTATTCCGTTTGTTTTACATAGATCATCCACTAGAAGGTAAATATACCATTCAGTTTCCACTAACGGATGCGATAGGAGCTCAATTGTTTGGAGAAAGGCCTGTTTTTATATATGACCCTAACAACGATATCAATCGTCCTGATCCAGAAGCTCACCCTAACGTAATAAAAAGATGGCCAATGTTCCCACCCGATCTTACAGCTGCGTTCACGAAAGCATTCACAAAAGGATTAAAGGATATAAATAGTCGAATCACAGAGCAACAGTGGCGGGAAGTTTTAATTAAAGCACGAGGAATGCTCGTTCAAATTGATGGCAAAGAACAATTTGTAAATGCCTATAAACCAGAAACCATTCCTCAAGGTTGCAGGTTGCTGCGTACTGAAGAGCAAGTAATTGCACTGGCGCCAGACAGCATCCTATATAAATGTCAAGTTGACCGTATTAGTACTGACTACATAACACCAGCCGCAATGGTAAAAGCCAGCACATCCAATAAAGCCGTGTACGGGCTCGGAAACCTAACCGACAAAGAGTGGATTTGCACGCTACCCGGCAAGAATCCCGTGGCTATAAAGCCCAAAGCGTTTGCACCGTTGATTCCAGGTACTACGGTTGACTTTGGGAATATTAAGGGAAAAGTATTTTGAGGAAGGAGTGAACGATAATGGCAGGAAACGAATTTGATTCTTTTGATCTGGATTCATTTGATTTCGGCGATTTTGATAGTCTTGATACCGGAGTAAATGTTCAGAACCAGCCAGTAGCTACTCCCGATGTTTCAAACATTGTTACATCTCTAAAGAAAAGAGCTATGGTGGTGTTTTTCGTCGTGGATATATCTGGCAGTATGCGAGGCGCTCGAATTGGAGCGGTTAATGACGCTATCAGAAATGTATTGCCAGAACTAAAAAAAAGAGAAAGAGGTAACACAGCGGCAGAGATAAAAATAGCCATATTGGAATTTTCAACAAGAGCCAATTGGCGCACCCTTTCTCCTGAACCGGTTTCAACATTCCAGTATCGTGACATAGAAAATGTCAGCGGCGGTACAAACTATGGAACTGCATTTGCGGCTCTTAATGAAAAACTGTCACGCAAACAGTTTTTAAATTCAACTGCGGGCGCCTATACACCATTAATCATTTTTATGACTGATGGAAAGCCTTCAGATATGGGACTATATAAAGAAGAACTAAACCGTCTCAAACAGAACAAATGGTTTCAATACTCTACAAGGGCAGGTATAGCAATTGAAGAAGGAGCATTAAGCCAAGAGTGTAAAAATGTTCTTATGGAGTTTACTGAGAACGATAAGAATGTATACGAGGCTAAAAATACAGTTATTCTTGCAAAACAAATAGAGCTAGTAACACTTACAGGTGTCGATTTTGTTACACAACAAGGATCAATTCAAAATACTGAGACAAATGTTGCTCAGAGTTCGCCAACATTCACTTCTGCATACAACACTTCACCGCCACCAACAACGGGTGCTACTGCAGTTAATTCTGAGCCTGCACAAATATCAACACCTGAGTCAAACAATCAAGGAAATTCTCAGTCACAAGGTCAGCAAACCGCTTCGGCAGAAAGTGCAAGTCCAACACTGCCAATTGGTGAGATAGACTGGGAACACGATTTCGATTTTTAATGAGGTGAAGGTATGCAAACAACAATCGAAATCAATGCACATCATATTGGGAAAAGTCATATGCAAAACGGTCTTGAGTGCGAAGACTACTCAATCTCTTATTCAGATGAGAATATGAGCGTTATTGCGATAAGTGATGGTCACGGGGACAAAAATTGCTTTAGAAGCGCACTCGGAGCAAAATTTGCATGTGAGATTGCAGTTATGGCTTGCCGGCAGTTTCAAACAATCACAAATCATATAAATAGCATTGAAGAGTGTGACTTTGAAAGTCTAATCGTTTCATTAGAAACTGATATTGCTGATGCATGGAAAGAAAAAGTTAAATTTGATGTTGAGTCCAATCCTTTTACTGAGGATGAATTAGCTGATGCATCCGAGCAGGCTCAATCAATATATAGAAATGGTCAAAGACTTGAAAAAGCTTACGGCTGTACATTGATTATTGCCATGCAAACGAAAGGATTCTGGCTTACAATACAAATAGGAGATGGGAAATGTATAGCCGCTTATCCTGACGGGGTATTTGTGGAACCAATTCCAGTCGATGAGAACTGCTTAGGAAACAGGTCTACCTCCTTGTGTAATTCAAATGCGAAGGAATTGTTTCGCCACTATTATAGTAGTGTTTTGCCCATTGCAGTTTTTGTGTCATCAGATGGTGTCGAAGAGAGCTTTGATCAAGCGGGTTTAAACAATTGTTTCTATTCGCTGGCCTACTGGCTAAAAGAAGAAGGATACGATGCTGCACAGGAAAAAATCAATGAGTTACTACCTCAGATTAGCAATGGCGGAAGCGGAGACGATGTCAGTTTTGCGATAATGGCTTCATTAGAAGTTCCTATTTCCAAACCTAGACAAACACTGGAACAGATTTATGAAAGAGTAAATGCATGTTCAAACGCTTTGGAGCAATGCCATACTCAATTTGAAAATACAAAAGAAAGAATCTCTGAAAAGGATAAAGAACTAGATTGTATATCACGAGAAATAACCCAATTAAAAGAAAAACTTCAAGAGAAAGAAGAAAAACAAAGACTTATTGAAGAAGAAGTTAAGCGTCTGCAAGCAGATTTAGATGAATTATCAACAAGAGTTGATCGTGCAACTGAGCAGGTGGAAAAGTCAAAACAATATAAAGTTTCTGCCGAGAGATATTGGTTTGCTGAATTTGATAAACT